>Ga0207700_10000196_pt1 | contig 36085 bp, 51 predicted proteins | sample LARL82metaG_FD_184348 | JGI IMG/M metagenome (GOLD analysis project Ga0207700, IMG submission 184348) | Corn, switchgrass and miscanthus rhizosphere microbial communities from Kellogg Biological Station, Michigan, USA - LAR L8-2 metaG... | ecosystem: Host-associated > Plants > Roots >...
TATAAATATAATGTAACACATTGTATAATTTAACACAACATATAAGATAAAATATTCTTCTTGATCAAAAAGGCAATGTAAGATAGATTATATATGAAAAAGGAGAGGAAATATGAAGTTGAAAGACTATCTATATTTTAATGGCATATCGATAAAGCAAATGGGTGCCATGGTGGGATGCAATCCCAATTATTTAGGAAGAATAGTGAATGGACATTTGAGGGCTTCAAGAAACCTGGCAAAGGCTATATCACATGAGACGCAGCATGAAGTTTCTGTTGAAGATATCAGGGGAAAAGATGAAGATTGGGATGATGAATATTCGGATATTTTTGGATAATGCGATAGACTAAAGGTGACCCCCAATACACAGTGTAAAGGGAGTCAATGTATTGACGACATCGTAACCGGCGCGGAAGATATCATTTTTTATTTTTACGTGTCAAAGGAAATAAAATGAGTGCAAATGATTTATATTTAACCCATGAGCAAAGAGAATTGGAGAGCGAACTTAAGAAAAAGAAATATGAAAGAGATAGCGATACATCGAAGATGGTGAAGATTTTGATATTGATTGGGTTTATTGTATGCTTAACGTACGCCAATGCGGAACCAATCGAATGTAAGAGATTTTGGGGGGATACGTGGATATGCCCAAATCCCGATTGCCGATATGAAAACTATGATGCGGTAGATTATTGCGGTATTTGCGGCACAAGGAGAAAGTAGATGAATAGCACAAACATCATGAATTTCTATCCATTCAAGAAGCATGATAGACATGAAGAGATGCAAGAATTGTCTATGAAAATATTGCAACCGTTGCATAAGAAATATCCAATTGCAATGGAAAATAATGAGAACTTCAATTTTATATTGGGAACTCTTTTTCATGCTCTATTGGCCCATCTATCATTTAATGGGAATGAGAAAATAACTCTAGAGATTGCTCATGGATTAGCAATTTTGTTGAATACAACATTAATGGAACATTTCGAAGAAAAGGAACAAAAGAGAAAAAATGAACGTTGAAATAGTAGAATTTTATCCCTTTACCAAGACAAAAGATTTTCTTGATGGATCTATCAAAATTAAGATCAACGTTCCAGGATGTGCAATCAATTGCTTAGGAATATACGTTAAGAAAGAAAAGTCTTCTTGGTATTTTCGATTGCCTAGCAGAAAATCATCACATCATGAGACAGGGAAAGTGATTTCATTTCCGTATTTTGCGTTTGAGGACAAGATGATCCAAAAAGCATTTATGGCGCAATTGAAAGAAAAAGCCCAAAAATATATAGAGAATCGGATTTCTTCGGATACGCTTTTGCCAACCAATGAAAAGTTTCGTCCACCAAAAAAGGAATTCAAAAAGAAACCATTCAAAAAGAAAATGTATGTAAAAAAGCCGGCTAAATAACCGGCTAAATGAATACCGAGAACTATTCGGACGTTCTCATCGGAGTCTTTGTTTTAATTGGACTGGAGTCCATTAGCGACATTTTCACTTTATATGATGCGACAAATTGTGAAAAGAAAAAAAAAGACCCGTTATGCACGGGTCAATGTAACACTAAAAACTAATTTGGAGTATTTATGACACTGATCTTTGCGAGATATGTGCCATAAATGAATGTGTTATTTCAAGATACGATAAAAAAAGATTATTTCACAAGGTAATTATTATGAAAGAATTAGGAGACAAAAAAAAACCCGAACCATCCATTCAATGTGATTCGGGTTGAAAAATAACGTGTTAAGAGCATATTCTCTTAACGGAATCTTTAAAATAACTCTAACGGTAATAACCCTTAACATCAGAGTAAAAAACAAGGCCCTAATAATGTATAACAGAAATTAGAACCAGGTGTAAGGTCCTAATAATATTCAACCAAAATTAGAACCAGGCTTAAATATAATGTCTATAATATACAAAACTTACCAATTAAGCGCAAGTGGTAATTTGTATTTTAATTCATGCCGGTTCTCTTTTGGTACAAAACCAAGGAGAAGCACAAATGACAAGTCTAAAACAATCTTCAGCTGAGAAATATGCAGTAGAATTCCAGAATTGCGAGCCATCTTTCTACGATCGCATGCCAAGAATCTTGCAACACCTCACTTATGACTATAAGAATCCCAAGACAGGTAAGAAAGAAAAGAGACGTTTATCGGTCTACGCCATCCATTTCTATAATGTAGTAAAGTCTATAGCGGGAGATAAAGGGGCGTGTTGGAAGAACCGTAATAATCTGGCACAATTAGCGAATATGTCACCAGCTCAAATAACATCTGTTAAGAAAGAGCTTCAGCAAAAATTTCATCAACTGGATGGCAATCCACTTATTCGTATCGATAAGATGAAGAAGCACACTTCAAAAGAAGGGAGGCTTCAGAACACAACCATCTACGATAAAATTTACATAATAGACATATGGAAATGGAACAATGCCTACATGGCAACAATCAAATCTCACAAACCGGAAACTCAAGAAGAAATGGATGATTTCGATGAGAATGAGGGGCAAGGTCAGAATGAAAACCGTGGTAAGGGGGCAACGTCATCTACAAAACTATGCTCCCTGGGCGCAAGGTCATTGGATGACCCAAACAAGAATACTATTAACGAAAACCCATTGTATATAGAACAACAATCCGCAACTGAAGTTGCTCCCGTTGTTTCCTCAAAAGAAAAAAAATCGTTACCTTCGGAAGCACAAAAGATTTGTCCCAAAAGACAAGAATTTTTAGAAAAACCTAACCAAGATCAACAAGCCATTGCTTGGCTTGAGAAATTTGGATTTGACTCTAAGAGAGCAATGACCATTGCGAAAAGATATCCTATCGCACACATTGAGAAAGCTTCAATTTATTATGGAAATCAAATGATTAAACTTAAGAATCAAGGAAAGTATATAGAAAACAGACTTGCATATTTTCAATCTACATTAGATAACAAATATTGGGAAAAAACAAAATCAATTAATTAAGGAATAACATGATTTCAAGAGAAATAGATGGCGATTACGCTATCATCCGTAGGGAAGTCTTAGAAGACAGAGAACTTTCATGGGAAGCCAAAGGATTGTGAAGTTATTTATTTACGAGAAATAACTATCTAATTCATCACGAAGATGTAGAAAAATTATTTAAAGAAATAAATTCCTTAAACTCTCCAACTGCTCTAATTTTTAGAGAACTTATAGAGGCGGGATATGTAGAAGAAATAACTTTGACTTTTGGTAAAATCGATGAAAAAAGATATATAATCAAACCTCATAGGAAAAAAAGTAAATTAAAAAAAATTGAAAAACAAAATAAAGGTTAATTTAAATGAAAAGTTTTAATAAAACCATATCTTTTAATGGTAATTTTGCACGTAAAATTAAGAGTATCAAGGCTGCTATTCTTTTTGATAAGCTTTTAAGAAAAAAAAAATTATTTACGATTAAGGGAAAGTTAGTATCGCATAAAGTTCATGGAGAAGAATGGTTTGAGTTTTCCATTCATGACATGGAAAATGCATCTTCTCTTACTCGAAAGCAGCAAGATACTGCCATTAGATATCTTAAGTTAGCAGGATATGCGACGAGTAAGGTTTTTGGATTGCCAGCAAAGAGATACTTTAAGATTTTAAAGGAAGATGAATAAAAAAGGCCCGAACAATCGGGCCAATGAAGTACACTCAAATAAAAAATTATGCTGTTCTAAGAACATTTTTACCGTAGCACAAAGAAAAAGCCATGACAAGTGAAATCATTTCCATTCGAGGAATTCCAATAGCCAAAGCCCGTCCCCGTCTATCGGGCAAGAAAGCATTCAATTCTCAATCTCAAATGCAGTTGGCTACAAAGTGGCAATTGAAAGGACTTATCCAAGGACGCACAAAGATTGATTCTAAGGTGCCAATTTGGGTTAAGCTTAGGTTTTATATGCCGATACCACAAAATCTTAGCCAAATAAAAAAGAAACGTGTTCTTGAAGGTTTCGAGAAAAACGTGTGCAGGCCAGACTTAGATAATCTTGAAAAATGGATCTTGGATTGCGGAAATGGCATATTATGGGAAGATGATGCGCAGATATACAAACTCGAGTCTGAAAAAATGTATTGCACAAATCCGAGAACTGAAATAGAAATAATAGTATATGAAAAAATTTAGATTTGAAAGACATAACAAAACCAAAAGGAAAACCCATGAAAGCATTTAGGATTATGATACAGCTGTACGGAATCCATTTCTTGACCTTTGTATGCACAACGGCAGCTCTGATTTCTTTCGCATCTTGCCAAACGCTTGTCAAAGACAAAGAAGAGATCAAAAAGATTACCAACGACATCATTGATGATGAAATGGGAGAAAACGTTCTTTCTCCGAGAAAGCCTCCGTATAAGACATTGATTTTGGATGATGCACACTCGTCAAATACTTCGGAAACATGTACCATTTGTCATTCTGAAAAACCAAAGATTAAAATCCGAAAAAGGTAGAAATAAAATGAAAAGTGTGGTAATATTTTTACTTAGTTTAATGCTCACAAGTTGCACAATATCAATTAATGTGGTTCACACTCAAGGAAGCGCAGAAGACTTGATAGATGAGCAGCAAACACCAAGGACGTCGGTGAGTCCAAATATTGATGTGACTCCCATTTAAAACTTAGAATATCTAATTAATTAGATGAAAGGAGGCTCCCATAGATAAGCTCATAAAAAAAGACAAAAAGAAGATCGATAAGATGATGAATACTCTTATAAAGAAAGACATTCCACGTGATAAAGAGCTCGAAAAATGCAAGCACTCCAAAAAGAAAAAGAAATAGAGACCGAAAAAAAGATCCTTAGCCTTTTTGAATGCAGTGAATATTTAGGCATCTCGAAAGTGGGTGTTCTTTCTGCTATTAGGCTTAATAAATTGAAAGCTCAAAAAATCCAAGGCAGATGGGCTATTGATGAAGAAGATGCAAGAATTTATAAAGAAAGAAAGTATAGCAGAAATTATAGCTATTGGAATGGAAAGAAACTGTTTGATCCAAAGAAAGGGACTTATACGATAAAGGTGGCATCGGAAGTTTTTGGAATAAAAACCCAGCATCTTTATTATGCGATAAGACAGCGAGATATTGGATTCATAAGAAAAGGTCAAGCGTATATCTTAGAAAAAAAAGACCTCGAGAGATATTTACATAAAAGATCTTTGATGCCTAAAAGAGGATTTAGAGATGAGTGATTGCAGTTGGTATTTTACTTCTGGCTTTTTCATTGGATTCCTTTCATCTTTCATTATGTACAAGATGAATTTGAAGGATCTAAGGAATGAAATGACCCATCTACAAAACCAGATCGATCATTTCAAAGCAATTAATGAATCGGATTTAAATTCATAAAAAATGGAAGATTTTAGATATTTAATATTATATTTCATTTTTGTAATATGCTTTTCATATGCCATGAAGCGAGATGTTTATAGAGAACTTAAAATCCATCGAAATCTAATAGATCATTTAAATTTTAATGTTTTGTCTCTATCAGATAAAGTCGAAATCTTGTGTGAAAAGCTCGATAATATGAAAGACAGGTAAATTTATTCCATGGCTAAAGACCCTTACGTTCAAGTAGATCTTCCTTTCAATGATCATCACTCTGCTTTTGAAGATCTTCCAATCTCAAAGCTTGTTCTATCAGATAAAAACCCTCGAAAAATAACATCTGAGCAAATGCAAAAGCTTCAAAATAGTCTGAGTAACGATCCCGATTTTCTTGTTGCCAGGCCTGTGTGCGTGAATCTGGTAGATGGACAGTTTTTTGTTTATGCTGGAAATCAGAGGGTTCGAGCTGCTAAAAAGCTTGGATGGAAAAAAATAAAGTGTTATGTATCACATGATCTAAAGCAAGATGTCATCGATCAAAGGATGATCAAAGACAATAAGACCTTTGGAGAGTTCGACTATGACATTCTGGCGAATAACTACGAAATTGATCTACTACTGGATAGCGGATTTGTTTTGGATGATCTACATGGATTCATAGAAGAGCCGATGAAAGATAAGAAAAAAGACAAGAAAGAAAAGACTATAAAGTGTCCAAACTGCTTACACGAGTTTACCGATGGCTAAAGAAGAAGAAATGAGACCTTGTGCGACATGTGGTTGCATGTTCCATCACCAATCTTTTAGCTCATCTAAGCCTAGAAAAACATGCAGCTTAGTATGTAGATACAAACTTCAAAAGAAAAAGCTTCTTAGTGCGGATGATAGAGGAAGATCACTCAAGCACATTGATTGGAAAAAGGTAGATGAATTGCTTTTGTCCGGTTGTACGGGCTTAGAAGTGGCTTCTTATTTTGATATGCATCAAAAAACCTTCTACGATCGTGTTGCAGTAGAAAAAGGGCTAACATTTACGGAATATGCTAGCGGAAAAAAGGCAAAAGGTGAGTCCATACTACGGGCTCAGCAGTATGCGAAGGCTTTAGGGGCCTCAAAACATGGTGACAACACACTTTTGATCTGGCTCGGTAAACAACGTCTCGGACAAAGAGATAATCCTTCTGAAGAATTTAGTATTGAAGATCAAAACAAGCTTATGATGGCTTTAGACATCGTGGACTACTTAAAGAAGAAATCTGAAGGTGTTCAGTCTTCAGACTCAACCTTATCACAAGGTAACTCAGACTTAAAAATTGATGATAAAAGTATCAATAGTGATACATGATCGTAATGGGAAATAGGTGAAGTCATAGCATATAGAGGAAGGCTTTCTATATTTTTAATCATCTCATCCAACATATCGATCAATTCTTTTTTACTTGGTCTCTCATCCATATACACACCTCTTTTACATAATTATGCAAGATCCACTCTCTCCTAAGCAACTAGAATTTATTACCAAGAGCAATGCAAAATGGAATTTAGCCCACGGAGCAGTGAGAACAGGTAAAACTGTTGGAACCACATTTGCATTTATGCATAAAGTGGATAGATGCCCCGACAGTAAGATATACATTGTTGGCCATACTTTTGACACAGCTTATAGAAACGTTGTGCGTCTTCTGATGGAATCTCAAGAATTGTCTATTTTCAAACCATTTTTAAGCTGGAGTGGAAAGAAGCTATATTACAAGGACAAGATCATTACTGTTCTTGGTGCAAAAGATGAAGGAGCTATTGGAAACTTCCAAGGAGACACATATTCTTTAGTATATTGTGATGAAATGACGCTTTACCCTGAATCCATCATCGATATGATAGATAGCAGACTATCTAAACCTTATTCTCATGGCTTCGCAGCCATGAATCCATCTCACCCTAAGCATAAATTAAAGCAATGGATTGATAAAGCAGAACAAGGAGATAAAAATTATTATGCGCTGCATTTCATACTTGAAGACAATCCTTTCGTCCCTGAAGACTACAAGCAAAGGCTTAAAGAATCATCTTCGGGACTATTTTATAAACGCAATTACCTGGGTTTATGGTGTCTTGCTGAAGGGTCCATATTTGATTTTTTCGACCCCAAAATACATGTGGTGGATTGTCCTCCTCGTTCTGCTGATTATTGGGTTGCTGGAATCGATTATGGTGCTTCTAACCCCTTTTGTTGTTTGCTTATTGGAGTCAATACCGGACAATATACACAGATGGGAAAGATGATGTGGGTAGAAAAAGAGCTATATTGGGATCATAAGAAAAAAGAAAGAACCAAAACAAACAGTGAATTAGCTAATGATGTCCAGAATTTCTTAGAACCATACGCAGTAAAAGCAGTATATATTGATCCATCCGCGGCATCATTTAAGCAAGACTTAGCTTTGCGTAAAATTCATACCGTTAACGCAAATAATGAAGTTCTAGATGGTATCACGATAATGACATCCGAGATGAAGAAGGGAAACGTATATGTATGTTCTGAATGCAAGAATACTATCCGAGAAATAGAAAGCTATGTGTGGGATGAGATAGCAGCGAAGAAAGGAATTGACCAGCCATTAAAGAGAGACGACCATTCGATCGATTGCTTGAGGTACGTCTTGGCAACACATAAAGTTGCGGTATACAGTCCCTATGCTCACAACCCAAGTGAATGGGGTAGAAATAAATATAATGTCACACGGAATTTATAGATTAAATTACAATCTTATAATATAAGTTGAAATTGAAAATAATTACTTTATATTCTGTTCTTGTCACCTAAAATGTCTGAGGATCATGAGTTTTTACTATCCCCCATGGAACAATGCTTTAGAACCCAATCAGGGAAATGTACGTCAATGGTTGGATAATCTTTATTCCAAATTTCAGCCTCTCGAACAAAGTAGATGGAATCAATCCAATATAGACACTCTATTTTATGCAGGATCTCAAACGTTCGTTAATCGTTATTTTAATTTCAGTCCTACCTCTTCCTATCAGCAATATTACTTCAATTTGATTCAACAACCGGTAAATATGATCACCGGTTATCAAAGACAACATCGCAAAGCCATCAATTATGTGCCTGCCGAAGGAGCTGATCCAGAAACCACAGATCAATACACTCGAATAGTCACCCATATTACAAATGCATCATCGATTAATGAACAGTTTTCTAAAGCATGCGAACTAGCAGCTATTTCGGGAATGGTATTAGTCCAGCCTTATTTGGATTATTCTAGCGATGATCCTGCACAAGGAGAATTAAAACTTAAGGTATGGGAATACAATTCATTTCTCGTTGATCCCTATTTTAGGTCTCCAGATATGTCTGATGCACAGTTTGTATGGTGTCAGGAATACATATCCAAGAAAGAAGCTGAAGATCGTTTTAGTGACAAACTGGATGTGATTGCGCCAATGGCAGGAACACCGCAAAGATATGGGTCTTTCTACTTCTTACCAGAAAACTATAACATGGCAAGAAATGATTTAATGGTCTTGTCTTATGTATGGTATAAATGGAAGCGAAAGAAGAAACGTCTTTACAGCCAAAAAAGAAATCAATTCTTTGATTTTGCCGGCGGTCAAGAGCAAATGGATGCGATTCTATATAACATTCCCGATTTGAAACCTGTAGAAGTAACCGTGCCTTGTTGGAAGCTTGCTGTTGTCTTAAATGATCAACTTATGTACCAAGGAGATAACCCCTTAGGATTTGACATTTCGTGCCCTTACATTCCCGTTTTCTGGAACTACGAACCCCATATTCAATATTACGATTTACGCGTAAGAGGACTTGTGAGAACTATGAGAGATCCACAATTCCTTTATAATTATAAGGTTATAACAAATAACGATATCACCGCCGCTACAATTAACGCCGGATGGAAAAGAAAAGTCGGGGCTGTTGCAAACGAAGATAATCTAAAAAAATCGGGTCAAGGATGGGATGTCATTATCAACGATGGATATGAGCTAAGCGATTGTGAAAAGATCATTCCATCAGGTGTACCAGAATCAGATATGGCTCTTGCTCAACAAATGGCGGATTTGATCTATTCAACATCTGGTATAAATTTAGAGAATTGGTCTGGTCAAAACGACAAACAGGTATCTTCATTAACGGTTTTGCTTAAACAAGCAGCAAATCTGATGGTATTCCAGAAGTATTTTGATCAATGGGACTATTCTTTAAAGCTTCTTGGAGAAAGAATGCTTCAGATCATTTTGAATAATTGGAATGCTGAAAAGGTAAAACTGCTAATTGGTGACGAACCAACACCTCATTTCTATTCAAAGATATTTGCTAAATTTCAGGTAATAGTCGAAGAAGGTTTGTTAACTCCTACACAGAAGAATTTGCAAGCTCAACAGATGTTGGATATCAATGCTTCATTTGGAAGAGAGGTTCTACCGCCTTCTCTTATTATAAAAGACATGAATATCCAAGGAAAAGCAGAGATAATGAAGTTCTTACAACAACAAGAACAACAATCATCTCAAATGCAACAAGAACAACAAAATGTAGCGCATGCATTCGAGCATGCAAAACTGCAAGAGATCATGTCAAAAGCTACCGCAAATATTGCTATGGCAAGAGAAAGACATGGAAGAGCAGAGGCAGACATAGGTCTATTTGAAGAGAGACTCAGTGAGATTACTCAAAATAGAGCAATGGCCACTAAAGCCAAAATGGAAGCTCTAGAGAAACTAATTGATGTCATTGGAAAATATGGAGAAATTGAAGCTCTTTTAAAAATGCATGATATAGAAACGTTTGATTACCGAGCAGAACAAAAAGAAGATTTAGAGAAAGTAGATGCTAAGAGAACAGCCCTATCCAATGAATTCTTATCTAGTATTCTAGGCAATCAGCAACAGCTTCAATCTTCTCAGGAACAGATACCGCAACAGTTAAATCGTTGAAAAAGAAACTAATATTTTATATTGTGATTTCGTGCACACAAACAAAACTTCGAGGTATATATGTCAGGCAGAAGAATCGATGATCACTCTAGTTGGGTTGGAGCTAAAGGAAAGAATTCAGTATTTCCCGATGGTCCACACAAAACAAAAGATGAGAGTTCAGCAGAAGGTGCTGGAGCCGTAATGAAATATGAGGATACAACAGAGGCTATCAAATCTGTCCAAGAGATGGGTAAAAAGAAAGTCGCTGCACATCCAATGAAAACTGGCTACAGATATTAAAAATATGGGTAGGACAATTCCTACCCAATATAAAAGGAAATATATGAAAACAGGTTTTAAAGATCCAATTGGAGTTCCTGAAGGAAAAAAAATTAAATCACCCTGGAATTTCGATTGTCCCCCATACGATGAAAGAACCAGTTGTTATGTGAGTGCTGGAACAAACTATGGAGTTGGCAAGAATCAGCCAGTCGGACACAAAGGAAATCCTAAACCAACCGCTCCAACTCTTCCAATAGGCCGTGTAAATGCTATGGAAGTAGCACATGTTAAAAGAACGCGTGTCAGCAACGTAGAAATAGAAGAAAATGAATGAAGACATCTAAAATAAACAGACAATCTCACACAAATAAAACTAAAACATCAAGCGGGGATTGGCATGTCAGTCATACATCTATGGGAATGGGGGACTATTACGGTACGGGAATTAGGGCTAAAATTGGGAAAATGAGAGAGGGTGTAGGCTTTCAAGAAGTGCCAAAATCGAAATTAAAATCACCCCCAACTACTGTAGTTTAAGAGAATTTTTCTCATAATTCAAATCCGATAAATCATAAATTCTACTGTAAAGTCTGTCTTGTTTTCTGGTTTCAATCAGATCTAACATGATGGATTTTCCTCTTTGATCTGATAAATCTTCCGGTTCATCTTTTTCTAATCCCGCACGATTATTAATATATTGATCAATAGACCATATTACAGTTTCATGTTCCGTTACATTACCCATAATATATTGATTCCATAACTCTCTTGGAGGGATCATCCAACACACCTGAATTATATCTGTATTAGATATTGCTCTAAATAAATAGGAGTTGGTTTGTGCTTTCGGTTTCCATAATCTAGGCTGCCAATACAATACTTTTGTGACTCCATCATCATGTGTGCGGGGATGTGCAAATAAATAGACATAAGGAGATCTTTCCTGATAAAATAGACTATCTACGTTCTTTTTTAAGCAATCCTCTGCACCTTTGAATATATTGGCTTCTTGATCTTTCTTGAAATGAAGTAATCTATCATGAGCTTCTAAAATGTTAACTTTCATTTTCTCAATTGCCTTATATTCAAAATTTTAGTTAAATAAAAATTAAACCGTATCTCAGCGTAAAGGAGAATCATGAACGAGCAATTTCAAGTAAATCAGACTGAAGAGAATAAGGCAATTGAGAAAGAAAGGAATTTTCGGCAATTAGAGGCTAAATATGAAAGACAATTAGCTCAAGAAAGAGCGGCGCGAGCAGAGGCTGAAGCTGAAAAAGAGAGATTGACTCAAGAAATGCAGAAGAAGCATAGATCTCATGAAGAAGATGAAGAAGACGATGATCCGTATGTAGATAAAAGAAAATTAGAACGAAAATTGGCAAAGTTTGGGCAATCTACTCAATCAGATATTCAAAAAGCAATGGAAATGGCAAAGGAAAAAGCTAAGGAAGAATTGAAACAAGAAATGTGGTTAGAAAATAATCCTGATTTCTATGAAGTATTGCAGAAAGCCGATAAACTTGTAGAAAAAGCACCACAACTTGCAAAATCTATTCTACAAATGCCTGATAGTTTTGAAAGACAAAAACTCGTGTATAATAACATCAAGGCAATGGGTATTGATCAACCAGAACAGAAAAAATCATCTATCCAAGATAAAGTTGATGCCAACAGAAGAAGTCCGTATTATCAGCCTTCTGGTGTTGGAACTGCGCCTTATGCTACTTCTGGAGATTTTAGTCCTCAAGGTCAGAAGCAAGCATATGAAAAGATGCAACAGTTGAAATCAAAATACGGAATGTAAACCCGTTTTACATTCATAAAAATAGATAAAAATTCCCATATTTGTTATATGGGAATTATCCATCGCACGCTATAGTGTGTATCCATATTCAACCTACGGTCGCCATTAAGATCGAAACATTAAATCGACAAATCTCCAAACATCAAAAACATTAATATTTCGCAGGAAACATAAAAAACAAAGGAGGGTTTTATGTGCTCTGAAGGAAAGAAATGTTGTTGTTGTATTGGTCCTCAAGGACCTCAAGGTATCCCCGGGTTACAAGGTCCTCAAGGACTTCAAGGACCTGAAGGTTTACAAGGTAATGCAGGTCCTCAAGGTCCTCAAGGAATTCCAGGTGCTCAAGGAGCACAAGGACCTCAAGGGATTCCAGGACAAGATTGTGATTGCTCACATGAAAAGTTGCCATTTGCCAATGTCTATGCTTCAATAGCTGAAAATATTCAGCCATTTAATATTCCAGGTATTAATGATCAAGTATTGTTTGATCAACAAAATGCTGTATCTGCAGGAGATTTTGATTTAACTGCTATGAATACAAGCGGCGATATCAAATTTTTAAAGCATGGAATTTATCATGTACAATGGCAGCTTCAAGGAAGAGTAACTCCACCAATTCCACAGCCAGTTCCTTCATGGAGTTTCGGCTTTTGGATTAATGGGGTACTCGTTCCTGGATCTATTTATAGTGGATTTACACAAGCCCCAGGAGATGACGCCTGTCACAGCACAGGAGATGTCATTATAGAAATTAAGGCCAATGATATGCTGAGATTAAGAAATACCTCAGTATCACCAGTAAGTCTTAATCCAAATATTACGGGTTCTGTTTTCCCGATCACAATCGCATCTGTTAACGTAGAATGTTTAGAACTTATGCCCTAAAAATAATCAATAATAATAATAGATAAAAACAAATCATAATATGATCCAAGATTACAATAGCATTCAGTGCATTTCATGAATCACTTGGGATTTATGAGTGCAAAGAGATTCCTACCAAACAAATGATTTTCAATTAAATTAAATTTATGTATAAAAGAGATTCGCCGGCACAGCGTTAAGTGCATTCGCGTTAGGAAGTATCGCACCTTCCATTGCGTTAGAAAGAATCGCACCTTTCACAAAGGTATGATCGAGAACAGATGTAGCTAGGTTCGTCTACCGATCATCATATCATCTTCATATCAACCAAGAGGTTGAGATGTCTATTACTACCACAGGCAATCTTGGGCCGATGATATTGCAAAGTCTTGCACCTGCAATGCTATATGTCCCAACGCCTACCATGAACTATATTACTGTCTGCGATAAAGTTAGTATGCCTCCAAATGGTGGTACGACTTGCAGATTTATGAGGCCAAGAGCCTTACAACCGCCAACAATTCAGTTGGGTAACTCGGGGATTGATCCCCCAGCACAAGTTCCACAACGCGATATAATTGATGCACAAATGGCTTTTTTTGGTACTGGCTGCATTTACGATTGTGCAGCATGTTTGATGGCAGCATAAGCTCTTAAGAATCAATGAGCAAGTCATATTACAGGATCAGGAGGGAGTTCTCGCCTGGGTTTCTGAAAGATTGGCTGTAGCGATGCGTCAAGCCGAGGATTAAGATTAAGTCCTCGATAAATCTAACCTGATTGACTTGAAAACCCTCGCTGATAAATCAGGAGGGCAACAAGGGCCAAGGGTTTAATTAGGAGAAAAATGTTCGAATTCAGCTTTAAGAAAACCTTTAGCATTGAGTCTACACATTTCGACTCTGATATCTTCTCTAATAGAGATAGTATCAATGTCAAGAGGTGTATGAGCACCAAATCCTTTTTGGTTTTCATAGGTTTTTCTAAATTCGAGAATCAACTCAGCTTGTCTCTTTTTAAGAACGAGATAAGGCAAAAGTTGAGTACAAATATCGACCAATCGATGACCTTGAACAACCCACTCATAAATCCATCTTTCATGAGTAGAGTTTTTCTTAAACATGGATCGACGATGTTTTTTAGACTTATTGAGATTACCAAAGTTTTCTTCAATCCAGTCAAAAAGCTCTTTCTTAGTGTTGGAAATATTAAGAACGGAACGAAAGTTAGGACTTTGATATCGGTTATACTTAGCGGGATTAACGCGATAAATACAAAGAGAACCTTCACCGTCTACTATTCCAGCAAGATATGCAAGTTGGAGAGGATCATACGTAATCTTCTCATAAGGAATAACAGGCATCATTCACCTCCTGTGTTATGTGTGTAGATGCGTGTATATTGTTGCATAAGACTAATTAAATGTCTAGGCTGAACGACTTAGCGGTTAGACTCCATAATTGGAGATGCGAAAGTCTGATCTCGGAATATAAATGAAATCCGAGAGGGAAATCCGAAGAGTTTTCCCCGCCTACAATAAAATGTAGGTCAAAAAAGTAACAGATTGTTAATTTTACGCGATTACATCGTATCCGCAGCTAGCCAAATCAATGCTGGTGGTGGATCTAATGGTGATAATCCAACTAATTTAGCGGTGAGCGATTTTAGTTTAGTTGCAACGACACTTGACACAAATAATGCATACAAATTTATGTCAGGTATTGAAGGTATGGATAGATTCGGTACAGGGCCAGTAAGAAGTGCATACTTCATGTTGTCTAGTACCGAATTGCAGACTGACTTCGATTCCTTAACAGGAAGCGGATTCTTGTCTCAATGGAACTATCCAACCAATGCATCTGCTCTTCCATCAGAATATGGATCGGTTTTTAACGTCCGTATTTTGACAAGTTCGGAAGCACCAGTAGCAAGAGCTGCAAGTGCTAACGCACAAGACGTATATTATAATACAGTCCTTGGAAAACAGGCGATCACCCATATAAATCAAGATGGATATTCCATGAATTTGATTTATCGAGATCCTTATTATTCAGGCATGTTAGCTCAAAATGCTACGTTGGCAGTTAAATTTGCTCAAGCACAAGCTATTACTCAAGATACAGCGATCCGAAACCTTCTTAGCACACGTCTTTCGACGCTTGCTGGGCCATAATTAGGAGGCTTCTATGACTGAATATAGTAGAATGGCAAAGGGTAAATTTACATCCACTGGTAACGCGCAATTGGTTGTATTGCCTTTTGTGCCTGACTTTGTAGAAATAATCAATTACACTGCTGCGGCAACTCCTGCCAACCATGGCGTTCCTTTTGCATGGTGGGATGCAAATATGGGACAAGGTTTTGCAATTGCTGATATTAATAATGCAACTCCTGTTTTAACATCTGGTGTTGTTTCAGCAAATGGTATTACCACATTTCAAGCAGGATTACTGCTTCAATATGGTCCAGTATATCAGCATACAGGATCAACGGACTTTTCTATTACTGCCGCTAATCCAGCAGTTGTTACAACAACAACAGCACATGGTTTGGCAACAGGTGATGTAGTAATATTCTCCAATTTAGCGCAAACCTCAACAACTGGTATGCAACAAATTGCAGGAATGCCTTTTGCAATAACAGTGACCAGTACAACTCAGTTTTCCATAAATTGGGATGCTTCGGGATCAAATTATACTGCATTCAATTCAGCTACATCTACAGGTAATGTAGGATCCTTTAAGAAAGTTCTGTATCCTAATCTATACTTCCCAGGAACTAACATCATTAGTTTCATTACAACAGGAACCACGACAACTATCAAAACCACTACTCAACACAATTTTGTAGTTGGACAAGAAGTTGCATTTAGAATTCCGAGTGTTTGGGGAACAACTGAATTGAATTCATTACCGAATACAGTAATCCCAGGATCTCCGATCTATGGTTATGTGATATCAGTAACTGATGCAAAAACAGTTGTAGTTAATATTAATTCGTCAGCATATACGGCATTTAATCCTAACCAACCATTTGCCAGCTATCCAGGGGAAAAATTCCCTCAGATCGTTGCAGTGGGAGATGTAAATACTGGTGGCGTTCAGATTTCTTCTGGATCTCCATTGTATCCATCACCTCAATGGTCATATGCTACGCTTAACAGCAATAGTACAATTAACGGTCCTGCAATTCAAGGTGCTTACGTTAACAACACCTACCAAGGATTTATCATTGGTAATGGTAGTGTTAAAGTGGGTGCGGCTGCAACTGATACTTCCTCGCATCTCGTTGGAGCTGCCGAAGATGTTATCTTTTGGAGAGCATTTTTGCATGATTATAGTAGTCCATAACAAATTGAAAGGGCAGCAATGCCCTTTTATGTAAACCCGCTTTACATTGAGAAGACATGACAAATACAGTTATATCGCCTCCAATACCAGCCTTTCAAAACCCACCAATTCAGCCAGGAAATTTTCAGCCGCGTGTATTTGTAATTTCCAATATTGTTCTTGGACAAACAACAACCGTAACAACCACATTAGATTTGAATTTTGTTATTGGCCAATTATGTCGGCTACTCATTCCAAATGGATATGGATCGAGAGGCTTGAATGAGCAACTAGGATACGTAATCCAACCTCCAAATAACTCAGCAGTATTTTTATCTCAAACGCCTGCCGATGGAACAGGATCATATTCAGATAATCTTCTTACTCCATTTGTAACGGACGATCCAAATGCATTTTTACTTCCGGGATCTGTAAAATTTTATTTTGATTATTTAGGTCCAGATGAGACATTATATGTAGATGATGGGCAGGGAATTATGAATTATGTTTCCGGAACATTTACAATATCTTCTGGAACGATAGATTATGAATCTGGTGCAATCTCTTTTACATTTACAGTGGCTCCTCCTAACTTAACAAGCGCAAAATCAAGTTTTGCATATAATTTGGGAACCTATACCGACCGAGTAACATTAAATATAAACTCTATGGGAATAGATCCATTCATCAATGCTTCATTAAGCATGCAGCCTCAAATAGTGGCTGTTGGAGATATAAATACAGGATTTCTAAATGCAACTGGAAGAATATATCCATCTACAACAATACCTGGAAGCTTTAAAAATATTTCACCCAATTAGGTAATTATGGCAGAACAAAAAAAATCCAAGTTAGATCCAGAAACAGAGAAGTTAGCACAACAATTCGACAAGTTCGATGAAGATATTAAGAGCATGACGCAAGATAGAATGAATCAAGCTCCAAAACAAGATGTAGAGCCACAAACAAAATTGTCTCAATCTGAGATTGAGAAATCAAAAGAAATTTATTTGAAGCCTCATAGAACAATTGGTGCCAATGATAAGTTCAATGAAAAATTCAGAGAAGCTTTTAATTTTGACAAAGAATATGTTCATTTTATTGCAGAAAATAGAGAGATTGTGGGAGAAACAATAGATATTTGGACAAGACCATATGGCGGAATGCCGGCAGAATGGTGGAAAGTACCCGTGAACACACCTGTATGGGGTCCAAGATACCTTGCACAACAAATCAAATCATGTACATACCATAGATTAGTAATGCAAGAAGACAAACTTTCAGGAAGTGACAATAAGGGTAATCAGTATTTTGGTACAATGGCAGTAGATACAACAGTTCAAAGATTAGATGCTCATCCAGTAAGCAGCAAAAAATCAGTATTCATGGGAAAAAATCTATTTTAAGGAGAAAAGATGAAAAAACAAACAGCAAAATCCAAGAAAGATGAATCACTTGGTGAGAGACGCGGTAAAGAGAGTACTAAGTCTCAATCAATGGCATCTCGTAGGCATGAATCAGAAGGAGCTGCTCATCCAGATCATCATAAGAAAGCCATTATGCATCATATGCATCAACTCCATAAAATGGCTAAACATCATCATAAAGGCAAGTAATATGAAATATTCTAAAAAACCACCCAAACCCCCATCTCCACCTAAAAAGTAGGTAAATGATGCCTGACAAAAAAGATAAAAAATGGATTCAGAAAGCCATTAAGCATAAAGGCGCTCTTCATAAGAGTCTTCATGTAAAAGAAGGCGAAAATATTCCAGAATCCAAACTAAAAAAAGCAGAGCATTCAAAAAATCCGACATTAAAGAAAAGAGCTGTATTGGCAGAAACATTAAAAAAGATGCGTAAATAATGTTTTTACTTCAGGACATCATCACATATATTAGAAGGCTGATAAAAACGCCTTCTAATAGTACTATCCCAGACAATCTAATCATTGATTACATCAATAGATTCTGGATCATAGATGTAGATGCAAGACTCCAACTGTTTGATTTGAAAACAAAATATGTATTTCAGACTCAACCTGGAGTTGATCAATATAATATGCCACTTTATAGCATACAGATAGAACCAGGAAATCAAACAATCGGATTCTATCCCGTTTATCAAGGATTTCTGGCACCTGCTCGGGTGAATGGAATAAATGTGCCTTGGTATACAGAAAGAAGCACTTTTTATGATACTTGGCCAAATTACGTCCAATCTCTTGCACCAACCACAGTTGGAGATGGAACAAATGGGCCCTACACCATTCAGCTTCCATTTGCCCCGAATGTCGTAATTAGTCCAAATCAACCAGCAAGCGGGATATTAAGAGGACATGTAGATATCACAGGAATTATCGCTACAGGGTCAAATGCTGATCCAATTGTAGGAAATACATTAAATTTATCTGTTCCGACAACTAGTGTTTATTCCGCGGTATATTTTACATCCATAAATGCGTCTGGGGAAAACGTAATTGTTGCGGATAGTGGACAATTTTTATCTGGCAATGTGAACTATGGACTGCTAATGCAGCCAGGTCCTGCACCATTTGGTAATTCTGTTCTTGCCGGAGGATACAGCACCACAAGCAACACCATAAATTACAATACTGGGATAGCTACTGTAACATTTCCTTCACCCATTCCAGTGGGACAAAACATAAACTCACAATGCTTCTATTATTTACCGGGGTTACCAAGAGCAATTTTATTTTATAACAATATCCTTACATTAAGAAATCCTCCTGATATTCAATATCAGGTAGAAATTGATGCATATTTAAGTCCCGCCGCTTTTCTTAATACATCTGCATCTGTACCTTTCGGATATATGACAGAATATATAAGTCGTGGAGCCGCTAGAAAGATCCTTGCAGATACAGGAGACATAGAACAATTCAATTTTTATGAACCTCTTTTCAGAGAACAAGAAATACTTGTATGGAAAAGAAGTCAAAGACAATGGACATCTACAAGAACGCAAACTATATATTCTGGAAATGGTTTTGGAAATACATCATCATCCAATGGTTTATTTGGATCCGGTGCAACATAAGGAGATAAAATGACCTTTCCCTTTAATCCCAATATTCCGAGCGCTCCTAATGATCCGGCAGATGATCAACCCATAATGCAGACAAACAATGCATCTATTAATAGCATAATCGCCGTAGACCATGTTGGATTTAATGCAGCATCTAATGGAGGATTTCACAATAAATCGACTTATGTATCACAAGGAAGTAATCCAGCTACATTAGCAAATACAAATCAAGTATTTAGCAAAACTTATACTCCAAACACAACTATAGGTACTCCCAGTACAGCATTATTCTCGGTGGATAGTTTAGGATCTGTTTCTCAATTTACCCCTGGGCTTGCCGGTAATGATGGATATCAATGGATAGGCTCTGTTTTAATTCAATGGGGAGGAGTGGCATTTAGCACCTCCACTGGAACAAAAACAGGTACGGTTGTATTTAAAGATAGAGTTAATGGTGCGATACCATTTCCAAATAATTGTTTTGTGATAACCACAACTTTAAGTTCTAGTGCCGGAACTCCTCCTATATCACCTGGTACTGCATTGTCAGTAGTAGGTTCATCAATCACCAATTTACAATTTTCTTGGAGAGTATTGTCAACGGGTAACTATAACGGATTTTACTGGATGGCAATAGGAAACTAATGGCAGATCAAATTTACATCGGGAATTTTTTTAAAGGTTTAACTAAAGATCGATTGCCTTTCAATATTGATAATGATTCATTTCCTACGATGTATAATTTTTATTCATGGAGAGGAAGGGCAAAAAGAAAGAGAGGAACGAGCTTTTTAGGTCAATTACAAAGACAAATTCAATCATTTGCTGTTCCAGATCCAAATCAACCTTGGCAATTTGGACCAATGCCCGTTGTAAATCAATTCGGAAGCTTACTCGCACTAATAGGATTATCTCCCAACTCAAAATTTATCACTTTGATAACAAATGCAGCCCAAGCTCAAGTAACATATACCGTAATAGCTGGACCAGATTTTGCAATCGGAGATATCGTTCAAATAACCGCCGTGGGAGGAATGACAGAAATTAATGGCGGATATTATAAAGTCGTAAATAAAGCAGCAAATGTTCTGACACTAGATTTAGATTCAACAAGTTTTGGTGTCTATACCCCAGGAACAGGGGTAGTTTATTTATCAAGTGGGCCAACAATTGTTCCCGGATCTATTTCTATATCTGATGGGGTCAATACATTTACGGAACCATCTCCCCCTGATGGAACATTGATTGGAGCACCTGGCGGTTCGGGATTTATTTTCTATACAACAGGTGAATTTATCCTTTCTACGGCACCGGCTACTGCAACAGGAACATTTTCATATTATCCAAATCTTCCTGTGATGGGATTACAAGATTTTACCTCTTCGGTAACAAGTAATTTATTTCCAATTTTACTGGCATTTGACACAACTTATGCCTATCAAATTAATCAAAGTGTAAATCCTCCACAATTTTACTCCGTTAGCTATTACAAAGGAACGAACAACCCTGTAGTTTGGTCAGGAGGTGATTTTCAGCTATTCTGGACAACTAACTATCCCAATACTACAGCCAATTTTTCGGGAGCTTTTTGGGCAACAAACAATGTGCCTGGATTTCATTTTTTACCTATTTCCACTATTACTGTAGGGGTGATTACAACAATAACTACTGCTACGGCCCATAATTTGGTTAACGGCGATTATGTTTTCTTCAATGAAATTACTGGAGTAAATAGTGATTTACTTAATCTTCAAACTGCACAAGTTACAGTCGTCAATCCGACAACCTTTACCGTTCCTATAAATACAGCAGCCGCGTTAATAAATAATTCTGGATTGTTTCAGTATTTAACGAATAGTGTAAATTCAGCAACTGCACAAGATGGAATTAGATGGTATGATGGAGACCCAACTGCTGGCACAGGAATTCCAACTGGAACAGGACTTGGATGGGTCAATTTCGCCCCACCTCTAACTGCTACTAGTGTATCAATAGATGGATCACCGTCGGGTTTGTATTACTTGGTGGGTGCTTTAGCTATCCTTCCATTCAAGGATAGGCTGTTATTTTTTAGTCCTTATATTCAAACAAGCGGGCTTAACGGATCTTTAGGAGTTGTAATTCAATTACAAGACACTGTTTTATGGTCTTGGAATGGCACTCCATTTTATAATTCTTTGGTGCCACTCAATCAAACTTTTAATCCTCAAGCTTACTATGTAGATCAAACAGGACTTGGAGGATATCTTCCAGCAGGTATAGCTCAGCCAATAATCACTGTGAGCAATAATGAAGATGTTCTTTTAATAGGTTTTGGAGGAACAGGACGTAAGACAAGATTCGTATATACTGGAAATGATCTTCAACCATTTTTATTTTTCAATATCAATTCAGAATTGCCTTCTTCTTCCACCTTTTCGTCAGTCGTTCTAGATAAAGGGGCAATTGATATAGGCAACTATGGAATTGCTATGACTGACCAACAAAGTAGTCAGAGAATAGATTTATCTATTCCGGATAGTGTTTTTCGTATACAAGCCAGCAATAATGGATTCTTAAGAGTTAACGCGATTAGAGATTTCTTCAGGGAATGGATGTATTTTTCTTATCCAGTTAATACAAGTAAATGGAGATTTCCAACGCAATCTTTTTTGTTTAATTACCGTGACAACACATGGGGAATATTCTACGAGAATTTTACTCGTCATGGAAATTATAGAGCCCAAAATAAGAGAACGTGGGCTACAACTGGATTTTCATCGTGGGAGTCATGGCAAGAGCCTTGGAATATCGGCGTCTCTTCTCCATTTCTTACACAGATTATTGCTGGAAACCCTCAAGGGTATGTTCTTATAAAAGATGAAGGTACGGGAGAATCAATATCTGGAACTATTGAAGGCATACTTAATTCATCAGGTTTAACTCAAATATTCTCAGTAAATCATTGCGTAACGGAAAATAATTCTAATTTGGGAATGAGCGCTGGGGATTATCTTTTATTTTCTGGTGTGCTTGGAGTTTCTGGGTTAAATGGAATAGTCGGAAAAGTTATTTCTACAATTGATGCAGATAATTTTGTGGTGGATATTGCATACCCGGGAGTTGGATATTTAGGAGGAGGAAAATATACAAGATTGTCTCAGCCTCTTTTGCAAACCAAGCAATTTCCGTTTTATTGGGATAGGGGTAGAAAATTAAGATTAGCTATACAGAAATACCTCATGGATGCAACAGCAGATGGAAAAATAACTGTTAATATTAATTTAAGCCAGGATCCTCAAGATAATTGGAATAGTCCTATTATAAATGTACCTCCAAATAGCCTTGTATATTCTCAGACGTTATTTACATCTCCAGAACTTTATACCAATTTCTGCTATAATTCCTCTCTTGGATTAGTTGGAAACGGTATATTGCTTACATTCAATTTTAATTTTCCAACTCTATTTTCTTTCGTCGGAAAAATAGTGCCATCTAGCGTAACAATCAATGTAGGCTCTGTTGCTGTATTTATTGATAATGGAGTAGGAGGATTTACTGCTACGGGAACGGGAACATCTGTCGGATCTTCAATTGATTATAATTCGGGAATAGTTATATTGACTTTTACCATTGCACCTTTAAATCAGCTAACTATTGCTAATTTTCAATATTTTACCACGAACATCCAGATGCCAACTGCCGAATTTCAATATCAGATATGGCATCGATTCAATACGAGCCTTATTGGTGATTCTGTGCAAGTTGGATTTACATTAAGCGATGAACAGATGAGAGATCCTGAGCAAGCGCAAGAAGAGATTACATTACATGCGATGCAATTAACTATTGAACCATCGAGCTTATTAGCATGATGAATACTCCTCTATCACAAGTTCCATATCTTAGAGAACAAAGGCAATTTCCAAATGAGGACGTTAAGGCCTTATCCAATCAAGTAGATCATGCATACATTGATATTGCCAATAAAGTTAATCAAAGAATCATAGGAAATTATCCAGTTAACGTTTTCTCTATAACAGGTGAAAGATGGATATTAACGGGATCATCTACAATTCTTCAGAGTTTAAGAAGGGTTTATATATTTACGGCAGCTGGAGCCATAAATCATGGATTGGATTTTAATTCAGTCTCAAAAATAAGCCCTAAAAGTTATGGAAGTTTTACAGACGGGACTAATTGGTATGGTATGATATTTGCAAGTAATGTTGCGATAGCCGGCCAAGTATCATTCTATGTAACTCCTACGCAAATTATTGTTTTATCAGGTGGTGGTGCTCCTGCAATTGTTTCAGGCTTAATAGTACTCGAATATATATCTAATTTTTAATATAAATGGATATAAAGGAGAAAATATATGAATCCAATGGAAAGCATGGTAGGAGCCCTACAGGGATTTTCCAATCGAAGATCCAATCAAAGCCCAAGAGGAGCCGCTGGAAGCTTTGATACGAGGCCAGCTGGTGGAAGAGATATTATTCCGAAAGGTTATAAAAAAGGACAATTAGCTCAATTCACGCCTCAGCAAATGGAATTATTTTCACAATTATTTCAACACTTAAGCCCAGATAGTTATCTTTCTCAACTGGCGGGAGGAGATGAATCAACCTTCGAGCAATTGGAAGCTCCGGCATGGAGACAATTCCAAGAAGCACAAGGACAACTTGGATCTAGATTCAGTCAATTAGCACCCGGTGCAATGAGTGCACAACGTGGAAGCGGATTCCAAAATCAAGCAGGACAACTAGGATCAGATTTTGCAATGAATTTGGCATCTAAGAGACAAGAGTTACAAAGACAAGCTATTATGGATTTGATGGGTCTGAGCGAATCTTTGTTAGGACAAAGACCTTATGATACATATCTTTCAGAAAAGCCTCAAAAACAAGAGAAATCATCATTAGGTGGTTTTGGAGGATTACTGGGTAGTGGATTGGGAGCATTAGGGGGATTCTTTGCTGGGGGTCCAGGAGGAGCATTGGCCGGTGCAAGTATTGGTGGAAGAGCTTTATCAGGTTTATAGGAGATAAAAAATGGTTCAGGTTATTCATGCTCGGCAACCTTCGCAAAGAAGGTCTAAGTCTCAACAAATTGGAGAAGCTCTTTCCCGTGGTGCTTTAGGTGTTACTGATTACTTAACGGAAAAAAATAAAAAACAAGAAAATGAATTACGATCCGAAAAAGCATTTACTGAAGTTGAGCAATTATTTTCCAATCCAGATCTAAGCCCCGAACAGAAACAAATCGGTCTTTTTAAGGCATTGAAAGACTCTCCTCAATTGGCAAAAGAATTAGGATCCAGGTTAGCGGGTCTTCAAGAAAGTTCTCAAAAACAAGAAGAGATGAGCTCTAAATTAAAAGGAGAACAGCAAGAAAAATTGGCTCCTTTTGAAGGCGCGTTAGATGTAATCAATGAAATGCGATCAATAAGAGAAAGAGGCAATCTTGGAATGCTTTCAAAAGCAAAAGGATTCATCAACGAAGATACAAGAAGAGACAGGGGAGAATATGCGCGTCTGGGTAAATCTATTATATCATTAGCAAGCAATATCCCAATCCGAAATAGACAGGAATTTGAGACGCTGGCAGAAGATCTGTATGATCCATCTATTACAGATGCAGAAGCCGAAGGTATTTTAAATGCAATGGAACATATCATTCAAAATAATATGAGAAATTTTCAACCTCAAGAAGGAAATGAAATCGATCTTGGAACAATAAAAATACCTACCGAGCCAAGTGCAAGAAGACCAGAATCAAAATCTAAAAAGAGACCATTAACCTCATTTTTCAAGTGATTATGGCAAAACAATTCGATTATCAAGGAGCTAGAAAAGAGGGATATTCTGATGAAGAAATAACTTCTTTTCTTTCAGATCAACACCCTAATTTTGATTTTGAAGAAGCTTCAAACGAAGGCTATTCTCTTGAAGAAATAAATGAATTCTTGTCATCTCATAAACCAAAGAAATCCAAAACTGAAAAAGCAACCAGATTAGCATCTCAATTTGGATTGGGTGCGGCGGAAAGCGCATTATTGCCTTATGAAATTGGAGTCATGCCATTGGCATCAAAGGAAGCCCAAAATGTTCCTTATAGAGAGATGCTAGGAGATGAATTAGAACAATTGATGGAGAAAAAAGCATCGGGACAATGGGACGAAAGGGATCAAGGATTATTAGAACACATCTCCGAGCAAATAAAAGATCCGCGTAAATCAATGGAATTTGCTCAATCTGGTGATCTTGGAGTCAGAGGATTAGCAGAAAAAGCCACGGGATTAGATTTACACCCAGAAGGAGCATTAGAACACGCAGCTAATTGGGCTGGTTTTATTAAAGATCCTCGGAAAATTGCAGAAATTGCAAAGCTTGGTTTAAACCCCAAAGAAATAATTAAAGCCATAATGCCAACTGGATCAGAAGCATTAGCATCTCTTGGAGCTGGAACCGCATTAGATTTAGCAGAGCAAGGAAATTTCGGGCCTATTGGAACAATGGCGGCAGCTGTCGTTGGTGATTTATCCGGTAGAGGATTAGCTGGTATTGCAAAAGGTGCATCAAAAGTAATTTCGAGACCGAAAAAAGCTCTTGCCGAAGCCGCAGCCAAATTCACTCCCAAAGAAAAAATAAAATTGCAGCAAGAAATAATCAAAGATTTTCGGGAAGCTGGTATTCAAGCTGATCTTGGGAGCATCACAAATAACAACTTAATGAAGTGGACTCAATCCAGGTTGGCTCAATCTCAGTTAACAGGAAAAGCATTAGACGATTTTAGACAAGAACTTACCGGGCAAATTAAAAGAGAATATAAAACACTAGCAGATGCATTGGGAGAAGCAAAGTTTGCAACACAACATGAAGCTGGAACAGTTGCTAAAGAAGGTCTTAAACAAATAAGAGATGCGGATATAGCTGAAACGCGAAAACTATATGAAAATGCTACCAAAGCATTAAAAGAAAATGCATTTGTAGATTCTAATAGAATTGCCATGGCAGTTGAAAAGTTGGAAAAAGAGCTGAAACCTGGAAGAATCAAATCGGGGGAACAATCTACAGTATTAAATACCTTGGAGAAACTAAAACAAGATCTCTACGATTCTGAAGGTAATTTGTTATATGCTAACGTAAAAGACCTGATGAATAACAAAATTGCTCTGAATGACATCATTAACTATGAGGTTCAAGGTGGAGCTAAACAGTTATTAAAAGGAATCGTATCCGAACTCGACCGATCGATCATATCACACGGTAAAAACAACCCTACTTTTGCAAAGAATTACATAAATGCAAATAAAAGGTTTTCTGAGCATGCAAAGAAATTTAGAAACAAAGATATTAGTCTGATCCTAAAATCAGAAGACCCAACGCAATTGATAAATAAAATGAATTCCGTTCAAGGTATCCGAAATCTTGAAAATGTCTTTAAAAAAACTCCCGAGGGAAAAGAAATATTCAATAGTGTGAAGAGAAATAAATTAGATGATGTAATTGAAAAAAAAATGATTGATAGCACCACTCAACAAATAAATCTTGGAACATTCTCTAAACTTCTCGAAAAGGGTAAAAATAAAGAAATAATCAAAGAAATATTAGGTCCGGAATCTTTCAAAAGGCTGGAGAGATTGCAGAAAAATGCAGGAAAATTAGCAGACGCAGCACAAAAGTTTTACAATACCTCTCAATCAGCAACGGTTGCAGCAGATGCCGCGGTCCTTGCAAAAGGTATTTCTGATTTTGCTAGTTTATTGATGGGAAACCCATGGCCAATTGTTAAAACGACAACCGGAATATTTGGAGCCAGAAAATTAAGTAATCTTTTATCGGATCCAGAATTTTTAAAATTGGCAGAAGATGCAATATTGGCTTCCGAAAAGGGAAATCAAAAAGATTTAATAAATATATTTGAGAAATTTAGGCCTTATATATTGGAATCAAATCAACAAATCAGAGGAGCTGATGAAGAAACAGCCCCTCATGAGAATATCAATCTTTGAATTTATTTTTCATGTCTTTAAAAAATTCATCCATTTGTCTTCGATTTTCTAATTCAGTAGAATTTCTTTGGTTTTGAACTTGCTCTTTTAATAGAGAATTTTGTTCTTTCATAAGATCAATTCTCTGCTGAGCATAACTCTTATAATTATGATTACCAATTACAGAAACAGCATTTACGTTTTGTAAACATCCCATTGCAAAAATACAAAATAATATAATTTTTTTCATTTTCTACCTTCTTTAATTAAATCAATAAACATTTCATATAGTCTATCTGTTCTATGAGATTGTGCTTCAATTTTACCATCTAATAGATAAAATCCACCCAAAAGAGTAATTAAAATAACTACAAACTCAGCGTGTAAAGACCAATGTTTGTCATTCATTTCAAATCTCCTTTAAAATTTTAATATTCTCTTCTTGAATTTCAACGAATTTTCTGATCAATTCGGATGTCTGCTTCGGTACAGACAAATCATTATGAAGACAAATGAATTTGAATCGCTTTAACAAATGGGGATGAATCCGTATTCTAACCACGCTTTCTTTCATTTTAGCACTCCATGTTACATATCACAATAACACATATATGCATTTAACATAAATATGAATGAATTTGTATATATTTTACTTTGAAAATTAAAGTTTTAAATTTACATTAAAATTGAAAAAAAAAGAGGTAAAATATGACATTCCCCCCAGGTGCCAATCTATACACACAAGGCTTTGGAAGCCGACCCGAAAACTTAGAAGTTCCAACAATTCAATCCAGGCCACCAACTTCAACAGATACGAATTGGCCGATAGGAAAATCATGGGTTGATACGGTAAATAACAATGTGTGGAATCTTACTAGTTTTTCAAGCATTGGTGGTATTTTAACTGCTAATTGGACAGAAGGGGGAAATTCGGTCGCTACAACAACATCATTTGGTATAGTAGAATTATCCACTCTTGCAGAATTATCTTCTGGAACCGCACCAGCGGGAGCGGTAGTACCGTTGGCTAATGATGTATTTACATTCGTTAATTCTGTTGTGATTGCAGGTGGAACTCTTGCAACGGAGGCAGCTCCTGGATTAATTCAAGAAGCAACCGATGCTCAGGCAGTAGCCGGTACAAACTTGAATCCAGCAACTCCATTAGCAGTGCAACCAAAAAGCTTAGCGGCAGTCTTTGCAAGCAATCCTCCAATTGGAACCACAACACCTGCAGCTGGATCATTCACAACATTAGCAGCAAGTGGATTGGCATCATTAAGTGGATCTGCCACAATTCTTTCAGCTGGAACAGCAATTAATATCGGTTCTGATGCAAGTGCAGATGCAATTAATATCGGAACAGGTGCCGCGGCAAGAACTATCACCTTAGGTAATAGCACAGGTGCCACAGTCGTAACTCTAAATGGTGGTACAGGAGGAGTGAACGTTGGAACAAACGGTATCGCCCATACAGTGACCATTGGAAATACAACCGGTGCAACAGCAGTCAACATAAACACAGGAACTGGCGGTTCAACATACACCACCACAAATGGCACATTTGCTCTGAATACCGGAACAGGTGCGATTAACATTGGAACAGATGCCGCAGCAAAGACTCTAACTATTGGTAATATTACTGGATCTACAGCTGTCAATATTAATACAGGAACTGGTGGATCAACTTATACCACAACGAATGGAACGTTAGCTTTCGTGACAGGAACAGGTGGTATTACAATCGGAACCGACGCAGCAGCCAAGACGATTACCATCGGAAATAGTACAGGAGCAACATCTGTTGTAATTAATACAGGAACAGGCGCTCTTAATTTAGGAACCAATGCCATTGCACATACAGTAACCATTGGTAACATTACGGGAGCAACAGCAGTAAACATTAATACAGGAACAGGCGGATCCACCTACACAACAACAAACGCAACGTTAGCTTTTGTAACAGGAACCGGAGCAATAAATGTAGGAACAGATGCCGCAGCCAAGACGATTACGATTGGTAACGTCACAGGAGCCACAGCGGTTAATATTAACACAGGAACAGCTGGTTCAACATATACAACTACTAATGGAACATTAGCATTTGTGACAGGAACTGGAGCAATTAACATCGGTACTGATGCCGCAGCGAAGACAATCACCATCGGAAATTCAACAGGTGCGACAGCCATCTCGTTAAACAATGGAACAGGCGCATTAAATTTAGGAACCAATGCCATTGCACATACAGTAACCATCGGTAATATTACAGGAGCTACAGCTGTCAATATTAATACCGGTACCGGTGGATCTACATACACGACCACTAACGGTGCATTTACATTGGCAACGGGCACTGGTGCAATTGGAATAGGAACTGATGCCGCAGCGAAGACAATCACAATTGGTAACGTTACAGGAGCAACAGCGATAGTTGTTAATAGTGGAACAGGTGCTAACGTTTGGACTACAACTAACGGCGCATGGTCACTTGCAACAGGAACCGGAGCTATTAGTATTTCTGCAGATGCCGCAGCAACTACATTGAATATTGGAACTGGAGCAGCATCCGTTAAAACCATAAATATTGGTGGAACAGGTGCGAACGTAATTGCGATAGCCAATACTCAAACAGGTGGATCATTGGCTATAGGCGATGCGATGACGACTGGAACCATTCAGATAGGTGGATCTGGTGCTCATACTGGAACGATTACTATTGCTGGTGGAACTGGTGCCCAAACAATTAACGTAGCGAATTCAACTGGTGGTAAGACGGTCAATATTGCTACAGGGGCTGGTGCCAATACCGTAGCTATTGGATCTACCAATACAACTAGTACCACTACAATCAACTCGGGTAGCGGTAATGTTAATGTTACTGGAGGACATTTGTCGATTGCTTCAGTTGCTAAGACATTATTGGTTAACGGTGGTGCTGTAACGGATTTTATTGGTACTGGGGTTCTCACAGCAGGTACTCAAACTATCGCCAACACTAATATTGCAACTGGTGATGTTATTCTTCTTACTAGAACTGCTGTAAATGCTTCTACCACTCTTGGCGAGTTTACATATACCATTAGTAATGCTACAAGCTTTACGGTCACTTCTGTCATAATCGGGACGCCCGGAAGCACGCAAGTGGGAGACGTGAGCTCATACGCATACTTCATAGTTCGTCCTACCTAGAATGTGACATCGATTGTTGTGGATGTCTATTTACTTTTATGATATCCTTTCTTCAAAAGGAAGGATATCATGCACGGAATAACGGAATGCGAAATTTGCAAAACTCCATTTAAATGGAGAAGAGCAAAAGACAGAAAAAACACACCTAGGTTTTGCAGTACAAAATGTAGGTATGAATTTGGGCATATCGGCTTTAGACCTGGAGGGAATTACAGAATAGCTGAAGCTACCGAACAGGAAAAAATAGAAAGGCTTAAAATTAGCTTTGAAAAAAGCGTTATAAGATCTGAATTTTGTTGGAAATGGTCTGGTTATATCGGAAAAGATGGTTATCCAATCATGAGCTGTAATAAAAAAAACGGATCTGATAGAGCTCATAGGGCATCATGGATAATCCATCGGGGTGCAATTCCAAAAGGTATGTTGGTTTGTCACAAATGTGATACTAGAGAATGTACAAATCCTGATCATTTATTTTTGGGAACACCAGCGCAAAATACGCGGGATATGATCCAAAAGAATCGAAAGTGCATTGGATCAAAAGTGCCAACCGCGAAACTGAACGAAGAATCGGTGAAAGTGATAAAAGGATTGCTGAAATTAAAAATAAGTTATCCGAAAATTGCAAAAATGTTTAACGTTGGTATAAATGCCATAGTCCGAATAAAAAATGGCGAAACCTGGAAACACATAGAGGCATAAATGCTAAAGAATGTCACTCAATTAGAAGTACTTATCGAAAACAAATCCTATCGATTCATCTGCGATATAGATAGTCCAACCACTCATTGCAAAGAAGCCCTCTTTCAATTCAATAAATACATTGGCCAATTAGAGGATCAAGCGAGAAGCTCAGTCCCTGAAATCTCAGAAGAACCCATAAAAGAGGATAATCTAGATGTCGTACACGAATAGAATAGCATGGGAATTATTGAGAAGCATTGATTCGTCTACCCTTACGGGATCTTATCAAGCATTAGGAGGACCACTTTTATTTCCATCATACATTGCTAAGTTGGTCAATAATTCAACTGTTTTAGTCACAGTTTCTATAGATGGAACACATGATTACGATATTGCACCAGCAAATTCATTTTTTCTATATGATGAAGCCAAATATTCAGGTCCGGCTCTTCAATTCCTACCAGCAGGAACCCAGATCTTTGTAAAAGGAAGTGCTGGAACGGGATCTATCTATTTTGTTTCTCAATACATTGTACAATCATAGGTGATTCGTGAGCCAAGCAGGTATCATAAGTACAAGTTCGGGACCCGTACCTCCAACAGTTGCTACAAGCTATGTAACTCAAAATGGAACAGCTGTTCCATTAGCGAATGTATTAATAGTCGATGGATTTGATTCTACGATTAATAATGCAAATGGCATAGCAACACGAGGTGGAGTTGTAGGAACTGGGACACAAAATGAAGTTGATGTAATCCTAACAAATCGATTTCATGGATCAGCGACGACAGTGGGAGCCGCGACAGCAGACGTTGTAACATTTGCATTGGGAGCAACACCCGGAACATTTTTCTTCAATTTCTCTGCTGTTTTATTTAATGCTTCAACACCTGCTGGTGCTGGATACGTAACCTTTACCACGGTGAGAACAGACGGAGTAACACCAACTATCATTGGCGATACAGATTCTATTACTCACGAAGATGCAGTATTGATTGCTACAACTGCTCAAGTGGTTACATCGGGTAATAGTGTCATCTTCAGAGTAGGTGGAGTTGCAGGTTTAACAATAAATTGGGTAGTTACCGGAACATATATAGAGGCAACATAATGGCAGGTTTTGAAAATGATGTCGTAGTAGGTAAGAATCTTAACTTCGATGATGATGGACCAAAGCCGCATTTAGGCATACTTAACGCAGCCGGAAAATTACCAATAGGAACAGGAAATTTATCTCCAACACCAGAAGTGCTTGGAGGATCTCTTACTTCTCCAAATAATAGCATTACTTTCGGATATTCCTCCCCAAACATTACAGCAGTTGTAAATACCAATGTAGTTCCAGATTTACACACAGCCAAATGGATAGTCAATCCAACTCCCAATATGGGAGGCAATAGCACGACAATTCAAAACGCGATAAATAATGCGGTAGCTGGTGAAACTGTATTTATTATGGCGCAGGCCACGCCATTCACAGAAAATCTTGCATTGAAGGCGGGTGTTAATCTTGCGGCATTTGGATGTGATGCTCAAAATAACGTCACAATCAAAGGTAAAATGACTTATTCCAGTGCTGGAATGGTATCTATATCCGGAATATTTTTTGAGACAAACTCTGACTTTATTCTGGTTGTTTCTGGAAGCGCTGCAAGTGTTGTAGTTTTCAATAACTGCAGGTTTAATCTTACCAATAACACTGCATTTTCTTTCACTTCATCAAGTGCAAGTTCAAGAATATTTTTATTTCGTAGTACGGGAGATACCGCTACAACTGGAATAACTTATGTAGCTTCATCAGCCGCAGGGCAATTTGGGATTAATTACTGCGTACTTTCAAATACTGGTGCTAGCACAACTGCCAGCACAGTATCTGCTGGATCTATTAACGCAAATTATTCTGTTATTCAAGTTCCTATCACAACTTCTGGAACAGGATCTCTTAATTGTACGTATTGTACATTAGATAGTGGAGCAACAAATACAACAGCTGTAACAGTGGGATCCGGGACAGGCGCTTCTTTAGAAAGCTGTCGACTGGGTGGGGGTACTGCTTCGGCTGCTTCAATTGCTGGAAGTGCTACAATTACAAATTCCACAGTTTCAAGCAGTAACACCAATATACTCACGGGCGCTGGAACTTTAAATTACGTAGCTGTAGACACAAGCAGCACCGGACAAAAAATAAATGTAACTACTCAAAGCTACCTAGCTTCTGGAACTTTTACTCCAACTTTAACGGGTGCTGCAGTTGCTGGTACGACCACATATACCACTCAATTAGGAAACTGGTCAAAGGTCGGTAATATAGTTCATGTAGATATTAACCTTGCTGGAACTGCAGCAACAGGAACAGGGGACGCAACGATTGGAGGACTGCCGTTTACTGTATCGGTGGCAAGTAAAGGATCTTTGCAATGGTCTTCGACTTGGGCGTGGCCGGCTGCGACTACGATGCTTATTCCAAGAGCAATAGCTGCAACCACAAATATAACTGTTTTTGGAGTAGGTACAGGTGCTACAGGAGGATTATTACAAATGACTAATGCCGCATTTAACGTACAACTATCGATTGATTATCAAGTATGAGAATAAGAATACCAACCGATCAATATCAATTTGTGCAGGGATATCTTGAAGATAGGGGCTATGGAATCGTATCCGTACGCCCCAAAAAAGATGATTTTATAATCATAGCCAAAAGGATTCATTCTAATTTTTTTCTGGATGGAGCTGCGGAAATGACAGCAATTTCTAGAACAAGTCGTGAGAATATATTAAGGAGCAGGCGACCTTCAGATTGAGATAACTTGTGTTAAAACAACACAATTATTCTATCCAATTTTTTCTTTATTATCCGGCAACGGTTGAAATTCATTTTCATTATCAGATGCTTTTGTTTCGTTATCTGATGGGGGATCTTCTGGTATCATCCATAAATAAGATTGTAACCGATAAGTTTCTACAAGATTAAAATTCATAAAAACAATCCATTTTTACAAATATGAGATTCTAAAAAATCCATCTTTGCTTTCAATTCTTTAATTTCTTTGTTGAGCATGGAAATGCGAGCATGCTGGCTTTTTCTCAATGTGTGGTATTTTTCCTCAAGCATTTCCATGCGTCTGTCCTGTTTTTCTTCAAATGATTCTTCGAATAATAACATCTGTTGCATAAAAACAATCTTTTAATTATCTAGGAGTTTTAAGATTTTTTAAACAATACCAAAACCATTCTTCTCTGTCAAGTAAAATATTAATATAGTCTTGATCTCTATTAACTATTATATTTACACCTTCTTCACCATCAAAACTATAATAATTAATACTATCTAATTGGCATACTTCCATTTGATGTTGCAATTGAGCTTTATATTTTGAAGGGACAATTCCATTCAATGCCATGAAATGATCTCTTTTTCCAGCGCATTTAATTTCGACTGCATGTTTTTTATCCAGTGTCATGCCATCAATAGAAGCTACCATGTATTCGATAGATTTATGCATGATGACCATGGGAAACATTATATATCCAAATGAATCTTCAAATGATTTCAATGCAATTGGTTCAAGTTCTCTTCCTCTTTGCATATATGGATTGTCTGGAATCTCAAATCCATATACTTTTTGCTCATATAGTTGCATAGGAGTAGTCCATGGAGACTCTTCCATGATTATGGGAGCGTCAGACGCTCCGATCTTCGATCTTCTAAATTTCAGCCATTCTTCAGATCCCACTATCATTTAATGAATCCTCTTCTTCTTTGAGGTTAAAATGAATATTTGTGAGATCGATTAAAATTTTATGTATTTTATTAAATATATAAATACTGTCATCTTTGTTAAATGTTAAAAATACCAATTGCCTAACCATATGTATTAGTATGCTGATGATAACCATTGCATTTTCTGTATTATCCAAAGGATATTTTTTCTCTAAAACCTTTAAAATTGAATTTCCAACTTTTGATTGTTCTTCCAATTTATCCAAATCGATATCATCGAGATTAAACATCTGTTTTTACCTTAGAAAAGTGTTTCTTAATTCCACGATTGAGTTTATCCAATAGATCCTTATCGACTTTATCTTCGGAAGTAATGCTTTGGGAATCGAGATAGCTCCATACTTGAGATTGATATTCTGGAGTGCAGGCCTCTAAATCAGATTTAAATACAGTCCATTCTTGAGATGAAACAGGAATTAATTTCTTTTCTATTGGTGGAGAAACACGCGGTTCAATTTTAGGATAAACTTCTTTTTCGTTATTTCTATTCATAGCAGATTCGGCATCATCATCGGATACAACTCCAACAGCTGCACAAATGGCGTATCTTTTCGCGTATGAAGTGGCAGAACCAATTGACTGAGGATCTGTTTTAAATAGAGTAATTATAAATGGGCCAAATTCAACCCACTCACCGGAAATATGAGCAAGTCTTGTTATTACACTTACTGTTTTTTCAGTAGTTGATACATCTTGCCAAATAGACAAACCATTTGAAGTAATAGGAATTCTAATTGATTCCCATACTGAAGTAAGATCAGCAAAAGTACTTTTAAAATGAGGATTCTTGCTATCTTTG
>Ga0207700_10000197_pt1 | contig 35916 bp, 32 predicted proteins | sample LARL82metaG_FD_184348 | JGI IMG/M metagenome (GOLD analysis project Ga0207700, IMG submission 184348) | Corn, switchgrass and miscanthus rhizosphere microbial communities from Kellogg Biological Station, Michigan, USA - LAR L8-2 metaG... | ecosystem: Host-associated > Plants > Roots >...
TTTAGCCCTCCGTGCCAGGAGCGCGCGCTCGGCGTCCGTGAAGCGGATGCGCCGCCCTCGGAGCCGGTCTTTGAGCAGCCGGTTCTCTGCTTGAAGGAACTCGATGACGCGCACTGAATATTCAGTACGTCGCCTTTGGCCGGCGTCGGGCAGTATTCGGTTGAAGGTACGATATCGTATTAGCGGCATTGCCGTGCATGGGCCGCAGTGATGAACCGCGGTCCGTGACTTTGTCAGCCACTTGCCGAAGTGCTAGAGTGAAACGTAGCATCCGTCAGTGCTGCTCAATTTCGGCACTTGTTCGAGCGCTCTCGCTTCGCATCGCTTAAAGGCCAATGGACAAACTTGCCTCGGTTATCGTTTCGATTGCCATGACCGTTGCCGGCGACTCCTCCTTCCCGGTCGAGATCACGCGTGTTACATATTCCGGCACGGAGCCATGAACGGGTTTGACGTAAGCGCGATTGGCTGGGTCGTCACGCGCGATGCATACGCTGAAATCGCTCGCGCATGGGTCGGATCGCATAGACAGACGAGTACCGAGGTCCTCGCGTCGCTCGCTAACCGTTGGCTTGCCGTTCGCACCTGTCTGCTGGAGGCGAGCGGTGCCGCGAGAGGCGACGTGCTCGCGTCGCCTGGAACCGCGTCATGGCTGACCATTGTGGAGTGCATCGACGACTTCATCGTGCACATGGTTTCCTGCTGCCCACAGCGTTACAGTGGGCCTGCGTTGCGCCGCCGATGCTCTAGCGCCGCAGCACAGGCATTTGTCGGAATCGTCGGCTGTATCGGCGCGAGTTCTCTCGGGAATTCTGATCGCTTGCTGCTGGGCGACATAGCAACTATTCTGTTCTTAATGGCGGTTTACAGTCTGATCAGCGCAATCCAGCTGTGGCAAACGTACCGCGTCGTTAAGAACGTCGTTCGACGGCGCGGGACCACCGGTGCAGTCATCGAGTGATCGGCTTCCTCTATACGCTCGTAGTTCGGCGGGCACCCGTAGCAACGAAGGTTGATATCACGGGTCTTCCCATCCGCGGGCGAGAATGACGATTGGGGCGACGCCCGAAGTGACTCCCGTCAATAAGTCGGCCGAGACGGCGTTCGACGAGACTGGCGTTAAGCGCGAACTCGGGGGTATGGAGGCCAAGATGGTGGCGGGGGCCGCACTGGCTTTCTCCGCTTATCAGCTTCTAATCGCCGCCTTTGCGCCGCTTTCGAGCCAGGTCACACGCTCGTTGCACGTCGGTTTCCTGCTGCTGCTCGCGTACCTGATCTATCCCGTCTCCCGGCGAGCCAACCGCCGCCGCATAGCGCGGTACGACGTAGCGTTTGCGGTGATCGCGTTCAGCCTGTCGCTGTATCACTGGATATTCGAAGCCGATCTGATCCAACGCGCGGGCGAACCCACCACGCTTGATCTTATCGTCGGCACCGTGATCGTCGTTTTGCTGTTCGAGGCGGCTCGGCGCGTGCTCGGGCTGGCGCTACCGATTGTATGCGCCATATTCCTAGCATACGGGCTGTTCGGGCAATGGCTGCCGCACGCCCTGGCCCACCGCGGATTCGGATACGACCAGATCATCAGCCAGATCTACCTCGGCACGGAGGGAATCTACGGCATACCGACGCTGGTTTCAGCTACGTACATCTTTCTGTTTATCCTGTTCGGCAGCTTCCTTGAGCACGCCGGGATGATCAATCTCTTCAATCAGATCGCGATGGGGTTCGTCGGCCATTCGCGCGGCGGGCCCGCCAAGGTCGCGGTGATTTCGTCGGGGTTTATGGGAATGATCTCGGGATCAGGCATCGCGAACGTCATGACGATTGGACCGTTCACCATCCCACTGATGAAACGGTTCGGGTACTCCTCGGTATTTGCTGGTGCCGTGGAGGCCACGGCGAGCATGGGCGGACAGATCATGCCGCCGGTGATGGGTGCGGTAGCTTTCATCATGGCTGAGACGCTGGGAGTGCCTTATGTCACGATCGTCAAAGCTGCGATCATCCCCGCGATTCTTTACTACGTGACGGCTTTCTGGATGGTGCACCTCGAGGCCGGGCGCGCGGGCCTGTTCGGCATTCCGAAGTCGGAGTGTCCGAATCCGTGGCGCGCGATTGTCGACAAGTGGCACCTGCTCCTGCCACTCGTCGTCTTGGTTCTGCTCCTGTTCGACGGTTGGACGCCAATGTATGCGGGACTCGTCGGACTTGCGCTGACGGCCGTACTGATCCTCGGCGCCGGAATCGTGGCAGGGTTCCATTCGACCCAGTTCCGGGTCGTATTCTGGATCGTCGTCGGGCTCGCCGCCGGATCGTTCTATTGGCTGCAGATCTGGGGCATCATCGCGCTCATCGTCGTCCTAATTCTGTGGAATCTGTTCACCCGCGGCGGCCACGAAACGCTGCTCATCATGCGCGGCAGTCTGATCGACGGCGCGCGCCAGGCGGTGGGTGTCGGAATCGCCTGCGCGATCGTTGGCGTGATCATGGGCGTGCTGACGCTGACTGGTGCGGCGTCAAGCTTCGCGGACTTCGTACTGGAAATCGGTTCGCATAGCCTGCTGCTGTCGCTAGTACTAACCATGATCGTGTCATTAATACTTGGGATGGGCATTCCGACGATCCCTACATACATCATATGCAGTTCGATCGCGGCGCCGGCGCTTTTCAAGCTCGGCGTGCCGCTGATTGTGGCGCACATGTTCGTGTTCTACTTCGGCATTATTGCGGACCTGACGCCACCGGTCGCGCTCGCCGCATTTGCCGCGGCCTCAATCGCGAAGGCGTCACCAATGCGCATCGGCTGGAAAGCCACCCATATCGCGATCGCCGGTTTCGTAGTTCCGTACATGGCGGTCTATGACCCCGCGTTGATGCTGCAGCCTGGCGCGGATGGTCAAGTGTCTGCGATCGCCGCCACCTATGTCACGTTCAAGGCACTGGTCGCCATCGCGCTATGGGGTGTAGCTGTGATTGGGCATCTACGTGCTCCGCTGAACTGGTGGGAGCGCATTGTGGCGTTTGTGGCCGCGGCGCTTCTCGTCGCGACTATTCCGCTTACGGACGAAATTGGCTTCGCGGCAGCCGCCGCCCTGTTCGTTTGGCACCTGTGGCACACGCGCAACCGCCCCGCCGCCGCTACTTGAACGCGCGGCTCGGTCAGTCCGCGTGCGCGGTTCCTCCAATCTATTCTTTGCGTGCTGCGGCCAGACCGTGACTTGCTTCGCGATTACTGGATCACCTCATCCGCGCGCCGGGCCCAGTCAGGCCGAGGTGAAAGTACGTCCGCGCGTCACCAGTCGCGGCCGCACCTTCGCAACGCCAGCGCGCCCGCGATTGCAGTGAAGGCAACCAACAGTACCATTCCGAAATCGCTCAACGTCGGGATGGTGATCACCGACGGTGGCGCCGCACCGGGCGGCGTCACCAGGTTCGAGGACGACGATGCAGGTCCCGATCCGGCGCTATTGGTTGCTGTTACCGAGCAAACATAGCTGATGCCGTTCATAAGGCCTTGAACGACGATCGGACTTCCAGCTCCGCTTGCCGAAACCGGCGCGCCGCCGCTCTGCGGGGTGCAAGTCGCCGTGTAGCTCGTGATTGCCGCGCCGCCATCATTCGCCGGCGGCGTAAAGCTGACGCTAGCCTGCGCGCTTCCTGCCGCGGTAGGACCGATAGCAGGAGCCCCTGGCGGACTGGCGACGCTCGCGACCACGCGGAAGAGCTCCGACTTAGACGCTGCGGCGTACTGGCCATTTCCGCCGAAGCTCGCGCTCAGCGTCGCAGCACTTGCCGAGGGGACTATGAGCGTGCAGCTCGCAATCCCCTGACCGTTCGTCGTCCCGATGCAGGTCTGATTTGCGATCGAGAACGTAATGTTCACCCCCGCGACGGCCGTTGGGGGAAAGACGGAGACGTCGGCCATTGATGCCACCAAGGTGGTAGCCTGCCCTGCTCGCCCCTGATTCGGGCTCAAGTTGAGCGTCATGAACGTCGCGTGCTTGCCGGCAATCCAGGTTATCGAGGCGGTGTTTGACGATAAGGTGCCCACCTGAGCCGTCGCAACGATGCTGTCGGTTCCAGTCGCCACACCGAGATAGCTGGCGGTCGCGACACCGCTCGCATTGGTTCTTGCCATCCTCGAATCGGAGTTCGCGCCGACAATGGAGAAGAAAACCGGCGTGCCGGCGGCGACCGTCACATTGTTGAACGTCGCCGTCAAGGTGACGACGCTCCCCTGGGCAGGATTGGGCGATACGCTCGCCGGAGAGAGCACGAGCGCCGGCGATGGATTGGTCGGGACAAAACCGCAACCGCCCGAGTTCGGCGCGAGCTTCAGAATCGTATCGTGGGAATTGACGTACATGCACCCATCAGGGCCGACGACGCCCGGCTCGACAAGACCATTGGCGAGAAAAGTTGCGGCGAGGGTGCCGAGGTCGATGATCTTGAGCGAGCCGCCGGCTCCTCCAGCGCTTCCTCCGCCATGCACGATCAGCGATGCGGCTGCGCCGTTTGCTTGCACTTGACCGATCGCGAGGCCACCTGTATCCGACGTGATACCGGGGACCGACACCGGCGTGTGTGGTGCCGGCGTATCGGTTCCGGTGATCCGCAGTACGGGGGCCGTTGCATTGTTGAACGCGGATGCGACTGCGAATAGCGTCCCATCAGGTGCGAATGCCAGCTGGCCATTGCCGAATCCCGGTAGCGTTGTATAAACGACTACCGTGGGGGTGGCGCTCGCCGGGTTCTGCACCCGCCATAGCGATGCATCCTGAATCCCGCCGCCCACGCAGTTGTCGTCGAAGAAAAGGTCCCCCGATAAAGGATCCACCGCGAGACCGCTCGGACAGGAATATCCCGATGCGACCGTGCGCACGATCGCGCCCGACGTCGGATCGATCTGTACCACCGACGCCGGACTGAAAGTGGTTCCGTAGAGATTGCCGTCTTTGCCGAACACCACATTGCCAAACGTCTTGCCGAGGTTCGACAGCCTATTTGCGGTCGATGCGGCTCCGCCCGAGGGCGGCATCTTGTAGAGGTCGCCTGTGGGAAAGTCGGCGACGAACATCGAGCCCGTCGTGTCGAACGCGGGATTGCTCACGCCGGGGCAGCCGACGAAATTGATGTTGGCATAGAAAAAATTCTGCGCGACGAATCCGTTGGCGAACGGTGTCAGCGTAAAGCCGCTGGCGGCGGTCGGAGGCGCAGGCAGGCACGACGCGCTGCCGCCGGTGAAATTCACCACGGCAGAACCCGGAACGGGCAGGTTGCCATCGCTTACGTCAACCGCCGTGTACGGCACCGTTTCCGTGACGGTGTCGGTCGCGACGAACTGGATCTGACCGTTCACATCCGTTATAGCCGGGGTCGGCGCGGTAATGATCGTATGACCGCTGCCCTGCGAAAGAGAGATGGCCTTACCCGGCGTCGGCCGATTCAACGTGTCCTTCAAAGTCACCGTAATCGTCGTCGTGGCGGCGCCATCCGCGGCGACCGTCGTTGGCGCAGCGCTGATGCCAGCCGACGTGGCTGCCGGCACGCCGAACAGGATTTGTGGCTGGTCGGTGAGCAACACATTGTCCGTGACGTCCGTCGCGGTGACGGTCACGGTCTCGGGCGTGAGATCGGTCAGGCTGAAAACGACTGCGCCCTGATCGGTCGAAGTGACCGCTGTGGTCGGAGAAACGGTGGCATGGCTACCGACATTCAATGCGAGCTGAACGCCCTTGCCAGGCAGCGTATGTCCCGCGGCGTCGCGCAGCACGACGACAACGGTGGCGATGGCCTGGCCGTCTGCAGGAACGTTGCGCACGGGATAGATCTCCGTCGAGTTCATCACGGTGCTCGAATAGACGACGCCCGATTTCGCCGCGTCGCCGGGTCCCGGTGACGCCCCTGCAAGCAGTTGTCCGATCTTGTTGATCTTTGGCGAGCCCAAACCGACGTGCGCGAAGTCGCTGCCCAATGCCGCTGCCGAATGGAACGCAATAGTGTTGGCGAGCGGATAGAGCGCCGCGTTGAAGTCGCCGATGTTTCTATTCGCCCCCTGGTTGATCGTCGCGGCAATCGCGGCCCAATACGGCGTTGCCATGCTGGTTCCACCGTAGAGCTTCCCGGTCGGACATCCGCCGTCGCTCGCCTGACATAAAATGGCGCCGTAAATCGGATCGGCATTGATGACAACGTCCGGCACCGATCGCGTCGCGGATGCCGCGAGGCCATTTTGAAACGATGGGCGCGAAAAATACTTCGACACACCGAACCCGCCCTGTCCGCCCGGAATCGGCCCGCTCGTGTCGTTCCACCACGTTTCCCCGGCGTACAGGAATCCAAGTCCGATCTTCAGCGATGAGCCGCCCACGGCGGTGGCGTGGGGCGAATCGGCCGGCACCCCGATCGTGTTCGGAGCTCCGTCAAGGCACGTGGCCCCGGTATCGCCCGTTCCGTTGAAGACGCTGATGCCCGATGCGGCGGCCGCCTGCAAGATAGCATCGATACTGAGCGCATCGGCCATCGGCACCTGGTCTTCGCACGACGACCAGCTATTGCTAATCACCGAAACGCCGCCATTGATCATGGCGTTGAATATCTGCTGATAGGTGGTGTTCGGAGGCGCGTCATAAACCACGACGTCCGCGCCTTTTGCGACGGTCATTACGGTCACGATATCGAGGAGCACTTCGCTTTGGCTCGCGCCTAGCGAGGCGCCCCCGTTGACGTGCACCTGGCTCAGCTGCTGCAGGGGATCGCGGGGATCGAGGAACAACTTGAAGGTATCCGCGACGTCGCTGGTCAGGAACGTGTCGAACTCGAGCAGCCCGACCTTCTGCCCAGTGCCATCCGGATAGGTCGTGTAGCTTTTCGCGGTAACGGATTTGGCGAGCGTCGTCCTCAGGAGCACGTCGTCCGGTCCGGGGCCGTCGTTCGGTGTCCTCGGATCGCAACCGCCGGCGCCGGGTACCGGGTGACAGTCGGCGTCGGGGTCGTACTGTGGCACGTGGGGGCCCGGCGGCTCGTCAGGGCGCGGCGCTGGCTCTCCAATAGGCTGCAGCTTGGCCTCTATGTTTCGGATACCTCGCTTCAAATCTGCCTCCATGGCTCGCGGCAACGCGAGATTGGAAAGGCCCCCGATAGAAATGACGTGATCTGCCAACTGCGTTGGCAATGAAGGATTGGTGTCGGGCGCAAAGAATGCGCGACCGTCCAAACGATAATCCTGTATCCCGACGTTCAGTGCCTGGGCGATGGCTTCGCGCGTGCCGCTCACCGAAAAGGTCAACCGATTTGGCGAGACTTCTAGCACCGTAAAACCCTGCGTTCGGAAATAGCCAAGTACCGCAGCGAAATCCTGCGTGCTTGGACCGAACCGGTCCGACAACTCGAGCTGACTATTAAAGGCGTGGAATCGCGCCGCCGTGGGATCGTAGACGTCACGCAAGTAAGCCGCGAACCCCGCCTCGTCGGATCGGCGCAAGGTGATCGTGAGCGTGAGGGGCGCCGTCTCGAGGGCGACGGTCTTTTGCAGCCCGACCGCCGTCGTTGCGGTGGGCAACGTATGACCCGGAATCATTGCGCGCGGCGTTACTTCATTCCGGCCCTGCTCTGCTGCCTGGAGCCAGTTGCCGAACAGGCAGACGCCCAGAATCAGACTCGCTCCTAACGCGATGCTGCGCTTAGCCAACGTGCGCGAGTCCATCGACAAAGAGTCTCAACATCGGGTAGAGATACGCAAAGCTGCCACACGAACAGAAGCAGCGTCAATACGGTTTGGACAGTGGTGTCAGCGGGGGTTGGCCTCGTACTGCACAGCCGTGACGTCGGATGTCCGCGCGTCCCTTTGCAGGGCTTGCCCGCGAATAGCTTGGCTGGAAAGCGCTTCGAAAAAAAGAGGAGCCTGTGCTCTACATAGTCCAACAATACCTTGGGCTAAGCGCCGTCAATGCCCGATCAGATGAAAGTCGGCGACGCGGTGAGCGCTCAATATGTCGAGGCGACCTCAAGGCTGCCAAATTCAGCCGAAGCCGCTGCCAAGAACGAGCGTCAAACGGCGGCGAAGTCGTCCTGAATCCCTCTTGCTCGCGGAAAGCTTCGCTCCCTCAGGGGAGCTTTTTTTGGCCCGAGCGGCTCAGCTTTCGGACGCGCGCGTCGGATTCGACGGCCGTTGCCAGGGCGCGATCGCCCAACGAGGCAACCGCCGGCGGCTTCCAGCGCGGCGCGTTCCAATCAAACGCATTTCAGGTCTCCGGCTTGTATGTCACGCTAGAGGGCAAGGCTGCGTCGGTTTTCTGTCGCCGACCTCGGCTTCCCTCAGCTCGTCCAATGCCAATCCATTCATGAAAGGGATGCGAGAGCTTGGCTATATCGAGAGCAGGAACCTGGTTGTCGAGTCGCGCTTTGCCGATGGCAAGCTCGAACGCTTGTCCGGTCTTGCGGCGGAACTGGCGCAGCTGAAAGTGGACGTCATTGTTGCGCCAGGGTCGCCCGCGATCAGTGCGGCGCAGAAAGCGACGAGCACGATACCCATCGTCATGGCATCCACCGGCGATCCGTTAGGCAGCGGATTTGTGAAGAGCTTGGCGCGGCCCGGAGGCAATATCACCGGGCTCTCGGTTATGGGCGGCGATACCGGCGCCAAGCAACTCGAGTTGCTGCGCTCCGTGGTGCCCAAGCTATCTCGCGTCGCGGTCCTGGCTTCCTCCGCGACCAACAGCCCAACAACGCGGAGCGTCCAGGTCGCTGCGCAGAAGGCGGGAGTGGAGACTCTGGCGGCCCAGGCATCAACCCCGCAGGAGATCGAGAGCGCGTTCTCTATGTTGGCCCGGGAGAAAGCCGACGCGGTCATCGTGAGTTCCCCCTCGACATATGCTCAGCAGCACCGACAGATCGCGGAGCTGGCACTCAAGTACCGGATGCCATCGATGTTCCAAGATCGGGTGAATGCCGATGCGGGCGGGTTGATGAGCTATGGGCCGAAGTTCACCGAGAATTGGCTGCGCGCCGCGACCTATGTGGACAAGATCCTCAAGGGTGCGAGACCGGGTGATCTGCCAGTGGAGCAATCGGTGTCGTTCGAGCTCGTCGTGAACCTGAAGACCGCGAAGGCGCTCGGCGTCACGATTCCGCAATCGGTGCTGGCACGCGCGGATGAAGTGATCCAGTGATTGCCCATCGAATTTGGATCACCGTCCATGCGGGGACGTGCTACCTCCATTCAGTGACGGCGAGCTGACCGTCCGCTTTCTGAAGTTCCGATGGTCCGGAGAGGGTCGTACTCGGCCGTCTAGATGGTTGTGCCTGTTCCGCGGGCGACCTTGACACGCTGCGAGACAGGAGGTCGGACGATATGAAGGGTCGGCGATGCCTGTCTTGACGCGGCACGCCAACCAAGGGTCTGTTGCCGCGACCAGGCCTTGGGCCCAAGATCGCAGTTTCGTCGTACCAATTGCGCGAAGGAGGACTCAGCTATGAAGATCCCGTGCTTGCGGGTCGTGGTTGCTCTGGTGTCGGGGTTGGTCACGATGAGCACCCTTGCTGAAGGGCCCGCGAGACTAGAAGTCATCGTTTTCGCCGGTGGCTTCAATTGGCCGATTTGGGTGGCCCAAGAAAAAGGATTCTTCCGCGAGAACGACATTGCGGTGAATGTCACGCCGACTCCGGGATCCGTCTATCAGCTCGTCAACCTGATCGATGGGAAATTCGACATCGCGATGACGGCGATCGACAATCTGATCGCTTACCGCGAAGGTCAGGGCGAGGATCCGAAGGTGGGGCCTGACCTGGTCGCCGTGATGGGGGCCGATCAAGGCTTCCTCAAATTGGTCGCCGTGCCCGAGATCACGAGCATCGGTGAATTGCGCGGCAAGACCGTCTCCGTCGATGCGCGCACGACCGGCTACGCGTTCGTGCTGTTCGAATTGCTGGAACGCGGCGGATTGCGCGAGCCTGATTACAAGGTCGAGCGCGCCGGTGGAGTACTGCAGAGGTTCCAGGCGCTCATGGAGAAGAAGCACGACGGGACATTGCTGCTGTCACCGTTCGAGGTGCAGGCCGAGGCGCGAGGATTCCACACGCTCGCGTCGGCAAGTCAGGTGCTCGGGCCATACCAGGGGCTCGTCGCCGGCGTCCGTCAGTCATGGGCCACGAACCATCGCGAGGCGCTCGTGGGCTATATCCGAGCCTACGTCAAGGGTGTGGAATGGCTTTACGATCCGGCTAACAAGACCGAGGCGATTGCGTTGCTCCGGAAGAATCTCCCCAGCATGTCTGCCGAAGGCGCCGAGACCACGTATCGACTTCTCCTCGATCCGAAAACCGGTTTCCAGCGAAGCGGCGCAATCAATCTCGAAGGAGTGAGCCAGGTCTTGGCGTTGCGCTCGAAATGGTCGGAGCAGAAGAAGGAGCTTGGGCAGCCGACCAAATATTATGATTCGACGTACTACGACATGGCAATGCGCCACTGATCGTCTGGGCCAGTCAGATAGTAGGTCAGCGCAGCGGGGCTGGCAGCGCCGCACACTCGGCGATTGTTTGAACTCAAGCGTCGCTTGCGTTCGTGGTCGCAGATGCCTTGAACGGGGTGCGCGGCACTTCTCGGCTAGCGTCTGGCCGAGATCGAAGAGATACGTTAACGCAAACCGCCACGGCACGCTAACAATCGGTTGGAGCGGACGGCGCTCCCGCGCCAGCTGAACACCAAGGTTAAGCGTCCGGTTTTCGCGAAGCTGCACATCCGCCCAGATCGGGAGTTGCCGCTCGCGGGAATTCTGCTCGCGGCCACGACCGGTCGTAGCCCATTGCGCTCCATAGCGGACGTCCACCGATGCTTGTCAGCCAACACCGGATGGTTACCGAAGTCGGCGACGCCTCGTTGGTCGCGTGGTTGGACTTCCATTCGTTGACGTGGTGATTCAGTGATGGATCGGCGAGAATTTGTTCGAGGTGTCGCCATCGGCATCTTCGCGGCACCGGCCATTGCCCGGGCGCAGCCGGGGCGTAGCCGGGGCGTAGCTTGCCCGTGCCGGGTGTCCTGCACTCGGTCTACGGTCCTCGCGGGCCCGCGATGACTGCTCTTGGGGAAGGTCTGCACGAACTCGGTTACGTCGACGGGCAAAACATGACGCTGATTTACCGCTCTGCGGAGCGGGGTCCCGATCCGCTGCCCGCTCTCGCTACGGAACTGGCACAACGCAATGTCAGTGTCCTTTACGCTATCGGTCCTGGTGCGGTGCGCGCCGCAACACAGGTGACGAGCACCGTTCCCATTGTCGCCATGGATCTCGAAAGCGATCCCGTGGCTAGCGGATAGGTGCGCAGCCTTGCACGGCCCGGCGGCAACGTCACTGGGCTCTTTCTCAATTTTCCGGAGCTGGGTGGAAAATGGCTACAGTTGTTGCGGGACGCCGATCCACAGGTTCGCGCGGTGGGCATTCTGTGGGATTCGGCGACCGGATTTGGGCAATTGGACGCAGTGAAGATCGCAGCGCAGAGCTTCGGCGTGGAACTCAGCGTGCTCTCCGTTCGCACCGCGGACAATTTCGACGATGCGCTGAGACCCGGACTGAAAGACGGGGTGAGGGCCGTTGTGGTCCTGTCGTCACCGATTTTCCAAGGCAACTCGGCGCGGATCGCGGCCTTGACCATCAGAAACCGGCTGCCGGCAATATCAGCGTTCCGGGAGTTCGCCGACGCGGGCGGCCACGTGGCCTACGGACCAGACCTGAGGGAGTTGTTCCGGCGCTCGGCACTGTACGTTGCGAAGATCATCGAGGGCGCCAAACCCGATGACTTGCCAATCGAACAGCCCACCAAGTTCCAGCTCGTGATCAATCTCAAGAAGGCCAAGGCGCTCGGTCTGACAATTCCGCAGTCGCTGCTACTGCGCGCGGACGAGGTGATTCAGTGATTGGCTTTCGAGTCTGCATCAGCGTGTATGCGGGGACGTGCTAGCTCCAGCTGGTGCCGCCGAGGTTCGTTCGCTGACCCTCTGCCTTTGCAAGTTGCGACCGTCCGGAGAGGGTTGTGGATTCAACTGGTTAGCGCAACACATTCTAGGTTTAGACGACGCATGAGCAAGTGCTTGTCAAATCGGTACTAATCGCAAGTAGCTCTGTTTCCTGGTCCCTCTCACTCGTGGTCGTGCGACCTTGGATCGCTTCTAAGCCACGTCGCAGCAAGGCCATAGGCTTCAAACCCTCGTCTGTAAGGATGGACGGTGTTGCGTCGACCGGTTGAGCCCGCAGTCGATTCCAGCCGCTCAAAGTCGAGGTCAGTTTGCGCGAATAGCTTCCGTCCCGATGCCCTAAACGCGCGCGCACGCGCGCGAGGGAGAGCTGCGCAAGGAACCTGAAAAACCTACACCACGCCTACAGAGGACGACAAAAGCAAAAGCCCAGCGGCTACGCTGGGCTATCTACTTGATTATTTGGTTGCGGGGACAGGATTTGAACCTGTGACCTTCAGGTTATGAGGCGGAGTTTGCCTATTTTAGCAACTTGTTAATCAATAACTTGCAGCGCTTGCCCAACTCAGAACCAATCTGTCACAAACGCGCACCGTTGTCACCTTAGTGTCGATCACCGCCGATCTGGCTCAGGAAGCCGGCGCGCGGCCATGTGTCCGATGTCCGTAACGCCGACCAAATAACTGGATACACGCGCGAGACCCGCAAGGCGAGAGGCAGGGATCACCCAAGCTCACGGTCCGCAATTTGAAAGATCTCGGGCCTCAGGTGAGGCTTGCCGGTATCGAGCAGCCAGCGCTCCAGCCGGCGAGCTTCGTCGCGAGCATAGGTGGTTATAGCGCCCTCTACTAGGTGGACGGTGCACTCTTACCCCGCCCACATCCCAGTGTCGCTCACCGGCGCGAAGCACAAAGTCACAAGTCCGACGGCAAGGTGAACTTTCGCGAGACTCCGCCCGGTCACGTGTTTTTTGCCGAGGCCGAAACGCACTCGGCCGAGATCATCGGCGGCGCGGGCACGCGCTCGTATATCATCGAACTGAATGGCAACGACTGGAAACCCAGCACGGGGGTGAGTCAGACCTGAACGGCCTGCGATTCTAATGAGAGGAACGCGCGGCCATGGCGGCCGCGACCTCTTGCAAAGGACGTCTTGCACAATTCTGGCGCCCGGGTGCAGAGTAACAGCTTCTGTTTCGTTTCATCCCAGGAGGGCACGATGAAACTGCGCCTTATCCAGATTTCATTCGCTGTCGCTGTCGCCTCGCACGGCCTTGCGCAAGCGGATGACACAAATTCGCAAACCGGTCCGCTGGGCAAGGTGTCCTTCCCGACCAGCTGCGATTCTAAGGTACAGCCGGCATTCGAGCGTGCCGTGGCGATGTTGCACTCATTCTGGTATTCGGCCGGGGAGAAGGCATTCCGCGAAGTGCTGAAGGACGATCCCCAATGCGCGATCGCTGCGTGGGGAATCGCTTCGATTCTCATGTCTAATCCGCTCGCCGGACAGGGCGCATCGCCGAAAGGCGCGGAGCAGGCACAGGCGGCGATCGACGAGGGACGGCGCGTCGGCGCGAAGACCGAGCGCGAACGCGACTACATCGAAGCCGTCGCCGCCTACTACAAGGACTTTGCGACGCGTCCAGAGAAGGAGCGACAGTCTTCGCGTGCCAAGGCATACGAGGCGCTCGCCCAGAAGTATCCAACCGACGACGAAGCGCAGATCCTGTTCGCACTCTACCTCGCCGGAACGCAGACGCAAGCCGACCAGACGTACGCGGCATATCTCAGGGCCGCTGCCATCCTCGAGGACGAATTCAGGAAGTATCCCGATCATCCCGGCGTCGCGCACTACCTGATCCATAGCTATGACGCACCGCCCATCGCCGACAAGGGGCTTGCCGCCGCACGCAAGTATGCAGGGATCGCACCGGCGGCGCCTCACGCGCTGCACATGCCATCGCACATCTTCACCCGTGTCGGCGCCTGGGAGGAGTCTGCCGCGACGAACGCGCGCTCGATGGAAGTGGCCAAGGCGGGCAGCGAGCCGGACGAGGCGTATCACGCGGCCGACTACATGGTGTACGCGGACCTCCAGCTCGCGCGCGACGCCGAGGCACGCCGAGTCATCGACGAAGCGATGAATGTGAAGGGCAGCAGCTCGCGCTTCGTCGCGCCTTACGCAATGGCAGCAATGCCGGCGCGCTATGCCATGGAGCGTGGCGCGTGGCAAGAGGCGGCAAACCTGCAGCCGCTGGGCAGCAGCTATCCGTTTGTCGAGGCCATCACGTATTTCGCGCGCGGTCTGGGCTCGGCGCGCAGCGGCGACCTCGTCGCGGCCCGCAAGGATGCCGAGCAGCTTGAATCCTTCCACAACACGCTGCTCGCCGCGAAGAACAGCTACTGGGCCACCGAAATCGAGATCCAGCAGCTGGCGCTGGCCGGATGGATCGCGCTGGGCGAAGGCAAGTCCGTGGAAGCGCTCAAGTTCATGCGCGCGGCCGCGGACCTCGAGGATCACAGCGAGAAGCACATCGTCACTCCAGGCCGGATCGCTCCGGCGCGCGAGCTGCTGGGCGAGATGCTGCTCGAGCTCAAGCAACCCGACGCTGCGCTTAAGGAATTCGAAGCGTCGCAGCAGCGCGAGCCCAACCGCTTCCGCAATTATCTGGGTTCGGCCCGCGCGGCGGAAATGGCCGGTGATCGCGCGAAAGCCGCAGCGTACTACCAGAAGCTCCTGGCGCTTGCAAAGAATGCTGACACCGCGCGACCCGAGCTCGTGAGCGCGAAGAAGCTCGCTTCACGGTGAGCTGGCTCGCGCAACTGATCTCCGCAGGCCTGTTGTGCGCGACGATCGCGACATTTCCTCCGATCGCGACTGCCGACGCGGTCGACGAAGATCCCGATCTCGCGAAGCGGGACGAGGACTACGCTGCGGGCAATGGGGCGGTCGAAAGGAAGGACTGGTCGCAGGCGGTGCGCCTTTTCCAGCGTGCCGAGGTACGCAACCCTGACAACGCGGACCTGCAGAACGTCCTCGGCTACTGCTACCGCAACCTGAAGCAGTACGACCTCGCTTTCACGCACTACAAGCGCGCCATCCAGCTAGATCCGCGCCATCGTGGCGCGCACGAGTACATCGGCGAGGCCTACCTCCTGACGGCCGATCTCGCTAACGCGGAAAAGCACCTCGCTGCTCTCAGAGATATTTGCGTGCTGCCCTGCGAGGAGTTGAAGGACCTCGAACGCGCGGTCGCGGAGTATCGGGCCAGAAAGAAGTGAAGCTAGGCGCTGCCCGTATACGGTCCCTGGACCTGGGCTCCGATGCGCATCGTCGTCGCACGGACGAATCACAAGGCGACCACGTGCTCGCCCTTGTCCACGCCGCTCTGATCGTTTGGCCCTGAACGGCCCGACGTTCAGCAGCGCGATCCTGTTCCGCCAGAGTTCGACGCCAAAGAATGGCGATGTCTATCTCGTCGACACGGCGACGTATCTCGTCAGCGCTGCAGGCGATCCGCTGACCTCGAGGCGAACGGTGCCCTTTTCAGCGCTGCATGAGTTGCCGCTCGCGCTTTTCTGCCGTCCGAACAGCTGGCGTGATCGGCTCGATCAGCTCAGTGCCGAGCGCGGCATTTCCCTGAATGTGGCCATAGAGGCTGACTCGCTGGCTCTACAAACGCACGTCGTCGCTGACAAAGGCACTTACGCATTGCTGGGCCCCTACGCCATCGCAGCGGCGGCCAAAGTGTACCGCCTGCAATCTTCAAAAATAGTCGAGCCGACTATATCGCGCCATATCGCATTGGCAATGTCCCGCCACGGAGAGTTGACTCTGGCATGCCGGACTGTGATGCAGGAAACGCGGGACATCGCGAAGTCTGGTACCGCAGCTCTGGGTCACAGCAAGGCCGGGAAGATATAGCTCCTTCGACTTAGAGTTGAGCCGGACGAGCACCCGGTCTGGCGGTGGTCCGGCCGGTCGTATGCGCGACCGGCCGGCCGGATGCGACGTCAGCCCGTGCGCACTTCGACCTTGCGCGGGCGGAATTCGGCCCGCTTCGGGATACGGACCGTAAGCACTCCATCCTTGAGGTTGGCCTCGATCTTGTCGGTCTCGAGCTCCGCGCTCAGGACGAAACTGCGTCGGTACTTCGTGCCTTGCACGTCAGCGTGTAGAGCTTCGATCCCCGAGGGCATCTCGATCACCACATCGCCTTCGATGAGCAGACCATTGCGGTCGGCCTGGATATTAAGCCGGTCCTTCGATACGCCCGGCATTTCTGCCTGCACGGTGATGCCATGACTATTCTCGAAGACGTCGACCGCAGGAACGAGCACAACCTCCTGCTCGCGCGCCTTCGCCTGGACTTCACTGGATTCACGCTTCGCGACTTCTTGAGTTGCTGTCGATGCCATGATCGCCTCCGTCTTTTTTCAATTCACCGTGATTTGCCGGGGCCGTGAAGGCTCGCGACGCTGGACCGTGATCTGAAGCACTCCGTCACGATACTTCGCGTCGACCCGATCCGGGTCCACGTCGTCAGGGAGCGTGATCACGCGGCGGAACTCGCCGTCGTACCGCTCCTGCCGGTAGTAGCTCGCGGCTTCGTCGAAGGAAACCTTGCGCTCGCCGGATACGGCGAGCAGATTCTGCTGGATGGATATGTCGATGCTCTTCGGATCGAGACCCGCTGCGAAAAGATAAACGTCGACCCGTTCTGGCGTAGCTCCGACATTGATCGGTGGGAATGTGCCGCGTCGCATAGCGCGGATTCCCACTGGGAACGATCCGCGGCCGAAGAGCTGGTCCATCTCGCTCTCGAGGCGCCTGAACTCGTCGAAGAGGTTGGTATCGGGGTTGCCCAATAGACTTCCGAACATGGTGAATACCTCCTATTGGCTGGTAGACGCCGGAAAAATAAGTGCTCGGAAAAGGATTTCAAGTGGGGGTCCTACGAACCGTGGCAATCCACGGCGACGTGCTTGCGACGGACCGGCGAGCGAGCAATCGTTCCCTGGTCTCACCATGAACCTACAAGACTCCGACGCCGGCGGCGGCGCGAAGCCAGGCTCTAAATTATTTATAATCAATTAGTTAGATGCGTGATCGTGCTTCAACACGGACTCACCGCTCGAGCTTATACCAAGCTTTCGGGGCGCGACGCTGCACGCCCAATCTTGCTCCTTGGATAGGCCTCGACTCCGTCTCCAAGTGGGGTTTCGAGGATCCCGTTTCTTCGTGGAAATGGCTGAACGCGCCGACGCCCCGCTCTTCGTCCAGTTCGACCCCTGCGAGTGCGATTCGAGCTCGACGAGGCGAACGCACGGCTGCTGCGATGCAACGGCGGTCGCGCTTCCGCCGTGTCAGTTAGCAACCCCCTCCTCCACTCCCGCGACTTCGCGCAGCTCCCGCAGGGTCCAGTGCGCGGTCGGATTCGTTGTCGCATTGATATGACCAGACGCCGCGTGCAACCTGGACTGGCCGCGTTACGACGGGGACGCAGGACTAATGATATCGCCGATGATCTGCTTGTTTGATTCGATCGCGCGGTCCAGCCCAACAGACGCATGGCGATGACCTTTGGTGAGCTCGGTCGTCAATGGCCGACAAGATCCCGCTTCTGCATGCGATGCTCAACGACGTGAGCGCGCTGCTGAAGTCGAAGCACATCTCCACCAATACGGCCAGCATCCTTTCCGGCGCTATCTCCAACGCAATTGCTGCTCTCCGCTGAGTGCCGATATCCCTTACTCAGTGTAGGCGCTTAGGCACACGATGGAGATAATTCCTGCGGAGCTCGACCACCTTGCCAATCGCGAGGGCGGATCGTTTTCCTCGCTTGAGGCCGAGAACTGCGGCTTCCCCGATATTTGACCCTCACCAACATCGGAAACGCCGTGACGCCTAACCCGGCGCTCAACGCGGACGCCCGCCGGCGGGGCGTCGCCTCCGCCGCGGTCGCCGGTTAGCTTGTTTCGTTAGGCGGCAGCACCCAAGTTGTCTGTCACGTACTCACCGCGCGTTCCGGCCCAGCAGCTACATTTGCGGAATCCTTCATGTCGTGACTCGGGAACTTAGATGATCATCAAGAAGAATCAGGTGTCTGCCGAACGGACCGAACGCGAGTCCTTTGGTGTTACGGATACCCTGCGGTTGTCAGACGCGGGAGGGCTTTCACAGTATGGAGCCTACGTTCAGACGCTACATCCCGGCGCGCGGTCCTCCAACAATCACTGGCATGAGAATGAAGACGAGTTCCTGTATGTGCTGTCCGGTGAGGTGACCGTCACAGAAGGGGCCGAGGCTCAAGTCTTGCAGGCCGGTGATGCGGCCTGCTGGCCTGCCGGTGCGCCAACTGCTCACCACGTGTCCAATCAATCAAGTGAGCCGTGCGCCTACTTGATCGTCGGTACGCGCGTGAACCAAGACGTTTGCCACTATCCAGATACCGGGCGAACGCTGCACACCGATGGCAAGGCTTGGCGCCTGCTGGAGGCGGATGGCCAACTGTATAAATCTGGCGTCTTTTGAAGTGGCGCGACTGCCGCCTGACCCGGCGCTTAACGCGGACGCCCACGCGCACCGGCCGCCACCGTTCCAATCAGCTCCCGTAGGGCATTGACGGGAGGAGCACTCTCGCCGAGGCGCCAAATAAGTGGTGTAACTACGTCGCTCAATACCTTTGGCAGTGGGTAGATCGCGACCCGACTGCTCTGGACGGTCGCGAGCACGGACTGAGGCACGATCGCAACGCCCGTGCCAGATGCAACGCATGCCACGATCGCGTGGTACGAGCTAAGCTCAAGGACTCGCAGCGAAGCTAGGTCTTTGTCGCCGACCCAGCGCTCGAGCACCCTCCGGTAGGCGCACCCTCGTGGAAACGCAATCACCGAGTCACTCGCAATGTCCGCCGCACGGTTGACGGGGGCGTGCGCCAGCGAGGTGATCAGCACCAGCCGTTCGTTGAACACGCCGCAGTACGTCAGTTCCGGCCGGCTCGGCGCGACCGCCACAAACGCCGCGTCTAGACGCCGGTCACCCACAGCCGTTACCAGCGCATCGTTCGTGCCGGTAGTAAGTTCGATGCGAACGTCAGGAAAGCGATGGTGAAAAGTACAGAACACGGCGGGCAAGCGACTTGCCGTCGTGCTTTCAAGCGCACCGAGTTTCAGGACTCCTCGCGGAGGTCCGTCGGCAACCGCGTTCCTGGCCTCCTCAGCGAGACCCAGGAGTCGATCCGCATATGCGAGTAGCACCCTTCCACTGGACGAAAGGTGCAGCCGCTGCTTGTTCCGTACGAACAAGCGCGTTCCCACAGACGCCTCCAACTGCTGAATGCGGCTCGTCACGCTCGACTGTACGCGATGCAGCTTTCGCGCCGCGCGCACGATGCCGCCTTCCTCTACAACCGCTTTGAAGATCGCCAGGTCGCTGAGGTCCATACCTTTCCTACTAGTTGACAGCTGCGATGGAGGGTCATGCTTATCCAATCGCAAACAGAGAATAACTTGTTCTCGATTATTCGCTATTCAAGAATGCATGATACCCGTACGCTGCCGTGATGACGAGTCGCCTGGATGTGTCCGTGAAAGCCGCCGCCCTCGTCGGCCTGGCGAGTCTGGCCGCAGCGATGGGCATCGGCCGCTTTGCGTTCACACCCATCTTTCCGCTGATGCAAGAGAAGCTCGGCGTAACGCTCGCCGAAGGAGCGGGGCTCGCAACGGCGAACTACATCGGGTACTTGGTCGGGGCATGCGCAACTTTCACCGTGGCCCCAAAAGCCGCGGCCTCCGCCAAATGGGGATTGATTGTCATCGCTCTCTCGACACTCGCCATGGGTATTACCAGCACTCTGCCCACCTGGTTTGTTCTTCGCCTCGTCGCAGGGGTCGCCAGCGCATTCGTGCTTGTCGGCGCTTCCGCATGGGCCCTCGCGCATCTCGCGTCTCATGGGCGAAGTGACCTCGCAGGCTGGGTGTTCGGCGGCGTCGGGATCGGAATTTCGCTTGCGGGCGTAATCGCCCTCGCCTCAGGCACGTTGCGACGCACTCCCGCGCAAGCTTGGGCGGCGCTGGGCATCATTGCCCTGCTTATCGCGGTCCTCACCTGGGGTCGTCTGTCCATGACGACGGCGGCGCCGAAGGGGCAGGAGGGCATTGACGCAACGCGGCTCGATAGCTCCGCTTGGCTGCTCGTCGCGTGCTATGGCGTGTTTGGCTTCGGCTACATCATTCCCGCAACGTTCATTCCTGCTGCGGCGCGCGCGCTCGTCCCCGACCCGATGGTATTCGGGTGGGCGTGGCCGGTGTTCGGGCTGGCGGCCGCCGTGTCGACCATCGGCGTTAGCACGCTCTTTCGAGCTACCGCACCCCGGAGAGTAGCCGCAATGAGCCTTCTCGTCATGGCAGCGGGGGTTGCCGCGCCGGCATTCGACAAGAGCCTTGGTGCGGTGCTGATGTCGGCCGTCTGCGTCGGGGGTACCTTCATGGTGGTGACGATGGCGGCCATCCAGGAAGCAAGGCGCCTCTCAACCAATCCCGACAGACTCATCGCCGCGTTAACGGCGGCCTTTGCGCTAGGGCAGTTGGCGGGGCCGATGGTCGTGACCCTGAGCCTTTCGGCAGGATTCGGGTTCGTGCTGCCCGGCGCGGCAGCCGCTGGCCTTCTTGCATGTAGCGCGCTCGCGTTACTGCGCAGCGGTGGTGTGACGATTTCCCGGAACCAACCATTGCCAAGTGAAAGGACTCGCTGATGCTCCCTGTAACGGAACGGTTGCCGCTACTGTCATTCGATACCATGAGTGAGGCCCAGCGCACTGCCGCGAACGAGTTGATCGCGGGGCCCCGCAAGGGCGTTAAAGGCCCATTTATCCCGCTGCTTCGCAGTCCGGAGTTGATGTCGCGACTGCAGAAGGTGGGCGAATATCTGCGCTTTCATAGTGCGGTTCCGCCGAGGATCGCGGAATTCGCCACGCTATGCGTCGCCTGGTCCTGGTCACAGCAGTTCGAATGGGTCATGCACGTGCCGCTGGCGCTGAACGCAGGCACAACGAGGGAAACGGTCGATGCGATCCGGGAGGGGCGCCGGCCGTCATCGATGTCCCCTGCAGAAGCGATGGTTCACGACTTCATCACCGAATTGACGAACACCAAGGGCGTCGCGCAGGCCACTTACGAAAGTGTTCTTGGCGAGCTGGGTGAGCAGGGGTTGATCGAACTCCTGGGCATTCTCGGCTACTTCACCACTATGTGCATGGTTCTGAACGTTGCGCGTACTCCCCCAGAGCCCGCCAACGACATCGACTTGTTGCCGACGTTTCCACGGTGAGAGGTACAGGTGGATCGCGACACTTCGCCCGTTGCTTGCGTCGCTCGCCGCGAGGGATGTGTCCGCCGTCCCTGAGTGCGCGAGATACAACCGCGGCTCTTAATGGAAGTCAACGCGACTGTGGCGCCTGGAGTGCGTACCCATGGTCATGTAATATTTTCTGTACCCGCGCTGGGCGTGGTCTGAGCATGACGTCGCGCGCGCGGGTATATCTCGAGTGGCTCGAACGACGCCAAACAGGACCTTTGCGGTTTCACTTTCGTCCAGTAAGAACGTCATTGAGATGGCTCCTTAGACAGCCATCAATGACAACATTGCGACCTTGGTCACGGTCGAGGAAGCGAAACCGGCGCGTCACCGAGTGGCACGCCGCCTGGGCCGGCTGCGTAAGTGAGCCAGGGCACGTTGGGCTGGAAGCCAACACCGGGCATTGTGAAATCACATACGCCCGTCGGGAATGCGCTCTGGAGAGCTGCCCACTGAGCGTCGGTAAAGGTGACGTTGTAGTCGGCCCGATTGAGCGGCTTGAGCTGACACTTCATTGTGTAGATCGTCGGACTCTCGCCGGCAACTGTGCGCGGCTCGCGGAAGTAGGGATACGTCACGTCGCAAACTGTTTGATCGGTGATCTTCACCCCACTTATCCAACACGCGTTGACAACATCAGCGGGCTTGTCGCGCACGATTTTCAACCGTATCGGATCCGCGCTTTGGTCGGCCTCGATCGCTGCCAGCCAACGGTCCATGGCTTGGAAGGTGCTTACGCTCGACGGCAGCGCCGTCCAGAAAACGTGATTATCCGCGTTGCCGTTCGTCGCGATTAGCCGGTTACGGTTGACGTAAGTCCGGAAAGGATAGTGATAGTCATTGTTGTTAGTGCTGCGCGTGGCGATCTCCGGGACTGCTCCCAACTGCAGGCCATACGTCACGTTGCCCGTCCGATGAAGCATCGCAGCGACCTCCGCGTCCATCGCGCTTCGCTGAGGTTGCCAAACACCGTTCACGTCATACCCACCGGCATGCGCGTTGACGTCGACAAATTTATCGACTGTAATGAGGCCCGCTTGGAGAGCCGTCAGTCCGTATTGGACGCCTACGTTGTCCCATACCAGATTAGCAAACCCGTCCTGAGATCGGCGACCGAAGATGCTGACCATGAAATCCTGAAACGTACAGCGCACGCCGGTGGGATTGGTCCCGGCGTGGTAGCTGTCGGCACCAGCGCAATTGGTGCCATCATCGGGCTGATTATAGTCGGGAAGGCGCCCTGTCTCGATGTTGAACACGTTCGTATTTGCCGCACCCCAGCCACCGATCGCCGCCCTATCCTGCGTCGAGTAGGTCAGTGTCGAATTGTTGAACGCGTGGACCAATGCGCCGCTGTCCGCAAACTCGCGATAAGCGCCCGAAATGGATTCTTCCCAGTCCTGCGCATTCGTAATCCGAATGCCGTTCAACAGGCCCGGGTAACTGTCCTGCGTTAAATGCTGCAGCAGCGCGCCACCCGATGCACCGTCGCCGATCGTATACCTGATCTCGCCCAAAGTTTCGATGATGTGCTCCTTGAGCATCATCGTTGTCTCGGCCGCGGTGACGAAGTTGGCATGCTGACTATTGATGAGCATCGACGAAGTCGCGACCGCGAATCCACGGGAGAGTGCTTCGTCGTTTAGCACAGAGCCCGGAGTACCCTGCGAGTAGATCTGGCTCGTCCCAGCGCCGTACAGCATCAACAGCTTCTGGTTCCATTGCGGCTGCCTTGCCCACGGCGTCCACGACGCCGCCGGATCGAAGAGCACCGCAATCTCGTGGATGCCGCGATTCATTGTGCCGCGTTCAATCCTGACAATGTACGGAACCGTCACGCCCTGGTCGGTCGTTGTCATCGCCAGATTGGCTGGCGTCGCAGCGTTCGGGTCGTAGACGGCGAACGTGTTCGACGTGGTGCGATACATGTACCGGTATGCAGTCGGAGCGTTGCATTGCGCATCGAGCGCCGGACCTAACGACGGGTTGGAAGTCGTGCTGCACGTCCAAGGGACCACCTGCGGGCCAGAAAAGACGGGGCCACCGATGGGATGGTTGGTAAGTGTGATACTCGCGCTGCCTCCTGGAACAACCGCGCGGAGCACGTTGGCTCCATCCCGCAGTCCCGTGACCAATCCGTAGAATCGGCCATCCGCGCGTTTGGCAAACGCGTTCGTGACACTTCGACCATCCACATCGAGCTTGACCCCCTGGGCGGGGTTCAAATAGCCAGGAACCCGGATTTCGACTAATGCGTCGCCGCCCGTTATCAAATCGGCACGATTGGACAGCACGAGAATTTCCGGCGTAGTCGCTGACGCCAGGGCCGACATGCCTAGAGCCAACAGCGACAATGTGGTGACGACAGTGCTGCGGGTGCAAGTAATCATTCTTTCCTCCTGTTACGCTGGCAAACGAATGGGCATGCTGCTCGGCAGTCGTGGCAGGATTTAATACCACTTGCTTCCGAAACGCTAACGAACATTTTCGATGACAGTGATCGGATAAAGAACTAAATGCTCAAAGCGACGATACACACTGCCAACTTTGCGCAAACAGATTGTGGCCACCTGCAAGCGGTCGGAGTTGATGCTGCGTAAGCGGGCGTCCAGCCAACCCGCAGCAGCTTGCCGCGCCATCGCGACTCGTGGACATGAGAGGCGCGACGCAAACGGCTTGTCACTCGTCTATGATCATTTCCAGAAGTGCGAAAGAAAGCGACTTGCCATGCGCGTCAAGCGCAAGCGACGTCGTGACACCACCGCTCAATGCACGCTCGCACACGAACTGCAGTGCGCCAAGCTTTGGAAGCTCATAGCGATGAACGTCACCTACGACGATGCCGGCCATGTGTCGTGCGACAGCCGCAGCGGTTACGCGCTCAACGAGCAGCGGATAGTCCTGTTGTCGATATGCAATGACGGACAAGATGGATGTATTACCCTTGTCGCCTGCCCTGCAATGCGCGATGTCATACAGTCGTAGGCTCATTCGACCACTCCTTGACCGTGACATATGGGGTAACTTCGGCGCGATCGATGAGTGTGGACACGATGCCGACCTGCTCGGTCAGGCATTTGCGTGCGCCGCCTCCGCCGGCGGGCCCGTTGAGGTACAGCGCTTCGACCTCTTCACCTATGATCGCGGCTTGCTCCGCGGTCGCGGCCCGCGCCGCCACTCGCAATCGGATCTCAAAGGGATTCTCCTGCGCATCGAACGACCTGCCATGTGAGGAAGTACTGCCTATCAGATCGACTCGAATATTGGGAAAAGAAGGTTGCAAGCGTTGCAGGATAATTTCACCTGCCAGCCGTGCGCGCGCCAGCGCGTTCCTCCCCGCATAGCTCATCTCGCCCTCGCCCACAAAGCCGGCGATGTAACCCACGCTGACCTTGAGTGTCGGAGATCTGCCGCTCGACCGTCCGCCTCGAACGGCGACGCGATCCGGCCCGATTTGCTCCAATGTTACCTGGCGAAAATCCGCCGTTACGTCCGGGGTTACGTAGCGCCCCGGGTCACTGGCTTCATACAGAAGCTGCTCCTTGACGGTCGCGAGCGTGATGATGCCACCGGTGCCCTCTACCTTGCCTAACTGAGCATTGCCTTCCTGATCGACGTCAGCAAAGGGAAATCCCACGTACGCAAGCCCAGGCACGTCCTTGATTCCGGGATCGGCGAAATAACCTCCGCAAAGCTGCGCGGCACACTCGAGCAAATGGCCTACCACGGTACCGCGAGCAACCCTGTCGAGATCTGTCATGCTCCATCCAAAATGATGCGCGATCGGCGCGACAAACAAGGATGGATCTGCCACCCGGCCGGTGACAATAATATCCGCCCCGGAAGCGAGCGCCGGGAGCAGCGCCTCGGCTCCGAGATAAGCATTTGCCGAAACGAGATCGCCGAATTCCGACAGCGGGCCTCCAGTCTCGAGCGCGATGCGATCCGGCGATATGCGGTCAAGCACGTCATCGCCCAGGACGACCGCGACCTTGATCGGGATGTGCTGCTCGCACGCGATCGCCAGAATTTCATCTGCCGCGCCCGAGGGGTTTGCGGCCCCGAAATTACTGATCAGCTTGACGCCATTTCGCTTGATGATCGGCAGAAGCATTTCGACCCGTCGCCGGAGCAGGGGATCGTACCCTGCCGCAGGATCGCGGCGCTTCCTTAGCTGTGCAAGCGCGATCGTCCGCTCAGCAAGGCACTCGAGCACGAGATAGTCGAGGTCGCCGCTTTCCGCCAGCACGACCGCCGGCTCCAGTCGATCTCCGCTGAAACCGGCGCCACTACCGATTCGTACGCTTCTTGAACATGGCATGTCAGTCGCCAGGCAAGGTGTGGACCTCGGGGAAAAACAGATCCTTCCATGAGGCTGGCTTAGTCTTGATCGAACCGATTTTGTACATGAAATCGGCGGTCGCACCAACCTTCTGTGGCGTTAGCGTGTAGTGGTAATCGGTTGCACTGATCATCGCGTAAATGTCGTCGACGCTGTTCTTGGTATCCTTGGCTTGCTCGAGGTAAATCTTGGCGGCCGCGCGCTTGTCCTTGTTGATGGTCGAAATGGCCTCACTAAGCGCGTCGTAGAACGCTTGGTAGGCCTTTGGATTGGCGTCCCTAAACTTTGCCGATGCCGCAATCACCACCGCGGTCGCCGGACCGCCGAGGATTTCATAATTGGTGGTGAGCGTACGGACGCCCGGAAGCTTCATCTCCTGCTCGTGAAATGGCGACGAAGTGAAGTGCGCGTCGACCCCTCCCGATTTATTGGTCAGTGCCAACAATCCGTCGGGATGTGACAGCCCCACCGTAAACGGGTCGAGCTTTGCATAATTCGCATCTCCGAAGACCTTGGCCGCTTCCATCTGCAACATGATGGCCTGCGTCGATACTTTTATCGAGGGGACGACGATCTTGTCCTGATCGCTGAAGTCCTTGATGGACTTGATGTTGGGGTTGCGAACATTGAGGTATAGCGGGTAAGTCGTCATCGCCGACACGCCCATGACTTTGACGTTGTTCTTGGTCTTGTCCCACAACGTAATGAGAGACGGTGCACCAACGGCTATGAACTGAATGGCGCCGCTGATGATTCCGTCGTTCATCACACTTGGGCCCGCGACGCTCACCCAGTTGGCCTTGAGATCTGCAAGTCCCAGGGCCTTGCCGTGCTTCTCCACTAGTTTCTCGCGCTCCATGACCATCAGCGGCAGAAAACTCACTCCGTACTGCTGTGCAACATTAATCTCGCTCACCTCTGCACAGGCAACGTTGACGATAGTGCCGAGTAGTAGCGCGGCCAGCGCGCGACGCGTCCATAACATAGTTTTTCTCCATTCCATTTCAGATCGTTGTTCCGCTACCGCAATATCAGGAATGCTCTTCATTTGCGTTAATGTTGCATTCCCCACTTCTTCACGGTGCGCATCTCGATAGTGCGAAAGATGAAATTCTCAACAATAAGGCCGATAAGGATAACCGTGAACAGACCGGCGAATACATTGGGAATCTCCAGCTGATTCTTGTTCTCGTAAATGAACCAGCCAAGTCCGCCGGATCCGGACGAGACACCGAAAACAAGTTCCGCTGCAATCAGCGTCCGCCACGCAAACGCCCAACCAATTTTGAGGCCGGTAAGGATGCTCGGAAACGCCGCCGGAATCAGAATCTTGCCGACGTAAGCTAGCCCATTCAGCCCGTAATTGCGTCCGACCATTCGCAGCGTATTGGATACCGAACGAAAGCCAGAGTGCGTGTTCAACGCAACGGCCCATAGCACCGAGTGGATCAGTACAAAGACCAAGCTGCCATTGCCGAGTCCGAACCAAATCAGCGCGAGCGGCAACAATGCGATCGCTGGCAGGGGTTGAACATAGATGTCAGGGTTTCCAGAAAATCGGTGCCGAAGCGGGACGTGATGGCCAGCATCGTAAGCAACGCTGCGAGAAAAATACCTGCTGTGTACCCAATCAACAGCACCTTGATCGATGTCCAGGCCTTGCCAAGCAGCCCACCTCCGACAATTCCGTCGACGAACGCGTGGATGGTCGCTGTGAAGGTCGGAAACAATAGGGGGTTGTTGAGTAACCGCGCATAAACTTCCCAAACGACGGCCAGCAACGCGAGAATGAACGCTTTGCGTACGCCGCCCTGGTTGTAGATGCGCTCCCATGCGGACAACGGTTTCTGCACGACCCCGAAGCGCGAGGAATCGACCAGCTCGCGATATATGTCGGGCCGCCCGGACACCACGTCAGACATGAGCAGGCTCTTCCTCTTCCACTTCGTCGGCAAACAGCGTGTCGTGGATCTTTGTCTCCAGTAACTTGGCTTCTTCGGACTCAGACCGATTTCGCGGCAAGCTGTCGATTTCGGCTTTTACCTGGCCCGGATGCGGCGACAGCAAAAGAATCCGATTACCAATCTTTATGGCCTCCGGTATCGAGTGCGTGACAAACAGGACTGTAAACTGCGTGTCGTCCCACAATTGCAGGAGCTCATCCTGCATCTTGCGCCGCGTTAGCGCATCCAGCGCCGCAAAAGGCTCATCCATGAGCAGCACGTCGGGCTCCATCGCCATGCCGCGTGCGATGGCGACCCGCTGCTTCATACCTCCGGACAGCGTATGCGGGTAGCTGTCTACGAACTTGCTGAGGTTGACCTTCTCAAGGTACTCCAGCGCCTTGTCGGTGGCGGCCTTGCCTTGTTGCTTGCCGCTCGCGGTGAGTGCGAAGGTGACGTTCTCCTTGACGGTCTTCCACGGCAGTAGCTGATCGAATTCCTGAAACACCATCATTCGATCAGGACCTGGCCGCGTGACCGGTCGACCTTTGAGGCGAATCTCGCCCTCGATCGGAGCCATGTATCCGCCGACTGCCTTGAGCAGTGTCGATTTTCCACAACCCGAAGGACCCAGCAACACAAAACGGTCCGATGGAAATACGCTGAAGTCGACACGATACGTCGCCGTGACAAGGTGCTCGCGAGTCTTGTACTGGAGCGTCACGCCCTGCACTTCGAGCAGGGGCGCGACGCCCGTTGCAGCACTCCCCATCGTCAGCGTAGCGGTAGCAGCCCGCTTGCGGTGATCTGCTGGAGCGCTTGGCTCACGACCCGCTGTCCATCCTCGAGGAGCAGGAAACGTTGCGCGATAAGCCGCTTCGCAATCATGCTCGCGGCGAACTGGTAGTTGCCGACCGTCGTGTAGCGCTCCTGGATCGACGGCCGCGGGTCACCGCTTGCAAGCCGCTGCGCAAGCGTCTGCGCGAAGGGTACATAGCCGCCCGTGAACGCGCAGATCTGGTTCTTGAAGAAACCCGACGCGGTCACGTTCCAACCAAGGTACGTCCCGAGTGGAAGCTGGTGCAGGATTGATGGAACGCCCGCCACCTCGTTGCCGTCGCTGTTCGTCTTGACGACGTAAGTCGGAATCACCTGCTTGACGATAGGCGGCTCGCGCGAGATCACGCCGGACATGTCGTTGTAGATGAACGTGGAGCCGAAGTCGTAGTCGTTCACCGAGTTAACGATGCCGTTCGGTGCGTCGACAGGAATTGCGGGAATGTTCGGGAACCCCATCGCGGCCTTGTTGGCGGGTACGAGCGTGCCGGCCGCGAGCGTGGGATACGCGCTTGGGGGCATGTCGATGCCGCGCACGACCCAATCGGTGAGCGCGACGAACAGCGCGCGCTGCTGGTCGCTTTCGGGATTCGGATTCGACTGCAGCACACAGCCGCCCGCGATATTCTGGTTCAGGTTGAAACCGCCGCCGCCACCGCCATGCGTGGTGCCGGGGAAGTAATAGCGACGCACGTTGGAAGGCAGCGGGATATCGACGTCGGCGCGCGTGCCGATAAGGCCCGGGGACATCCGAAGGTCCCAGAACTCGGTCGCCCCAAATGTCTCCATGATCTTCGGACACGTGTTCGTCGCACGGCAGCGGTCGAGCATGCCGGCGGTGGTGCGCCCACGCTGCACGTCCGTGTAGTCCTCCCACCAGAGCACCGGCTCGCTACCGGGCTCGGTCAACGTTCCGGCGCCGCCCGGGAACGCGAAGCGGAAGTTGGTTGGCGTCTGCCGCGCGGCGATGTAATCGTTCATGCCTTCGAGCACCATGCGTCCGGACTCGTCCTCGTTGAAGCCTAGGTGAACGAATGTCTTGAGCTCGTTACCCGCCTGCGATGTGCCTTCGGCGAGGACGTACGATGTGCCGCCGGCCAGGGGATTCGCGGTGCCGGAGGCATCCGACGCCTCGTATCGAAAGAACGAGATGACGTCACGTTGCGCGGCGAGACCTACTCCCAGCACCAGCGGATCCTTGCCGGTATATACGAGCTGGTACATGAGCGCAGGATCGGTGCCATTCTTCAGGCACACGCGCGTCGGATCCGGCGTGCCGGGAAAGGGAACGGTGCGGCAATCCGCCCATGCCCAGTCCGTGCTCGGGATCTGCGTGATCGTGCCATCGACGCCGTTGGGCGTCTCGTGCGTGTGCGTCTCGAGCTGCGCCTGGGTGGTATCGAGCGTGAGCGGCTGGTAGACGTTGTTCGTGAATGCGCCGGGCGGAATCGTGGTGAGTGCGATCGTGGTCGTGCCCGCGGGTTCGTTCCAGAACCGGAAAATGACGGGCCCGGTGACCGGCGACCCGTCGGCGTTCTTCGCCACGGGGACCTGCACGGTTTCGTTGCCGTTGTTCGCGGCCGGCGCGACGTCGCCCTGCCAGCCACTCCACAGGAGCGTGTAGCCGCGGTTCTGCATGAACCCATCGCCAGGGTCGCCACCGATGCTGTACGGGAAGTTCCGACTGCCTCGGTTCACCACGTTGTAGAAGAGGACGCCGTTCCCTTTCGATGGGTCGATCGGCTTGATTAGGGTAAACGTTGCCGTGTAAGTCACCTTGCCATTCGCATTTCGAGCCGCCAGGCTGATATCCTGGATCAGCGCATTGTGTCGATCGGCGGGGTCGAGCTCACCTTGCGCGGTACCGATGATCTTTTCGTACTGGCCGACTGACCCGAACGATTGGCCGCTGTAAGTCGGGGATTCGCGGGTCGTGATGGTGATTTTCGTAACCTTCGCCTCGGCCGCGAAGCTCGCAAGCGTCGTGATTGCAAGCATCGCGAGCGCGCGCTTGCCAGCGTGTTTGGATATCCAACTCATGCTCTTCTCCTCTTCAAATCAATATGGGGCCTGCGTCCGCGTTTGGTCGCTGTTCGGCATGCCGGGTGTGCCACAATTTAAGTCGCTTTTATTTGAAGCCGCAAACGAATAATTTCGATTATAGTTATCGTAATAATATATAAATCTCGATTGCGAGGAATGGTTGGGCGCCTGCACCTTTGGTAAATCGCGAGTGTTGAGCAGCGTTCTGAAGAATTGCCCCGGCGCGGGGCTTCGCACAAGATATTGAATCGGTAAATAGCGTGTCAGTCAGCTATCTTCAATTACGGGCCTTTGCCGCCGTAGCGCGACACGGCAGCTTCACGCGCGCTGCGGAAGCGTTGTTCACGACTCAGTCGGCACTGAGCGCGCGAGTTGCGCAGCTCGAAGAATCCCTGGGGGCGAAGTTATTCGACCGTACGACTCGGTCCGTGCATCTGACGCGCATTGCACGCGACATGCTGCCGGCAGTCGACCGGATTCTCGGTGACACGGACGCGTTGATCGGTCAGGGCAAGGATATAGCCGCGGGCATAGCGGGGCGTGCAGTCATAGCAGCGTTACCCTCCGTTTCGGCTACCGTGCTGCCATCGGCGATAGCCTTATTTCGCGCCAAGTATCCGCGGATTTCAATCGTGTTGAAGGATGCGATTGCAGACACCATCGTCGGCATGTTGAACGCCGACGAAGTGGATTTTGCAATATCAAGCCCCATCATCGGCGATGCGCGACTTAGTTTTTCGATATTGACGACCGATCACATGGCCGCTGTGTTTCCTCCCGGGCATCCGCTGCAAGCGGTCAACAAGCTTCGACTCGAGCAACTTTCCGAGTTCCCCATAATCCTGATGGACCGCAACAGCAGCGTCAGACACATCATCGAAGATGCGCTGCGCAACAAGGGAGAATCCTTCTTCCCCGCGTACGAAGTCGCGTTCATGTCAACGGCAATCGGCTTTGTTCGCGCCGGGTTGGGCGTAACCGTGTTGCCAACTGCGTCGCTGGAGATTCAGAGTGCAAAAGACCTCGTCTATAGAAGGCTTAACGAACGTGCTCTCACCCGACGAATCGGTATCTTGAAGCGGCGCGATCGCTCGCTCGGGCCTTCGGTCGAGACCTTTGCTGCTTTCCTCGTGCAATCATTCAAAGGGCAAATTCAATCCCTGGGTGTCTCAGATCGGTAGCGGAATCATATCGGTCAACGGCAGCGAGGCAGTGGAACCGCCCCTGACACTGGTTGAAGATTGTGATCAGGTTGTGGCATGAACCAAGGGCGTGTGAATCGGAAAACCGGAGCATCCGCGGCCGGAGCGTCCGCGGGCTGAAGAGGAGGAGTGAATGATGTTTAGGAAATTTAGAATTAACTCTATTTTTATTGCTCTGCCAATGGTGTTTGCGGTTGCAACCGATGTTTTGGCAGCAAGGCCTACAAACCCTGCTGACTGGCCGGCGGTGAAAGATGTCTACACGGACTATTTCCTTATAGGCAACACTAGTCTCAGCGCAGCCAATTTTGGCGCCAACGTCGTGCCGGGTGAAAATTCGGACGCGGCCATGACCCTAAAACACTTCAACATCGTGACGCCGGACAACGCCATGAAGCCTGATTCTCTTTGGAGCGCAGGTATTACCGGCCCGACCCCCAGTTTCCTTACGAATTTAACTTCGGGTATCAACAACGATATCACAGCGGCCAACGCCCGTGGATTCAAGGTCAATGGGCATACGATAAGTTGGCACAACCAGTCGGCTCAGTGGCCGGCCGCCAATGTCACGACGTCCGCAGGCCTATGGGAAACTCCGTGGGATTATGTAACGGCGAAGGCGAATTTCGCCTACTACGTCCAAACGGTAGGCGGGCATTTCAATCTGCAACCATTCAACACCTACTCCTTCGACGTCGTCAACGAGGCGATGAGAGACAACCCCGATAACCCCGCCGACTGGAGGAACGCCCTGCGCACCGGTTACAACCCGGAGGAGCGGCCGTCCCGATGGGCCCAGGCTTACTCCAAAGGCGGGAACCGTTGGGACTATCTGTATGACGCATTCTTCAACATGCGCCAAAACACGACCTCGCTGCTGAACTACAACGACTTCAACGACAACGAGCGAGACGCGAAAACAATCGCGATCGCTTCGATGATCAAGGAGTTCAATGAAAGGTACGCGGCTGATTCGGCCGCAGGTAAAGGCAGGATACTGCTGGATGCCGATGGAAATCCCAGGCCGCTGGTCGACACGATAGGAACACAGGGGCACTTCGACATGAGGCTCAATCTGGACACCTTTGAGAGGGCCGTCAAGACGTATCTCGACCTCGGCGTGAATGTCGACGTAACCGAGCTGGACGTGATGCCGAACATCGGCTTGGACAAAGGCCAGCGGATACCGAATGGGACCGAGATGAACGGCATCTTTTTGGATCAGGGGGTTTTCTACGCGAAGCTATTCAAAATTCTTAGGGAGTACGCCGCCGGCCCTGGCGGTGGGCACCCCGAGTACAAAGGAGGCATACACCGAGTCACGTGGTGGGGGTACACGGACCCGGGCTATCACATCAACGGATATCCTTGGTCGGGAATCGGTCAACCCAAGGAAGCGTATTGGGCCGTGGTGGGTCCGGATCAGTACCTCCTTGATGCAGGCTTGCCGGCGAATGGTGTTACCGCGACATTCAATTACGGCGGAGAGGCTTTTACAGCCAGGACATGGGGCGGGAAGTATGCTTACGCGACGCTCGACATCAACGTGCCGCCAGCGACGAAGAACGTCAATTTCACTGCTCAGAACGTCTCCCTGCCCGCCGGGTTCGGCATTGACAGCATCAAGTACGACCCGGCGGACTGCGCTGTGATCCCTGGGAAGCCGTGCCATGTGACGGTGGTTGCGAGGGGGCCAGACCCGGCAGCGGCGTATAACAATGTTGGTGTGGAGAACACCGCAACGTACGTACTGACTTTCGGGCAGATGGCCGTGTCGTGGTTCGAGGACACCAGCGCCTTGGAAGCGCCCCTCTCCTATGCTGAAGTTCGATTCAGTGACGGCGTGACCAACTTTAAACAGTACAAGACTTACTACGGGAGCGACGGAACATTGCAAGCGACCGGCGAAACCGAATCGGCGCCTGTACCGAAGCATGGGCGCAGCACGCTCATCCTCAACTCGGGAGAACCAACCTCTGCCCAAGTTGGATTACGGTTGAACAAGGACTCCACGACGCAGAAAGCCTGGAGGCTGGCCAAGAGAATTGAAGCCGGGAGAACCTATATGGTTGTGTCTGCGGAGTCAGTTTTCCAAGCAAATGGAGAAACAATGGCCTATGCCCTGACCAACAGAACCAAGCCCGCGACGACTGCCACGTCTAACCCGCCGGCCGTGCCTGAATCGCTTTCGCGTTCGCCTGTCATTTTACGCGGCGACACTCTTTTGCCGCTGGCGAATACGAATGCGCCGGAGAGTGAGCCGGATCTGGCGCAGGATAACCTTAAGTTTATGTTTGAGGAGAATTTGAGGAGTCCGGCCGCGGGACCGTACGCATCTCAGGAAGGATACACGATGGATGGCTATATCCACGGCACCAACGTTTACCCAATGATCGTATTCAGGGGCAATGGAGCAACCGGAACTGTCGTGAATGGTCAGAATTCGCTGATAACCAGACAAACGAACGGCTCCGAGGGTCCGCAAATCGCGGACAGAGCGCTCGATCAGGCGGTATGGTTCCACACGCCAATAGACCAGCAAACCGGCGAGATGAAGATGTTCCTGTACACAGGCAGAGGCGCCACCAACCAACATTACGTGCTGAAAGAAGTGGTAAATGGCAATACGCCGAAACTAGACACCGGTAACGCTATAAGTCAGAGGCAGGCGTCTACCGGCGGATTCATCGCCTTGCAGGCGGCGAGTCCAGACGCGGGTACCAGTGTAAAGCTGTACGCGTACGACATGGCGCCGTACGTACCGGGCGATGTCAACGGCGACAATGTGGCGGATTGCGCGGACGTGGCAATGGCGAACTCGGCAGTCGGCACGCGCACCGGACAAGCAGGCTTCCTTCCGTCCGCGGACCTGGATAACAACGGTGTCATCGATTTCATTGACGTCAAGCTGGTGAGAGTCGCGGTGGCGCGCACTCCCGGGTACGGTATCTATTCGTGCCCATGAAATGAGGGGCTAGTTCTTGCGAACATCAGCGGCCCGCCACTTTGGCGGGCCGCGTGATGTCCAAATTCTCCGACGGGCTGGCATGCGGCTTGCCGATAGTAGAAATTCAATGTTCCGCCCAAGCGCGTGTGGCGATGGCGTGATGTCCAAAATCTCGAACGACCTCGTCATGCTGCCTGGCGGTAGTAGAAGTTCAGTGTTGCACCGAGCCGCGCACGGCGATTAGCTGCGCCATCGTTGGCCTGCGTCGCTGTGGGAACGATCAATCGGTTTGCTAGCGCTTGGTGGTTACGTTCTGCGTGGTCGTGCCGCTGTCCTGAACCAGCCGCCGAAATTGCTGCGAGTATTTCGTGTCTCGATCGACGATGAGGTAGCGCTTGGAGTGCAGCGCTCCTGCCTGCGAATCAGTCACATTGCGGGCAACTCGCAGCATCCACGACTCGTCTGGTCGTGTAGTGATGCCGGCGATGGTCACAACGCGACCGGCAAGGCTCATCACGAACAGCAAATAGTGTGTTACCAACCCCTGCCCGTCCACACTTCTACCGTGAGGAAGTCGCTGGCAGCTAACACCTTCCAGTGTGCCTTGAGAAACGTCGACCACCGCCTTCGTTTGTTGCGCTCCGGCGAGGGCTCGATGCCATTGCGCTTTAAGACGTTAGCGATCGTTCCACGGCCGACCGTATGATTGAGATTCGCCAACGCTCCTTGAATGCGGGTGTAGCCCCATCCCGAATTCTCCTGCGCCATTCGTACAATCAGCTGCGAGACGTGCCGCATGATGCCCGGCCTACCCACGCCGCGTCGATCGGTGTAGTTCCACTTCTGGGCAACCAACCGCCGATGCCATCGCAACAGTGTGCCCGGCGAGACAATGGTGTCGAGCTCGAGCAAGGCCTTTCGACCCACGGCTTTAGCCCTCCGTGCCAGGAGCGCGCGCTCGGCGTCCGTGAAGCGGATGCGCCGCCCTCGGAGCCGGTCTTTGAGCAGCCGGTTCTCTGCTTGAAGGAACTCGATGACGATTAGTTGATGGCGATGAACCCAACCAGCCGCGATCATCAGCAGAAACGATAGCAGCGGTGGCGCCGAACCCATGCCGTCATTCTAACGCCCTCGTCGTTCGTATTTCTGGACACTACGCCAGCGCCGAAGCCTGCTGAGGCTTGATCTAGCGCAAACGCGCGCCGGAGCGCCTCACGTAGAGTAACAAGGCGTTCAATCTTTGCGACCCTCATAGGTGAAATGGTGGGACTGTT
>Ga0207700_10000198_pt1 | contig 35892 bp, 35 predicted proteins | sample LARL82metaG_FD_184348 | JGI IMG/M metagenome (GOLD analysis project Ga0207700, IMG submission 184348) | Corn, switchgrass and miscanthus rhizosphere microbial communities from Kellogg Biological Station, Michigan, USA - LAR L8-2 metaG... | ecosystem: Host-associated > Plants > Roots >...
GATCCCGCGCCGCGGGTATCGTCTCTTCGCCCCGCCCTTACGCAGGGCCGGCATGTGCACTTATACTCGGTAACTCCGGGGCGTACCGTGTGGGCGCAGTCACGACAGACGAATCGCCCGTCCTTATAGCTGATCATCGGCCTGAACTCGATACCCGTTGAGCAATGGGGACAGCGGATGACTAGGATTGTGTCGGTTAGAGTTGTCACTTGTCCTCCGGCAGATTGATCGTCGGCACGCCGAGCTCCATCCACATCGACACTGGAGTACATTGGAGATAAAGGAACTTGGCCGCTCAGATCCAATCTGGTAACGGGTTCGCGCCGACATTTCGGCAAGTGTGCCGATCCGTCGGCGGAACGGTCTACGCAACCACCCTACTCTTCACAATGGCTGAGCCAGCAGGCCAACAGTCTTATCGTGAACACCGGATCGAAACGGCTATCGGATCACCTGAAGTCCCTCGAAGATCCCAACACGAAGCGGAAGGTGGCTCCTCCGCAACAGGAAATAGGTACCCGTTGACAACCGGTTGCTGTGTTGTCGCGTGGACGTCCGTACTCGTTTCCGCCAAAGATGCGCGCTTCCAACGGGAACTCTGGCGTGCCGGATCGCTCTTGAGGCATCGAAACAACAACTTGCGGCACTGAGGGGAAAGGGCCACTCAAATGCTGCAGTTAGGTAGCGCTCCCGTTTCGAAGGTTTGCACACTTCTGCCTCGATTTTTCAGGCAAGTCATGGAGGAGTCTTTCGCCGGCCGTGAACAGCCGATCACTGCGGAGGGCCTATCCCACGGGAGAGCGGCATACGTGGATTAGACCGGAGATTGTCCATCTTGTCATCCTGAGGATGGCGCAAGATAAGGGCTGCGTTTTGCGACGCAGCCCCTAAGTGCGATGTTTGCGCTCCGTCAATTGTCACTCAGGGAAGAACGATCACACTTCCCGTCATACCGGAACCGTCGTGAAGAGCGCAGATGTACGAATAGGTTCCGGGATTGGAGAATGTCACCCGAAAGCGTGTGACCCCGAGCGGTGCCTGGGCGAGGCCAATCCGATCTTGCGGTGCAGCCTGAATAAAGCCAGAGTGCATGCTATCGGAGGTCGAATTGATCACGCCATGGCGAGCTCCGTCCGTATCGACGGTGACATTTGCCGATGGGTCGATTAGGTCTACCGGCTCTGTTCCAAAGGTGATGGTGTGGGGAGTGATGACATCGCCGCTCGTCCATTCCACGGTGTCGCCTTTGTGGATCGTCACTTTATCCTGCATAAATCGCACGACCGAAAGGGTACGCGTTCCGCCACCGGTCGCTACGACTTCTCCCAGCCCGACCATCACGGCGTTGGCGGACTGGTGCTTGCCGTGTGAGTCCTTGCCCATGTCCTGCAGCATGTCGTTCAGCATTGCCTTGGTATCCCTCTTCGCCTGATTGTCATAGAACGCCTGGTCGTGAGGGAGTTTTTCTGCCAGATCCAGAACGTGCACGGTGCCCTGCATGTTTTCGTGGAACAGGCAGGACAGTTTGAAATTACCGGTTGCGGGAAAAATCACGGTGAAGGTCTGACCGTTCACCATGGGTGGAGACGACACGCACGCCGTATCATCGAAGGGCGAGTTGTCGGGCGAGTATCCTGGGCAACCAACGTTGAAGGGATTGCGGATCTGGTTCGATATCAGGAAGGTGACGGTGTGGGGTTCGATTTTGGTGACCAGCTTCCACGTGATGCTGTCGCCGACATGGATCCAAATTTCGTTAGGCAGAAAGGCTAACACCTGACGTCCCTGATCGCCGCTTTCGCCTCCTACGCTGGCGGTCCATTGAGCGAACAGAAGCTGGGGAAGCAAAACGAGCGAGGCGACCAACAACCAGCGGGATTTCCTTAAACAGCTGAGTGATTCCATAGTATGCGCATGCCTCCTGAGTTGTATCGAGTGACTATAGGGTGAGTGAGTCTGAGGTCCGACTCTAGGCCTGAAAGAACTGCAATTCTGTCCTGAATTGCTCAGTATTTTAAATATATGCAAGCTTCCGACTTGAATGGCAACGCTGCTGCTTTTCGCCGTGGCAGCAACTTTTGCCCTTACCCGCTGGCTGGCGCACGAGCCGCCGGCTCAACGATGGTCCGCAGTGCGCCTGGGCGGGCAGGAGATTGCAGGGAATCCGCGCCTTTCACCCGATGGCCACGTGCTGGCATTCCAAGCCATGGTGGATGGAAACACCCAACTGGCAGTCATGAAACCGGAATCCGGCAATTGGAACCTGCTGACAAGGGAGCGCAACCAGGGAAACGTAAGTTATGTGTCGTGGTCGCAGGATGGCGGCACCATTTATTTCAGCCGCACGATTGATGTGCCACGCGGCGTTTTCAACGTGCCCTTTCTCGGTGGCGAGGAGCACCTGGTTCTGGAAAATGCCGACAATCCTGCGGCCCTGCCAGATGGCTCGTTACTGGCCACACGAATCAACGAGGAACGCCGGCTGCAAGTGTTTCGCTTTTGGCCGGAAACGGGAAAGCTACAGGGACTGCCCGCGGAGACCTTTATCGCAGATCGCTATTTGCCGATCCTGGTCTCGCGTGAAGGCCAGCATGCGATCGTGCTGGGAAACGTCCTCGGGAAAAGCGCTGAAAAGCCGTCATTGATCGAAATCGATCTAGCCGCAGCTTCGGCGCGTTCGATTCCGGTGCATGGGCTGGACTATGCGAACTTGCGTAGCTACACACTGTCGCCAGACGGAAGATCAATCGTCGCTGCATTTCGCGCGAAGGCTCTGGACCGCATCGTTCGCTTTCCGCTCGACGGGGGCGGTAGTCCTCAGGACCTATTCACCGTGACCAGCGATGTCTGGGGAATGGATGCCGCTCCCGACGGAAGCGTACTGGTGAACACGATGGATCGTCCGGGAGAGCTGGTGAGTTTCAGACCTCAGGGGACGCAAGTGCCAGGACAAGCAAAGAGTGCTCCGACAAAAATGGGCAGCTTTGCAAAACCCAGCTGGCCCGACATGGTGGTGGTGTTGACGGACGGCCGAGGCGTAATTCCGGCGGAAGTCTCCGGTGGTGCTCGCTTGATGGCAGTTGAGTCCGGGAAGGATCCAGTTCCTTGTCTCCTTATCGAAAACGCCTCGGAACAACTTCCTCTTCTAACCCGAAGTGTCATGCCGAGGCGTTTCCGATCAAGGCTAGCGACAAATCGTCCAGAAGAGTTCCCGACGACTGAGTCAGAGTGCATGACAGAGATCTAGTACACATCGAGATCCTTTCCGATAACGAATTTCCCTGAGTATCGCGAGCCGATCTCTTTTTGAAGCATTTCTGGCGAAACGTAGAGAGCGTCCGCACCGGCGTTGGGCGGTAGGAGTCTGGGAGGTGCGATTCCCGGCGGGAAGGAGATGGTGTGATAGATCACGAGCAGCTTCGGTTTGGCCTTGTACGCCAACTGTGCGAGCTGTTCAGTCGTCGTATGGTACTTCGCCACAAATGATTGGACGCTTGCGGGCATCTTGGCCTGCATCTCCAGAGGTTGCGCTTCGTGGATCAGGACATCGCAACCGTTACAAGCGTTGATCGTTGCCTCAACTGGATTCGTGTCGCCGGAGATCACGATCGTGCGGTCCGGCGTTTCGAAGCGATAGCCGTAACTCTCCATCGCATGCTTGGTAGCGAACGCGGTGACCGTTACCTTTTCGTCTTTATAGATGACTCCCGACTTGATTTCGTGCGCGTTCGCTTTCCACGCATCGGGGGAGCGGCCAATGTCGCGCATCGGTGATTCGGGATTGGTGCGTGTCTCGATGTCCACCCGATAAGCCTGCAAAATGTGCTCAGTCATCGCTTGCAGCCCCGGGGGGCCATAAACTTCTAGGGGGACCGCCCGGCCTGATGTCCATCCCGAGAAGATCAGATCGGAATAGCCAGCCGTGTGATCGGAATGAAGGTGAGTCACAAAGGCCACCTTCAGATTGCCGGGCCTAGCCGCTGTGATTCCTCGCGTCAGGGCGGCAGCCTCGGCACGGCGCACCACGCCCGGTCCGAAATCAACCAGATAAGCGCGATCATCAACTGCAATCACAGTCGCAGAGCCGGAACGATCAGGATCCGGCACAGGTGTTCCGGTACCGAGGAGCACCACCTGTGTCCGCGTTGGTCGATCCTTCGGCGCTTGGCTCGCCGGTTGTTGTGATTTGGCTGCTATCGCCACCAAGATTGAAGCAGCGAGGCACATAATCCTAGTGAGTTTCATAACGTCCTCAATTGTCGAAACCGCAACCGCCCCCTACGGTGAGCAAGCGTTGTTTCCGGCCTCCGGAGGCGCGTACTAGGGCCGGTCAAAAAAGCTCAAGACCTCGTGCTGAAATCTGCGGTGGTCCTTTTCCAGCATCATCATGTGTCCTCCGTTCGGAAGTACGACATAACTCTTGTCGTGTGTATTGAGCTGCGAGTAAAAGGGTAAGAGGTCCTCTTCTTTCGCAGCGAAGTCCTTCTCCCCGTAAATGATCATCGTGGGCACGGTAATGCGGGTCGGGTCCAGGATGGGCAACTTAGTCCACTCAGCGAAAACGTTCGGCCTTTGCGGATCCATCTGTAAGCCCACCTTGACACTCTCTTCAACGACGTCCTCTTCAAACTGCCCGTCCACGAAACCGTCGCGGAAGTCTTGCTCAGTAGTTGGGCGGAATCGAGGCAAAGGCTGTCCACCATTTTCAATTCTCTTCCGGGTGAATTCCCGGGAGTCTGCGGTTCCCTTCCAAAATCCGGCGTGAAAGATCCACTTGGCCACTCTCTCTGGATGCTCCATCACATACACGCCGGTTCTCTGCGTCCCTGCGGAACAGCCGAGCAGGTCGACCTTCTCCGCTCCTCTCAACTTCGTGATGTACTCGACGGCTGCCGCAATGTCAGCGGCGGCAGAATGGGAGTCGATCCAGTCGTTTGCGGTTTTGTCAGAATGACCGTAGCCGTGAAGATCAATGGCCCAGACGTCATAGTCGTGGCGTGCAAGAAAATCCATCAGTGAGTAATCGCGAACCTGCAAGTCGTAGAGCGAGCGGCCGGATCGTGTTCCTCCATGCACGAGGAGCGCGACCCTTCCTGTGTGGAAAAAGGTGACATCCTCGCCTTGCTTGTATTTTTCCCACAGATAAATACGCAGGCCGTCCCGCATTACATAGTGTTCTTTCCCCTGAATTGGAGAGGTGTTGGACGGAGACGATTGAGCAACGCTTCGCCCCAACCACAGGGAGCTAATCAACAGCGCGAGCGCCAGGGTCGTCGCCGTTAACTTTCTTTCGCTTTGGTTGCGTGGTGTTCTGGATGCTGGCATCTTGAAACCTCTCCCTCTCAAGAATTCGTCGCTGTCTGATCTGGGCGCGGCTTTGTCATGCCAAGTCTTCTTCGTGGTCCGATAGGGTAAGCAGCGAGATTGACCGTTTCATAACTGCTCCTTGGCCGATCTGCTGCGCATGCTGCTGCAATCTCGATTTCTTGACAATGGCGGGCGTCTGGAGATCGTCTGACTTTTCATGACCCGGTAACTTGCTGGAAAGTCAAGTGTTGCGGGTCCCAGTAGGAATAGCGATAGAATGACGGTCACTCTTCGGGTGAGCGGGGATGGCATCGGAGCGAGCTGCATTCGCGAATCCAGTCAAGTTCGGAGGCGATCTTGAACTGGACCCGCGCGCCTATGAGTTGCGCCGCGCTGGCCGTCCTCTCAAGCTAGAGCGCATTCCCATGGAATTGCTCCTCCTCCTAGTCGAGAGCCGCGGGCAACTCGTCACCCGTGAGCAGATCATTGAAAGAATCTGGGGGAGGGACATTTTTCTGGATGCGGACACCAGTATCAATTCAGCCATCCGCAAGATTCGCCAGGTCCTGAAAGACGATCCCGAGCAGCCCAAATTCATTCAGACCGTGACCGGTCGCGGGTATCGCTTTATTGGCGGCGTGACGGATGTTGTCCCATTGACCATCGCGCCTCCCGTAGAGGCGCCGGTGGGGCCAAATCAGGGACTTCAATCTTCCGGAGATCTGGCTTCGCCAGCACAAACGATAACTCAAAGCCGGCGATTGGCCGAGCGCTTCCATGGAAGGGCTGCCCAGGCGGCTGCAGCTGCAGTGGTTCTCTTATTGTTTTTAGGTGCGATTGGTTACTGGCGTAGCCAAAGGCCATCACTACTCCGGCCGCAGTTCAAGACCATTGCGGTTCTTCCCTTACAGAACTACTCGGGAGATCCGCAGCAGGAATATTTTGTCGACGGCATGACGGATTCGGTGATCGCCGACCTCGGAAAAATCAAAGAACTCAGAGTCATCTCGCGTACCTCGGTTACTCCGTACAAGAATTCAAGAAAATCGATGCGCGAAATAGCCAGCGACCTGCATGCAGATGCCGTGATTGAAGGCTCCGTCGCGCGCTCGGCGGACCGGGTACGCATCACCGTTCAATTGATCGACGCGGCCAGGGATCAGCATCTGTGGTCTGAAAGCTACGAGCGCGAAATGAAAGATATTTTCGCGCTGCAAAGCCAAGTAGCACAGGCGATCGCGGAACAAGTGCATGCAGCGGTCACTCCCGAAGAGCAAGGGCATTTATCCAGGAGCCATGTCATCGATCCAGATGTGTATGAACTCTACCTGAAGGGCCGCCACATCATGGAACGGGGCGGATTGCAGGATGTTCGGAACGCGATCGGTTACTTTCAATCCGGTCTGGAAAAGGATCCCGACAATGCTCTCCTCTATACGGGTTTGGCCGATGCTTACATTGACAAAATGATGGATGTGCACGAAAGCCCCACAGAAGCCACCAGCCAAGCCAGAGTTGCAGCGGAAAAGGCGTTGCAACTGGACGATTCACTTGCAGAGGCGCACACCTCGTTAGGAATGATCAAGCTGTCGTACGACTGGGATTGGGCTGGGGCAGAACATGAGTTCAAGCGAGCGATAGAGTTGAACCCTGGCTATCCGCTCGCTTATGTCATGTACGGTCAGTACCTGACGATAGTCGGACGGCAAACGGATGCTGTGCCGTATTTCGAAAAGGCCCACAAGCTAGATCCGCTTTTCGGCCAGAGCTACCGGGGTGAAGGCTATTCGTGTTTTATGGCGCGTAAGTACGATGAAGCCATTGTTCAATATCGGAAGGCGCTTGAACTTGAACCCGATGCCATTACATATTTCGGGCTAGTGCTAGCGCGTGCGGAGAGAGGCGATTCTGCCATTGCTATTACTGAGGCAGAAAAGGCCACGAAAGTCGATACTAGCCCACTACTACTGACGAGCTTGGCTAGCGCCTACGCACGCGCCGGCAGACGAGCTGACGCAAACCACATTCTGCGACAACTGCAAGAGCTTTGGGAGCGTCAGGGTACAGCGCCGGCTTGGCACACCGCCCGTAGTCCTTATGTCTGTCCCTATGAGGTCGCTGCCGTGTACGCGCAACTGAGGGATCGCGATCGCGCGATTGATTGGTTGGATAAGGCATATCGAAACCGAAGCTGCCTGTATTGGCTCCGGCAGGACCCCAGATTCGACTCAATCCGCTCCGACCCGCGCTTCCAGGAACTTCTGGCGAAAATGAACTTTCCGAAATAACAACGCCAACGCCAATGTACTTCTCATGGACAGCCTTCATCCTTCGCTTATCGTGGCGTGATCGAACCACTCCGCTGCAAGACCCACCCAAAGGCCCAATGTAGAGATTTGTCAAAATGAGAACTTTTTCACCCCAGTCTTGTTTTCACAAGTGTGGGGGTGATTTATGGCGACGATCATTGAATTCTTCGTACCTAGCAGCTTCAGAAGAAAGGCTACGAAGTGGATGCGGCCGGAAGAATATGGGAAGGTGCTTCCGTTCAGCTTGCCACAGAAGAAGTCCGCTTGACGCCTCATTGTTGTCGAGGACAGGGGCGTTTTACACGTTTCGACTACTGGTCAGTGGGCAGTACGGCGATATTTCGCCAAGCACGGACAGTCTCCGACTTGCCATATGTAAGATGCCGACAGACCGCGGATGAGGAGACAGGACTCTGCCTACAAGTGGAACAACTTCTGGGCGTTACTGCGGGCGATCTTCAGGCGGTCGGATTCGCTGATGGAGGCCTGATCAAACCACTCTCTCGCCTCGACCACGTCCTCGTAAGGGTAATCAACTGAGTAGAGCACGCGATCAGCGCCGACTTCAAGAATTACGTTGGTTAAGGCTTGAGTGCGGAAGTTCCCGCTGGTCGTGACATAAAAATTCTCCCGCAGATAGTGACTCATCGGCAGCTTCGCTTTTGGAGCACCACTCCCCCTCTTTATGCGATTATCTACCCTCCAGATACCGAACGATAATCCTTCACCCAAATGGCCGAGGATCACTCTCAGTTTGGGGTATTCATCGAATAACCCGCTTGCCATTAGACGAAGCGCGTGGATGGATGTTTCAACAGCAAATCCCCAAGGCGACCCAGCGAGCCAACGATAGCCTTCGTAACATTGCTGTCTGGCTGACAGGGGATCGCGAGGGTGGAGGTAGAACGGTACATCTAGCTCCTGCACTGTTGCCCAGAACGAGCGATATTGTGGCAAATCGTAGTAAACGGCTGAACCCGCTTCACCGACCTCTGAGAATCCATTGACCAATGCACCGCAGAAATCCAAGTCTCTAACACAGCGCGTCAGTTCCTTAGCGGCGCCCTCTGGGTCTTGTAACGGCAGCGTTGCAAAACCCTTCAGACGTTTCGGATTCTTGGCTATGTTCTCGGCCAGATAGTCATTTGTTCGCCGCGCTTGGGCGATGGCTTCCTTGGCGTTCGGAATGGCTTGAACTCCGGGCGCCGTCAGCGAAAGGATGCAGATGTCGAGACCACCACGATCCATATCTGCGATGCGTCCGGTACCAAGGTCTAGGATTTTGCTTCGAGTTTCAGGATGGAGGTCTCTGACCGCGTAACTTGTCTCAATGTTTTCGGCAAGGACGAAATGCTCTTCGAGGGCAATCTTCCCAGCCTGAGGCTCTAAGTTAGGTTTCACGGTGTCCAGCACACCCTCTCTCCTGAGGACGGAGCCTGCGTACCCATTTCCGACCAGCCCTGCGCTTGCCAAAGCCGCTGAAGAGCATTCGAGGAACCCACGCCGCGTGATACGTCCCACCGGATTTGTTGTTCGCATTGGCGCTGTCCTTTCTAGGCTGAATAGATGTTGAACACTCTACACCAAGCAGTTCGGTGCCGATCAACTGGGTTGGAGCTTAGAGCCTTTACCCTGAGCGGATGATGGGCAAGCCTTGAGTGATCGGAAAAGCCGTGTGTTTCATAGCACGTGCCCATGAACTGGTCGAGCATCCGACGAAAGCGGGACACGTGATCGTAGCGATTTGACGGACTATCGCTCCGCGTACCAGAGCGAATGCGGCGACCAGCCGCCACACTGGAGGCACTGGGTCGAAGTCCAACGATGGAGGCAGGCGGGGCACACGCCTCCGGTATCGAATGTGTTCCACTCATGCCCACAGGTGCAAGACCAGCGGTAGTCCTTGCGTGGCGACCAACCACATTTGGGACATCGGATCCGTGGACCCGATGGTTCCGGGTCACATCGCCACCGAAAAGACATTTTCTATCACGCACTTTTTCAACACCCACGCCTGGTTTCAACAACTACGCTGTGCGGTTCCAGGGGGTAAACTTGTCCAGTCGTGGTCACTTAACCCGATGCCTCAACATCATCGCAGCGACAAGTTGCCACATCTCTATGATCGAGCACTGATGCTTCATGGCAGCAGGCGAAAGGAAGTGCTCACCCTAGCGGAAGTTAAGCGATACGGACTCGACAGCTTTGCGGACGCTGACTACATCAGCATCTACGGAATGCCGCCCGAAGAATGGTACCGCCACGGCATCCGTGTGCTCGGCCGCACGGCGGTAGAGTGCACCCGTGACGCACTCGGCGATCGTGTTGGCTTCGATGTTGCTTCGGTTGCCAAACGTATGCCAGCAAATCACTTCGTTGTGATCGATCCCTTCGCCGGTTCCTGCAATACTCTATTTTGGATCTTGCGACATCTGCCAAACTCACAGGGCATTGCCTTCGAATCCGACCAGCAGGTGTTTGCACTTACGCACCGCAACCTCGCGGCGATTGGACAGACGATCGACCTTATCCATGGCGAGTATGTAACGCTCCTTGAGAAGCTCCGCGTACCGCGCGATCTAGGTATAGTTGCCTTCGTCGCGCCACCATGGGGCACCGCTCTAGATGAGGTGAACGGCTTGGACCTTTGCCGCACGACACCTCCCATTACTGAGGTGATCGACCAAATTGCGCGACAATTCTCTGCGCATAGCATCCTTTTCGCAACACAGGTTTATGAGAGAGTCAGCGCCCCTTCACTGAGTGACGTGCAAACACGACTGGATTGGTCCGATTTGCGCATCTATGACATCAACGAAAAAGGAGGGAATCACGGTATTCTTCTGGGAACAAGGGGTTGGGCGCCGATGCAGTAGGTCGTAACTGTTTAAAAATCTCCATTACACTCGTCGTTCCGACGTAGGACTTGAGTGAGATGGCGGTTACACCAGATTGGCTGCATAGCTTGACGGCGACGCCACCACGGGAGACAATCCCCCTGCTCAGTCCTGTTCGACCACTTCCCCTTGCAGTTTGCCGTTGTGTGAGAGTTGGTGCCACGGAGGATTCCGATGATGAAACTGAATGCGTGGTCGCGAGCTTGTCTCGTCTTTCTACTTTGGGCAGGCACGGCGATTGCCTCACATACCCAAACCTTCACCAAGTTTGTAAGTTTCGATAGGGCCGATGGTCTTTCTCCGCGGTCGTCCGCGGCTAGCCACTTTAAGGTGCTGCATGCCTTCACCTGGGCGCAGTCACCCCAGCAAGGAAACTTACTCTTAGACGCGGCTGGCAACGTCTACGGCACGACCCTAACAGGCGGTGCTTCTGGGAATGGTGTCGTGTTTAAGCTAGCGCCTCACGACGATGGGACTTGGACGGAGAGCACACTTTACTGTTTCAAGGGATTCCCAGACGGAAGCGGCCCTATTGGCCCGCTGATCTTGGACGCGGCTGGCAATCTCTACGGGACGACGCAATGGGGCGGCACTTCTGCGTACTGGGGTGTCGTGTTCAAACTGACGCCCACGACAAACGGGGCTTGGAAGGAGAGCGTGCTTTTCAGCTTTGACTGGGCGAACGGTGCCCAGCCCCGTGGCGGGGTAATCTTCGACGCCGCCGGCAATCTCTACGGCACCACCGAGGAGGGTGGGCCGAATGGAGGCTTGGGCACCATCTTCGAGCTGACGCCCAACACTGATGGGACCTGGAAGGAGAGCGTACTCCACAGCTTTGCAGGCGCCGACGGCGCTGGTCCCTACAATGCGCTCACCTTCGACAAAGCCGGAAATCTCTACGGCACCGCATGGTATGGCGGCGCTTATGGAAATGGTGCGGTGTTCAAGCTGGCGATTAACTCGGACGGAAGCACGACTGAAAGCACACTCTACAATTTCCAGGGCGGAGGGGATGGCCGGGGTCCCTTCGGGGTGGTCTTCGACGCCGCCGGCAATCTCTACGGCATGACCCAGAGCGGTGGAATAGGGTGCCCCTACGTGGGCTGTGGCGTCGTGTTCAAACTCACGCCTAACCCAGATGGAACCTGGACTGAGAGTGTGTTGCACATGTTCACCGGCGGGTCGGATGGTAGTTCTCCCTATGCTGGCGTCATCTCGGACGCGACCGGTAACCTCTATGGTACGACCTACACTGGCGGTTGCGCAGGAAATGGCGTCGTTTTTAAACTCACGCCCACCTCGAACGGCTGGCATGAGACCGTGCTCCATTGCTTCTCTGGCTATGGAGCGTTTCCTTGGGCTGGCTTAACGATGGATGGAGCGGGCAGTCTGTATGGCACAACGTCCTCCGGCAGAAACAACTCCGGGCTCGTCTTTGAGATCGCGCCGTAGCGCTATCTAGATGTTCGGGCCAGTGTAACGCGCAATGCGGAGTGTAAAGTTACTTCCCCGCTACGGCCTGGCAACACGAACCATGCTTAGGAATAGAGCCATATAAGCTCACGAACATGGCATCTGTCCATTCCTAAAGCGTTCTAGATCGAAGCCGCACCCCCACTCAATTCGCGCTCGACGGTCCACTTCTTTCAAGTAGGCGGGATCGGCGCGATATTGTTGCCAGTCGGGCTGCGCCCACGACAAGTTCTCTCCTGGCATTGGCGGCGCTGGGAAGCAGTTCGAACGGTTCGTCACCCACGATGTCAGCAGCCGGTCGCCGGAGGATTAGCCTGGCGCAGAAGGCGCGATGGGCGAAGCAGCGGAGGCCGAAGCCGAAGCGGACGATCTCGGCGGCGGGCAGGAAGCGGATCGCGGCGGCCCAGAGCGCGCGGTGGGCGAAGGCGAAGCGTTAGCTTAAAGGAATCGGGAGTGTTGAGTACACACCGCGGAATGTTCTGCGTGTATGTTCTCGAAGACCATTCTGCCTTTGCGACGCGTAACAAGTAATTCGGCAAGCCCTCACGGGCCGACGACGCTGGTGAGTTTGTTGGACGGCCCCATCATCACACACACAACCTGGCCGGTGCCCAGAGGCGCACAGGAAGGCGAGCCGACTCCAGTTCCGCCGATCTTGGCCCACAGAGTCCACGCCGTACCGTTGTAAACGGTGTCGTAGAGAGCGGCGTCGGTGACAGCGATCGCGCCGCAAACCAGCTCTCCCGTGATCTGGCTCGTGCAACTGGCATTGTCATTCACCGTGCCACCGAGACCTATGTAGCTCGACCAGTTGGTGACACTCCAGGATTTTCCGTTGTAGAGGTTGAAGTAGATGCCAGAGTTATAGGCTTTGGCCAAGCACATCACTTCGCCAGCTGAGTTCAAGGAGGTGCAATCGGGCTCGCCACCCGCGATTCCGCCGACCTTGAGAAATCCCTGCCACTTGTTGGCGGCGAAACGATTTACCAGGGTGCCGCCTCCGGTGGTGAATATGGCGCAAACCACGCCATTATTGTTATCCGTGGTACAGCTAGGCGCGGAGACGGTGCTGGTAGCAAGATTGGCGAACGCGCTCCAGGTAGTGCCGTTGAACACCGACCATGCCAGGCCGCCGCTGGCGTTGCGGGCGACGCAGAGGACCTCCGCAGCGGGGAGTTCAGCACAACTGGGGCCAGAGAAGAGGGCTGCAGCCACGGTTGTGGGAGTGCTCCACTTCGAGCCGTCGAAAATCGATGCCTCCAGTTTGCCGGTGGTGGCGGTGGCGGCGCAGATCACTTTGCCGGTGCCGTTGCTGGTACAACTGGGGTCGGAAGTGACTGTCCCGGCTAGACTCGTCCATGTTCCCCATTTCGTTCCACTAAATTCATTCACCATGATCGCGGCCGTGCCGCTCCGAACCGCGCACGCCACGTGATCGGTCGAAACGAAAGCGCAGGACGGGTTGCCAACGCCGGTGGCAGTGCCGGTGGAAATGAAACTTCCCCAACTGGCCGAAGCCGGAAGGACCAAGCCTAGAAATGCGGGCAGGAGTAGCAGACCCAGCAGAATGTGTTTCATGGAAATCCTCTCTTGAGTTGAAATTGATTGCATGGAAAGAACAGAAAGAGCAGAAGCCGGATCTGCAGGTTTCGGAGGGTCCGGCCTTCAATGGTGCAGGCGTCGAGCGGCATGGGACTCGTGCGGTTGGTGGCCGCGGTCGCGTTCGTCTCGGATTGAGTTTGCGTAACAACCGTCGCTCTCCTTAGACCAAGAATGGAATCCAGCGAGCCCGAACCCTCTTCATGTAAGCGGCATATTGTGGATCGGCGTGCAGGAAAGCCTCCTCCACCAAACTCTTGACCGGGATGAACCAAAAGGCGCCGAGCGCGAGTAGCAAAGCGTTCGTCGGACCGTAGGCCTGCAGCAGGAAAGCGACGTTCATAAGAAGGCCACCGGTGTATACCGGATGGCGCATGTAGGCGTAGGCGCCAGTAGCCACGAGCTCACGCTGCGCGGGTACGAAACCGATGTTGCGTCCAAGGCTCAACCTCGCCCAGGCAACAATTAGCAGCCCTAATGCTGCGATCGGGGTCGTGACCCAGGTCGGTGCTACCGATCGGCCCGGCTGTAGTAACCACAGAATCAGAATCAGCCAGTAGGTGGCAACGAACGCAAGCAACCAGTACCACGGGTTGGGCGTCACCCGCTTGGGTGGCCGGCGAAAGACCATCGTCACCGACAGGATCAGCACGTTGACCGCCGACGCAATCAATGGAAATCCGTGATGCCAGTGCTCATAACGGTAGTAAGCCAAGAACACGAGCGCCACATAGGCGATAGCGGCAATGCTGCGATCCAACCACGGCAACGACGGCACACGAACCCAACTGAGCGACAGATTGGGCGCCGTATTCGGCGCAAAAGCTTGATTGGTGGCCATAGACTTACTCCTCAAAGAAAGACCCGCTTAAGACCTCAGCATCAGTGCCACTGAGGGAACGGCGCGTGGCCTCAGGAACTTCCAACTGTGGTCCGTCGTCGGCTCGCTGTAGGCCAGCCTGATTGTGTTTCGTATTACGGCACAACAAGCGATGCAACTAAGTATGTTGCTGGCTTCGAAAGCTCCGGCGTTCTTGCCTTCTACTAATAATTCTGTTCACATCATGTATGACCTCCATCTAGCTCGTTCGAGTCGGTCAATTTGCCCCGTTGTGTTGCGACTCCGATTGCTTTCGGTACACGCCTACTGCGATAACTGACTTTCCAGACCGATCCTTTGAAACTGTTGTGATCGTCATTCGTCGGCCACTACCGGAGATAACCCTTCGGCTGGTTGCTACAACTTGGAATGATTTGTAGTAGGAAGCGACGATGGTATGAGAGTCTATTCGCTTCAAAGACACCGGTAAGAGCATTCCATGGCTGCCCATAACTAAGGCCTGCTTGCCGTTGTAGTCAGCCGTGTACTTCACATGAGCATTCTGGCCATTCGGGTAGGTTGTATCCGACCAGTATCGAACGCCGGCGCCCATCGTTTGCATATCTATGACCATGCTCTTCGGGCACGTTCCAGCGGCATACTTTGAATGTCCTGGAACGAGTGCCCATCTACCTACAAAGGGATCAGATGAAGCCATTGTGGTAGTGACGAATACTAGAACGGCTGCCAACAGATAGAGGGGTGTTTTCATTTTCGTACTCCATATTGTCATCTCCGACAAAGCTTTGAGCTCAACCGTCTTATAGCGATCTCAGGAAATCAAGAATCGCCTGCTTGTCTGGCTCTGAGAGATTTTTGAAGCGCTCCACAACGGCGTTCGCCTCAGAGGGACCGTATGTGTATGAGTGGAGATCCTTAGCCGGATTGTCTCCGCCATTCGAAAACCGGCTGAGAAATGGTCCTCAATCGCTACCAACAGGTCGCTCGTGCGCCCATCATGGAGAAAGAACAAACGCGGTCCGAGCCCCCACAGTGGTGTCGTCCGAAATTCATCAGGTCCGGCATTTCCTTGCACGATATTGTCAGCCAAGGTGGCGCCCATATGATGTACAAGCAGATCTGAGAACAAATTGACGGTTTGGCCGCGCAACGCCACCGAGTGTGGACCGATTTCCTCTAATGGAGTTGTCGGGTTCGCCATCCCCGGTGTTTTGAACGACGGCGTGTGGCAGAGTGCACACCCGACAGTATTGAACAAGTCTTCGCCATGCTGTGCACTGGCTGACAACTGTACCGACTGGGGGGCATCGACGAACCGCATGAACTCGGTAAACATCAGCCAGGCGGGCATGATTTTCAGCGGATCGTTGTAAAGAGTGGTCTCGGTGCGCGGAATGTCGAATGGTTCGTAGACCTCACTGCAACTCGGATCTTCACTACGGCCGATGGGAAAGGCGTCGTTACTGATGCCCATTTCCACGTTGTACGCCTCACCGGCAAAGATCGTGATGGACCCGTCCTGCGCCTTCCATCCGAAGCGACTGATAATGCCATTGTTCGGCACGATATTTGGTTGCCCAGCGATCCCAAGCTCACGCTTTCGATCGAGATTCGCATTCATGTTGGTGCGGATCGCAGAGTCTTGAATGCTTTCGATTAACCCCAGCCCGAACAATTGAAGAGGAATCCGGAACGCAATGTTGCGCTCTCTGACGGCTGCGGCGAAGTTGGGCTGTTTCAGATTACAGGTTGGAGTATCAGAGCGGCCTTGAAGGGTAATTAGACTGTGCACTCCGCTGTCCCTGGTTCCCTCTGGGTTGAACTTAAAGCGAACCTCTCGACATGCTCCATCAGGTTTTTCGAATTCAGTTACGACATTGGTTCCGCCGAGGCGGTGTACAATCTTGTCTGCCGGGCTGTGCTTTGGTGAGCTACCGCCGATCATGGGTTGCGAATGACAAATGAAACACTGGTCAGCGTTAAAGACGGGACTCATGCCTGCCGAATTCACCAGTGAAGTTGGGGAAAACGGATTCTGGGGGTCGGGATCAATCGGCGGAACGTTAGGCGGTTGCTGCACGCAAGTGTCGCAGGAGCCCTCCAGTTCAGAGACGCGAAGAAGACTCTCGTTAAAGAGTGCAACCTCGTTATCATTTAGCCCCCGCACAGGCTGTGGAATCAGAGAGGCAAGATTCGGGCGCGGCCCAGGGTCATGTGCCTTGAAGTTGGAGCCGATTTGTGCGACTACCCCTAGGGTGATGCATCCCGCGAATAGAAGAGTTACCGGCAACAGCTTGAAAGGGATGGCTTTCATTTTCGTTGCTCCTTCCGCCAATTCCTGCGCAATCTCGCTATTTGTTGAGTCGAGGGCTCTTTCCGAAACTGGAGCGAGCTGAGCATGGACTCAAATCAGAGTTGAGTCCCACTAGCTTTGGAAATCAGCTCTACTAAAAACTGCGAAAACGAGTCGCCAAAGGGTCCAAATTATTTTCGGCTTCGGCGGCGGGGTTACCTCGGGGTTACCTCGGAATTGACTTCTCGACAACGGAGCGCTATCGTATCGTGCATTCCCCTCCTGTGGTCGTGACCTGTGACCCAAACATCTTTAGAACCTGTTACTGAACTACTCATACGCTGGCGAGCCGGCGACCAGCATGCGCTGCAGCAGCTCATTCCAATCGTCTACAAGGAGCTGCGCGACGTACCACGGTGCCAGCTTCAGCGGGAGCGTCCCGGACACACCCTTCAGAGCGCAGCTTTAGTTCATGAGGCCTATCTGCGCCTCTTACAACAGAAACCGTTTGAAGCGGAGAATCGCGCCCACTTTTTGGCAGTCACCTCGCGACTGATGCGCCAGATTCTCGTGGACTATGCGCGAAGTCACCGGGCCGTCAAGCGCGGGGCCGAACTGAAGGTGGACCTCAATGCAGCCTTGGTGGTGTCCCTAGAACGGAGTGGTGACCTACTGGCGTGGACGAAGCTCTGAACCAGCTGTCCCGGATGGATGAACAGCAGGGGCGCATCGTGGAAATGCGGTTTTTCGGAGGCCTATCAATTGAGGAAATTGGTGAAGTGCTTGGTCTATCGCGCTCTACCGTTAAAAGGGAGTGGAATGTCGCGAAGGCCTGGCTATCGAGGCAACTGAGGCGAGGCAGCCATGGAGAATCTCAAGCAATGGCCGAGAGTAAAAGAGATTGTCGGACAAGCTTTGGAACTCGAACCGTCTGATCGTGGCGGTTATGTTGAGAAGGCCTGCGCGGAAGATCGAGAATTACGCGCAGAAGTTGAATCGTTACTGGCAGCGTATAGCAGCCCCAACGCGCTTGCGGAGTTCGTTTTCTACCAGCAAGGGGTAACGCCTGAAGAACAGCCAAACGTCGTCGGGCCATATCGACTCATTCGTGAGCTCGGAGTCGGCGGCATGGGCCAGGTTTGGCTGGCAGAGCAGAACGAACCCTTGCGTCGCCAAGTTGCGCTAAAACTGATACGAGCGGGCATGTACGACGCATCGACGGTACAGCGGTTCAAGACTGAACGCCAATCGCTCGCTATGATGGACCATCCCGCGATCGCCAAGGTATTTGACGCCGGGACTACTACAGCCGGCCAACCCTTTCTAGTGATGGAATACGTGGATGGTATTCCGATCACACAATACTGCGACACCAAGAGACTCAGCATTACAGAACGGCTCAAGCTGTTTGTTCGGGTTTGCGAAGGAGTGCAGCACGCACATCAAAAGGCCATCATTCATCGCGATCTGAAGCCCTCCAATATCTTGGTTGTTGACATTGATGGCATGCCACAGCCACGAATTATCGATTTTGGTCTGGCGAAAACAGCGTCATTAGTCGCTGGCGAGACTCTTCTAACGCAACTCGGTGCATTCCTAGGAACGCCCGGCTACATGAGCCCGGAGCAAGCGGACCCCCAGTCCCACGACGTAGATACCCGAAGTGATGTCCATTCGCTGGGCGCAATTCTCTATGAGTTGCTAACAGGTTCTTTGCCAATTGATATCACGCAATGGAAAGAACATAGCCCAGAGGAATTTTTGTGCCATCTCCGAGAGGAAGATCCTCCACTTCCAAGTACGAGAATCGATAAACGCCACAATAGCTTCAACTCCAGTAAGGCAGCGCTAGAGCGAAACACAAATCCAAAGCATTTGGCGATGCTCCTCAGCGGCGATCTCGACTGGATCACCATGAAAGCGCTCGAGAAAGATCGCGAGCGCCGGTACGCAACCGCATTGGATCTGGCAGCCGATATCGGACGTTTTTTAACCGATGTTCCCGTGCACGCTCGGGCCCAAGGCGCGGTCTACCGTCTAGTCAAATATGTGCGAAGACATCGCACCAGTGTTGTCACGGCTTTCGGTTTGTTGGCCCTGCTCATTGCGTTTTCAGTCTTACAAGCTGTGCAAATCCGGCGAATTACTCAGGAACGAGATCGTGCGGATCGTGAGGCAGCAACCGCAAAATTCGAATCGGAGTTCCTGAGTGGAATCTTCCGCGTTTCCAGTCCGAGCGAGGCCCGAGGCAACGCAGTCACTGCTCGCGAGATTCTTGACAAAGGCCGTGCGCAGATAGAGAACAAGTTCACGGATCAGCCTGAGCTTCAGGCCCGCCTTATGGTCACGATGGGTGAAGTGTACTGGTCCCTTGGTCTATATAGCGAAGCGCAGCCATTGTTTGAGAGAGCGCTCGATACTCGACGCAGAATATTAGGACCTGAACATCCAGACACCTTGACAACCATGGAGCGCCTCGCTCGAACGGAAGAGCGTTTGGGCAAGTACCCTGAGGCGGAAAAACTCATGCAAGCCTCGTTTGACGTCAGAAGCCGGGTACTCGGTCCGGATCACCCGGATACTATCCAATCCAAACATGGAATTGCGAACTTGGCCTTGGTACAGGGAAGGCTCGGGGATGCCGAGAAACTGTATCGCGAAGTTGTGGATACGCTCCGAAGGATTCGTGGCCCTGAGCACCCAGAGACGCTGAAAAGTATGTATTCTCTGTCACTCGCTCTCCCCAGTCGCGGCAAGAGTGTGGAGGCCTTGTTGCTATTGCGAACGGTGGTTGAGACACAAATCCGGGTGCTGGGTCCGGAACATCCAGACACGTTAGTGTCGATGACAACACTGGCTCGGTCCCTGAGTAACATGGGACAGTATCCTGAAGCGGAGCAGTTACTCAGCAAGACGCTGGAGATCAAGCGCCGCGTTCTAGGTCCGGAGCATTCAGAAACTCTTTGGTCGATGTTCGATCTAGGAATCCTCCTGCGCAGCACAGGCCGTTCTACAGAAGCGGAAAAAATGGATCGCGAGACACTCGAAATTCGGCGTCGGGTTCTGGGTGCGGAGCACCCGGAAACACTAATGTCTATGGAGGAATTGGCTGAAACTCTGGATGACTTACATCGCTACTCTGAAGCCGAGGGGATTTATCGGACAACGCTTGATATTCAACGCCGAGTGATCGGTCCCAAACACCCTGATACCGCCAATACGGAGTATAACTTGGCCTGCAGCTTTGCACTTCAGGGCCGACGCGACGAGGCTTTGCGTATGTTGAAGGCCTCCGTCGATGATGGGCTGTGGTCGTACGTCAGAATCGAGGAAGATCCAGATTTCAAGTCGCTCCAAGGTGACCCTAGATTTTCGGCCATATTGGCAACTTGGCGCGACCAGGCCAAATCGCTAGGAAAAAACTAACGTGCGGGATGGACGTTATCAGAAGAGCATCGAAGGGTTGGACTGATACCAGTGATACCGTTTTCCTTGGAAATCCAGCTGCACACGGAACAACGCAACTGTGAACAGTGACAGGACGTATCCAACTTATTAGCCGCAACGAAGAGAACTCACCGCGACGGAAATCATGCGTGCTTTGGTGAGAGGTTGTTCGCGATTACCAACTCATTTGGCGCATCCGCTCAAGGATGCGCGCGCTGTAATTGTTCATACGCTCGGGCCGTCGCTTCAGGGGAGCCGGCAGAATCGCGGCGAGCCGTGCCGCCTGTTCCCGGTCGATATTCCGGGCCGCGACTCCGTCGTAGTAGCGACACGCCGACTCTGCGCCATAAATGCCAGGGCCCCATTCGACCACGTTGAGGTAGATCTCCAGAATGCGCCGTTTGCCGAGGACGAATTCGGCCACCGGTACCAGTGTGAACTCCGCTCCCTTGCGGAGTACTGAGCGGCCCGTTCCGAAGAATAGGTTCTTTACAAGTTGCCGCGTAATGGTTGAAGCTCCGCGAGTGCGATCGCCTTCCAAATCGTCTTCGGCAGCGATTTCGATCTCGTGCCAATCGAACCCATGATGCTGGTAGAAGCGCGCGTCCTCCGCGGCGACTACTGCGTGCTGGAGGTCGATCGAGATTTGGCCGAGCGGAATGAATTTGTAGCGTGCGTGATACGGAGCGTGGTGAATCCAGGCCTGCAAGTGGCGCTGGATGTGCACCGCCGTTGACGGTGGGTCAATCCATCGAGCGGCCAGAAGGATCAGCGCGGCAAGCGACCAAAGAAGTGCCACGCCGCTGACAAGCCATCGAAAGAAGGATCGGAGAAAACCCGTGCGAAGCGGGGTCTTGAGCTGTGTGTCTGGCTTGTCACTCACATTTCAGAATAATAGCTTGGGTCGGGTTGCCGCTTATGGCTGATCTTGCGCGCGAACAAGTAGTGCTGCGTTCTGCTCAGCCACTCGTGCCAAGGCTTCTGGATCCTGAATCACATCGACCTCCACTACTAAGAAAAAGTGGATTAGTCGCCAGATGTCGACGGATCACTTCTTGCGCAGCCAGTTCGCCCTTGCTCGCGGACCGAAGCGGACAGAGCTGCCGATTCTGAAACAGGGCTTGCGACCAGCTTTCGCCAATTTGAAGACTGGTTCAACGAGTTCAACGGCTGAGAGCGAGTGATCAGTCGGATTGGCGTGAAGAGTCCCTACATTCACTCGCTGTCGCGCGAAGGTGGGCTGCACTGACAAACCTTCGATCAAAGCATTGATTCCGGTTGGCCGAAGATCCTGCCAGAGCCCTGTATTTGCTTTCCTCGACCACGTTTCTGGCCCCAACGGACACTTGTTTATCTAAGTTAGCAGGACCTAGACTTAGGCCCGAGATATAAACTCTCTTTCCGGTTCAGCGAATCTGCGGAGTTTTTGCAATCAATCATGCCTCCAGTCATTCAAGTATCCAGAATCCGCAAAACCTACGGCCCTACAGTCGCGGTCGACGAAATATCGTTTGAGGTCAATGACGGTGAGATCTTTGGATTAATCGGACCCAACGGCGCGGGAAAGACTACAACGATGGAGTGCATTGAGGGGCTGCGCACGCCCGACCGGGGCACCGTCTCGGTACTGGGTCTTGATCCTTTCAGGGACGTTTACAAGCTGCAGGAGCGGATTGGAGTTCAGCTCCAGCAGGCACAGCTGCAGAAGCGGATCAAAGTTTGGGAGTCGGTAGACCTCTGGGCCTCCCTTTACCGACGGGATGCGATCGACGGCGAACGCTTGCTCGAACAGCTTGGCCTTATCGACAAGCGGAATGCCTGGTTTATGACCCTGTCGGGCGGTCAGAAGCAACGACTGTTTATTGCCCTTGCGCTGATCAACGATCCGGCACTGGTGTTTCTCGACGAGTTAACCACCGGGCTGGACCCCCAAGCGCGGCGCGCCATCTGGGACTTGGTGCGCGGAATCCGCGAGCGCGGCAAGACGGTTTTCCTGACTACACATCTCATGGAGGAAGCCGAGCGGTTGTGCGACCGGGTGGCAATCATCGAACACGGACGCATCATCGACATCGACAGCCCGGAGAGCCTGGTTAGGCGGTACTGCCCTGAGCGAACTGTCGTCCTCGCCACAAACAACGGAAGTGCTGCGAAGCATTTTCGAACGATCCCGCGAGTCGAGGCGATCGCCTGCACAGGGTCGCAGGTCACGATTCGGGGTAGCGGCGACGATCTTGTCACCGAGGTGATTCATTGTCTGTCGGAGAATCGGATACGGGTCACCGATTTCCGCACGATTCTCCCCAACCTTGAGGATGTCTTTCTCAAACTGACCGGGCACTCGATTCGCGATTGAGGCTTGATTCTATGCTGCGTGGACTCTGGAAACTGACCTGGATCGAAATCAAAATATTCATGCGCGAGCCGTTGGGGGCGATCGGGACAATCGGGATCCCTGTTTTAGTATTCCTCGTGGCGGGTCGAATGATCGGCCGCAGAGCTACACTGACCTCACCCGCGGCGAGCAGATTTATAGGCGTCGGCCTACCGGTGCTCGCTTCGGTCCTGATTCTCGTCGGCGCCGTGCTGTCGTTGATCACGATCATTTCGATCTACCGCGAGGGCGGAATTCTTAAACGACTCCGCGCTACTCCGCTGCGTCCCCACACGATTCTAACCGCCCACGTGATCGTAAAGTTGGCGCTCAGTGCCGCCACACTCGTTCTGATGGTGGCGGCGGGCAAACGCTACTATCCGGTCGGCATTCATGCTCCATTGCTTGGGTTCACAATGGCGCTTCTGATAAGCATCTGTAGCATTCTGTCGATCGGATTTCTCATCGCCAGCCTCGTTCCCACGGCGCGATTTGCGCAGCCGATCGGTGCCGTCATCATGTACCCGATGATCGCTGTTTCGGGACTCTTCGTGCCGGTGGAATCGCTGCCGCGAGCGGCTCAAGCGGTGGCCAAAGTTTTGCCCTTAACGTACGCGGTGTCACTGCTTGAAGGAATCTGGAAGGGTGACGCGTGGTGGGCGCACGCGCGCGACGTAACAGCACTGGCCGTGGCTTTTATCGTGTGCACGGCGCTCTCGGCGAAGGTGTTTCGTTGGGAGTAGTAACTATTTCTAGCACCTCTTGGAATGCTCTTCAACGCGACATTAGCACGTACACATGCCAGCAGTTTTCCGTGGATCTCAAGTCCAGACCTGTTGGAGCATGTGGCGAATCAACCTCAGTGCCGGTTGCGAAAATCACGACGACGGTATGAAGTCTGAACGTTCAAACCAGTCAAGGCAGCACGAAATCGACTGTAATTCTCGTTGTAAACGGCACCACGCGGCCATTTTGCACCAAGGGTTTGAAACGCCATTTGAGAACCGCGGCGGAGGCGGCACTGACCAGCACCGGGTTGCCGCTAATCACGGCGACTTGCTGTACTTCTCCATCGTTATCCACTGTGGCTTCCAAGACGACCAGGCCCTGAATGCCCTGTTGTCGTGCCGCCTCTGGGTACTCCGGCTGGACCCGCTTGAGTGATTGGACGTTTCCTTCCCGCTGGGTCTTAGCCGGGAGTCGGAAGACGACTCTTCCGTCTTGATAAACGACCAAATCGTCTGACGGCATTTCAGGGCTTCTGGCTGTTGCCAGGATCGGAGGCGGAGGGCTCGGCGCGGCTTGGGTCATCTTGTTGGATTGCGGGGGAGCAGCATTCGTCTTTTCGTTGACGTTTGCCAGCGCTTCCTTTTTGTGTGCAGGTGCCCGCCCCGTAACTCGGCCGAGCAGCCAGCCCACCGACAATGCCACAGCAATCACCAGGATGAGCGGCAACTTCGACGGATCAAGAAAGTGGAATCGGCCAGTCTTTACTTCGGGCGGGTGGACCGGGGATGTCACACAGCCGTCGTCCGTCATATCGGCGTTGGTTGATGGCTCATCCTTTGGGGCAAGAGCTGGGGGAAGCTGGGCGTCACTTAGCAAACCGATGGCGACATTCCTGCTGTGTTCCAGTTCTTGGGCACGGTCGACGATAAGATGCACAGCCTCATCCACGTCGAGAGATCCGGTCGTAACCGACCGTCCGATTTCGACAAGAGTAGACCGCGATTGACTATCCATTTGCTGCACGGCGAACGCGCTCGCCAACAGATCCTGGAAGGATTCCCGATCAACGGTGGGATAATTCCTCATAACCGGGGCACTGCGATCCTGCTGCAGACTAGGTGGACTTTCGGCGGAGAGAGTGAGCCAGGTTCGCGGCCAGTGAGCGCAGTCTCTCACTCAGTAAAGCGGACTGTCAACAGCGGATATTGGAAGGGAGCATGTGAAGGCGCGACGCCGACGAATCAAACTCAGTCGCCACGCAAAGTTCCTCAACAGTTGACACGAACTGGTAAATATATGAATGCAAACGGAGTAACTGCGCATTGAGCAAGCCTCGTAAGTGGCTAACTTTCCCGCCGCGTTTTCTGCCAGGAACTGATTCCACATGCCGTGTCGCCAGATGAACTTGCCCATTCGGGTCGCTTGAATCACATCGACTGCCGACTCCATTTCTTCATACTCCCTCGCATTGGGCGGATCAACTTTGTAACAAGCTTCATTTCACGCGACATGTCGGCAAGAGTATCGAAAGTCAGGGTCGTCTTGGCATCCCCAGCCATTTTCTGAACGCAACAATCACTGATCTGCTCGGCACTGTGTAACGGTGGGTGCATGTTTGGTTTCCTGCCCAAACGCCAGCGGAGGGTAAATCGAAGATCAAAAGGAACGATGGGATGTAGTCAGCATTAAGTTCAGCCGCCGCGTGAAATACCGGCGGAACCCCATTAATGTGCCAGAATTTCAGGGGACGCTGCCCGCTTTGCCGTCGCCCACCTTGCCCTCTGAGCACCGCAATCCGCTTGCGTCCCGCCGCTGAGATCGTGCGCTTCGGCTTGTGGTCACCGTTCACACAACACTTGATTGCGACGGCCCCGACAAGCAATAGCCACAGGGAGACGACGAGTCCACGCCTATTCTTCGCGGTAGAGGCCCATGCCCTTATAAGCCGCGAGAGGATGCGACATTCTGTCCCACGCCCGTGGCGGCGGACAAATTGTCCCATTCTTTCAGCCAGCTGAGCCCAGTTTTTGTCTTCGTATTCAATGACTTAGCTCAAGCGCTTTGGCTTCATACGTGCGGCACCCAGGGGTGGAAAAGAGGAATCTTCGAAGGAAACTCTTCGGAGGGAGCAATGACTAAGTATTTGGCACTGTCGATCGCGCTATTGGCCCCAATTGCAATGTTTGCGCAGCACAACGGTTCGGGCAAGCTGTCGCCAGACCTGCAAAATAAACAAACGCATCAAGGGTCGGTGCGCGTGATCGTCCAGTTCAAGCACCCACTGAACTCCAGCCACCAAGCAAAGATTCGCGCGAGAGGTGGCGTAGTGGAGGCCGAACTCGGTATCGTAAAAGGGATGGCAGCCAGTTTGCCCGCCAGTGCGCTAGCGATTTTGGCCCGCGATGCCGACGTTGCTTATATCTCCCTTGATCGACCTCTGAAATCAACATCGATCGATGTTGCAGCACCTTCTGTGTACGCTCCCTATCTGTGGAACCTCGGGTACGATGGGACTGGCATCGGCGTTGCGATCATCGATAGCGGCGTGCATCTTGTGGATGATTTGAAGGACGCTGCGGGGCGCTCCCGTGTTGTATACCAGCAGGACTTCACAGGTGGCAACAGTGACGATGCTTATGGTCATGGGACACACGTAGCTGGCATCATTGCGGGCAATGGTAAATACTCGACGTGCTCGTCCTGCAAAATGCTGATCCGCGGTGTCGCTCCAGCGGCCACCCTCGTGAATCTCCGAGCTCTTGATAAGAATGGCGCGGGTAATGACAGCTCGGTAATTGGTGCCATCAATCAAGCTATCGCACTCAAGTCTAAATACAACATCCGCGTCCTAAATCTCTCTTTGGGCCGTCCCATCTACGAAAGTTATACTCTCGATCCTCTATGCCAGGCAGTCGAGAAAGCATGGCAGGCAGGTATCGTTGTAGTGGTTGCTGCCGGTAACGATGGACGTGACAACTCCAAAGGGACAGACGGGTATGGCACTATCAATGCCCCGGCTAACGATCCGATGGTGATCGCGGTGGGCGCAATGAACACTCACGGCACTCCAGATCGATCCGATGATACGGTGACCAGCTACAGCTCCAAGGGGCCAAGCACGATCGACCACATCGTCAAGCCTGATATCGTCGCGCCAGGGAATCAGATCGTATCGCTGGAGCAGGGGTACTTGAAGTCGGCATATCCCAATAACCGTGTCCCGAACAGCTTCTATCAGACCACCACCGGATCGACTCTCAGCGACAAGTATTTCGTGCTTAGTGGGACCAGTATGGCTGCCGGCGCGGTGAGTGGGGTCATCGCCGATCTGTTGGAAGCGCACTCCGCCCTAACACCAGACCAAGTCAAAGCAAGCTTGATGAAGACGGCGTCGAAGAGTTTTCCCGCGTTTAGTACGGTTGTGGACAGCGGCGTCACCTACACCAGTCAGTACGACGTGTTCACCATCGGTGCCGGATATATCGACGCGCAAGCTGCTTTGGACGATTCTTCCCTCGCTAACCTGCCAGCGACTTCGCCGACCGCTTATTTCGATTCCGCATCCGGCAACGTGTATTTCCTTTACGACCAGAACGCTCTCTGGGGCAGCAATGCGCTTTGGGGTTCATCCACTATTTGGGGAGCGAATGCGTTTGTCGGCAGCTCGAATCTTTCCGGAACCAATGCTCTGTGGGGCAGCAATGCACTCTGGGGCAGCAACGCCTTATGGGGCAGCAACACGGTTGATGGGTTCAACGCGTTGTGGGGCAGCAATGCGCTCTGGGGATCAGCGAGCGGCGCCCAAACCCAATCTCTGTCCGTTGATATCGATGGAGAGAATTAAAGCACGTGCGTTCCGAAGACCCCTCGAGGCTGCAGGTACTGTACTCTCTTAATCGATCAGGAACTGCGTAGGATACGCGACCGAATAGGCGGTGGAAGGAGACTAGCAAAATGCTAGCCCCTTCGTGCCCTCCGACGCCACCATTGTACGATTGATAACTTTTGAGCTAGGTCTAAAGTGGTAACTGAAAAGTCGCTGTTAGGGTTGCGACTTTTGAAGCGAGACAGCCCTCGGGGGAGAGGTTGTCTCGCTTTTTACATCGATAGGAGATTCTGGCTCGGCAACTTTTCCCGCTCTTGATACTGGCGTCGGTCTAATGCAGGGTGCGACACCTCACTTGGCGGGCCAATCGTTCCACGACGGTGAATACGCAATGAGTGTCCGGCTGGACGCTCGAAGCCACGGTTCGGGCGCTCCCAAAATGGAGCCTAAGCACAACAAAGGTAGCGGATCCTGCATCTCATTCTCGCACTTGTCCGATGAGCTTTATTTTAGGTTTTAGAGGTCCGCAATTTGAGAATTGCCCTCATCGCCGCACCGTTCATCGCAATTCCACCTGCAGATTATGGGGGAACCGAGCTGTTCGTCGCCCATCTGGCAGAAGGCTTGCGCAAGTCAAATATCGACGCTGTGGTCTATGCGAATGGCGAATCCACGGTAGAAGCTGAACGGCGATGGTTGTATGAGAAGGCCCAGTGGCCGATCAAGCCCTCCGAGTACGTCTGGCTGAAAGAAATCGATCATACGGCGTGGGCAGTCGCAGATGCGTTAAAGCATTCCGACCTTATTCATGTGCAGTCGACACAGGCTCTCGCACTTTCCCGCTTTGCCAACCGGCCGTTTGTTCTGACACTGCACGGACCGCACGAGTCGAAGCTCAGCGAGTATTTTTCTCACTATCAAGAGGTGCAATACGTAGCCATCAGCGAGGACCAGGCGCGACAAGAATCACTCCCAAAACTGCGCACCATACATCACGGAATTGATCTCAGCTTGTACCAATTAGTGGAAAACAAACGGCCATATCTCAGCTTCATCGGGAGAATTGCTCCGATCAAGGGAACACACGTTGCAATCGAGGTCGCGCAGCGTACCGGAATTCCGCTCAAGATTGCGGGGGAAGTCCAGCCCGTCTTTCGAGAGTACTTTGAAAACAAAATCCGCCCCCACATAGACGGACGGTTGGTGGAATATATCGGTCCCGCCGATCTTAGAGCCAAGAACGAACTCCTGGGAAATTCCATGGCCATGCTGTTTCCCATTCAGTGGAAGGAACCATTTGGATTAGTGATGTTGGAAGCGATGGCTTGTGGCACACCCGTGCTGGCCTTGCCAGGAGGCTCGGTACCGGAAATCGTAAAGGAGGGCGTTTCTGGACACATTTGCCGTTCAATCCGGGGACTGATCAATAGCGTTGCCAACCTAAATATGAAGCCAGCCGCGGTACGGAAGTATGTTGAAGAAAATTTCTCCATCAACAAGATGGTGGCAAGCTACATCTCGCTTTACAAAGAGACGATTTCGAATAACGAGCGCAAGGCTGCATAATCTTTCATTCCAGCACTTTCCCTCAGTTCGATCTCACATTCCTGGCTTTCCCCTTCGCCGACACGAGCATTGCCCATGAGCCTTCAGTTACAGTGCCGCCTGAAGGTAGTATCCAAGTTTTGTGGACGTCAATAATTCGGCAACATCCTCCCTCATAATCGCAACCTATTTTACGGGGTATGCGATCACATGCCTAAGCTGCTCCGCCATACCGAAAACTTGACGCCACCTCGTCAGGAAGCACTAGACCGCTTTGGTCAACTTCTCGTAAGGACACGCCTTGTATCCGTGCAACCCGCAGCAGCAGAGCACCACCGGGCAAGCGAAGGATAGATAGGCAAGAGGAACTCTATGCGCAACATCCCTTCTATTCGTTCTCTAGGATTCGCACTTGTCTTGCTAAGCATTTCGGCAGCAGCCTATGCGCAAGTGGGCATATCGGTGACGTTTGCTCCTCCTGAACTCCCTGTATATGAACAGCCGCCCATCCCAGGCGGAGGTTACATCTGGACGCCAGGATACTGGGCATGGAGCGACGGTGATGGCGATTACTACTGGGTTCCAGGCACTTGGGTGATGGCTCCGGAGCCTGGTCTGCTTTGGACTCCAGCATACTGGGGCTGGGAAGGTAACGCGTTTGTGTTCCATGAGGGTTACTGGGCTCCGCAGGTTGGATTCTACGGAGGGATCAGCTACGGCTATGGTTACACCGGCGAGGGTTATGAAGGCGGACGTTGGCAGAACGGCCAGTTCTACTACAACCAGTCGGTAAACAATGTGAATGTCACGACTATACGCACGGTGTACAACACTCCCGTGAACAATACAACCGTCAACCGGGTCAGCTACAACGGTGGTAATGGTGGGGTGAATGTGCATCCAACCCCTCAACAGGTGGCAGTAGCACATCAGCGACATGTTCCACCTGTGGCGGCTCAAACTCAGCATGCGCAGGCTGCCCGCTCCCAACCAGAACTACGGGCTACGGCCAACCATGGCAAGCCACCGGTTGCGGCTACTCCAAAAGCCGGAGCCTTTAAGGATCATGCAGTGATTGCCGCGAAGCAGTCGGGGCCGGAGTATCATCCTCCCGCCAATCGCAGCGCACCCCAGCCACATCCGGGCTCTACTAATTCGGCGCAGCCAAATCGACCGTCAACGGCACAACCACGAAATCAACCCGAGCCGAATCGACCGGCTGCTGCCCAGCCCAGTGACCGACCAGAATCCAGTCCCCCACTAACCGCACATCCAAACGATCGACCTGAGCCGAATCGCTCCCCGTCGGAAACCAAGCCCGCCCCTAAGCCACAACAGGAGCAGAAGCCAACGAAAACAGAGCCGAAGAAGCAACCGGAGGATCAGCAGAAGCCGCAGGGTTAGCCCCTTAGAATGACAGGTCTACGGAAACACAGTGGGGGGCAACGGAGCAGTTGCCTCAAGACTCCGGGGTCCGTGTCCCAACAACTGGCATAGGAAGAAATGAGAAGCACTATTGCAGAGAATGCGCGATGATGATCGTTGGCAAAGACGCCGGTGGTAGAAACACTTTCCTGCGGTCCCGGTTCAACTTCATCAGAGTCGGAATCGGTAGCCCGCTTGCGTGATGCTTTCAGCTTTTTTTTCTCTTCCAACAGCCGGATGGCTTCCAAGCCGAGGCGTTCCTGATCTTCAAGGGTCGTGTGGCATTTTAGGTGGCCGTTCGATTCGTTTTTCGACGGCCACAACACGTCAGGCCAGAGGTTAGAAGTGCGGAGACTGAATTCCAAGCACTCTCAATGCGTCGTCTAGCGTGCCCACGACCTGCAGGTGCGGGCGTGTACGCTCCCCCATCGTCTGAAATATGCGAGTTAGGCCATAGGCATGCGCCTGGGAGGCAACGATGATGCTTGGCCGCGTGGTGACTCCGCGACGACTGACTCCTGCTCTGAAAACTGGCGGAGGAATTCGGTTAATATGCGAAATTCAGTGACCGACGACACGTCGGTAATGAAGGCGCGCGCATTCGTTGTGGCTGAACACTCCGCACTGCATCGGCAATCTCCGCTACAGAGCGGTCGGTAAGAGGTCCGCAGAGCCTCCCTAGCAAGACCCTATTCATGGTGTCGAATTCGAGGTGTAACTTCATACTGCATGTCGACAAAGCCGAGGGACCAAGGGAGCAAAGAGGAATAATGTGCGGCTTGCATAGTTTCTCTGAGACTAGACTGCATGCCTAGAGTTTGTGAAGTCTGTTACGAAAGCCGGACAGATCAAGCGACATTCTTGTAGGTTGATTCACCACTCCGCCTTACTGCCGGAGACGCTATTCAGATCCAGTGTGCGGCGGCGGTATGCTACGCGCAAGTCGGCATACAGCTCACGTTTGCTCCTTTCCTGAACTCCGGACGCAGGTTGCGATTGATAGATTCGACTCTTCGGCTCTTGCCGCAGCTCATCTAATCACCGTTCCCTGCCGTAGGCCTCAACGAAGTTGATTTGCTGTCGAGATTGAGTTTGGTTCGTTTCGAGGTTGATTGTCAAAGGCGCAAGGTACGACGGGATCTGGAAGCGGTCGGTCTCCGATCGTGTAAAGCCAAAGCTGAAATCTGCAAATGACCCACCCCTACCATACAACGAATATCTGCGGGATATGATCAACAGTCCTCTCCGCTTCACACCCACTCGATTTAACATCAACTGGTTTTTGGGGCGCATCTCGCTTCCACACTTCCATTGACTTGCCTTACCTATGGCCCTAACATTCCAGCCAATGACCGGGCAAACAATCTCGCACTATCGCATCGTGGAAAGGGTGGGCGAGGGTGGGATGGGTATTGTTTACAAAGCCGAGGATACTGAGCTCGGACGCTTTGTGCCTTGAAATTCCTGCTTCCGAATATGGCCGGAGATCCGCAGGCTCTCGAGCGTTTCCGCCGGGAAGCGCGAGCGGCCTCGACTCTGAATCACCCCAACATCTGTACAATCCACGAGATTGGGAAGCATGAGGGCCATGCATTCATTATCATGGAGTATTTGGAAGGCATGACCCTGAAGCATCTGATCGGCGGAAGAGTACTGGATATCGAAACCATACTATCGCTAGGCATCGACATCGCAGATGCGCTAAGTGCTGCGCACGCGAAAGGATTGGTTCACCGTGACATAAAGCCGGCGAACATATTTGTCACCCGGCAGGGCACACCAAAGTTCTTGACTTTGGGTTGGCGAAGGTCACGTTCACGTCCAGTTCTGCCAGCCAGATTGCATCGGCGGATACCATCACTCTTGAAGAACAGCACCTGACCAGCCCAGGTTCTACGCTGGGCACGGTCGCTTACATGTCGCCAGAACAAGTGCGTGCAAAAGAACTGGATAGGAGGAGTGATCTGTTTTCCTTCGGCGCCGTGTTATACGAAATGGCTACGAGCAGCCTGCCCTTTCGGGGAGAAAGCCCAGGAGTCATCTCCAAGGCCATCCTAGAAAGCGCACCCATTGCGGCCAGGCACCTGAATCCGGACGTTCCGCCAAGGTTAGAGGACATCATCAACAAGGCCCTGGAGAAGGATCGCAATCTTCGCTATCAGAGCGCAGCGGAAATGCGTTCGGACTTGTTACGCTTGAAACGCGACACGGAGACAGGCCGCGCACAGGCGGTGGATTCCGGTACAGAGGCGGCGCAGGATACCGCTTCGCGTTCCCGGACAGAGCAGGGAGTGCCAACGTCGGGAGCACTTCAAACCTCTTCTCCGTCATCGGCCGCTGTCGAAGGAGCCCAGCTTCGGACGGCCGCCGGGAGACTCCGAAAGGCTCTGATCCCAGCGGCGATAGTGGTCGCTACCATTGCCGGGATGTTTGGCTGGTTTAGTCGGCCGTTCCCTCCGCCTAAGGTGGTGAAGACATTCCAGATTACCCACGACGCTATTTCCAAGGGCAATGTCCTCACTGAGTTCACGGCTGTATATCAATGAGAGCACAGGGCTGAAGGAGTTCCTGGTTCAAGGATCCATTACCGGCGGTGATACTTCAGTCATTCCTATTCCCTTTGGCAACAGCAAAATGTTCGATATTTCTCCCGATCATTCGCGGCTCCTAGTGGCAGAATCGCTCGGTCCGCAGGACGACACACAAGTGTGGATACTGCCTCTGCCGACAGGCAACCCCCGCCATCTTTCGGATATTGTCGCCCACTGGGCTTCGTGGTCACCCGACGGTAAGCAACTCGTGTTTGCCAAGGGATCGGACATTTTTCTGGCCAACGCAGAGGGAGCAAACGCGCGAAAATTAATTACTGTTTCCGGCCGGCCCGGGGCGATTCGTTTTTCCCCGGACGGCGCTCGCCTTCGGTTCACCCTCGAAACACCTCAGACAAACTCCTCTTCGATTTGGGAAGTTCATGTCGATGGCAGCCATCTTCACGCCCTTTTCCCGGATTGGCAAAGCTCGCTTTCAGAGTGCTGTGGAGTTTGGAGTACGGACGGCCGTTATTACTTCTTCGTCAGCGGCTCTGCCGAGGGTTTTAATCTCTGGGCCGTGCGGGAGTCTGCGGGTCTGTTTCGAAAAGCATTGTCTCAGCCCTTCCAGTTGACAAACGGGCCCAGTCGCTTGGTCTTCCAGTACCAAGTCCCGATGGCAAGAAACTATTCGCAAATGGCCATCTGGCGCGTGGTGAACTGGTTGTTTATGCCAGCAAGTCCCATCAGTTCCTGCCATTTCTTTCGGGTATTTCGGCCGAAGACCTGGACTTCTCTCCAGACGGCAAGTGGATCGCATACGTCTCTTACCCCGAGGGAACCCTGTGGCGCAGTCGCGTGGACGGTAGTGAACGAGTCCAACTCACGTTTCCACCGGCATCGGTTTCCCTCCCACGCTGGTCTCCCGACAATACACAAATCGCCTATATCAATGAAGTGGTCGGACAACCTTTGAGAATTTTCCTGATATTGCACAGGGCGGGATACCCCAGCCCATGTTTCTGGAGAAGGACTATCAGGCAGATGCTCACTGGTTCCCAGACGGAAAGAGGATGATCTTCGGGCGCACTCCTTTTATTGCGGGAAGCTCGGAGAATGTAGCTCTTCAGATCTTGGATCTTAATTCTAATGCTGCTCCTTTGTAGTCTTCGCGTATGGATCGCAAGTAGGGCGCATGCAAGTTGTCGTATGTAGCTTGTATTGCGGCACACGTGAAGTCTCTATTTTCCCGGGGTCGGAGAACCTGTATAGCCCTCGCTTATCGCCGGATGGCAAGCACCTCGCTGCCGTCACCGCCGGTAACAAGACACTCTTGATCTTCGACTTCCAGACTCAGAAATGGACAAACTGGGTCTCGGAGCCTGGGCTTATAGACTTGCCGACCTGGTCGCGAAACGGGCAGTATATCTACTACCTGAACCCCTCCACCGCGGGATATCAAAGAGTCAAAGTCGGACAGACTCGCTCCGAACTGGTCCTCGATTTGAAAGACCTGCGGGGACTTTGGAGCGGTGTAACTCCCGACGGCGCTGCTCTCTTCCTTCGTGATGTGAGCGTCGGAGAGATCTATTCGCTTGAAGTGGAACTACCTTAGGCTCGGCGTTCCGGTTATTCGGGGGAAAACAGCCGCGAATGGTAAATAGCGTGCCAATGCAATACACCAAATGGGCGTATGTTGAAAAAACCGCCTCAGCGAAGTCTGAACAACCAATCCCAAATGCAGCGCCAATAATGCCACAAAGGAGACGACCGCCGGATAAGTGCAACAGGCCTTAGTCCTATGTTGCGGTCGGTCTCGTGACAACTTCGGTGGTGTCCGTCAGTCACCCACAGTTGAAGGATTGGCCAGAAATCAGACCCAGCGAACGACAGTTGTTTTTTCTGCGTCTTCAATGGGCCAGCCTATTTCCATCCTCGAAGAGAATCCCTGGCGCATGCCTTTTTGATTACGGAGATTCTCTCAGCCGCCGCTGACTGCAGGTACGATCGAAATCTCCGATCCGGCGGAGAGGGGGCTCGCGAGTCCGCCTGTGTATCGGACATTTTCGTCCCCAATGAAAATATTGATATGCTCCCGCACTTGTCCTTGTTCCGTTGCAACGCGATCTCGAACGCCGGGGTAGAGTGTCCAAAGAACGTGCAAGGCATCGGCGAGAGTTGCGGGAGACCCCTCGATCGCAACTCTAGGCCGTCCAGCAGTAAATTCGCGCAAAGCGCCCGGAATGTGAAAAGTGACTGGCATGGTTCATCTCTTCGTTCGACGTGTATTGCTTCTCGAGATGGTTCTCGTTGACTTTGTCCGATGGGAAGATGCGGGTGCGGACCTAAGGGAGGTTGGCGGAACAAAGCCGGAGGCGTACTCGACGAGTGCACTACGAACGCAGACCACGGAGGGCAAGCCCTCGAGTATCTTTTCCCATGTCCGTCCTTCATCGCGCGAGCCAAAGAGTTGGCCGCTCCTTGTACCGAAGAAGATTCCGGCGGGATCGAATGAATCCGCTGTCATGGCATCTCTTAGGACAGTTTCATAGGCACGCTTTTGTGGCAGGCCGCGCATGAGAGGTTCCCACGAAGCCCCATTGTTGCGGGTTCGATACACTCGCAGACGTCCGTCGCATGCGCAGCGAAACTCATCGGACTCAACGGGAACGATATACACGCAGTCGGGGTTTTTCGGGTGCATGGTCATGGCAAAACCAAAATCCGAGGGCACTCCATTGGCAATGTCCGTCCAGTTCTCGCCGCCGTTATCAGAGCGATACAATCCCCAGTGATTTTGCAGGAAGAGACGCTCAGGGCGAGCGGGATGCATCGCGATTTTGTGCACGCATTGCCCGAACTCGGGATATTTGTCGGGCATGAAGACGGCGCGGATACCGCGGTTTTGCGCGGTCCAGGTACTGCCGCCGTCGGTGGTCCGGTAGACTCCCCCGGACGAAATTGCCACATACATGCGCCGACCGTCGGCTGGGTCGAGCACGATGGTGTGCAAGGCCAGGCCTCCATTGCCAGGCACCCAGCGGGGCCGATGTGGATGATTGAACAGACCACTCACTAACGACCATGTTTGGCCTGCGTCGCGGGTTTCGAATAGCGCCGCAGGTTCGACGCCACAATAGAGTACGTCGGGTTCCTCCGGCCGACCGAGCGCTATCTGCCAGATGTTCTTCAGGGAAACGCCGGTGTCGGAAGGAAATCGAATGGGCGCCTGTTGGGGATTGGTCCAGCTCTTCCCAAAATCATCGCTTGATCGAAGCAGGGTTCCCCAATAACTAGCC
>Ga0207700_10000203_pt1 | contig 35653 bp, 38 predicted proteins | sample LARL82metaG_FD_184348 | JGI IMG/M metagenome (GOLD analysis project Ga0207700, IMG submission 184348) | Corn, switchgrass and miscanthus rhizosphere microbial communities from Kellogg Biological Station, Michigan, USA - LAR L8-2 metaG... | ecosystem: Host-associated > Plants > Roots >...
CGCGCGACCTGAGGGCGCGCAACCTGAGGGCGCGCAACCTGGGGGCCCGGCGACCGGGGGAGCGCGGGCCGACCCGGCCGCGCTCGCGCCCACCGCCGCCCGCCGCCTGGTCGGCCTGGTTCCGCAGACGCCTGCCGACTTGCTCTACCTGGATACCGTCGACGCCGAGCTCAGCCAGGCCGACAAAGACGCCCGCCCCGGGGCCGGAGCCGGTGGCGCGGCCGGTGGCGCGGCGGACGGTACGCCCGGCGACGCGGCCGGCGCCAGGGCCGACGGCGCGCCTGGCGGTTCGCGGCCGTCCCGCGAGATCCTGGACGAGATCGCCCCGGGCATCCGGCCCGACGCGCATCCACGGGACCTCTCGGCTGGCCAGCAGCTCGCCCTGGTGCTCGCGATCCAGCTCACCGCGGCGCCCGCCGCGATCCTGCTCGATGAGCCGACCCGGGGGCTGGACTACCAGGCCAAGGCGGGGCTGACCGCCGCGCTGGACCGGCTCGCCGGCCGCGGGCACGCGATCGCGGTCGCCACCCACGACGTCGAGTTCGCCGCGCGCAGCTGCGACCGGGTCGTGGTCATGGCCGAGGGGGAGATCATCACCGACGGTCCGGCGGCCGCCGTCCTGACCGCCTCGCCGACGTTCGCGCCGCAGGTGGCCAAGATCCTCGCCCCGCTTCCCTACCTGACCGTGCCGCAGATCGCCGCGGCCCTCGGGCCGGTGGCCGCGCGATGAGCGAGCACCCCGTGACACCCCGCCCGCAGGTCCCGCCAACCGCCGCCATCCGGACCGCGATCCGGGTGCGGCCGCGGTCGGCCGTGGCGATCGCGATGGCGTCGTTCCTCGGGCTGGTCGCGTTCGCGTGGCCGTTCGTGGTAGCGCCCGGCGCGTTCTCCTCGGCCGAGACGCCGCCGCTGATGTTCGGGGCGCTGCTCGCGCTGGTCCTGCTGGTGCTGTTCGCAGAGATCGCGGACGGCGGCATCGACGCCAAGGCCCTGGCCATGCTGGGCGTGCTGTCCGCCATCGACGCCGCGCTGCGCCCGCTGGGCGCGGGCACGGCGGGGATCGAGACCGTGTTCTTCATCCTGGTCCTGGCCGGGCGGGTCTTCGGCGCGGGCTTCGGCTTCGCGCTCGGCTGTACCTCGCTGTTTGCCTCCGCCCTGCTCACCGGGGGAGTCGGCCCCTGGATGCCGTACCAGATGTTCGGCTGTGCCTGGGTGGGCATGTTCGCCGGGCTGCTCCCGCCGCTGCGCGGCAAGGCCGAGATCGCGATGCTGGCCGTTTACGGTGCAGTGGCGGGCTACTTCTTCGGCTTCATGGTCAACCTGTCGTTCTGGCCCTTCTCGCTCGACCCTTCGAGTTCCATCGCCTACCATCCCGGCCTGTCGTTCGCCGCCCAATGGCACCGCTACCTGCTCTTCGACGCCACCACGTCGCTCGGCTGGGACACCGGCCGGGCCGTTACCGACATCCTCGCCATCCTGATCGTCGGCCCGGCGGTCCTGGCCGCTTTCCGCCGAGCCGCCCGCCGGGCCAACTTCCGCCCCCCGGTCACCTTCACGGCCGCGCCCGGTGAGTCCGAACGGCCCGGCGCACCCGCACCGCCCGGTTAGCGGGTACGGGTGGTGGAGGTGATCGCGAGTTCGGCGAGGGCGGCCTTCGCCGCCGCGGTCATCGGTGCCTCGTCCAGCGCGGCGAGCGCCTCCGTCACGTACCTGTCGATCATCGCCTCGCACTCGGCCAGCGCGCCCGTCTCGGCCAGCAGCTGACGGAACGCCGCCACCCCCGCCGCATCGATCGACCGGTCGCCGAGCATCCGGCCTAGCTCCGCGGCCTGCTGCCTGGTGGCCTTCTCGCGGGCGATGGCCACGAGCACGGTGCGCTTGCCCTCGCGGATGTCATCGCCGGCCGGCTTGCCGGTCTCGGCCGGGTCGCCGAACACGCCGAGCACGTCGTCGCGAAGCTGGAAGGCCACGCCCAGCGGCAGCCCGTAACCGGTATAGGCGCCGCCCAGGCCGGGATGGGCCTCCGGCGGCCCGGCCAGCGCGGCGCCGAGGTGCAGCGGCCGCTCGATCGTGTACTTCGCGGTCTTGTAGGTCACGACGCGCAGCGCGTCGGCCACGCTGCCCGGCCCCGCGGCCTGCTCCAGCAGGTCCAGGTACTGGCCGGCCATCAGCTCGGTGCGCATCAGGTCGAGGACGGCCCGGCCGCGGCTGAGCGCCGTGGCCGGCAGGCCGCTGCCGTGGAAGAGCTCGTCGGTCCAGGTCAGCAGCAGATCGCCGAGCAGGACGGCAATTCCTTGACCGAACGGCGCTGCGGCACCCCGCCAGCCCGCCGCCTCATGCTGTGCGGCGAAGCGCCGGTGGATGGTCGGCCTGCCCCGGCGAGTGTCGCTGTCGTCCAGCACGTCGTCGTGCACAAGCGCGCCCGCGTGCAGCAGCTCGAGCGCGGCTGCGGCCGCGAAGATCGCCGGGTCGTCGCCCCTGCCGGCCCCGCGCCAGCCCCAGTAGCAGAACGCGGCCCGCAGCCGTTTGCCCCCGGCCAGCACGTCCGCCGTGGCGTCGATGGCCGCCCGCAGCTCGCCGGCCACTTCGGTCGCCAGCGTCCGCTGCCGGCCGACGAACTCGCTGAGTACCTGGCCGACCTGATCGCGAACGTGGTCGAGCGCGGCCCCCGGTTCGGTCATGGTCGCGAGGATAGCCGCGCGCCCGCCGGCCCGCCCCCCGCTAACCTGGGGGCATGCCACGGTACCGTGTCCCACACGCTCCGGTCATCCGCGACCTGCTCGCGGCCGGCGGCGAGTCCTTCTCCTTCGAGTTCATGCCGCCCAAGTCCGAGGAGGACGAACGCAAGCTCTGGCTGGCCATCCGCCAGCTGGAGCCGCTCGCGCCGACGTTCGTGTCCGTCACCTACGGCGCGGGCGGATCCACCCGGGACCGCACCGTGCGAGTGACCGGCCGGATAGCCGCCGAGACCACCCTTACCCCGGTCGGCCATCTCACTGCGGTCAACCACTCGGTGGCCGAGCTCAGGCAGGTCATCGGGTCCTACGCCGCCGTGGGGGTGCGTAACGTGCTCGCGCTGCGCGGCGACCCGCCCGGCGACCCGAAAGGCGACTGGATCCCACATGCCCGGGGGTTCAGCTACGCCGAGGAGCTTGTTCGCCTGGTCCGGACGGCGGGGGACTTCTGCGTGGGCGTCGCCGCCTTCCCGGAAAAGCACCCGCGGTCGCCGGACGCCGAAACCGACGCCGCGTATTTCGTCCGCAAGTGCCGCGCCGGCGCGGACTTCGCGATCACCCAGATGTTCTTCTACCCCGAGGACTACCTGAGGTTCCGCGACCTGGTGACCGCGCGCGGCTGCCAAGTGCCGATCATCCCGGGCATCATGCCGGTCACCAGCACGCAGATGATCGAGCGGATCATCATGCTGTCGGAGGCCCGGTTCCCGCCCGAGCTCGGCTCGAGGATCCGCGAGCATGACGGCGACCGGGCCGCGATGCGGCAGATGGGAGTGGAGCACGCGGCGTGGATGTGCGAGCGGCTGCTCGCGGAGGGCGTGCCGGGGCTGCACTTCTACACCCTCAACGGATCGCGGGCCACGCGGGATGTGTACCAGCATCTCGGCCTTCAGGACCGGGTCGTCAGCAGCGGCAGCGCGGCTCCCATCACCGCGTAGGGCACCGGCGCTCCGGAGAACCGGTAGCCGGTCAGCAGGTCGGTGAAGCCCAGGCTGCGGTACAGCCGCCGGGCGGGAGAGTTGGTGTCCATGGTGGACAGCACGGCCGTGCGCTCGGCCCGGTCGCCGGTCAGCCGGTACAGCAACCGTCTGCCGATGCCGTGCCGCTGATAGTCCGGGTGCACGTGCACCTCGGCGACTTCGAAGGAGTCGTCCAGCCACTCGGTCGCGGCACCGCGTCCCGACTTGGAGATGAGCGCCGACCGGACGAGATCATGCCACCACTGGCCGCTGCCGCCGTGGAACCCGTAGGCGAACGCGACCACAGAGCGGGGGGCCGGCCCCCCAGACCCGGAGAGCGGCGCCGGGGTCGGTCCAGGTGCAAACGTCGCCGCGGCGGACGGGGCCGTAACCGCGAATCCCCGAAAGCCCGGATTGACCGCGTGCGCCTCCATGATCGCGCGCCGCCCCGGGAGTTGGATGGCGGCCACGCCCATCGCCGCCTGGTACACGCGCATGAGCGCGTCGAGGTCGGAGCCGAAGGCGGCCGGGTCGAGTTCTCTCAGCCCGGGCCACGGCTCACTGCGGCCCGCGTTAGTTCGCACCCCGGTCAGCCTAGGCCAGGCTGGATGCCGTCGGTGTACCCAGGTCCGGGAATTCTGTCGGACCCACCGGCTAGTTTCGAAAGCACGTACAAAAGCGGCTAGACTCTCAAGCGAATCTGTGTTCGAATAGGACTCAGGCGAAGCTGCCGGGCCCGCCGAGGACCCCCCGACCGGTCGGGCCCGGTGTCAAGCCAGGCGAGGTGAGGGGAAGCGCCTCGCCTGGACCATAGCTCCGCAGACCGAAGGAGGAGGTGGCAATGAACCCGGTCGTGCCAGCACCTGCGCGCCGGCCGCAATGCCGGGTCGCGCCCTCGGCCCTCGCGCTCCTGGAGTCCGCGCGGCACGGTCTTGCGGATGCCGAAGTGGCGCCGGACCCGGCCGGGAAGTACGTCGCGGCCCATCTGGCCGCGCTGCGGGCGGCCGCCGCGGTCGTCACGGCCAGGGCGGAGCCCGGCCGGGGCCGGCGGCGCAGCGCGCCGCGCAGCGTCTGGGAACTGCTGCCGCGGGTCGAGCCCGCGCTCTGCGAGTGGGCGGCGTTCTTCGCCGCCGGTGCGGGAAAGCGGGCGGCCGCAGAGGCCGGACTGTCCCGATCGGTCAACGCGAGCGAGGCCGAGGATCTGCTGCGGGACGCGGAGACCTTCTTGTCCCTGGCCGAGTCGGTACTGGGGGTGCCGTCGAGCCCGCTGCTGCCACTGCGCACGGCCGGGTAGAGACTGGCAGTGGCTCAGACCCTGCCCATACCGTCCTGACCTGACGAACGCTCGTGAGAGCGGCGATTCAGGCACGCGCTGGGCATGGTGACGTGGCGGACGGTGTCGAGGCCGACGGTATCGATGCGGATGAGATCCTGCCCGTTATCGTTGCCTCGAGCGGCGATCGATCGCAGCGACGATGATCGCGGCGAAAACCACGGCCAGGATGAATCCCACCACCAGTGAGTACCGGTTGTACAGGCCAAGGGCATACCGGGCGATCAGCCCGCCCAGGAACGACCCGGTCAGGCCCACCAGTGCGGTCCGGACCAGGCCGATCGGGTTCGGCCCGGGTACGAGGAGACGGCCCAGCCCGCCGATGATCAGCCCGCCTATCGCCAGCCAGATCAGCCATATGAGCATGCCTTGATTCTACCGGTCCCGCGCCGGGCCCGGCAGCCTGCGCAGCTTCCTGGAAGCCGGGCGCCGCCGGCCCGAGCCGCGCCCGGCGGGCATAACGAGCGGCGGTCAGCAGTTTGCGCTGTCGGCCACGCCGTCGAAGCAGGAGGCACCGGGGATGAAAGCGGTACGGTTCGAGGGATACGGCCCGGTTGGCGTCCTGAACGTGGCGGATGTGCCGCAGCCGGTGCCGGGACCGGCACAGGTCCTGGTCCGGGTGAAGGCAGCCGGGATCAACCCCGGTGAGGCGAAGATCCGCGAGGGCGTGGGGGCCTCCCGCTGGCCCGCGACGTTCCCCTCCGGGGAAGGCTCCGACCTAGCCGGGATCGTTGAGCAGGCCGGCCCGGACGTGACCAGAGTCGCGGTCGGCGCCGAGGTGATCGGCTGGGTCGACACGCGGTCCAGCCACGCGCAGTACGCCGTGGTGGAGGCGTCACACCTGACGCCCAAGCCGGCCGCGGTGCCGTGGGAGGTAGCAGGCGCGCTGCCCGTCGCCGGGTTCACCGCGTGGGCGGCGGTCCGGGCGGTGGCACTGAGCGCGGGCGACACGCTGGTCGTGTCAGGAGCAGCCGGCGGGGTCGGGTCGGTCACGGTGCAGCTGGCCAGGCGGGCCGGGGCAACCGTCATAGGCCTGGCCAGCGAGCAGAACCACGGCTGGCTGTCCGCGCACGGTGTCGTCCCGGTGGTCTACGGGGACGGTGCGGTCGGCCGGATCCGCAAGATCGCGCCCAAGGCTGACGCGTTCATCGACACCTATGGCGGGGACTACGTCGAACTGGCCCTCGGTGAGCTCGGGGTGCCGCCAGACCGGGTGGACACCATCGTCCGGTTTGACGCGGTCGAGAAGTACGGCGTCAAGTCCGAGGGGAACGCCGTCGGGGCCAGCGCCGCCGTGCTGGCTGAGCTCGCGAGCCTGATCGCGGCCGGCGAGCTAGAGGTGCCGATCGCGGGGACCTATCCGCTGACCCAGGTCCGCGAAGCGTACGCTCGCCTCGCCTCCGGTCATGTCCGCGGCAAGATTGTCCTGCTCCCTGAGTAGCCAGCGGCACTCGCCGGGACCCGGGCCACGAGCTGTGGGTCGTCCAGCAACTCTGCGATCCAGTCGAGATCCGGAACGGGTCGGCTGGCACCGTCGTCCGGCTGCACATGCATCTGAACTCCGGGTTAACCACGGCCCCCGCCCTGCGCGGTAGCCAAGCCGGGCGTATGCCTGGTCGGTCTCAGCGGGGGTGTCGGCTGCGCTCGAGCGTGTCCATGCCCTGTGCGAGCAGCTCGATCGCGCGCACGAGCCGCGTCCCTGATCCGGCGGACGCCAGGCCGGGCTGCGATGATCGGGGACTCGAGATGCTCGGGCCATGCTGGGAGAGGATAAGGGGCGGAATGACTGCCGGGAGACCGTCGTCTGTTCCGACCACCACGCGGGCTTCGAGCGTCAGGATCTGCATTCCGAACAATCTTGCCCGTACCAGAGCCTGGATGGTCATATCGCCCTGCTGAGCGTCTTGGCTGGGACGTCGGCGAAGCCGGAAGGAGCGAGCCGGACCCGCCCGGCCAGGCTCGGCGCCTGGCGGAGGATTGAGCTCGCGGCCTGACCTGGGCACCAGGTCCCACGCTCAGGGTGTGCGCCGGGACGTTGTCCCAGAAGAGTACCCGTCAAGCTGGGTGGCCAGAGCCTCGAGCCGTTGCCGTGCGCCCGAGGCGTCGAAGCTTTCGGACGCGTTCCGGGCCAGCCTGCGGATCTGGTCGTAGCGTTCCCGGCCCGCTTTGGTGCCCAGCACGTATCCGATTCCGAACATGGTCACGGCCACGAGTTTCATGTCTCACCCTGACGGCGGGCGGCCGAAACCGCGGCACTTGCGGCCGTGGCGGCAACGGCTCCGCCTATGACGCCCAGCGTGACCTTGGTCGCCCGTCGCAGGTCGGGGCTGGCGATGGTTGCCGTCGCAGCGTCCCTGAGTCGGTCCCATTTGCTCTTTCGCGTGAACAGTCCCATCCGTTCCTCCTTCTTTCTGCCGGTCGTTGCCCTGTAACGGGCACCTCAGGATGTATTGATTGCGGCGATGATCGCGTCCTTGGTCATCGAGGTGCTCACCTCGGCGCCGCTGCTCCGTGCGACCCGGAGCAGTTCATCCTTGGACAGCGCCGTCAGCTGGACTCCCCCTTCGCGGGCGATGGCCTCGATAAGCTCGTGCTTGCTCATCGCCGACTGGCCCTCAAGCTCAAAGTCTTCGCCCAGGCGGAGCAACTGCTCCTTGGTGAGCGCGTCAAGGTACTCGTGGTCGTGCGACGTGACGTCCGCCGCGGTCCCGGCCTCCTGGTTCCCATGCGCGGTCGGGGTCTCGTTATCGGCGGCCTGCCTGGCCTTTTCAGCCTGGGTTACCCGACGCTGTGCCGCGGCCGCCCGGTCCTGCGCCTGCTTGGCCAGGCGGTCGGCCTCCCGGCTGGCCTGAGCGGCCACCTCCTTCGCTGCCTTCGCGGCCTGGGACGCCAGATCCCTGGCCTGCGTCAGCGCCTCGTTGGCCCCCTGGATCGCCTCGCGAGCCCGCAACTGAGCCCGCTCGGCATTCTGCTGCCTTTCACGGACACGAGCCGCCCCCTCCTCCTCCGCCTTCTCCACCAGATGGCGTGCGTCAGCCTCCGCCGCCCGGCGCGTCCGCTGTTCTGCTTCCTCTACACGGGCCGCGACCTTCCGCTCGGCCTCCCGGCGGACCTCCTGCACGTGGTGGCCCGACTCGCGTGCCACACGCCCGGCCTCGTCCGCGCTGTCCTTGGCCTCTTGCGCCAGCTCCAGCGCTCGTGTCTCCTCCTCCCGCGCCCGCTCAGCGGCAGCATCGGCCTGCTGCAGCAACGAGGCAACCGGGTCATGGCCTGCACCCGGCAACGCTTCTGCGACCGACCGCCTGGCGGCCTTCGTCTTCCGCCGGATGCCGGATGCGGCGGCTCCGGCCGTTCCGGTCACCGTGGATGCGGTTTCGGACACACTGTCACCAGCTGAAGCCACCGCCCTGGACGCGCCGCCCGCGGTGGAAGCAGCAGGTTCCAGGGCCTTCGCCAACAGCCAGGCAGTGTTGCCAGGGAGCTCTCTCAGGGCAGTTGTGGCGGCGCGTGACAAGCGCCGTGCTGGCTCGGCGGTCTTCATGAATCCTCCCGCGATCTGGGTCCCCTCGGGTGTTCATGCCCTGTTACCCCCCGATCGAGGGCTTACTCACCTCAAGGAACACTTTGTGAAGGCGTCTACGGACTCGCTCCGGGATCCGTTTCCTGTCAGCGCGCGGGCTCTCGTGGGCGGCGGTACGGGGGTGGACCGTCGTCCCGGCTGGCTCTGGGTGCTGCGTCCGCCCGTGCTGGCGGGGTGCGGAATTGTTGCTTTCTTGCGGTGGAATTACGACCCGTCGTCACCCTGGCGGCCTGGGGTTCACCGTGCCGGGGGCCTGCCGGGCCGCCGCCGCATCCGCAGGGCGCCTAGGGTGAGGGCGCCGAGGAATACGACGATTCCGATGATCAGCAGGTACAGCAGGCCGTGGACGACGACGCCCACGATGCCGAGCACTATGGCCACGAGGACCAGCAGCAGGAAGAGGGCGAGCATCGTGTCCTCCGCTCAGTGGGGCGGCTCAGCGGCGGGCCAGCCGCCGCTCACCGCTGGCACCCGGCTGGTAGGCCAGGCCGTAGTGGGTGAAGAGGGCCTGTTCGGCGGCGGCCGGCAGCTCGCCGTCGGTGCCGATCGAGGGGGCGTCCTTGACCTGTTTCTTGTCGTAGGCGACCTTGAGGTACCCCGGGCCGACGGTCGCGCGGTCAAGGGGCACGAACACCAGCCGGTGCCGGGTCGGCATCCCGACCTTGACGGTGCCGAACGACGGCAGGTCGGTGCCCGTGTCGACGTACACGGCCTCCAGCTCCCCGATCCTGTGATCGCCGGGGTCGACGACATCGTGGCCGCGCCATTCACGGATGTTGGCCGCCTCGAACACGCTGGCGTCCCTCCTCGCGGCGTCGCATACGCCGTCGGTCTTGCGCTGAGATGGCGGCCGCGGCCCGGGTTCGCCGCGGCCGCCCGCCGGGGCCTGGGGCTGGCTCATGGTCTTGCGGGCGGGGCGGTCAGCGCCGCCGCAGGAGCAGCACGACCAAGACGATGACAATGATGAGAACTACCGTGCCGATGCCGATGTAAATTGGCTCTTCCTTCCTCTGGTATGCGAACCGGGAATTGCCCCCGGCGGGTGGTACAGGGCCTCACGGCGGGGGCCTGCCCCCGGGCGGGCCGGGTCTCCTGCGCCGCCGGTCAGGGTGCGCTGCCCCGGCGGGCCTGGTTACTTCTGGAACGCGTCCTTGACTTTCTCGCCGGCCTGCTTGAGGTCGCCCTCCGACTCCTCGGCTCGGCCCTCGGCCTCCAGGTCGGCGTCGCCGGTGTGCTGCCCAGCCGCCTTCTTGATCTTCCCCCTGACCTCGGTCACCTTGTTGGCTGCCTTGTTCTCACTGCTCATGGTGGAACCTCCCCGTGTAGACACGGTCAGCTGCCCACTGTGAGCGACATCAAACACGCGAAGCAGCTTGACTGGCGGGCGTCGCCATGCTGTAAGCCCAAGGCCGGCTGTTCCGGAATCGGTGCCCGGGCGCTGGTGGGAGGGCTGCGGGCGGGTGCGGAACGATGACCATGGTCCCGGCGCCGGACCTGATGTACCAGTGTCTGCCTTCGATCGTCTACAGCGACATGCATGGTGCGGGCGACCTGTGCCGACTGGCGGCGGGCCGAGTAGCCGGGCCGCGGCGGGGTAGATCCGGTGTTCATGCCGTCAGCGCCGGCCGACCGCGCGCCAGGCAGTTCCCCAGCAGGAGGAAGCAGGCCCGTGCAGCACCTCATAGCCACCTGCGGCTACATTGCCGTGTTCGTGTTCATGGTGGCGGAGCCGGCATGCCTGCCGGTCTCCCCGCTCACCCTCGAGAATGCAGAGCAGGGCGCGGGCAAGGGCGACCTCGCTGGCCTCAGTGCCCGGCTCAAGGCGATGCAGGCCTGGCTTGGGCTGCCGGCGGTCTCCCGGTGAAGCGCGCCGCGGTGGTGATCCACCCGGCGAAGCACGACGACATCGACGGCTTCCGGGCCACCGTCAACCAGGCCATGGCCGACCGTGGCTGGGCAGAGCCGCTCTGGCGGCAGACCAGGCCAGACGACACGGGTGAGCGGCTGGCGCGTGAGGCCGTGCGGTCTGGTGTTGACCTGGTGCTGGCTAGCGGCGGCGACGGGACTGTCACCGCCTGCGTCGGCGGTGTCGCCGGGTCGGGAGTCCCGCTCGGCGTGCTGCCGTGCGGTACCGGGAACCTGCTCGCGCGCAACCTCGGCCTGCCGCTGTCACTGGATGAAGCGCTGGCCGTGGCGCTGACCGGATCCGACCGGCGGCTGGACGTCGGCGCCGCCAATGGCCGGCCGTTCGTGGTGATGGCGGGGATCGGGTTCGACGCCGAGATGCTCGACGGCGCGAACGAGCGACTGAAGAGCAGGGTGGGCTGGGCCGCTTACGTGCTGTCCGCGCTGCGGCATCTCCGCGAACGACCGGTCAGGATGGTGCTGCGGGCGGACGGCGGCCCGCGGCGGCGTCGCTGGGCCAGCGGCGTGATCGTCGGCAACGTCGGCTCGCTGCAGGGCAACGTCAGGCTGCTGCCGGACGCGACGCCCGACGACGGTGTTCTTGACGTGGCGGTGCTGGCCGCCTGGGGGTGGGCGGGGTGGCTGCGGCTCGCCGCCGACGTGCTGCTACGGCACAGGACCGGCCGGGTGGCCCGCCTGACCTGCCGTGAGCTAGTCGTCGATGCCAGCACCGCCCGGCCGTGGGAGGTCGACGGAGAGGTGGCCGGGTCCACCCGAAGGCTCAGGGTCACCGTGGAGCCGGGCAGCCTGCTGGTGCGCGTTCCGGCCAGAGCTGCCGGGTAACCGCGAGGATGCGATCAGCGCCGGCGTGTCCTCGTCTTCCGGCCCCGGCGCAGCAGCAGGACCAGCCGCCGCCCGGCGAGCTGCTGCGTATGGAAACTCAGCCACACGCACACCGACGCGAGCGGAAGCTCCACTCCCGCGGCCAGGGCGATCGGCTCCAGGCGCTGGCCCGGCAGCGTGGTCATGACATCAAACCAGGCATCCACGATGAGCAGCGTCGCCGCGGCCGCCGCGGCCGTCGCCAGGTACCGCGACCGGCGGAACGCGAAGTAACCAGTGCTGGCCAGGGTCGCTAGGAGCATGACGTCGAAGCCCGTCCATGCGGCGTCGTAATCGGCCGACAGCTGGCGCGAGGGCAGCGAGTACGCCAGGTAGACGATCCACGGCAGCAAGATCAGCGAGAACAGCACGAACGCCGGGCCCGCCCACCTGACCACCCGCGCATCGTCCACGAGCACGGCGTTCTCCGGCTCGCCAGCGGGCGCGACCAGCTCGTCGAGCTGACCGGCCACCTCCTCAGCGTCGCGGGCCAGGTCCACCGGCTCAGACCCGCCGCCAGCGAGCCTCGCACAAGCCGTAGACACCGAAGATGATCAGGCCGAGTGCCGCGATGATCAGCAGGAACTCGCCGAACGGCTGGTTGCGCAGCGTGAGCAGCGCCTTGTCGATGCCGCCCGCCTTGGCGGGCTGGTAGCTGACGGCTGCCTCGATCACCAGCACCCCCGCGAGCGCGAACACGGCACCGCGCGCCGCGGTCCCGATCATTCCGAGCCGCTCAACCAGGCGGCGCATCCGCGGGCTCAGCTGTGACAGCTGCAGGTACTTCATGAACTTACGGCGGATACCTTCGGAGACCAGCACGAGGCCGACGATCACGATGACCAGGCCGGCGATGCCAACCAGCCATTGCCCGCCGGGATGGTGCATGACCGTGGCGCTCAGGTCCTGCTGCTTCTTGGTCTGGCTGCCGGTCCCCGTCCCGGCGATGATCTTGAATGTCAGGTACGCGAAGAAGGCGTAGATCACCGCCCGCACCAGGGACTTCAGCCGGGGGCCGGCGCCGTTCCCCTCGCCGGTGACGCCGAAGGCGGCTTCGCTGAGCCGCCACAGCGCATAGCCCGTGAACCCGATGGCGAGCAGCCACAGCGAGACGAGGCCGTAGGGTTGGCCGGCCAGCAGCTGCAGGGCGCCCTGCTGGTCCGCCTGGTGTGAGGTCTGGCCGAGCGCGACCAGGATCGCGACCCAGCCGATGAGGATGTACAGGACCCCGCGCGCGGCGAGGCCCGCCCGGGCCAGGGCTCGCGCTGCGGGGCTGTCTGACGCGCGCCTTGCCGTGCCCGAGGCACGGGCGGTAGCCGTTGATCGCATGCCTGTCTCTTCCTCGCACCCGCCCGGTCAAACGTCGACCCGGGCACCGCCATCCGGGCCAGCTACCAGGAACCCAATGTCAGGGCAGGACCGGGGTCGAGGAAGGCGGGGAGCCGGTGAAATCCCGCGCACCGAGCGGCGAGGCCGCCGCCACGTCCCGCGCGGTGAGCGTGCGGTCCGCTGATTGATGATGATTACTTGGGCGCCTTTGTCGGCTCGGCTTCGTGGTGTGCTGCATGCGTGAACGGTGGCACGGTGCATGGGCCCGGCGGCAGTTCGGGTGCGGGCGGGATTGCCCGGGGTGCGCGGGTGCGGGCGCTGCCCTCGAACAGCAAGCCTCCCGCGGCGGCCACGGCGAGCAGGGCGATCACGACGGAGTAGACCAGTGCGGTGTGGTGCAGGCCAAAATGCGAGGTGGCAATGCCGGCGATCAAGGCTGGGAGGCCGAACGCGAGGTAGTTGACGATGGAGATAGCTGCGATCAGCCCGGCCCGGTTGCTGGCCGCAGCCCGTGCCATGATCACGCGATAGCCGCCTAGGTTCGCAGGCCCAAAGCCCAGGCCGGCCAGCACGGTACCCAGCAGCAGCAGCGCGGGCGTACTGGCCACGATCGCGGCGGCCGTCACCATAGCGCCCCCCAGCAGCCCGAGGCAACCGCCGAGCATCACCACGGTCGGGGCAGAGTTGCGAAATGCGAGCGAGGTCACCGCGCCCAGGCCGGTAAGCAAGAAGGCGATGACGCCGCCCCACAACAGGTTGTCTGAGCCGGACAATTGCGCGGCTAGCGAGGGTCCCAGCGACAGGTAGAAGCCGCCCAGCGCCCACACGGCCACCAGGCAGGGTACGGCCCGGGCGAAGGTGCCCCGGGCTGAGCGCGGCACGCTGATGTCAGGCCGCAGCGAGGCCAGGGCGCCGGGACGCACCGTTCCCGGCTCCGGCATCGCGGCCATTAGGAGAGTCGTGGCCAGGAGCGCGGCCAGGAGCAGCCACCACACCAGGGCCGTCGGGAACGGACCGTACTGGACCAGCACGCTAGTGCCCAACGCTCCGAGGGCCAGACCCACGGTGCCCCCGTTGCTTGTCACCAGCGGCGCGAGGCTCCCGGCGGGCCGCAGATCCAGCAGCGCGCCGCCGAGCGCGCTGGCCACCAAGCCCACGGCTACCCCCTGCAACGCCCGTGCGGAAAACAGCGCCCAGACCCCCGGCGCCAGCAAGAACAGGACGCACGCCGCCGTATCCACGGCAAGAGCGGTGATGATCACCGGCCGGCGTCCCACATGATCGGACAGAGAGCCGAAGATCAGCACCGTCATCAGGAGGGACACCACGTAGACGGCGAACACAGCGGTGAGCGTGGTCGCCGAGAACCCCCACCGGGCCTGGTAGACGCGATACAACGGGGTGGGCGCGGCGGACGCAGCGAGGAACAGAACCAACACTGCTGCCTCCAGCCAGAACGCGGCCGATCTCGCCGGCCTTGGCCGCCGGACTCGAGCTGCCCGGGTCCCCGGTAGCGGGGAAAGGCCCGGGGCCGGCGCCGGTTTTGTCACGTGACGTCCCGTCCAGTGGAGGCGGCCGCCGCGGCGCCGCCCACGGCGCACGCCGCCGCGAGCCCGGTCAGCACCCACTGCCGCTCGCTGCCGGACAAGCACAGCGGGAGCGCATCATCATTGGCGGCCTCACTTTCGGCGAAGCGAAGGGACAGCCCGCCGATGAGGCGGAACTGCGGGTAAACGGGCGCTCCAGCTGGCGTCGTCACGGTGTCCCTCCTCGGAATTGGTCGATGTCACCCTGGCGGCCGGTTCGCATCGAGTGCCGTGCCGTACCGGCTGCGCTGCGGCGGCGGACAGCCGCGGTCAGCGCAGCCAGTCGAGCAGCAGGTCGTTCAGCTGGCCGGGGGCGTCCCGCGGTACCCAGTGGCTGGCGCCGGCGATTTCCGCGTAGCGCCACGGCCCCGCAACGTGGGCCGCTGACTGCCGCATCCGCTCGCCGTCGAGGTAGTGGTCGCCGTCCGACCAGATGCCGAGCACCGGCGCTTGGACCGGTGGCAGGCTGGGCTGCGGGCCCGGCATGCGTGGCGCCAGGTTGGCCCGGGCCCAGTTCAGCGCCGCGGTCAGCGCGCCCGGCCGGGACAGCTCCTCGATCCACTGGCCGGTGTCCCCGTCGCCCCGGCTGAACATCCGCAGCCACACCCAGTCGTCGGCCATGATGGTCGCCTCGGCGACGCCGGCGAACTGGAAGAACAGCTGATACCAGGCCATCTCGTGCTGCCGCAGGGTGACGGGCGCGAGCGGGTGCGGCACCGAGATGACCACGAGCCTGCGGACCCGGTCCGGGGCGAGCACGGCCGTCAGCCACGCCACCGCCGCGCCCCAGTCATGCCCGACGACGTGTGCGGTCTCGACGCCGAAGGCGTCCAGCAGCCCGGTCACGTCCGCTACCACGTTCTGCAACCGGTAGGCGGCGACCTCCTGCGGGCGGCCGGACCGGCCGAACCCGCGCAGGTCCGGCGTGATCACCCGGAAACCGTTACTCACCAGGACCGGCACCTGGTTGCGCCAGAGCCGCGCGGAATCGGGAAAACCGTGCATAAGCAGCACCGGGACGCCCGCGCCGTGCTCCTCGACGTACAGGGATACGCCATTAACTTGAATGAACCGCCCCGGATCCGGTTTCATGCCAGGCTCCGCAGCACCTCTGCGCGCGACGGGCCGGGCGGCGGGACCGCCTCGCGCCCGGCCAAGACTTCCCCCGTCAGCGTGACGGAACCGTCGTAATGAGTTGATGCTTTCTGCGCTGGCATGAGTACTCACTCAATCTCCCGGTGGCACGATCCGGACGCGCGAGGATCATCCAAAGGCCACCGATCGGGATCGCGGCCTTAGCTGGCTGACCCGGCGCTCACCACCATTTGTTTCCAGGGCGTTTCCGCCACACTGGTGGATGTGTTGTAGCTACACTACTGGTAACATGGTGCAGGTGCAACATCCGGTTAGCCAGATTCGGGACGCGAATGGAGCAGCAGCACGCGATCGCGGATGACCTCGCCGCGGAGGTTGCCGATGCCTGCCTCGGCATGCGCGTTGCCCGGCTCCACCGGGTCATCGCGCGCCGCTACGAGCAGGCACTGCAGACCGCGGGACTCTCCCAGCCCCAGATGGAGGTCCTCGCCAGCCTCATCATCGCCGCAGGCCCGGTCAGGCCGGCGGCGCTGGCCGCGAGGCTGATGCTGGAGCGGTCCACCCTCAGCCGGAACCTCGCCCTCATGCAGAAGAAGGGCTGGGTCGCCGTGGCCGAGACCTCGGCCACGGGACGAGCGATGTCAGTAACGATCACCAACGCCGGCGCAGCCGCGTTTACCAGCGCGGACAGCGCATGGCGCCGCGCACAAGCCGACGCGGCGAGGATGCTCGGCCCGGACGCGGCCCCGACGCTCGACCAGTGGCTCGGCTCGGCCGCGGCAACGCTGGCCAGCCGGAGCGATTAGGAGATCCCGATGGGCCCGGACACACCCGCCCTGGGAGGGGCTGCTCCGGGTGCTTCCGCGGAGTCTGCCGACGGCAGCGACGATCACCTGATCTGGCTGCCGGGGCGTTCTCCTGTGCTGGACGCTGCCCAGCTTGGGGTGCTGCGCGGGTACGGCTGCGAACGTGATGTGGCTGCTGGTGATGTGCTATTCGCCGATGGCGACCAGTCCTACGACCTGATCGTGCTGCTAGCGGGTACGGCCGACGTCGTCGAGGGTTACGGCGAGTCGGGGGCAAGTGTCGTGGCCAGTTACGGCTCGGGGGAGTTTCTCGGCGAGATCGGGATGCTCACCGGGCAGCGCGCCTTCCTGAGTGCCGTAGCGACCTCCGCAGGGCGGGTGCTGGCAGTTCCGTTGGAGGAACTGCGCCGGGTTATGGCGCAGGAGCCAGGGCTGAGCGACCTGATCTTGCGGACCTTCTTGCTGCGTCACTCCCTGTTGATGAGCCGCGGCACCGGGCTGACGCTGATCGGATCGCGTTTCGACGCTGACACGCGGCGGCTGCTGGAAGTCCTAGCGCGCAACCGGCTGGTCTGGACCTGGCTGGACCTGGAGGCCTCGCCCGAGGCTGAGCAGATCCTTCGGGGCCTGGATGTCCCGGTCGCCGATCTGCCGATCATCGTCGTGCCCGGCGGGCCGGTGCTGAGGAACCCCGGCAGCCGCGCGCTACTGGACGCCTTGGCCATCTCCGGTGACGTCGGCTTGGATCCGCCGGCGTGTGCGACCTGCTTGTCCTGGGCGCAGGCCCGGCCGGCCTCGCGGCCTCGGTCTACGGCGCCTCCGAGGGCATGGCGACAACACTGGCGGAAGACACCTCACTCGGCGGCCAGGCGGGCACCTCGTCACGGATTGAGAACTACCTCGGTTTTCCCGCGGGCTTGTCCGGGGAGGAACTCGCAGCCCGGGGGACGCTGCAGGCGCAGAAATTCGGCGTCCGTATCAAGCTGGCCGCGAAAGCTACCTCACTATCGTTCCAGGATGGCGTGCATCGGGTCACATTCGATGACGGCGAGGCCATCCAGGCCAGGTCGGTCGTCATCGCAACCGGCGCCCGGTACAACCGGCTTCCCCTGGACAACCTGGCCGAGTTCGAGGGCGTCGGGGTGTACTACGCGGCGACCCAGGCAGAAGCCCAGGCCTGCGGAACCGGGCCGGTCGCTATCGTCGGCGGCGGCAACTCCGCCGGGCAGGCTGCCCTTTTTCCTCAGCCGCACGTGCACCAACGTGCACGTGATCATCCGCCGGGGTGCGCTGGACGCCTCCATGTCGCGGTACCTCGTAGACCGGATCGAGCGCACCCCTCGCATCGTCGTCTGGCCTTCCACCCAAGTCACCACCCTGACCGGCGCCAGCCAGCTGCAAGCCGTGCAGCTGCACCGCGAGGGCCAGCCGGAAGCATCAGGGCTGGCGGTCACCGGGCTGTTCGTCTTCATCGGCGCGAAACCGGGAACCGGGTGGCTGGCGGGCCAGCTGGCCGAGGACAGCCACGGTTTCCTCCTGACTGGCAGCGATATCCCGGCCACCCGGCTGGAAAACCGGAACCTGACCCCCTCGTTCCTCGAGACGAGCAGGCCCGGCATATTCGCCGTCGGCGACGTGCGCAGCGGCTCCGTCAAGCGCGTCGCAGCCGCCATCGGAGAGGGCTCAATGGCCGTCCGCCTCGCGTACGAACGCCTCCAGTCCGCAGGTCAAGCCGATCCCATGGGCCTGCCCGCCGCTAAGTGCAGTCATCAGCCGCACAGGGGTACTGCTCACTGAGGCGCCCGACAGCCATCGTGGCATCCGGCGCACGTCCGTTTTCGACCGGCTCGCGTACCGAGCCTGACCTGCGGTTTTAGTGGCAGATCCAGGATTCGAACTGGGAAGACTGTCGTCGGCGATTTTATCGAACGCTGCCGCGGCTCAGAACGCCTCGACGGCGCTGCGCGCCTCGGAGTCGAGCACTCCCCAGCTGATCAGTTCCTCGGTGAGGTCGGCGGGCGACTTGTCGTAGATGACCGCGAGCGAGCGCAGGTCTTCCTGCCGGATTGACAGCACCCGGCCGTTGTAGTCGCCGCGCTGGCTCTGGATGGTTGCCACGTAACGGGCCAGCGGTCCGGCCTGCTCCTTGGGCAGCTGTCCCATCCGCTCCAGGTCGATGACCAGCTTGGGGGAGGGCGCGAGGGGGGTCGGCGCAGCGTCGCCGGGCAGCAGCTCCGACACCGGCACGCCGTAGAACTCGGCCAGCTCCGCTAGCTTCTGGACGGTTACCGAGCGGTCCCCGCGCTCGTAGGAGCCGACCACGACGGCCTTCCATCGGCCCCGGGACTTCTCCTCGACACCGTGCAGGGACAGGCCTTGCTGGGTGCGGATGGCGCGCAGCCGCGCACCGAGGGTCTTGGCGTACTCAGATGGCATGTTCCTGCCCCCAGCTCGTAAAGCAGCAAGAGTTATGGTTACGGACAGTGACGGTAAGCCGCGAGCGTGGCCCAGGTCAAGTCGAATGCTGAAGAATCATTCAACTTGCTCTCCGTGATGCTCGGGGAGCAAGGGCTAGACGCACCTCGCCCGGCGGGCGTTCTGCGGGTCATCGCGCGGCCGTTTGTGCGGCAGCGGACACTCCGCCGGCCGCGCCGCGCACGTGCGCGAGTAAGGTCGCCGCGGCTGCTACCGTGGCGGGACAGGCATCCTTTAAGCCCGTCCGGTGAGGCGGGGAAGGGGGTCATTCTCATGCGTGCCGACATACCTGCTCCGGCCGGCCACAAGGCCGTACTCGACGCGGCCGATATCGGCCGGGCCGTGACCCGGATCGCGCACGAAATCCTGGAACGGACCAGAGGCGCCGAGGGCGTCGTCCTGCTCGGCATCCCCACCCGCGGCGTCCCGCTGGCCGGACGCCTGGCCGAGTGCATGCGGCAGGTGGAGGGGCGTCCCGTCCCGGCGGGCTCGGTCGACATCACCATGTACCGCGATGACCTGAGGCTGCGCCCGGCCCGCGCCCTCGGCCCCACCGACCTGCCGCCGGACGGCATCGAGGGCCGGACCGTGGTCCTGGTCGACGACGTGCTCTACTCCGGGCGCACCGTGCGGGCCGCCCTGGACGCGCTCAACGACCTCGGCAGGCCGCGCGCGGTGCGGCTCGCCGTGCTGGTGGACCGCGGTCACCGGGAACTGCCGATCCGGGCTGACTACGTGGGCAAGAACCTGCCCACATCCCAGCAGGAGGTGGTGCGGGTGTTGCTGACCGAGACCGACGGTCAGGACGCGGTGCTGCTCGGTCAGAGCCCTCCAGACCGGCTGTCGCACCGGGGCGGGAGGCGGCCGTGAACCGCCACCTGATCTCTGCCGGCGACCTGACCAGGGATGACGCCGTGCTCATCCTGGATACCGCGGATGAGCTGGCCCGGATCGCCGACCGCCCGATCAAGAAGCTGCCCACGCTGCGCGGCCGTACCGTGGTCAACCTGTTCTTCGAGGACTCGACCCGGACCAGGATCTCGTTCGAGGCGGCGGCCAAGCGGCTGTCCGCTGATGTGATCAACTTCTCGGCCAAGGGCTCCAGCGTGACCAAGGGGGAGAGCCTCAAGGACACGGCGCTGACCCTGGAGGCGATGGGCGCCGACGCGGTCGTGGTCCGGCACAGCGCGTCGGGCGCCCCGCACCGGCTGGCGGGCTGGGTCCATGGCAGCGTGGTGAACGCCGGGGACGGCGCGCACGAGCACCCCACCCAGGCCCTGCTGGACGCGTTCACGATCCGGCGCCACCTCGGCACCCGGCCGGGGGTCAGCGGCGGCCTGGACGGGCTCAAGGTCACGATCGTCGGCGACGTGCTGCACAGCCGGGTGGCCAGGTCCAACGTGCTGCTGCTGAGCAGGCTGGGCGCCGACGTGACCCTGGTGGCGCCGCCCACCCTGTTCCCGGTCGAGGTCGGCGGCTGGCCGTGCGCCACCGGCTACGACCTGGACGCGGCGCTGCCCAAGAGCGACGTGGTGATGATGCTGCGGGTGCAGCGGGAGCGGATGAACGCCGCCTACTTCCCCAGCGAGCGCGAGTACAGCCGGCGGTACGGCCTGGACACGGCCAGGATGGGGCTGCTGCCCGAGCACGCGGTGGTCATGCACCCGGGCCCGATGAACCGCGGGGTCGAGATCGCGGCCGAGGTCGCCGACAGCCCGAGGTCCACGATCGTGGAGCAGGTGGCGAACGGGGTGAGCGTCCGGATGGCCGTGCTCTACCTGCTGCTGGGCGGCCAGGGCCCGGCCGCCGGCGAGGACGACGGCCACGAGGAGAGCCGGGAGGATCAGGCATGACCGGCTGGCTGATCAAGGGCGTCCGGCCGCTCGGCGGCGAGCCGTGCGACCTGGCCATCGCCGACGGCGCGCTGGCCGCCGAGGCGCCCGGCGGCGCCCAGGTCATCGAGGCCGATGGGCTGATCGCCCTGCCGGGCCTGGTCGACCTGCACACCCACCTGCGCGAGCCCGGCCGCGAGGACGCCGAGACCGTCCAGAGCGGCACCCAGGCGGCCGCGCTCGGCGGGTTCACCGCGGTGCACGCGATGGCCAACACCGACCCGGTGGCCGACACGGCAGGCGTGGTCGAGCAGGTGTGGCGGCTCGGCCGCCAGGCCGGGCACTGCGACGTACAGCCGGTGGGCGCCGTCACGGTCGGCCTCGCGGGCACCAGGCTGGCCGAGCTGGGCGCGATGGCCGACTCGGCCGCGCGGGTCCGGGTCTTCTCCGACGACGGCAGCTGCGTGTCCGATGCCCGGCTCATGCGCCGCGCGCTGGAGTACGTCAAGGCGTTCGACGGGGTCATCGCCCAGCACGCCCAGGAACCCAGGCTCACCGAGGGCGCGCAGATGAACGAGGGCGAGGTGTCCGGCCGGCTCGGCCTGACCGGCTGGCCGGCCGCGGCCGAGGAGTCGGTCATCGCCCGCGACTGCCTGCTGGCCGCGCACGTCGGCTCGGCGCTGCACATCTGCCACGTCTCCACCGCGGGGTCGGTCGAGATCCTCCGCTGGGCCAAGTCGAAGGGGTGGCGGGTCACCGCCGAGGTGACTCCGCACCACCTGCTGCTCACCGACGACCTGGCCGAGGGCTACGACCCGGTCTACAAGGTCAACCCGCCGTTGCGCACCCGGGCGGACGTGGCCGCGCTCCGGCAGGGCCTGGCCGACGGCGTCATCGACTGCGTGGCCACCGACCATGCCCCGCACCCGCTCGAGGACAAGGAGACCGAGTGGGAGACTGCCGCGTTCGGCATGACCGGCCTGGAAACGGCGCTGCGGGTGGTCCAGCACGCGATGGTGGACACCGGCCTGCTCGGCTGGGACGAGGTCGCCGACCGGATGGCGCTGCGGCCGGCCCGGATCGGCCGGCTGGCCGGCCACGGCGCGCCGCTGGCCCCGGGCGCCCCGGCCAACCTGACGCTGTATGACCCGGAGCCCAGGGGAGCAGTGGACCCCGGCGGCCACGCGTCCAAGAGCCGCAACAGCCCGTTCGCGGGCCTGGTGCTGCCGGGCCGGGTGGTGGCCACGTTCCTGCGCGGCGCGCCGACCGTGCTCGACGGAAAGCTGGCCTGATGCCGCCCGGGCCCGCGCTGCTGGTGCTGGAAGACGGGCGCGCATTCGCCGGGACCGGATTCGGCGCCGACGGCGAGGCGTTCGGCGAGATGGTCTTCAACACCGGCATGACCGGTTACCAGGAGACGCTGACCGACCCGTCCTACTGCCGGCAGATCGTCGCCATGACCGCTCCGCACATCGGCAACACCGGCGTCAACGACGACGATCCCGAATCGCGCCGGATCTGGGTCAGCGGCTACGTGATCCGCGAGCCCGCCAGGATCGCGTCCAGCTGGCGCTCCCGGCGCAGCCTGGACGCCGAGCTGGCCGCCCAGGGCGTCCCCGGCATCGCGATCAGCGGGACCAGGGCGCTGACCCGGCACCTGCGCGAGCGCGGCGCCATGCGCGCCGCGATCAGCACGCTGACCGCGGACCCGGCCGAACTGCTGCCCCGGGTGCTGGACAGCCCCGGCATCACCGGAGCCGACCTGGCCCGGGAGGTCAGCACGCCCAGCCCGTACACGGTCAGCCCCGCGGAAGGGACCCGGGCGCGCTACCGGGTGGCCGCGGTGGATCTCGGGATCAAGGCCTCCACCCCGCGCGCGATGGCGCGGCGAGGCTGCGAGGTCCGGGTGCTGCCCGCCGACACCGGCGCGGACCAGCTCCTCGCCACCGCGCCCGACGGCGTGTTCTTCTCCAACGGCCCCGGCGATCCGGCGGCGGTTGGCTACGCGGTCGAGGCGATGCGGGGGGTGCTGGCGGCGGGCACGCCGGTCTTCGGCATCTGCCTGGGCAGCCAGCTGCTGGGCCGGGCTCTGGGGCTGCCCACCTACAAGCTCAGGTTCGGCCATCGCGGGGTCAACCAGCCGGTGATGGACCTGCACACCGGCCGGGTGCGCATCACCAGCCACAACCACGGTTTCGCCGTGCAGCTCCCCGCCGCGCCGGCCGACGAGCAGCAGCCGCATGCGGTGCGCCCGCGGCTGGTGCCGTTCGACACGCCCTACGGGTACGCGGTCGTGTCGCACCTGAACCTCAACGACGGCGTGGTCGAGGGCATCCGGCTGCTCGACACGCCAGCGTTCGGAGTCCAGTACCATCCCGAGGCCGCGCCGGGCCCGCATGACGCGGACTACCTGTTCGACGAGTTCTGCGCGCTGATGGAGGGGGCCAAGATGGCCGGGAGTCCCGGGAGGCAGCATGCCGCGCCGCGCTGACCTGGCCTCGGTCCTGGTCATCGGGTCCGGCCCGATCGTCATCGGCCAGGCGTGCGAGTTCGACTACTCCGGTACCCAGGCCTGCCGGGTGCTCAAGAGCGAGGGCCTGCGGGTCAGCCTGGTCAACTCCAACCCGGCGACGATCATGACCGACCCTGAGTTCGCCGACGCCACCTACGTGGAGCCGATCACCCTGGACGTGCTGCAGAAGGTGATCGCCATCCAGCAGCCGGACGCGGTGCTGCCCACGCTCGGCGGGCAGACGGCGCTGAACGCCGCCGTGGCCCTGCACGAGGCCGGCACGCTGGCCGAGCACGGGGTCGAGCTGATCGGCGCGGACATCGAGGCGATCAAGGCGGGGGAGGACCGGGAGCGGTTCAAGCAGATCGTCACCGGGCTCGGCGCCGAGGTGCCCGCCAGCACGATCTGCCGCACCCTGGCCGAGGCCGAGTCCACCGCGGACCGGCTCGGCTACCCGGTCGTGGTCCGCCCGTCGTACACGCTCGGCGGCTCCGGCTCCGGCGTCGCCTACGACGCGGCGGATCTCTGCCGGATCGGCGGCGCCGGGCTGGACGCCAGCCCGGTCACCGAGGTGCTGCTCGAGGAGTCGATCCTCGGCTGGAAGGAATTCGAGCTCGAACTGATGCGCGACCGGCACGACAACGTGGTCGTGGTCTGCTCGATCGAGAACATCGATCCGATGGGCGTGCACACCGGCGACTCGGTCACCGTGGCGCCGGCCATGACGCTGACCGACCGCGACTATCAGCGGATGCGCGACACCGCGATCGCCGTGGCCCGGGCCGTCGGCGTGGACACCGGCGGCTGCAACATCCAGTTCGCCGTGCACCCGGGCACCGGCCGGATGGTCGTGATCGAGATGAACCCGCGGGTGTCGCGGTCCTCCGCGCTGGCCTCCAAGGCCACCGGGTTCCCGATCGCCAAGATCGCGGCCAAGCTGGCCATCGGCTACACGCTCGACGAAATCCGCAACGACATCACCGGCGAGACCCCGGCCAGCTTCGAGCCGGCCCTGGACTACGTGGTGGTCAAGGTGCCCCGGTTCGCGTTCGAGAAGTTCCCCGGCGCCGACCCGGTGCTGACCACGCACATGAAGTCGGTGGGCGAGGCGATGGCCATCGGCCGCAGCTTCCCCGAGGCGCTGCAGAAGGCGCTGCGCTCGCTCGAACAGCGCGGCGCGGAACTGACCTGGGCCGATCCGCCGGGAGCGGCCGCGGCCCTGGTCCAGCGGTGCGCGGTCCCACACGACGGCCGCCTCGGCACCATCCACCAGGCCCTGCGGGCCGGGGCCACCGTGGCCGAGCTGTCGGCGGCCAGCGGCATCGATCCCTGGTTCATCGACCAGGTCAAATTCATAGAGGAGACGGCCGAACGGCTGGCGGCCGGACCCCCGCTGGCCGCGTCGGCGTTGCACCGCGCGAAGGCGGCCGGATTCTCCGACGCGCAGATCGGCCAGCTCCGCGGGATGAGCGCTACCCGGGTGCGGGACCTGCGGCACGCGCTGGGCGTGCGGCCGGTCTACCACACGGTGGACACCTGCGCGGCGGAGTTCGCCGCCCGCACGCCGTACCTGTACTCGACGTACGACGACGAGACCGAGGTCCCGGCCGGGGACCGGCCCAAGGTCATCATCCTGGGCAGCGGGCCGAACCGGATCGGCCAGGGCATCGAGTTCGACTACGCCTGCGTGCACGCCTCGTTCGCGCTGGCGCAGGCCGGCTACGAGACCGTGATGGTCAACTGCAACCCGGAGACCGTGTCCACCGACTACGACACCTCGGGGCGGCTGTACTTCGAGCCGCTGACCCTGGAGGACGTGCTGGAGGTGGTGCACGCCGAGCAGGCCTCCGGTCCGGTGGCCGGGGTGATCGTGCAGCTCGGCGGGCAGACGCCGCTCGGCCTGGCCGCCGAGCTGACCGCGGCCGGAGTGCCGATCGTGGGCACCAGCGCGCAGGCCATCCACCTGGCGGAGGACCGCGGCGCGTTCGGCCGGGTACTGGCCGGGGCAGGCCTGCTCGCGCCGCGCAGCGGCACCGCGGTCTCCTACGCCGAGGCCAAGGCCATCGCCGACGAGATCGGCTACCCGGTGCTGGTCCGGCCGTCGTATGTGCTCGGCGGGCGGGGCATGGAGATCGTCTACGACGATGGGGCGCTCGAGGCGTACGTGCAGCGGGCGACCCAGATCAGCCCGGAGCACCCGGTGCTCATCGACCGGTTCCTCGACGACGCGATCGAGATCGACGTGGACGCGCTGTACGACGGGACCGAGCTGTTCCTCGGCGGGGTGATGGAGCACATCGAGGAGGCCGGCATCCACTCCGGCGACTCAGCCTGCGCGCTGCCGCCGATCACGCTGGGCCGCACCGACATCGACAAGGTCCGCGAGTCCACGGCCAGGATCGCCGCCGGGGTGGGGGTGCGCGGGTTGCTGAACGTGCAATACGCACTCGCGGCCGGAGTGCTTTACGTGCTCGAGGCGAACCCGCGCGCGTCCCGCACCGTGCCGTTCGTGTCCAAGGCGACCGCCACCCCGCTGGCCAAGGCGGCCGCCCTGATCATGCTCGGCGCGACGATCGCGGACCTGCGGGCCGAGGGGCTGCTGCCCGCCACAGGGGACGGCGGGACGCTGCCGCTGGACGCGCCGATCGCGGTGAAGGAGGCGGTGCTCCCGTTCGGCCGGTTCCGCGACGCCCGCGGCGAGGGCGTGGACACCGTACTCGGTCCCGAGATGCGCTCGACCGGCGAGGTGATGGGAATCGACGAGGTGTTCGGCACCGCGTACGCCAAGTCGCAGGCCGCCGCGTACGGCGCGCTGCCGGTCAAGGGCCGGGCGTTCGTCTCGGTGGCCAACACCGATAAGCGGACGATGATCTTCCCGGTGAAGCGGCTGGCCGACCTGGGCTTCGAGATTTGGGCCACCGAAGGCACCGCGGAGGTGCTGCGCCGCAACGGCGTCCGTGCCAGGATCGTGCGCAAGCACCGTGACGGGCCGGGGCCCGATGGCGAGCCCACCATCGTGACCAGGCTGCTGGACGGGCAGGTCGACCTGATCGTCAACACGCCGTTCGGCGTGCCCGGGCAGACCGGGCCGCGGGTGGACGGCTACGAGATCCGGACCGCCGCCGTCCGGCGCGGGATCGCCTGCGTGACGACGACAGCGGGCCTGGCCGCCGCGGTGCAAGGCATCGAAGCGATCCAGCGGGGCGAGGTCGGGGTCCGGTCTCTGCAGGAGCACGCGGCGCGGTTGCGAGGCTAGAGGTGAGATGACCGCACCGGAGGACAAGGCCGAGCTGGCCCCCGCGCAGGTGGCCAGCCCGGTGCTCACCCTGCGCCGGGTAGACGCCTACTACGCGATGACCGTGGTCGCGCCGCGGATCGCCCGCGGCTTCCGTCCGGGCCAGTTCGTCGCGGTCGCCGTCGGCGGCCCGGACTCGGCCATGCTGATGCGCCGGGCGTTCTCCATCCACGACGTGCGCTCCGACCACGGCGGCACGGTGGAGTTCGTGTTCGACGCCAAGGGCCCCGGGACGCGCTGGCTGGCACGCCGACGGGCCCGGGACGTGGTGGACATCGCCGGGCCGCTCGGGCGGCCCTTCCCGCAGCCCAGGGAGCGGGTCAGCTGCCTGCTGATCGGCGGCGGGTACGGCAGCGCACCGCTGTTCCCGCTGGCTGACCGGCTGCGTGCCCGGGGCTGCCGGGTGGACTTCCTGCTCGGTGCGGCCAGCGCGGACCGGGTGTTCGGCGCGCTCACGGCGCGCCGCATCGGTCGCACCGCCAGCGTCACCACCGAGGACGGGTCGCTCGGCCTGCGCGGCGTGGTGACCGACGCGCTGGCCCGGGTCATCCACGACGCCCGCACCGAGGTCATCTACGCCTGCGGCCCGATGCCGATGCTGCGAGCGGTATCCGGGTTTGCTGACCGGTACGACATTCCGGTGCTCGCCTCGGTCGAGGAGTCCATGGCCTGCGGGATCGGAGTCTGCATGACCTGCGTGCTGCCGGTGATCGGCGACGACGGCGTGACCAGGATGGTGCGGTCGTGCGTGGACGGGCCGGTGTTCAGCGGGCAGGCGGTGCGCTGGGACGACGTGGGCACGATCCCGTTCGACACGCTGGGCGCGCCCGGCTGGCGCCCGCCACAGGTCAGCCCGGGCCAGCGCGATGGTGCGGACGGACATCGCCATGCCGGTTGACCTGAAGACCAAGCTAGGGCACGTCGAGCTGCCCAACCCCATACTCACCGCGTCGGGCTGCGCGGCGGCCGGCCGGGAGCTGTCCCAGTTCACCGACGTGGCCAAGCTCGGCGCGGTCGTCACTAAGTCGATCATGCTAGAGCCGCGGTCCGGGCGGCCCACCCCGCGAATGGCCGAAACCCCCAGCGGGATGCTGAACTCGATCGGGCTGCAGGGCCCGGGCATCGACGCGTTCCTGCAGCGCGACCTGCCGTGGCTGCTCACTCAGGGTGCCCGCGCCGTGGTGTCGATCGCGGGCAGCAGCGTCGGCGAGTACGCCGAGCTGGCCCGCCGGCTGTCCGACGCACCCGGGGTCACCGCGATCGAGGTGAACATCTCCTGCCCCAACGTCGAAGACCGGGGCACGGTGTTCGCCTGCGACCCGGACGCGGCGGCCGCGGTGATCGAGGGTGTCCGGGCCAGCACGCGCTACGACATTCCGGTGTTCGCCAAGCTGTCTCCGGATGTCACCGACATCGTGACCATCGCCCGGGCCTGCGTGGCGGCCGGGGCCGACGGCCTGTCGTTGATCAACACGCTGCTGGGCATGGCGATAGACACCCGGAGCATGCGCCCGGTACTGGCCGGCCTCACCGGCGGCCTGTCCGGGCCTGCCATCCGGCCGATCGCGGTCCGGTGCATCTGGCAGGTCAGGCAAGCGCTCCCGGATGTCCCGATCATCGGCATGGGCGGCGTCCGTACCGGGCAGGACGCGTTCGAGCTGATCCTGGCCGGCGCCGCGATGGTCAGCCTGGGCACGGTGATCTTCCATGATCCCGGCGCGTGCGATCGCGTGCTGCGCGAACTCGGCGACGAGCTCACCCGGGCCGGGGCGGAGCGGCTGACGGACGTGATCGGGCTGGCCCATGAGGCCGTCGCTGGCCGGCGGAACCAGGGCCCGGCCTACGGCGTAACCCCTAGGATCAGAAGCCGTGACTAATCCTGCCCCGATCGCGGTCGCGCTCGACGCCCCGAACCTGGAGACCGCCTCACGCTGGACCGGGCTGGTCACCCCGCACGTCAGCACGGTGAAGATCGGGCTGGAACTGTACCTGCGGTACGGGCCCGAGGTGGTGGCCTCGATCAGGGGCGCGAGCGGAGTGCGGATCTTTCTCGACCTCAAGCTGCACGACATCCCGGCCACGGTGGCCAGCGCCGTCCGTGCCGTGGCGAGGCTGCGGCCGCAGCTGATTACCGTGCACGCGGCGGGCGGCCCCGCCATGATCCGGGCCGCCGTCGAGGCCGCCCCCGGCACGCCGATCGCCGCGGTCACCGCGCTCACCTCGCTCAACGGGGAGGATCTGGACCGGATCGGCGTGCCCGGCGGCATCGCCGACTGGGTGCTGCGACTGGCCGCGATGGCCGTGGAAGCGGGAGCGAGCGGGCTGGTCTGCTCGCCGCGCGAGGTAGCCGCGGTACGCGACGAGGTGGGCCCGGGGATCACCCTGATCACGCCGGGAGTGCGCCCGGCCGGCGCCGACAGGCACGACCAGGCGCGGGTGGCCACGCCCGAGGAGGCGCTCAGGGCCGGGGCGGACCTGCTGGTCATCGGCCGCGCCATCACCGGTGCGCCCGACCCCGGCGCCGCGGCCGCGGCCATCGCCGCATCCCTGCGCCGCCACACGCCGGCCACGCGCTAAGTCATCGCTCCGCTCGGCGCAGTCACGCCCTAACCACGCCGCGGCCCCACCTCCAGCCCCCCGTGGCCTCAACCCGCGGCCCCGGCCTCCACCTCTCAGCGCCTGCCCTCAGCGCTCTGCCTTAGCCCGGCGGGAGGGTTGACAGGCGGTTTGCCGTTCACCGGTGAACGGCAAACCGCCCATCAACAGCGTGAAACACCAGGGCGGGGTCATGTCCGCGCCGACGGTCCCACCAAACAACCTGGAATTGACGTATTCCCAGCTCAGCGCCCCTACCTGCATGTTTGCCCGAAGGTACTAATAAAGTTTATTGATCGAATTCATAGAAATAACGGTTGCAGTTTTTAGATGGAGTTGATGGGGAAATGCTCTATCCTCAAGCCTGATGCCCGCTCAATGCGGCACGACGTGCGGCTGCACCCGGCAGCAGCGCGACACAGCCTCGCGGAGGTACGCGTGAGCCTGCAGATCGTGATCGCTGGCCTGATCGTCGGGGTGCTCGTCGGCATGACCGGTGCGGGCGGCGGCGCGCTGATGACGCCGATCCTCATCCTGCTGTTCGGCGTTACGCCGAGCACCGCGGTGTCCAGCGACATTGTCGCGTCGGCGATCATGAAGCCGTTTGGCGGAGCCGTCCATTACCGCCGAGGCACCGTCCACATGGGCCTGGTCGGATGGCTGTGCGTGGGTTCGGTTCCCGCGGCCTTCGCCGGGGTGTTCATCGACCGCTCGCTCGGTTCCGGTCCGGCCATGCAGCAGAACATCGAGTACGCCATGGGCGCGGCCATCTTCCTGGCGGCCGGCGCGATGGTCTACCGGCTGCTGATGGAAAGCTCCGGGCGATGGAAGCCGATTCCGGAGGGCGCGGCCGAGCCGGAGATCAAGGTCAAGCGGATGCTGACCGTCGCCATCGGGGCGTTCGGCGGGTTCCTGGTCGGCGTCACGTCCGTTGGGTCCGGGTCGCTGATGATCGTGCTGCTCATGATGACGTACCCGGCGATGTCGATGAAGCGCCTGGTCGGCACCGACATCGTCCAGTCGATTCCGCTGGTCGGCTCGGCCGCGATCGGGCACGCGCTGTTCGGCGGATTTGAGTTCGGCATCACCGCCGCGATCGTGATCGGCAGCATCCCCGGCGTGCTGGCGGGCTCGTGGCTGTCCTCGCGCGCGTCCAACATCCTCCTCCGCCCGATCCTCGCCTTCGTGCTGCTGGCCAGCGCGCTCAAGCTGCTTGGGCTGAGCGCGACCGCGCTGGCGATCACGATGGGCATCGTGGCGCTGGTGGGCCTGCCGGCGTGGGCCTTCATCGACGGGTACGTCCGCCCGCCCTCGGCCTGGCGCGCCGCCGGATGCGATCGGCGGCGGACGCTCGGCCTGATCAGCCTGGGCACGCCGGTGGGCGTCGGCTTCGTCACCTCGGCGGTGTACTTCGGCCGCCAGCGCCCCAGGCTCGTGCTCGCGTCCAGTGAGGACGCAAGGCTAGTCCCGGGGCGCGACGCAGAATCGGCCGCGGCGCCCAGCCGCGTCGCCTGACCTCGTCAGCACGTTATGGCGATAGAGCCGCGCGCTCAGCGGCCATGGCGATAACCACTCCCCTCCCCGGCCAGCGGGCTGGCGGCCGCTAGCGTGGCACCTCATTGCGGGCGCCACCTCATTGGGGAAGGCTTCATCATTGGCGCGGCATGAGCGCGGACAGTGGCGGCATGGATACGTTCCCGGGCCGCAGGGCCAGCGCGAGATCCGGTCCATACGAGGGGACGTCGTCTGCCCTGTCAGACGGTATCTGTAACCTTGCACCTGGGAATTCGTCCCGGAGGGCGGTCGATGGGCCAGCCAGGCAGGCCCATCGACGGGGGGGTTCAGCCTCCAGGCCGTGACACTTAGTATTCAATCAGTAGCAGATAGTAGTTATCGGCAATAAATGACACAACAAACGGGGGTTCGCGTTGCCCTAACGCCCTGAACTCGCTAGTTTCCCCTCCCGAAGCGAGTTTTTCGATACGAAACCCGAGGTGAACCGGCGTGGCTCTTCCTCCGCTCACACCCGATCAGCGCGCTGCGGCCCTGGAGAAGGCGGCCAGGGCCCGCAAGGAGCGTGCCGAGGTCAAGAATCGCCTCAAGCGCGGCTCGACGACGCTGCCCCAGGTGCTCAAGGATGGCAAGTCGGATGACGTGATTGGCAAGATGAAGGTTTCCGCGCTCCTTGAATCGATGCCTGGGGTCGGTAAGGTCCGGGCTAGGCAGATCATGGAACGGCTCGGTATTGCGGAGTCGCGGCGTGTCGGTGGCCTTGGCGCCAACCAGCGCGCGGCGCTTGAGACCGAATTCGGTGGTGATATCTGACCGACCTCCGCGATCAAGGGGGCGAGGGCACGGCCGCGTTGCACGGTTCCGGGCAGGCATCGTCCGGTCCCAGGGCGAAGCTGACCGTGCTCTCTGGGCCCTCTGGGGTCGGGAAGAGTACCGTTCTCGCGCGGATTCGCGAGGATTACCCGCAGCTTTGGTCGTCGGTGTCAGTGACGACCCGCCGGCCGAGGCCGGGTGAGGTGCACGGCCGCGAGTACTTCTTCGTCGACGACCAGGAGTTCGACCGGATGATCGCCGCCGGGGAACTGCTGGAGTGGGCTTCCTTCGTCGGCCACCGGCATGGCACGCCCCGCGCACCCGTCGAGGAGAAACTGGCCGCGGGCATCCCGGTCTTGCTTGAGATCGACCTAGCGGGTGCACGGCAGGTCCGTGCCGCCGTTCCGGACGCGCTGCTGGTCTTCCTGGCTCCGCCGTCGTGGGACGAGCTGGTCCGCAGGCTGAACGGTCGGGGCACCGAGGCGCCCGAGCTTATCGCGCAGCGCCTCGAGGAGGCGCGGGTCGAGATGGCCGCGGAGCCGGAGTTCGACGTTACCCTGGTCAACACGTCCGTCCAGGATGTATGCGATGAGCTGGTAGCCTTGATTCTCCGGTGAGACATAGCCCAGCTCAGGAAAGGCACAAGGTGGCAGGGACTCCCGCCCCGGAAGGCATTACGAACCCGCCGATCGACGATCTGCTCGAAGTGGTGGACAGCAAGTACCGTCTGGTCATCATGGCGTCCAAGCGGGCCCGGCAGATCAACGCCTACTACGCCCAGCTGGGTGAGGGGCTGCTGGAGTACGTCGGGCCGCTGGTCGAGACCCGCGTTCAGGAGAAGCCGCTGTCGATCTCGCTGCGCGAGATCCGCGATCGCCTGCTGACCGCGGAGAACGCGGAGCCCGAGGAAGCGACCCCCTGACTCCCGCGGCGGGACTGCGGGCACGGCCAGCGCAATGCCACGGCACGTCATCCTCGGTGTCGGCGCCGGCATCTCGGCCTACAAGGCCTGTGAGCTGCTCCGGCGGCTGACCGAGTCCGGGTACGAGGTACGGGTCATCCCCACCCGTGACGCGCTGCGTTTCGTGGGCGAGGCCACGTGGGCCGCGCTGTCCGGCCGGCCGGCGACCGCGGACGCGTGGGCCGACGTGCACGAGGTGCCGCACGTCGCGCTGGGCCAGTGGGCGGACCTGATGCTGGTCGCCCCGGCCACTGCGGATCTGCTGGCCCGGGCGGCGGCGGGATGGGCCGATGACCTGCTCACGGCCACGCTGCTGATAGCGGGCTGCCCGGTCCTTTACGCGCCGGCCATGCACACCGAGATGTGGGAGCACCCGGCCACCCAGGCCAATGTGGCGCTGCTGCGGGACCGGGGCGCGCTGGTGCTCGAGCCCGCCACCGGGAGGCTGACCGGCCCGGACACCGGGACCGGCCGCCTGCCCGAGCCCGCCGAGCTGTTCGAGGTCGCGGTCCGGGTGCTGAGCCGGGGCGCCGGCGGGCTGGCGCCGGACCTGCTGGGCCGGCGGGTGGTGATCTCGGCGGGTGGCACCCGCGAGGAGCTCGACCCGGTCCGGTTCCTCGGTAACTGGTCCTCGGGCAGGCAGGGATACGCGCTGGCCCGCACGGCCGCCGCGCGGGGCGCCGACGTGACCCTGGTGTCGGCTAACGTCGCGCTCGACGATCCGGCCGGCGCCAAGGTCATCCGGGTCACCTCGGCGCTGCAGCTGCGGGAGGCGATGGTGGCCGCCGCGGCCGGGGCCGACGCGGTGGCCATGGCGGCCGCCGTGGCTGACTACCGCCCCGCGGTCCGGCATGTGGCAAAGATCAAGAAGACCGGAGCCGGCCCGGAGCCGATTCAGCTCACCGAGAATCCGGACGTGCTGCGCGAGCTGTCCGCCCACCGCGGCCATCCGGGCCAGGTCGTCGTCGGCTTCGCCGCCGAGACCGAGGACCTGGCCGGCAACGGCCGCGCCAAGCTGGCCGGCAAAGGCTGTGACCTGCTCGTCGTCAACCAGGTGGGCGGCGGGCTCGCGTTCGGCACCGAAGACAACGAGGCCCTGGTCCTGGCGGCCGACGGAGCGGTCACGCACGTCCCGCGTGGCCGCAAGGAAGAGCTCGCCGACGCGGTCTGGGACATGGTCGCCGCCCGGCTTTCTTGACCCAGGGTGAGCCTGGCCCGGATACACTTCGGCAAGCCAGCGCTCATAGGGGGAAAGGAAGTCAGGTGGCCCGTCGCCTTTTCACGTCTGAGTCGGTCACTGAGGGTCATCCCGACAAGATGGCCGACCAGATCAGTGACGCTCTGCTTGATTCGATGATCAAAGACGACCCGCGCAGCCGGGTGGCCGTGGAAACCCTGATCACCACCGGCCAGGTCCATGTCGCGGGCGAGGTCACTACCGAGACCTACGTAGACATCGCCGGGATCATCAGGGAGAAGATCCTGGAGATCGGCTACGACTCGTCCGCCAAGGGCTACGACGGCGGGTCCTGCGGCGTATCCGTCTCCATCGGGTCACAGTCGCCCGATATCGCTCAGGGCGTCTCCGACGGTTACGAGTTCCGGGAAGGCGAGGGCACGGAGGATCTCGACCGGCAGGGTGCGGGCGACCAGGGCATGATGTTCGGCTTCGCCTGCCGGGAGACGCCCGAGCTGATGCCGCTGCCGATCATGCTCGCGCACCGGCTGGCCCGGCTGCTCACCGTCGTCCGGCGCAGCGGCACCGTGCCGTACCTGCGCCCGGACGGCAAGACGCAGGTCACCATCGAGTACGCCGGCGATGTTCCGGTACGCCTGGACACCGTGGTCGTGTCCGCGCAGCACGCCCCGGATATCGACCTGAAGGAACTGCTCGCCCCGGACGTGCGGGAGCACGTGGTAGAGCCCGTGGTCGCCGACCTCGACATCGACACGACCAACTACCGGCTGTTGGTGAATCCCACCGGGCGGTTCGAGGTCGGAGGCCCGATGGGCGATGCCGGGCTGACCGGTCGCAAGATCATCATTGACACCTACGGCGGGATGGCCAGGCACGGCGGCGGCGCCTTCTCCGGCAAGGACCCGTCTAAGGTTGACCGCAGCGCGGCCTACGCCATGCGCTGGGTGGCCAAGAACATCGTGGCGGCCGGCCTGGCCGATCGCTGCGAGACGCAGGTCGCCTATGCGATCGGCAAAGCCAAGCCGGTCGGGCTGTTCGTGGAGTGCTTCGGGACGGAGCGAATTTCCGTTGAGCGCATCCAGGATGCCGTGCTGAGCGTGTTCGACCTGCGCCCGGCGGCTATCACCGCGGACCTCGACCTGCTGCGCCCGATCTACTCGCAGACCGCCGCCTACGGTCACTTTGGCCGCGAGGAGCCCGACTTCTCCTGGGAGCGCACCAACCGCACCGATGCGCTGCGCGCAGCTTCGGGTCTGTGACCCAGCTCAGCCCGGGGAACGGCATCCACCCGCGCGGAGCGTTGGTCGCGTAGCAGCGATACCGAGGCTCCGCGTTAACGCGGATCGCCCCACGCTGTCTTACAGGTCGAGACGCCCGGCCGAGCCGGGGAGCCTGGAGCCGGGCGGAATGGGTGCTCGGCTCTGGTAGGACGGACACGTGTCGGAGCTGAGCGAACGCGCGTCCCGAGGGGCGCGCCGGGCCGCGGGGTCGCGCGGCCGGCCACGGCGGGCGCGTGCGGCTCCGGTTGCCGCCGAACGGCTGCCCGTCGCCCGGGTCGCTGTCGACGTCTCGCTCCCGCACCTGGACCGGCCCTTCGACTACCTGGTACCCGAGCCGATGGCTGACACCGCCCGCCCGGGCTGCCGGGTGCGGGTGCGCTTCGCCGGCCAGCTCACCGGCGGGTACCTGCTCAGCCGGGAGGCCGCCAGCGAGCACCCGGGCCGGCTGGCGTTCCTGGAGCGGGTGGTCTCGCCCGAGCCCGTTCTGACACCGGAGATCGCGGGCCTGGCCCGCGCGGTGGCCGACCGGTACGCGGGCACGCTCGCGGATGTCCTGCGGCTGGCCATACCTCCCCGCCACGCCGCGGCCGAAGCCGCGCAAGCAGCAGCAAAGCTCGCCCGCGGGCCCCGCCCGGCCGTCATCCAGGCCGACGGGCCAGCAGGGGCCGCCCGCGAGCCCCGCCCGGCGGCAGTCAAGGCCGACGGGCCAGCCACCCCCGTCCCGCACTCCTCCCGCCCCTCGCGCTCTACCCTTGGCCCGCACTCCGTTCTGAGCCCGCACTCTGCCCCCGTCCCTCGTCCTGACCCGGGTCCATGGGCGCGCTATCCGGCGGGCGAGGCGTTCCTGGCCGCGGTGGCCGACGGCCGGGCGCCCCGCGCGGCCTGGTCGGCCCTGCCCGGGTCGCTCTGGGCCGAAGAGATCGCGCGCGCCGCCGCCACGGCCGCCTCGGCCGACCGCGGCGCCTTGATC
>Ga0207700_10000205_pt1 | contig 35649 bp, 28 predicted proteins | sample LARL82metaG_FD_184348 | JGI IMG/M metagenome (GOLD analysis project Ga0207700, IMG submission 184348) | Corn, switchgrass and miscanthus rhizosphere microbial communities from Kellogg Biological Station, Michigan, USA - LAR L8-2 metaG... | ecosystem: Host-associated > Plants > Roots >...
CACGGTGCCGGAGGGATTGGTGACGTACAGATGGGTGCCGTTGGAGGTGTTCAGGTCGCCGCTCTGCAGCTTCCAGGAGCCGGTCAGGCGCCACACTGCCGCGCCGGTGGCCAGGTTGTCGGCCTCGATGGTCTCGTTGCCCTTGCTGTCACAGCCGTAGGACATGACCAGCCGGCCGACCACCAGCGGGAGGTCGGGAGAATTGCCGCCGCATTCGAAGTGCCTCCAGACAGGCTTCCCGTTGCTGAGGTTAAACACCGCGACCTCATAGCCGATGTCCGCGCCCGCCATGACAACGTACGAGCCAGATACCACCGCTCCGGTGAAGCCCGATTCAGGCTGGGTGTTCGCTGACCAGACCAGTGCGCCCGTAGAGGCGTTGAAGGCAAAAATAGAGCCTGATATCTCGCTCTCCGTTATGCAGGAGTCGTCGCCGCCCACGATGACGAGATTGCCTGATACGGCCAGCGAGTCGTAGTGGGTGACAAAGGTCGGATCTGGGTTGGTCCGCCAGATCAGCCTGCCGGTGGCGGCGTTGTACTTGCTGAGCTTGTAGTTAGTCATGGCGTACACATAGCCGCCGGCCAGCACTGGCGCACTGATGCCCGTCGGACCGCAGGCTGGATTCTGCGGGCGCAGCGGCGCGAGGACGCTTCGCAGGGGCCTGACCTTGGTCACCGCCGCGGGGGTCAGCACCTTTTCGGTCAGGTTGACCCGGCTCTGCGCCGCGTTGCCGTTCGTCTGCGACCAGGGACTGTTCTCAGTGCTCGCCAGGCTGGGCTGAACACCGATAACCACGCAAGATGCCGCCAGGGCCAGCACGGCAACGGTCTTACCTAACATGATTGCCTCCTACGGCGGCCAGAAGTAGAACGGCATGATCCCCTCCCGGCTAGTTGGACGCTCCAGCCGCGCTCGGAGATTACAGACCGCACGCGGCCGGATACTCCTACAGTTCAGCAGAAGGGCCCGTCGCGTTGCCATTGCGCCGGCCGAGGCGGCGCGATTCATGCCATCACGCCGCCCGCCCTCCCCCGGCCGGCACCGCGCCGCCAGCCGGCCACCCGGGGAGTCTCCCGACGCCGGCCCCTGACATCACGCGCGTGGCCGGGGGCCGTACCGTGGTCTGGACCACGAGTTTCGCCCCTACGGCGGAGGCCTCATGACCGAGCAGGACTTCCTCACCGTGACCGACAGCCGGACCGGCCAGGAATACACGATCCCCATCACCGACGGAACGATTCGGTCCACCGACCTGCGGCAGATCAAGGTGTCGGAATCCGACCACGGGCTGATCAGCTACGACCCGGGACTGCTCAACACCGCCGTCGCGCGCAGCCGGGTCACCTACCTGGACGGGGAGGCCGGGGTGCTGGAGTATCGCGGCTACCCGATCGAGCAGCTGGCGGCGAACGCCAGTTTCCTCGAGGTGGCCTACCTGCTCATCTACGGGCACCTGCCGTCCGAGGGCGAGCTGGCCGGCTGGGTCGAGGACATCAGCATGCACACGTTCGTGCACGAGAACATCAAGGACTTCATGCAGGGCTTCCGGTACAACGCGCACCCGATGGGGATGCTGCTCGCCTCGGTCGGCGCGCTGTCCACCTTCTACGCGGACGCGAACGTCTGGGACAACCCCGGCTCCACCGACCTGCACATCCGGCGGCTGATCGCCAAGGTGCCCACGCTGGCCGCGTTCGCGCACCGGCACAACCTCGGCCTGCCCTACGTCTACCCGGACAACGACCTGAGCTACACGGCCAACTTCCTGTCCATGCTGTTCAAGATGTCCGAACGGCAGTACCACCCCGACCCGCGAGTCGAGCGGGCGCTGGAGACGCTGTTCATCCTGCACGCCGACCACGAGCAGAACTGCTCGACCACCGCCGTCCGGGTGGTCGGCTCCTCGCACGCCGACCCCTATTCCTGCGTCGCCGCGGGCATCGGCGCCTTGTACGGCCCGCTGCACGGTGGCGCGAACGAGGCGGTGCTCAAGATGCTGGTCAGGATCGGCGACATCGGCAACGTGCCCGGCTTCATCGACGGAGTGAAGCAGGGCAAGGAGCGGCTGATGGGCTTCGGGCACCGGGTGTACAAGAGCTACGACCCGCGGGCCCGGCTGATCAAGCAGGCCGCGGACGACGTGTTCGAGGCCAGGGGCACCAGCCCGCTGCTCGACATCGCGCTCGAACTGGAGAAGCGGGCGCTGGAGGACGACTACTTCGTCAGCCGCAAGCTCTATCCGAACGTCGACTTCTACTCCGGCCTGATCTACCAGGCGCTCGGCCTGCCGCAGGAGATGTTCCCGGTCCTGTTCGCGCTGGCCAGGACCAGCGGCTGGGTGGCCCAGTGGCTGGAGATGGTGCACGACCGGGAGCAGAAGATCGTCCGTCCGCTTCAGATCTATACCGGCGACCGAGGCCTGGAGTACAAGAGCCTGACTGGGCGCGGCTGACCGCGGAGCCGTTCGGTAAAATAACTAGTTGCCATCAAGCAACTAGTTATAGGTAGGCTGTACAAACGTGCCGAAAGAGGGGCCGGACAGAGGCGACCGCTACAAGTGGGTAGCGCTCTCTAACACCACGCTCAGCATCACGATGGCGACCATCGACGCCTCCATCGTGATCATTGCGCTACCAGCGATCTTCCGCGGCATCCACCTGGACCCGCTCGACCCGGGCAACGTCAGCTACCTGCTCTGGATGATCATCGGCTACCTGCTGGTGCAGTCCGTACTGGTGGTCACGCTGGGCCGGCTGGGTGACATGTTCGGCCGGGTGCGCATCTACAACCTCGGCTTCGTCGTCTTCACGCTCGCCTCGATCATTCTCTCGCTGGACCCGCTGACCGGCCAGGGCGGCGCGCTCTGGCTGATCGGGTTCCGCTGCGTGCAGGCATTCGGCGGCGCGATGATGATGGCCAACGCGGCGGCGATCCTGACCGACGCGTTCCCGGCCAAGCAGCGCGGCATGGCCCTGGGCATCAACCAGATCGCCGGCATCTCCGGCCAGTTCGTCGGGCTGCTGCTCGGCGGCGTGCTGGCCGCCTGGGACTGGCGCCTGGTGTTCTGGGTGAACGTGCCGATCGGCGTGTTCGGCACGATCTGGTCCTACCTCAGCCTGCGCGAGATCTCGACCTCCCGGCGGGCCCGGATCGACTGGCCGGGCAATATCACGTTCGCGCTCGGCGCCAGCCTGCTGCTGGTGGCCATCACCTACGGCATCCAGCCGTACGCCGGCCACCCGACCGGGTGGTCGAACCCCAAGGTGATCGCCGGCCTGGCCAGCGGTGTGGCGCTGCTCGCGCTGTTCTGCGTCATCGAGACGAAGATCGCCGAGCCGATGTTCCAGATGAGCCTGTTCAAGATCCGGGCCTTCGCCGCGGGCAACGCGGCCAGCCTGCTCGGCGCGATCGCCCGCGGCGGCCTGCAGTTCATGCTGGTCATCTGGCTGGCCGGCATCTGGCTGCCGTTGCACGGCTACAACTATGTCGACACGCCGCTGTGGGCCGGCATCTACATGCTTCCGCTGACCGCGGGGTTCCTGATCGCCGGCCCGATCTCGGGTTACCTGTCCGACCGGTTCGGTCCGCGGCCGTTCGCTACCTCGGGGCTGCTGGTGGCCGCCTGCGCGTTCACCGGGCTGATGCTGATCCCGGTGACGTTCCGTTACTGGGAATTCGCCATACTGATCTTCCTGAACGGGGTCGGCTCCGGGCTGTTCGCGTCGCCGAACACGTCCGCGATCATGAGCGCGGTCCCGGCGCAGCACCGCGGCGCGGCCTCCGGGATGCGGGCCACCTTCCAGAACTCCGGGATGTCCCTGTCGATCGGCATCTTCTTCTCCCTGATGATCGCCGGACTGGCGGCTACGCTGCCCCGGACGCTGGCCAGCGGGCTGCGGTCGCAGGGCGTCCCGGCCGCGGTCGCCGGGCACGTCGCGCACCTGCCCCCGGTGAGCACGATGTTCGCCGCGCTACTCGGCTACAACCCGATAGCTCACCTGCTCGGGCCCAGCGGGACGCTGGCCAGGCTCCCGGCCCGGAGCGTGGCCGTGCTCACCGGCAAGCAGTTCTTCCCGCACCTGATCTCCGGGCCGTTCCACCACGGCCTGATCATCGTGTTCACGGCGGCCGCCATCATGTCGGTCATCGGCGCGGTGATCTCGCTGCTGCGGGGCAAGCAGTTCTACTACAGCGAGCCCGGGGATCCCGGCGTGCCGCTGTCCCCCGCCACGGCCCTGACCGCCGACCCGAGCCCGGTCAGCCCGAACGGGCAGCCCAGCGCGAGCGCCAGATCCAGCGCGAGCGCCACGACGCCGTCCCGGCGCGCGAACATCGGGCGCCCGGGGCCCGATCCCCCGAACGCCGGCCGCGCCTAGTCCCGGGCCGGCCCGGCGCGCGCCAGGGGACTCAGTCCGCGTGTGATGCCGACTCGCCGATTGCGCGTCAGATCGCCGCGCCCGGTCCCGCAAGCAGCTCGACGTCGCCGGCGTGCATCGGCTGTCCGCAGTGTGCACAGCGCAGGTCGACGCGGCTGACCTCGCCACATGCGTGGTGACGGTAGAGCACCGGCGGCCCGGCCTGGCCGGCGAGCCATTTGTCGCCCCAGCCGACCATGACCATCAGCAGGTCGACGAGCTCGGCCCCCTTCTCGGTCAGGACGTACTCGAACCTGGGCCGCCGGTCGTAGGGCCGGCGCTCGAGCACGCCGTGGTCGACGAGGTGGTTGAGCCGCTCGGTCAAGACCTTGCGCGAGATCCCGAGGTCGGCCTGGATCTGCTCGAACCGGGTGAAACCCACAAACACGTCGCGCAGGATCAGTGGCGACCAGGGCTCGCCGATGACATCGAGTGTGCGCGCGATCGAGCACGCCATCTCACCGAAGTTCGTGCGCTGCATAGGGGCAATTTACCACTTGGAGTTCCCTGAAGAAACTTAACCTGCTACGGTGGTGAAGTCTCCTGAAGGAACTCCAGAAAGGATCTCGGGCATAAGCAAGGTCTTGGTCGCGCTAACGGGTACATCACCGGTCGCGATCCCGGCGCCGGACGCGGGCTCGGCGACGGGACGATGCTGTTCGACTGGTACTTCGACGGCGACACCACGAGTCAGGTGTTCGACGGGTTCCGGATGAGCGAGCCCAGCGCCCGCGTCTTCGATGCCCTCGCCGCACGCGTCGGCGCCAGCCTGGCCGGCCGCAACACTTACGACGACTCCGGCTGGGCGGCGGGCGGCGGTCCGCACCCGACGGCCCACCTGGTCGTGCTCACCCACCGGCCGGCGCCGGTGAACGAGGGGCAGACCGTCGTCACGACCGGCATCGAGGACGCGGTCGCCGCGGCGCGCGAGGCGGCCGGCGACAAGGACGTCGCCCTGATGGGCGGCGGCGTCACGACCGCAGCCCTGGCGGCGGGCCTGGTCGACGAGGTGGTACTGCACCAGGTGCCGGTCCTGCTCGGCGGCGGTCGTCCCTTCTTCCAGGCACTCCCCGGGCACGTGTGCCTGCGTCTCATCGAAGCCGTCCCGGCGCCCGGCGTGACCCACCTCCGCTACGAGGTCGCACGATGATCCCGGTCGCCGAGTGCTGGGCATGATCGGCGCCCACACCGCCCGCCCCGCGGCCGCCGCCTACGGCGCGTGGGCCGCCGCAACTCCCGCTGAAAGGAGCACACCATGCTTGACCCCGACGTGCGCCGCGTCCTCGACGGCGCCTCGATCGCGCACCTCGCTACCGTCCTCCCAGACGGCTCGCCCCATACCACTCCCGTCTACGCCGGCGCGAACGGCGACCGCATCGTCTTCTTCACCGGTCCGGGCTCGCGCAAGGCACTCAACCTGCGCCGCGATCCTCGGGTGGCGCTGTCTATCGCGCCCGCCGACGACATGTTCACCCCAGTCGTCGTCAGGGGCCGGGTCGTCGCGTGGATCGAGGGCGACGCCGCGTGGGAGATCGTCGACCAGCTGGCAACCAAATACACCGGCGCGCCCTACCCACGAGGGCAAGAGCGCGTGGTCGCCCTCATCGAGCCCGAGCGACAGACCATCGGCATGGGCTGAAGTCTCCGCCCACGAGCCTGATAGCGCCGGACTTGGCCTGGCCGCCGCTACCAGGCCGCCGCCATGGCGTGGCCGCCGGCGGCGGCTTCCTCCGCGGCGAGCGCCTCGGTCAGTTCCGCCGGGCCGGGCGCGTGCACGGTCGCGGCCTGGCCGTGCACCCGGGGACGCCTCCGGGTCGCGTACCACCATCCCTGGTCGGAAACCCAGACGTGATAGCCGGGATAGGCGCGCTCGATCTCGCCGGCCGCCTCTGCGCTGGCGGCCGGCCGCAGCCGGCGTGAGCTCACGTCCTGGACTCCATGGTCTTTGTCCGGCCCGCCCTGCGGGGAGCACTGCCGCTCCCCGCAGACGGAGGGCTATGAGGTGAATGGCTCCAGCAGGTGACTGAAGGCCCACGTGCCCTGCTTGACCCCCGAGCAGGTGTTGCTGTCGGTGGTGCCCGGGCAGCCGCCGTTGTCGCGCTGGAGCGCCCAGATCGACAGCCAGCTCATGTGCCAGCGGACGGCGAAGGCCTTCACCTCGGCCATGGCGTGCACCGAGGTGGTCTCGATCTTGCCCCGGTCGTCGATGCCGGGCAGCAAGGTCATCCCCTCCAGCCGCCATAGTTGTCGCGCGCTGTCGTTGGGGAACACGCCGGCCAGCTGGTTGTGCAGGTTGAGCGCGGCGGCCATCGCGGCCGCGGCCATGTCCACCCGGCCCTCGTGCGTCTCGTAGTAGTCGAACGTCATGATGTTGACCACGGTCACCTTGACGTGGTGCGCGACCGCGTTCTGGATCACGTTCAGCCCGTTCGGGTCCAGGCCGTACGGCTCCACCGGGATCGTGAAGTCGACCTGCAGGTTGATGCCGCGGGCCGCGGCCCAGGCCTGGGCCATCGCGATGGCCTCGCTGCGCCGTGTGATGCCGGCCAGGTTGTTCAGCGACCTGTCCTCGACGTCCATGTCCAGCCGGGTCACGTGATACTTGCTGACCAGCAGCTCGTAGGCGGCGGCGATCTTGCTCACGCTGGTGCAGGAATCGGCGATCTCGGTCCCGCCATGATCCGCGCTGAAGCCGCCGAACGACGGGATGACATTGCCGCCCATATGGCGCAGCGCGGCGATCTCGGCCAGGTAGTGCCCGCCCGACAGCGGCTGCTTGGCGTCGCCGTTCCAGGTGGCCGTGCACGACCCCTTCTTCGGCGTCTGGATGAACGCGAGGGTGAGATAGCGCGCGCCCGACTTCTTGGCGATCTTGGAGATACTCGTGGGCAGGTAGGCCTCGAAGTAGGGCGCGTACACCCGGGACGGGATCGGCGTCAAGCCTGCCCCGGCCGCCCGGCCGGACGGCGCGGCCGAGGCCGCGGTGCCCGCCCAGGCCGAGACGACCAGCGCGGCGGCCGCGGTCAGGGCGAGGACGCGGGGTCGGGGATGGCGGAATCTCACAGGTTGCTCCCTTCTGAGCGGTCGCGCGGCGAGCCGCCGTCGGCCGGGTCGGCGGTCACGGCGCGGGCGCGGCGATGTTGCTGGCGGCCACATTCCAGCCGGACAGGCTGATCACGGGGGTGGCGCCGTGCAGGTCGGCCGAGTCGTAGCTGACCGTCAGCGTCTGCGACTGCCCCGGCCACAGCGAGATGCCGTTGGCGTTCCACGTCGAGGAGCGCAGCTCGCTGTCGCCAGGACGCACGCCGCCGCCGCGGGTGCCGCGGCGCACGTCGGCGCGCAGGAACAGGGCCACCCTCGGGGAGGCCGAGGTGTTGGTGATCGTCACCCTGGTCACCAGGTTGGCGCCATCCGGTCCGCGCTGCCGTGAGGTGACCGCCCGGGCCTGCACCGCCGCGGCCGGGAGCGAGTTCAGCGCGGTCAGGTTCGCGTACGACGTCATCGTGGCCTGCGGGTTGCCCAGGGTCTTGCGCCAGTTCGGCACGTCGGGCTGGGTGGACAGCCAGTAGACGTTGTTGTCCAGCAACGCGCCGTGCCGCCGCAGCAGCAGTTGCACGAAGTAGACCTGGGCCGGGGCGGGCGGGGCGGTCGCGTGCGGTACCCGCAGCCGGGTCAGGTCATTGCGGACCTGCTGACTGGCCAGCGAGAACGGGCCGGTTCGCACGTCTTCCAGCCGGCGTCCGGCCAGGCTGTACACCCGGGCCTCGAGGGACAGGCCAGCCTGCCGCGAGCCGGTCAGGTTGTCCACTCCCGCGTTGTGGCTGTCCAGCGCGAAGAACGAGTGCAGGCTCCGGTTGGCCTCCTGCGCGCCGAAATAGGCTCCGGCCTGGTCGCCGTCGCTGTTGTAGAGGTTCCAGAGCAGGCTCGGCCAGCCCTTGTTGACCTGCCAGTAGACGGTTCCGGTGGACGGGGTGGGCTTGCTGGTCGAGTGGTCGAGGTAGGCCTCGAACTGGGCCCGGGTGTTCTCGTAGTTCTGCAGCTGCGCCTTCTTGACGTACCCGGCCAGGCTGGTCCACGGGCCGTACCGGTGAGTCAGCGCCTGGTCGAAGTTGAACAGCGTGCCGAAGGAGTAGCCGTGGTGCCCGGTTCCCTCGTAGTTGGCGTGGTACTGGTTGTAGCTGGGGTTCTTCCACAGCTCGGCCTGCTCATGCGGCGACATGAAGCGCTTGATCGAGTCCAGCGTCGGGACCGTGTTGCCTGCGCTCTGCTCGCTGTCATAGGCCCAGGCGCCGCCGACGTTGGTCCTGGTCGAGTCCCCCGGCAGGTAGCGGCTGGTGTTGTACCAGTAGGTCGGGGGCACCCAGTCGTAGGGTCCCTCCTTCTCCCCTGACGGCCCGAGGATCGGGCTGCTGTTGTACTCGGCGGAGGAGATGAGCGGGTCGTCGAAGTCCGCCTGACGGAAGGCGGCCAGCGACACCTTCTCCTGCTTCGGGATGGGCGGGTTGTCGCTCCACTGGAAGCTGTCCACGCTCGGGTGGTTGCGCAGCCGCTGGCCCAGGGTGAGCGCCGACAGCCGCAGCACCCGGTAGTCGGCCTTGGTCACGCCCTTCCCGTTGAAGGGCAGCTGCCAGGCGTCGCAGCACTGGTAGCCCGCGTTGATCAGGATCCCTGCCCGGTCCATCTGGCCGAAGAAGTTATCGGGCATCAGGTGGCCCTCCAGCCGGAGGGTGTTGACGCCGAGATTGCGCAACAGCACGACCTGCCGGGCGATGTCGGCCGCAGAGTAGTGCAGGAACAGGTTGGGCGAGAACCCGCCGCCGCGCACGACGAACCGCCTGCCGTTGACGGCGAACACCCGCGCGCCCGCCGGTGCCATCGGGGACTTGCCGGTGAGGTATGAGGTCACGGTCCTGATGCCGAACTGCTCGTGCGTGGAGTTCAGCACCCGCCCGCCCTGGGCGATCCAGGTCACCAGGGTGTACAGCGGCTGGCTGCCCATCTGGTACGGCCACCAGACCCGGGGGTGGGCGATCCGCAGCGCCGGGTTGGCGGCCGGCGTCAGCGTCACGGTCCGCGTGGCGTGCGCCGGCACGATCACCTGGCGGCTGATCACGACAGCCGGAACGTGCTGGCCGGGCGGGCTGATCGCCGCGCTGAACCGGCCCCGCTCCGCTGCGCCGGAGGAGTTGGTGATGTCGGCTTTCACGGTCACGGCCGAGCTGGTCAGGCCGGGCGCGTTGCGCTGGATCACGTGCGCGTTGCCGTCGGCGAGCGGCCCGGCCGCCTGCAGCTGGACCGGGAACTGGATGCCGGTGTTGTTGTCGAGCGGAATCTGGTTCCAGTCCACGTCGTCGAGCGTGAACAGTTTTGTCGGGTCGTTCGGGTGGATCTCGATGGCCACGGTGTTCGTCCCGCGCCGCAGCAGCGGGGTGATGTCGAAGGCGAACCGCGTGTAGGCGCCGGTGACCGTGGCCGGGGTGGCCAGCCGGTGGCCGTTCACCCATACCGCGGCCGCGCCGACAACGCCGTTCACGACAAGCTGGGCGCGCTGGCCGGGACGCAGCCGCGGGCTGAAGTCGGTCCGCCACCACCACGGGACCGCGAACCTCGGCACGGTCACCTTGCCGATCTGGTTCATGTAACCGAAGCACTTCTTCATGTTGGCGGCGTAGAAGACGCTCTGCCGGCTGTCGCTGCCCTGGTTCACGTGCAGCCTCGGGTCGCCGGGGCAGACGCCGTTCTGCAGCAACGCCTCGATCTCGGTGCCCGGAGCCCCGGCGTCGTCATTGGTCACCGGCAGCCAGGAGCGCGTGCTGAACCCAGGCTCGGAGATCGCGGCACCGGACTGGGTCGCGGTCGCGCTGCTGGCCACCCGCCAGCCAGCTGCCCCCAGGTTGACCAGGTCACTGGCGCCGGTGTCGGACGGCGAGGCGAGCGCGGCCGTGGCCCTGCTGATCAGGGCGACGATGGCGGGTCGCGGCCTGGCCGCGCTCCCCTGCCCGGTCGCGGCCGCGCCCGGCCGCGCGGCGACGGACGTCCGGCCAGCTTGCGACGCCTGGGCCGGCAGGCCGGACAGCGTCGCGAGCGCGACCGCTAATGTCGCGGCGGACCAGGTTGCGACTCGGATCCCGGAGGCTCGGCTGGTGGTGCGCACCGCTGTGCTCCTCTCCGCGGCCACTGCGCCGCGATCGGCTCACTCCCGCCCCGTCGGTCCCCCGTTACTCCACGTCGGCGCCGTCGCCCTGCGCGGCTCGCTCACCCGGGCGCTGGAGAGACTGCATGGGTGAGCGCCGCCCTGCCGGCGGGCGCATTAGTTTGTATAGTTTCCAAACCACCTGATCAGAATCCGTTTCAGCAGTCAAGCCCTGCGGGCATTCGAGTCAGCCGCGTGTCGCCTGACCCGGGCGCGGCGTGCGGGAGCGGCCGGGGCCGGCTGGGCGTGCCGATGCGCGGCGCGCAGCCGGCTGTGCCGGCGGGCGACACCGCCACCCGCGGAGCTAGCGCTAGCCGGGCGTACCGGTGGGCAGCGCGGCCATGAGCTGCTTCCAGGCCAGGTCGCCGCCGGCGGCCAGGCAGCCATCGACCACGGCGTCAGAGCCGAGCGCGCTGACCCGGACCGGGGGCCGGACGGGAGCCAGGGTCTGCAGCTCGGCACTGACCGCATCCGCGAAGCCGGGCGCCTGGCCGATGCCGCCGCCCAGCACGATCAGCTCGGGATCCACCACCGTGATCACGACGCAGATTGCCTTGGCGACCAGCCGCGCCTCCTCGGCGACGACCGCCGTCGCGCGCTCGTCACCCCGGGCCGCGGCGTCGAATACCCGGCGCGCGGTCACCGGCCCGCGTAGGCCGGCCTTGCGGGCCGCCCGCACCACCGCGGCGGCCGCCGCGGCGGACTCGAACTCACCGCGCTTGCGGGCGTCGCTGGCGTCGGCGCCGGGTCCCTCGGACAGCGGCATGTATGCGATCTCGCCGGCCACTCCGTGTACGCCGCGGCGCAACTGGCCGCCCAGCACCAGGCCCATGCCGATGCCGGTGCCGACGTGGACGAAGGCGAAGTCATTGACGTTCCGGCCGTGACCGAGCGCGTGCTCGGCCAGCGCTTCGGCGTCCACATCGTTCTCGATCAAGACCGACTCGCCGAAGGCGGCCCGCAGCCCCGCGAGCGCGGCGGGCTGGTCCCACCCGGGGAGCCCTCCGGTCAGGGCCATCGCGTTTCGGCCCGGGTCATAGACGCCTGGGCTGCCGATGACGGTCTGGGTGATGGCGGACCTGGTGACCCCGGCCTCATCGCATACGACCTCGCCGAGCCGGACCAGCTCGGCCACCCGGCCGCGGACGCTGGTAGCGCGGGCGCGCAGCGTGGACCGGGCCCGGACCTCGCCCGCCAGGTCGGCGAGCGCGCCCCTGACGTACTCGTGCCCGATATCGAGGCCGAGCACCAGCCCGGCGTCGGGCCGGATCTCATACAGCAGGGCCGACCGGCCGGGCACCCCGGTGCGCTGCCCGGCCGCCTGCACCAGGCCGGCCCGCTCCACGTTGCCCAGCGCCAGCGACACGGTCGGCTTGGAAAGCCCGGAGGCGCGGGCCAGCTCGGCGCGTGAGCACGGGCCGAGGGTCCGGATGTGCTCCAGGAGCAGCTGCTCGTTGAGCGCCCGGATCAGCGGAGGGCGCGCGGCCGATATGCTGCCGCTCGGCCCGCCGCGGCCGACCCGTCCCCCGGCGCCCCGTCTCCCCGCGCCGACGTCCGGCACCTCGGCCACCGCGCTGCCCAGGGCGCCGGATGACAGTGTTGTCACGGCCACCTCCTGCTCCATGATCTCTCGTTCCCCCCGCGGATGGCACGAGGTTTAGTCAATTCACATCCTTGTATCACAGAGATAGTTAGGATACTGTCCTAACTATCTGATCGGGAGGACCAGCGTCGCATGTCCACTGCCGCCCGCACGCGCGCACACCCCCGCCGCGTCGTGACCAGATGCCGCTGCGGCGGCGCCCCGGCCCCGGCAGGCAGCACCTCCGCGAGGACGTGCCGCGTCCGCGTCTTGACCTGCGACTCCTCTGGGTTACACGGTCACGCCCGGGATGTCATCCGGTGCCGTCGGCCAGCTGGGTTGCTTGTCCGCGAGACATAGTTTGGATACTGTCCTAACTAACTCATTCTAGAGGGGCTCCGCACAGCATGAGTAGCACTCCCGTCCTGCTGGCGATCGACTTCGGCGGCACCAAGATCGCGGTTGCCATCGCCGATCCCGGCGGACGCAGGCTCGCCTCGGCCACGGTGGACAGCGCCGGCGAACTCGGCGCCCGCGCGGCCTTCGAGCGGGCTGTGGGCGTGGCCAGGGATCTTCTGGGCGGGGTGCGCGACCCGCATCTGGCGGCGGTGGGCGTGGCTACGTTCGGGATACCGTTCGATGATCGCGTCGAGCTCGCCCCCGCCATCGCCGGCTGGGACGACCTCGCCCTGGGCCGCGAGCTTCGCGCTGCCTTCCCCGGCGCGGAGGTCAGGATGGCCACCGACGCCAAGGCGGCCGCCCGCGCCGAGGCCACCTGGGGCGCACTGAGGGGCAGCGATCCGGGCGTCTACCTGAACCTCGGCACCGGCCTGTCCGTCGCGATCGTGATCGGCGGTCAGGTCGTCATGGGCGGCCACGGCGCGGCCGGCGAGATCGGTTACAACCTGCGCGCGGTCGGCGACGTCGGGCTAGAGCTTGACGACCGTACCCCGCTGGAGTGGATGGTCAGCGCCAAGGCGCTGGCCAGGCGGGCCACCGAAGCTGTCGGCTCGGCCAGGGAACTATCCGCTGCCGAGGCGTTCGAGGCCAGCGCCGGCGACCAGTCGCTGGATCACGTCATCGACGAGTTCGTCGCCGAGCTCGCCTTTCACCTGGTCAACCTGGCGAACTGCATCGATCCGGTGCGGATCGCCGCAGGCGGCGGAATGACGGGATCCTGGGAGCGCCTCCGCCCTGGCCTGGAGCAAGCGCTGCGGGCGGGCGTCCCCTACCCGCCCGAGCTGGTCCTGGCTGAATTCCCGTTCGACGCCCCGCTGATCGGCGCGATCGCGCTGGCCGTGGAGGCGGTGCGGGACCGGCTAGGCGTGGTCACCGCCCGCGTGGACGGCAGGCACCGGCCCGAGCGGGCCCTGACCGATGCGCGTCCCGGGGCGGACGAGCGGAGCAGCGCGGCGGCCGACGGCCGCACTCACGGCAGCTGACCGAGGAACTGCGCCGCCACGCTCGGGCCGGAGCCTCCGGTGTAGAACACGTCGTCACGGTGGTCATACAGGTACAGCGTCGTCCCCGAGGCCTGGTTGACCACGACCGTCACGTGCTTGCCGGACAGCGACGCGTCCGATACCGAGAGATCCGGGGAATCCGTGCGGGAGCTGCTGATGATCGCCTTCCGCAGCGACGCCGCGCTGATCCCGGCGGCCTGGAACACGCCGGCATCAAGGCCCAGAGCCCCCGACGGATCCCACACCTGGGCGTAGTAAAGGTCGGCCGAGGTCTTGCCCACGCTGGCCAGGTACCTGGTCATCTGCTGCGCCCATGCGGTGCCGCCGAACTCCGCGAAGATCGCCTGCCCGGTCGTGCTGGCCCGGTTCAGCGCGATGCCGTCGAGGTGACGCGGCAGCATCGCCTCCAGCGCGGGAGCGGCGTGGCCCTTCGGCGCGGACGCTGACGGGCCGTCCGCCGGTGCCGGGCTGTGCCCGGCACCGGCCGGCCGGGGCGGCGGATGGGCGGCTACCGATCCGCACCCGGCCGCGAGGACGCAGGCCGCTGCCACGACCGCGGCCATCACCGCAGCCGGGCGGGTCACAGGCCGGCGCACTGGCCGCTCTCCGGGCCGCTGACCGCGTTGGGCTGCGCGTTGTTCACCGGGGGCGGGGCGTTCCCGGTGCAGGACAGCGGCCCGCCGATCGTGTTGTCGCCCAGCACGATCGGCGTCGTGCCCGTGGTGTTGCCGGTCAGCCTGACCGGCCCCGCGATCTGCGCGTTGGTGACCGACACCTGGCCGGTTACGCCGCTCAGCGTCACCGGTCCGCCGACGGATGTGCCGTCGACGCTGACGGACCCGCCGCCGTTCGTGGTCAGCGCGCCGCCGACGCTGCCGCCGACAGCGGCGAAGGACGCGCCGGACGCCACCGTCACCGGCCCGGTGACGGACCCGCCGGCCAGGCACGTCGTGCCCGAGGACACCGCGAGCGAGCCGGAGTGGGTGCCGGTGATCACCGATCCGCAGTTCAGCGGCAAGGCGAACGCCTGCACCTGGTTGGCCGGCGTCTCGAACGACACCAGCGCCGAGCCTCCCGACTTGAGCGCGTTGTCCTGGTCAGAGCTGAGCGGTATCGAGACGGTCTGGCTGCCCCCGGACATCTGGACCACCTGATCGGCGATTAGATGGCCGCCCATGTTGGTCCCCCATGGCGCTGCCTGGCCGTCGGAGGCCGAGCATGGTGTGAAGCCCTGCTCGAACGGGTCGGAGGCGCAGCTCGAGGTCCAGACCGGGATGTAGGAGTGGTCGCCGGACCACAGGAAGATGTGCGCTCGGCCGGATCCGCTGGCGTTCAGGGCCAAGGTCGCGGACGACGGCGACAGGCTGCTGTTCGTGATGGACAACTGGTCGCTCGCGGGCGCGGGCGCCAGGCCAGCGATCGGCACGCCGTTGCGGGCCGACTGGTAGATCGTCTGCGGCGAGTCAACGCCCTGCGCGGCGCTGGCCGGGATGATCGGGGCGGTGGGAGTGTCAGACTGCCCGGCAGGCGGCGTGTAGCCCTGCAGGTAAGCGTGACCCCAGTGATACGGGTCGGATTGCACGCTGTTCCATGCCGACCAGGCCTCGCGGGTGCTCTGGTCGATGTGCAGCTGGTTGCGCTCGATGTAGGGGATGATGTTCAGGCCCAGGTGCTCGGGGTCTACGACGTTGCCCGACGCGCTGCCGGTGGGCGGCGTCGACGTGGGGCCGACGGCCGCCGGCAGGTCGGCGAACGGGATCTTCACCTCGAGGTTGTAGTAGCCGTTCGCGAACTGGTGCGGCTGGTTCGGGTCGTTGTTCCCGACCCACTGAGCCGTCGAGACAACCTGCATGCCGGGCGCGTTCGGGGGATCCGGGACGGTCTGCGCCAGCGGGCCGTTCGAGTATCCCTGGTGGTTGTCCGCGTCGCGCTCCCAGCACGGGCCGTTCGCGGACGGGTTGCCCAGAGTGTTCGCCGGGTCGTTGGTGTACGGGAAGATGCCGGTCTTGAACGTGGTCGCGGTATCGGCCACCTCCGGCAGCCCGGAGCCCAGCGGCCCGAGGTCAGAGGAGTTGCCCCGCGGGTCGATGTCGATCTCGACCGAGTCGACCAGCCAGTGCGCCACGCATTGCTGCGGCGTGGCCGCGTAACTCTGGATCTGGTCGCGAATGTGGACGAAGAAGTACAGGTCGCTGCCGTACCAGGCGACCTTGGCGTAGGTGCTGTTGACGTCGCCGGGCGACGCTCCGGGCGCGGTGCCGCAGTCGACTCCGGCCGGATTGCAGGCGGCGCCCTGCCATACCTTGCTCAGGTCGAGCGCGGGCCCCGGGTACTCCCCGGCGCTCTCCTGGCCGTCGAGCGTCGGCGCCTGCGATGCCTGCGGGATGACCGTGGTCGGAACCAGGTCGAGCGAAAGCGTCTCGCTCGATGAGCTGGCCGGAGTGCCGTACGACGTGGTGATGCCCACCGGATAGCTGGTGCTGCTGGCGAGCGTGGTATCGGTGTTGGTGACCTGGAAGGTGACCGTCGTGTCAGCGCCGGGGGCCAGGCCGCTGTACGACTTCGAGGTGGTGTCGGCGGAGAAGCCGGAGGGCAGCGAGAGGCTCACGTCGCCGGACTGGGTGACGTTGGACCAGTTGTGTACGTCCACCGGGACCGAGATGGTCTCGCCGGTGCCGATCGGATCGACGGCGGACGAGCGGCCCAGGCGCAGGGCCTGCGGCGCGGTCTGGGTGACCCACTGGTCATACTCTGCGAACTTGCCCCAGCGCTGGAACCGTCCTTCGACGCCCGGCACGATCTGCACGACGTTGTCGGTGTAACCGGTCATCGCGCCGTCGGTAAGCTGTGCCGAGATCTTGTACTGCCCCGCTGACGCGCTAGCGCTGGGCGTCACGGTAAACGTCGCCGTCGACTCGCTCGTGGCCGAAATAGGCCCGACAGACTGCGGCCCGCTGACCGTCCAGCCGGACGGCACGTTGAGCTTGACCGAGCCCTGAGGCAAGGTGCCCGACCCGGACTTGGTGTGCACGGTGACCTGGAACGAGTCCCCGGCGACGCTGAAGAACCTGGACAACGTGAGGTAGAGCAGCGAGCCGGTGGGCATCCCGCCCGGATCCTGCATCGTGGCGCCCAAGAAGATCGCCTTGTCCAGCCCGGCATACGAGTTCTGCGTACCGTCGGGGTTGACGTTCGGCTGGAACGGCACGAAGGACTCGGTCATGCCGAACCGCGAGCAGCCGGGACTGGCCACCCGCTGGAACATGGTCCGGCTCTGCGTGGCATAAGCCGAGGTCCCTTCGGCCGCGACCTGGGCCCACGTCTTCGCCGAGCCCGCCGGCTGGCCCTGCAGGTTGCCCGCCGGCCAGCGGTACGGGGAGGGGTAACCGGTCCACACACCCGCGACCGTGCTCATGTTGCCGGCCGCGGGGACGAACCCGGTGGTGCAATTCGCCGCCGTGGTGGTCCCACCGCTGCCCGCGGTGCTGCCGCCGGAGAACACCTTCTTGACCTGCCACGTGCTGAGCGCGTCCGGCCCGGTGAGCTGGTCGGGGAACATGCTCGGGTCAGCGGCCGCCTGCACGCCTTCCCAGATGAAGCGGCCGGCCTGCTGATGATTCCCGTGCCCGGCGGCGAGGGTAGGCGTGAACCCGATGTAGATGTCGGGCTGGGTCTCCCTGATGATCCGCGTTACCCGCGAGAGCGTCTCGTCGTGACCCCAGAAGAACTGGGTCAGCGGCGCGCTCTGGTTGTAATAGAAGTCGACCCGGTCCAGGTAGAACAGGTTCATGGTGCCGGAACGGTAGTGGGCCGCGCGGTCCTCGTTCTCGCGACGGATGCCGAGCGAAGGGCCCGTCTCCGGCCCGACGGCGTTTCCGCCCCCCTCGCCCCGGGTGACCTGAATGATGCCGCAGCGGATGTGGTACAGCTGGTGCCAGACGCCGCACGGCCCGATGATGCTCGTGTCATCGTCGGGGTGTGCCCACTCCCCCAGCACATTGATCTTGTAGACCTTGGCCTGGCTCGTGGCGGCCGGCGCGTGCTGGGCCGCGGAGGCCGGCGCGGCGGTGAGCGCTAGACTGCCCAAGGCCAGTAGCGCCGCGCCCCCGGCTATCGCGCTCGTACGGCCGCGCGCCAACTTCTTCATCGCTACCTCCGTGGCCTCAGGACACTTCGCGCTGACGAACGACAGCCAGGATGCGCGCCAGCCGCGACGGCCCGGGGCGCATGTGGCGAGGGATGTGACGAACGGCGGGAACGCGAGGCCGCAGCCTCGCCGACAGCTGAGACGCAGATCGCACAGGCTGCCTCCCGGATGGTGAGCCGTTCTGGCAGAATGGCACGTTCCAGAATGGAGCGTTCCAAAATGGCACGTTCCAACACCTTCGCCGGAAACGGTAGCCGCACCGTCACTTACCGTCAATACCTAATTTGCGGAACATCATCACGCGGCCGTCCGGACCCGCCGAGCGGCCGCGGATCGGCAGGAGGGGAAGCGCTATCGGGGGCGGGCGCCGGGCGCGAAACCAGCGGGACCGCAAGCGCTACGGGGAGGCGGACGCCGCGGCCGGGGATCCTCGGCGGATCCGCGGGGCCGCGGACCCGCCGGGGGCCCGCGGGGCCGGCGCAGCCGTCGACCGGCGCACGATGAGCGTCGGCGGCAGCATGTGCAGCCGCCGGCCGGCCGAGAGACCGCTCAGCCGGCGCAGCAGCGTTCGCATGGCCAGCTCACCCATTTCCTGGCGCGGCTGGTTCACGGTCGTGAGCGAGAAACGGTGCGTCCTGGCCAGGAACGTGTTGTCGTACCCGACGAGTGACACGGTCTCTGGGACGGATCCGCCCGACTCCTCGATGGCGTCATAGGCGCCCACCGCGGCCAGGTCGTTCACGGCGAACATGGCGGTTACCCGGGCACCGCGCAGGGCCGTCTTGGCGGCCGCCTCCCCGCCCTGCTCGTTGACGTCACCGGACAGCACCCGTATCCAGCGGCCCAGCCCCGCATCGCGCATCGCTGCCTCATACCCAGCCCGCCTGGCGCGGCCCGCCGATGCGGTTTCCGCGGCGAGATGGGCGATCCGCTGATGCCCGAGTGAGACGAGGTGCTCGACGGCAAGCGTGGCCCCTAGGTAGTCGTTGTCCACCACGGTGTCCACCCTGCGGTACCGCTCAGCGCTGCCCCCCACGACCACCACCGGGACCTCGCGGCCCAGACCCTCGATAACGTCGGAGGGCAGCTCCGATCCCAGCAGGACAAGTCCTTCGACCCGAAGCTCGAGCAGTCCCTCCGCCGCGTCGACCGCCTCGCTGACGTCTGCTCCCGAGACGACCAGCAGCCGGTGCGCGGCCGCCCTGGCCTCGGCATTGATGCCGTGCAGGACCTCGGCGTAGAACGGGTTGAGCAGGTCGGTGACGACCACGCCCGAGGTATGGGTCCGGCCCGAGACGAGCCTGCGCGCCAGTCCGTTGGCCCGGTAGCCGAGCTCGGCCGCCGCCTTGAGCACGGCCTGTCTCCGCTTGTCGCTGACCGACGGTGACTGCCGCAGCACGAGCGAGACAAGCGACTTGGAGACTCCCGCGCGGGCGGCTACATCGCGGATGGTCGGCTCTGACCGGCCAGTTCCCACAGAGGGCAGTGTAACCGTCGGCGTCCCGACGGTCGGCGGTCCGGCACCGTCTGCCGAGGCGAGTCGCGCACCTTGACAGCACGCACACGCTCCGCCCACTATATTTTGGAGCGTTCCAATTCATGTTCGCGGCCACCGGCGCATGGAGATGTCCGCCGGCCACGTTCGGGCCGTCCGGCAGGCTGACTACGTCCGGAGGGTGGCTTGACCGATACGCAGGCAACCAGGCGAGACACCATCCGCGCGGTTGTCTTTCAGGGCCCAGGACGCATTCAGCTCTGTGCGCGTCCCCGGCCCTCGCTCGCGTCAGCGGCTGACGTCCTCATCGCGGTCGAAGCGTGCGGCATCTGCGGAACCGACCTGCACATCCTCGAGAACCCGCCAGGTCATCCCGCCACCCCCGGCGTGGTTCTCGGTCACGAGATGGTGGGTCACGTCGCGGAGGCCGGGCCGGAGGCACGCGGGGTCACGGTCGGCGACCGCGTGGTGGTAGCGCCCAACATCTCCTGCGGCAGCTGTGCGCCATGCAAACAGGGTGCGCCCAGCGCCTGCCTGAGCTCCAGTACGGTCGGGATCTTCCGCGACGGCGGGCTGGCCGACCTGGTGTCCGTACCGGCCCGAGCCTGCCATCGCGTGGCCGAGGCACTTCCGGCCCGGGTGGCCGCCTTGACCGAGCCGTTGTCCTGCGTGCTCAACGGGATCCGCCGGGTGCGCCCGATGCCGGGCGAGGTCGCCGTGATCCACGGCGCGGGCGCCATCGGGCTGCTGTTCCTGGCCGTGCTCGGCGCGGGCGGAGTGCGCTGCGTCGTGGCCGAGCCGGTCGCACTGCGGCGCGAGGCGGCGCGACTCATGGGTGCGGCGGCCACGGTCGATCCGGCCACGGCTGATGTGCGCGCGACGGTCAGCGCCCTGCAGCCGGGCGGTGCCGATCTCGCGGTCGACGCGGTCGGAAGCCAGTTCGGCGCCGCTGTGGCCGAGGTCAGGCCGGGCGGCGGTGTGCTGCTGTTCGGCATGAACAGCCAAGCCCGGTCGGTGATCGCGCAGAACGACATCACCCGGCGCGAGATCACGGTCCACGGCGCCTACGTCGGGGAGGCAACATTCCCCGCCGCAGTACGTCAGCTGGAGTCGGGGCTGCTCCGCCTGGACCCGGTGATCAGCCACTACCTGCCGCTGGAACGGGCTCAGGACGCGATCGACACGCTGAGGTCAGGCGGGGCCGTGAAGGCAGTGCTCGATGTCGCCGGATCGGCCGTGATCGCGGAGGATTCCGGGGAGCGTCCCCTGGGCCGGCCCGGCGTCAGCGGATTCAAGCAGAAGGGAGCATTGCGGTGAGCGGCCGCCCGGCGGCCAGCCAGCGCGCGCCGTCCGCGGGCCCGCGCCATGACCGCGACCCCGCGGCACGCGGCCGCGTTCCGTATCCTCGTGACTGGCCTTTACCCCCGTGACTGCGCCATCTCCCCCGACTGGCCCATCTCTCGCCCACTGGCCCACTGGCTCATCGCTCCCCCACTGGCCCATCTCCCCCACTGGGCCATCTCCCCCCACTGGGCCATCTCCCCCCACTGGGCCACCTCTCCCCACTGGGCGGCCTCCCCCAGACTGGCCCGGTCCGCCGCCGACAGCCCGGCTAATGACCGCTATCCCCCGATGTGTGCGCGAACCGGCGAGATCGGCCCATGGCCTCGTGCCTGCCCTGTACCATCCTTCTCACCAGCGAGGGAGCGGTCTCACCAGGGAGGGAGCGGCTAGGTAACGATCGGGTCGCGGTCTTGCCGCCGCCGCAATAGTTAGGATACTGTCCTAACAATCTCATAACACCCGTTGCTGAATCGGCCCTCTCAGGCAGGTCATATTGAGCCCATCCCAGGTCGCTTTCGGTCTGGACCACCGCCGCGCGGAGATCGCCGTGGGCGTATCCGGCATGGCCGGGAGCCGGGTTGCGGGGATGAGGGACGATAGTTGGACCGCCACGGGCGGACGGGCCAGCGTTGGGTCCGCTATCCGCGATGGCGCTGGCGATCGACGCACCCCCGCCCTCCAGCGTCCCACGGCCATGCACCTGCCGGCGGCCGGAATCCGGCCAGGCGTGCGCTACTCGACAGCCAGCCGGCGACCGACCGTCCCGGTACCGTGCTGTATCAGGACACAATGGCATGAGATCCGTCATGTCGTCACCGGGCCGACGGATACGTCCACCGGCCAGTCATCATCGGGACTCCTCGAAAGGCAAGAGCCATGAGACGCCTTAGAACAATCGGGGTCATCGTCGCGGTAGGCCTGCTGGCAGCCGCCTGCGGTAGCAGCGGCGGCAAGTCGTCATCCTCGTCCGGTTCGTCCGGCAAGACCACCGCAAGCGGCACGCTGACCATCGACAACGAGAGCGGCGGGACCTGGACCTGCCAGTTCAACCCGTTCAACCTGAGCTACATCAGCTACTCGCTGGGCAACGTCTACGAGCCGCTGATGTTCGTCAACACGCTGCAAAGCGGGAAGCAGACTCCGTGGCTGGCCACCAAGGCGGTGTGGGGCAACGGCAACAAGCAGATCACGTTCACGATCCGCAACGGGGTGAAGTTCTCCAACGGCACCCCGATGACCGCGGCTGACGTGGTCTTCACGTTCAACATGCTCAAGGCGCACAAGCCCATGGACATCAACGCGGTCTGGTCGGTGCTGTCCAGCGTCACCCAGCAGGGCTCGAACCAGGTCGTCATGAAGTTCAAGACCGCGGCGGTGCCGTACTTCTACTACATCGCCACCCAGGTCGCGATCGTGCCCAAGGCCATCTGGTCGAAGATCGCCAACCCGGTGACCTACCACGACACGAACCCGATCGGCACCGGTGCCTACACGCTCAGCAAGTGCTCGCCGCAGGTAATCAGCTATACGGCCAATCCGCACTACTGGCAGCCGGGCCTGCCGAAGGTCAAGACGGTCAACTACCCGTCGTTCCTCACCAATGACACCGCCAACACCTTCCTGGCCAACGGCCAGGCGCAGTGGGGCAGCCAGTTCATCCCCAGCATCAAGCAGTTCTACCTGGACAAGAGCCCGAACTACCACTACTGGTTCCCGCCCGTCGCCAACGTCTCGCTGTTCCCCAACCTGACGAACCCGCTGCTCAAGGACGTGGCGGTCCGCCAGGCCATGGCTTACGCGATCGACCGGCACAAGGCCTCGTCCATCGGCGAATACGGCTACGAGCCGGCCTCGAACCAGTCCGGTATCGTCACCCCGACGTTCACGAGCTGGCTGGACACCTCGCAGGCGGCGGCCTACGGCAATAACTACAACTACAACCCGAACAAGGCGATCTCGATCCTGAAGGCGGCCGGTTACCACAAGGGCTCCAACGGGATCTTCGTCTCGCCGTCCGGCAAGCCGCTGTCCTTCACGATCTTGAACAACGGCGGGTTCTCCGACTGGGTGGCGGCGGTGCAGACCATCCAGCAGAGCCTGAAGGCCGTCGGCATCCAGGTGACGCCGCAGAACCTGAACTCGACCACCTACCAGACCAACCTCTACACGGGCAAGTACCAGCTCGCCTACGGCAGCGAGACCGGCGGCCCGACGCCGTACTACGAGCTGCGGCAGTGGCTCTACTCGGCGAACTCGGCGCCGATCGGCACCGCGGCCGGGTCCAACTTCGAGCGGTACAGCAACCCGGCCACCGACAAGCTGATCAACGAGTACGCCAAGACCGCCGACACGGCGACCCAGCACTCGATCGTGAACCAGCTGCAGAAGGTCATGCTGTCGCAGGTCCCGGTGATCCCGGTCACCGAGTCGGTCGACTGGTTCCAGTACGACACGGGCAGCTTCTCCGGCTGGCCCACGCCGAGTAACCCGTTCGCGCAGCCGGCCGCGTACAACTACCCGGACTGGGGCCAGGTGATGATGCACCTGACACCGAAGGGCTAGCGGCCGCGGCCCGGTCCCGGAACGCCGCGTTCCGGGACCGGGCCGGACCGTTCCGTCGCGGGCCTTGCGGCCCGCGGCAAGACGAGTGACCGTGGGGAGGACAGCAGTGAGTGGCAGGAGGTCGCCAGCGTGAGGTTCGTACTACGCCGCCTGGGCTTCTTCCTGCTGACCCTGTGGGTGGCGCTCACGCTGAATTTCCTGCTGCCGCGGCTGATGCCGGGCAACCCGGCCCTCGCGGTCATCGGGAGCTACAAGGGCGGCGTCAGCCCGCAGGCGCTCAAGGCGCTCGAGGCGCAGTTCGGGTTCACCACGCATGAGAGCCTGATCCACCAGTACTTCACCTACCTGGGCAACGTGTTCACGCTGAACTTCGGGATCTCGCTGACCACCCAGCCAGGAGCCTCCGTGGCGCGGATCGTGCTGGACGCGGTCCCGTGGACCCTCGGGCTCGTCGGTATCACCACGGTCCTGGCGTTCATACTCGGAACCGGCATCGGCATCCTCGGCGCCTGGCGGCGCGGCGGCCGGCTGGACAGCATCATGCCGCCGATATTCGTGATCATGACGGTGATCCCGTACTTCTGGATCGGCCTGGTGCTGATCCTGGTCTTCGGCGTCAAGTTGCACTGGCTGCCGTACTTCTTCACCTACGACTACACGCTGACGCCGGGATTCAACTGGACGTTCATCAGCAACGTGCTCGAGCACGCGATCCTGCCCGCGTTCACGCTGCTGATCACCACGATCGGGACCTGGATCCTGACCATGCGCAACAACATGATCACGACGCTCGCCGAGGACTACGTACGGATGGCCCGGGCCAAGGGCCTGGCCGGCTGGCGGATCATGCTCGACTACGGGGCCAGGAACGCAATCTTGCCCAACCTCACCGGCTTCGCGATGTCGCTGGGCTTCGTGGTCGGCGGCGCGATCCTGATCGAGCAGGTCTTCAACTACCAGGGCGTGGGATGGCTGCTGCTGCAAGCGGTCAACAACAACGATTACCCGCTGATACAGGCGCTGTTCCTTCTGATCACCGTGGCGGTGCTGGTCGCGATCCTGCTTTCGGACCTGCTGACCGCGGCGCTCGACCCGCGCACCCGGGGGGGCAGCTAGCCATGGCCACGCTTCAGACGCCTCCGGAGCCCGGCGGCCCGCTGGAGCCAGGCGCGACAGCAGAGGCCGCGGCACCCACCCTGCTGACCACCGAGCCGGTCGGCGGCCTGCCGACGTTCGGCGGCGGGCTATCCGGCGCCCGCTCGGTGCGGCGGATGGCCCGCGCCGTCACCGCCAACCGCAAGGCCACGGTCGGCGCGCTGATCCTGCTGTTCTTCATCGTGGTCGCCGCGATCCCCGGGGTCATCGCGCCCTACGACCCGAACGCTGAGATCTTCCCCAAGCTGCTGCACCCTTCGGCGCAGCACTGGCTCGGCACTACCGCGCTCGGACAGGACATATTCTCCCAGGTCGTATGGGGAACCCGGCCGGTGCTGCTGATCGCGTTCGGGGTCGGGTTCGGCGCGACGATCATCGCGATGCTGGTCGGCGTGGCCGCCGCCTACCTGGGCGGGTGGTCGGACGGGGTGCTCAGCCTCATTACCGACGTGCTGCTGGTCATCCCGCTGTTCCCGCTGCTTATCGTCATCTCCAGCTACCTGCACGGGGCGGGCACCGGCGTGATGATCCTGGTCATCACCCTGACCGGCTGGTCCTACACCGCGCGCCAGCTCCGCTCCCAGGCGCTATCGCTGCGCCACCGCGACTTTCTCGAGGCGGCCCGGGTACGCGGCGAGCGGGCGCGGTACGTCATCGTGGTGGAGATCATTCCCACCATGACCTCGCTCCTGGTGGCCGCCTTCTTGACCAACGCGCTCTACGCGGTGCTGTTCTCCTCCAGCCTCCAGTTCATCGGGCTCGGTAACCCCAACACGACCAGCTGGGGCACGATGCTCTACTGGGCGGAGAACAACGAGGCGTTCCAGGTCGCGCCCCTGTGGATCATCGTCCCCGGTCTGTGCATCGTCGCCCTCGGCGCGGCGTTCGCGCTACTGAACTACGCGTTCGACGAGATCGGCAACCCGGCGCTGCGGCCGGTCAGGAGCATGCGGAGGAAACGTGTCAAGCGTTCCGGATAGCGACGTCCTCGGCGCGGCGTCGGTCCTCGGACCCGCGGGCCCGATGCTGACCGTCCGGGACCTGTCGGTCGAGTACGTCATGGAGCGGGGCACGGTGACCGCGGTCGACGACGTCAGTTTCGAGCTGGATTCGGGCGAGTTCCTCGGCATCGTCGGCGAGTCAGGCTGCGGCAAGTCAACCCTGCTGTTCGCCGTGGCCCAGCTGCTGGCGCCGCCGGCCACTGTCGCCGACGGCAGCGTGACCTTCAAGGGCACGAACATGGTCGGCATGACGGACAAGGAGCTGGCGGCGGTCCGCTGGAAGGACCTGTCCGTGGTCATGCAGTCGGCGATGAACGCGCTGAACCCGGTCAAGTCGATCGGCGCGCAGTTCGCCGACGCGATGCGGGCGCACGGCGTGCGCTCGAAGGAGGAGGTCGCGGTCCGCTCGGCCGAGGTGCTGAAGATGGTCGGGATCGACCCGGCGCACCTGAAGAGCTACCCGCACCAGCTCTCCGGCGGGATGCGGCAGCGGTCCATGATCGCGATGGCGATGCTGTTCACGCCGGACCTGGTGATCATGGACGAGCCGACCTCGGCGCTGGACGTGGTGGCCCAGCGGTCGCTGATGGTGCAGATCAAGGAGCTGCAGGAGCAGTTCGGCTTCGCGGTCATCTTCGTCACCCACGACATGTCGCTGGTCCGGCACTTTTCCGACCGGCTGATGGTGATGTACGCGGGCCAGGTAGCCGAACTCGGCGACACCCGAGGCCTATTCGACTCCCCGCTGCACCCCTACACCATCGGGCTGATGGACGCGTTCCCGTCGATCCGCGGGCCGCGGGTGCCGCTGACCGGCATCCCCGGCACTCCGCCGGACCTGGCCCGGCCGCCGGACGGCTGCCGGTACGCGCCGCGCTGCCCCAAGGTCATGCCGCGATGCACGGCCGAGCCGCCCGGCCTCTACCGGGTCGGCGCGACGGACGTCCGCTGCTTCCTGCTCGAAGACAGGGCCGGGCATGAGTGAGGTCGCCGCCGAGCCGGGAACCGCCCCCGATGGCCAGGCCGGGGAGCAGCCGCTGCTGCGCACCGACAACCTGGCCAAGCACTTCAAGGTCGGCAACGCGCTGTCCCGCGGCACCCTGTACGCGGTCGACGACATGAGCCTGACCATCCGGGAGCGGGAGATCGTCGCGCTGGTCGGCGAGAGCGGCAGCGGGAAGTCCACGGTGGCCCGGCTGCTGGCCAAGATCTACAAGCCGACCGGCGGGGAGATCTACTTCCAGGGCAAGCCGCTGTCGCGCATCCGCTCGCGCCGGAACATGCTGCGCTACCACGGCGACGTCCCGATGGTGTTCCAGGACCCGTTCAGCTCGATCAACCCGGTGTTCCGCGTCTCGCACGGGATCATGCGGTCGATGAAGCTGCACCGGCCCGAGCTGAGCGCCGCCGACCGCCACGCCGAGGCGATCAAGGTCTTCGAGACCGTCGGGCTGACCCCGGCGGCCGAGGTGCTGCAGCGGTTCCCGCACGAGCTTTCCGGCGGGCAGCGGCAGCGGGTCGGCTTCGCCCAGGCGCTGGCGCTGCGGCCGAAGCTGATCCTGGCCGACGAGCCGGTGTCCATGCTCGACGTGTCGATCCGGATCGGGCTGCTCAACCTGATGGCCAAGCTGCGCGACGAGGCTGGCGTGTCGATCCTGTACATCACCCATGACATCGCCAGCGCCCGGTACGTGGCCGACAATGTGGTCGTCATGTACGCCGGGCGGATCGCGGAGACCGGGCCGGTCGAGCAGGTGCTGGCCCATCCGCAGCACCCGTACACGCAGCTGCTGCTGTCCGCGGTGCCGGACCCGCGCGCCGAACTCAGCGTGGGCGCGGCCACCGACCGGGGCGAGCCGCCGCGGGTGTTCGACCCATCCCCCGGCTGCCGGTTCCGCTGGCGCTGCCCGCTGGCCATCGACGAGTGCAGCCGGGTGACGCCCGAGCTGGAGGAGCTGCGGCCCCGTCAGCAGGTCGCGTGCCACGTGGCACGCTCAGGAGCGGAAGTGAAGGCGTTCACATCATGAAACTCGCAGTCGTCGGCGGCGGCTCCACCTACACTCCCGAGCTCGTGGACGGGGTGGCCAGGCTCGCTGACCAGCTCTCGGTCACCGAGCTGACGCTGGTCGACCCGGACGAGAGCAGGCTGTCGGTCGTCGGCCCGTTCTCCGACCGGATCATGCGCCGCTACGGCCACCCGGCCCGGGTCACCTGGACCACCGCCCTGGACCAGGGGCTGGACGGCGCGGGTGCGGTGCTGCTCCAGCTCCGGGTCGGCTACCAGGCCGCCCGCCAGCGCGACGAGACCTGGCCGCTCGAGTACGGGTGCATCGGCCAGGAGACCACCGGGGCGGGCGGCTTCGCCAAGGCGCTCCGCACCGTGCCGGTCGTGCTGCAGGTGGCGGCGGAGGCCGAGCGCCGCGCCGCCCCCGGCGCCTGGGTCATCGACTTCACCAACCCGGTCGGGATCGTCACCCGCGCGCTGCTCGACGCCGGGCACCGCGCGATCGGCCTCTGCAACGTGGCCATCGGGTTCCAGCGGGAGTTCGCCGCCGCACTGGACGTCCCGCCGGACCGCGTTGAGCTCGACCATGTCGGGCTCAACCACCTGACCTGGGAGCGGGCCGCGGTCGTGGACGGCACGGACGTCCTGCCGGGCCTGATCGACACGCATGGCCCTGATATCGCGGTGCACACCGGGCTGCCGGAATCGGTCCTGCACGACTTCGGAGCGGTTCCGTCGTCTTACATCCGCTACTACTGGGCGCACGACGAGGTCTTCGAGCAGCAGCTGAACGAGCGCACCCGGGCCGAGGAGGTCGCCGAGATCGAGCGCGAGCTGCTCGCGATGTACGCCGATCCGGCGCTGGATATCAAGCCCGAGCTGCTGTCGCGCCGCGGCGGGGCGTACTACTCCGAGGCAGCCGTGGCGCTGCTGGCGTCGCTGGTGAACGACACCGGTGACCGGCAGGTAGTCAACCTGCGCAACGCCGGGACCTTTGACTTCCTGGCCGACGACGCGGTGATCGAGGTGCCGGCGGTCATCGGCGCGCACGGCGCCCGGCCGGTGGAGCTGGCGCCGCTGCCGCCGGTCATGCGGGGCCTGGTCGCGCACGCGTCGGCCTACGAAGAGCTGGCCCTGGACGCGGCGTTGCGCGGCGGGCGGGACCGGGTGGCCGCGGCGCTGCTGGCCAATCCGCTGGTCGGCCAGTACGAGCTGGCCGGGAAGCTGGCCGACCGGCTGATCGCGGAGAACCGGCAGTACCTGACCTGGGCGGGCGGCAGCACGCCGACCCCGATGGTGGCCGGGCAGCCGGGCCGGTGACGGCCGCGTGACAGACACAGGCACGGCGGGCGGAGCGCCGAGCCGGCCGGCACCGGCCGGTGAGCTGCCCGCGGTCCTCGCCATCGACGGCGGTAACAGCAAGACCGACGCCGTTCTCGTCGGCACCGACGGAACGCTGCTGGCCAGTGGCCGCGGCCCCGGGGTGCCCGGGGTTCAGCACCTCGAGCGGACGCTCTCGGTGCTGGCCGCCACCGCCGATGACGCGGCCGCTGCGGCCGGGCTCACCGCACGAGCCGGGGCGGGCCAACCGGTCGCCAGGCACATTTCGGCCTGCGTGGCCAACGCCGACCTGCCCGAGGAGGAGCTGGAGCTGGCCGGAGCGCTCCGGGAACAGGGCTGGAGCGATACCGTGCAGGTCGCCAACGACACGTTCGCGGTGCTGCGCGCCGGGCTGACCGGCCCGCTCGCGGGGATCGGGCAGGAGTCGGACGGCGCGGTGAACCAGGTGCTTGCCGCACACCCGCCGGCCGACGGCGCCTCCCCTGCGCGCGCCGCTGGCCCGGGGCAGTGGGGCGTGGCCGTCACCTGCGGCGCCGGGATCAACTGCGTGGGCGTATCGCCCGCCGGCCGCACCACGGGTTACCTCGCGCTGGGCTGGCTGACCGGCGACTGGGGCGGCGGGTCCTCCCTCGCCCAGGAGGCCATCTGGTGGGCGGCACGGGCCGAGGACGGGCGTGGCCCGCAGACCCGGCTGCGCGAGGCCGTGATCGCGCAATTCGGCGTCCCGACGGTCCGGGACGTATCGGCCGGGATCCATCTCGGCACGATCCCGGGCGACCGGGTGCTCGACCTCGCTCCGGTAGTGTTCGAGGCGGCCGGGCTGGGTGACCGTGTGGCCACGGATCTGGTGCACAGGCTGGGTGATGAGATCTGCGTGATGGCGGTCACGGTGATCGGCCGCCTCGGGCTGTCCGGGGCCCCGGTGCCGGTGATCCTCGGCGGGAGCGTGCTGACCGCGCGCGACCCGCTGCTGATCGAGCGGATTCGCACCGGGCTCGCGGCCGAGGTGCCGGGCGCGGAAGCCCGGATCGTCGACGTCCCGCCCGTCGTCGGGGCCGCGCTGCTCGGGCTGGACCAGGTAGCCGCGCCGCCCGGGGCCGGGGCCCGGCTCCGCGAGGCTTACCCGGCCCCGAAAGCGATACGGGCCGGAACGTAGCGGGAACGCCGATCCCCCAGGGCCCGGTCCGTCCCCGCTGTCCGGCCGGATCCGAAGCGGAAGTCGAACTGAAACGCTCAGCATTAAGCGTTATCCGGACATGACCCTGTTCAGATAACGTAGAAAAGTGACCGCGGTTGCGAGCACGGTGCCGGCGTTCCGGCGCCGGCAGCTCATCCTCCAGGCCGTCAGAGCCGGCGATGGCGCCCAGGTGGCCGACCTTGCAGCGATCCTGGGCGTTTCGCATATGACGGTCCGCAGGGACCTGGCGGCGCTCACCGCTGCGGGCCTGCTGACCCGGGTGCACGGCGGCGCGGTGGCCGCTGAGGAGGAACCGTCGTTCGGGGTGACGGAGGTAGAGCGGCGGGAGGCCAAGCAGGCCATCGGCCAGGCCGCGGCCGTTCTGGTGGAAGACGGCCAGACGATCATGATTGACATTGGCACGACCACGCTCGCGCTGGCGCAGCAGTTGCGCGGGCGGGAGCTGACCGTGATCACGAGCAGCCTGGCCGTGCTGCAGGAACTGCTCGGCGAGCCCGGCATCGAGCTGGTCGTCCTCGGCGGCGTGGTGCGGCGCAACTACCGCTCGCTGGTTGGCGTGCTGGCCGAGGACGCGCTGCGGCAGGTCTCCGCCGACGTGGCGTTCCTGGGCACCAGCGGGATCCGCCAGCCCGACCTCGCGGTCATGGACACGACGATGGCCGAGGTCCCGATCAAGCGCGGCATGATCGCGGCATCGCGGCGCCGGGTCCTGCTGGCCGACGCGGCGAAGTTCGCGATGGGCGGCACCATCCGAGTCTGCGGGCTCGCCGAACTGGAGGCCGTAGTGACCGATGCCGCACCCATAGCTGAGATCGCCGCGGCCGGCGTCGAGCAGGTACGCGCATAAACAGAAAGGCACTGAACTGGTGAAACTTGCGATCCTCGGCGGCGGTGGGTTCCGGGTCCCAATGGTGTACCAGGCGCTGCTCGCCGATCGGGGCCCACTCCGCGATACCGAGGTAGTGCTGCACGACTGCGACCCGGAGCGGCTGGCGGTGATGGAGTCGGTGCTGGCCCGGCTGGCCGAGCCATGGCCGGACGCGCCCCGGATCACCGCGGCCAGCGACCTCGACGCGGCCCTGGACGGCGCCGACTTCGTCTTCTCCGCGATCCGGGTGGGCGGGCTGGCCGGGCGCGAGCGTGACGAGCGAATCGCTCTTGACCTGGGTGTCCTCGGCCAGGAGACCACCGGCCCCGGCGGGATCGCGTTCGGGCTGCGGACGATCCCGGTCGCGGTGCACATCGCCGAGCGGGTCCGGCGGCTCTGCCCCAACGCCTACGTGATCAACTTCACCAACCCGGCCGGGATGATCACCGAGGCGATGCAGCGGGTGCTCGGCGAGCGGGTCATCGGTATCTGCGACACGCCGTCCGGGCTCGGCCGCAGGATCACCGCGGCGCTCGGCTTCGACCCCGCCGAGACCCGGCTCGACTACGTCGGGCTCAACCATCTCGGCTGGATGCGGGGGGTCATCTGCGGCGGAGCGGACAGGCTGCCCGACCTGCTGGCCGACGACGATGCGCTGGCCACCCTGGAGGAGACCGACATCTTCGGGGCGGACTGGATCAGGACGCTGGGCTGCATCCCGAACGAGTACCTGTACTACTACTACTTCAACCGCGACGCGATCACGGCCATCGCCGCCCAGGATGCCCCGCGCGGCGCCTTCCTCACCCGGCAGCAGAACAGCTTCTACGCCGCGGCCGCGGCGGCGCCGCAGCGCGCGCTGGCATTGTGGGAGCAGACGCACGCCGAGCGGCGCTCCCTGTACATGGCCGAGGCCAGGTCCGGCGGCCGGGGCGAGCCCCGCCCGCTGAGCGAGCGGACAGCCGGAGCAGACGGCCAGCCCGGCCCAGGTCAGCCGCCCGGCGGCGCCGGCGAGCCCGCCCAGCCTCCGGAGGGCGGCTACTCCGGCGTCGCGCTGGGCGTGATGCGCGCGATCGGCGGCGGCGAGCCGGCCACCATGATCCTTAACGTCCGCAACGGCGACGTGCTGGCGGGCCTGGATGCCGACGCCGTGGTGGAAGTGCCGACGGTGGTGGACGCGTCCGGCGTGCATCCGCTGCCGACAGCTGCCCCCGACATGTCGCAGCTCGGCCTGATGCAGCAGGTCAAAGCCGTCGAACGGCTGACGATCGAGGCGGCCACCACCGGGTCGGCCGACGCGATGCTGCAGGCGTTCGCGCTGCATCCCCTGGTCGACTCGATCTCGGTCGCCCGCCGCCTCGCCGCTGCTTACACCGTGGCGATGGGGGCGCGATGACAGCAGAGCTGGTCCGGGTGGCTCCGGTGACCTCGGGTGCGTCCGGCAGCCAGACCCGCCGCGCGGAACCGGTCACCGAACCGGACAACGGCGCGGCGCCGGGCCGGCTGGACCCGCCGGGCCAGGCGCAGCCACCCCTGGCCTCTCCGCTAGCTGACCCCTGTGCAGAGCGTCACCAGGTCAGCGTCAGCGGTGACGACTCCCGGCTCGACGTGTTCCTGTCCGGGATTGTGTTCATGGACGTGATCTTCACCGGTCTGCCGGGCACCCCGATCGACGGCACCGAGATCTACTCCCGCGGCCTGGGCTCGGCCCCGGGCGGCTGCGCTAACCTCGCCGTCGCCCTCAGCAGGCTGGGCCTGAATGTAGGCCTCGGGGCCGGATTCGGCGACGACATGTTCGGCGGGTACCTGTGGCGGACCCTGGCCGAGCAGGAGGGCATCGACCTCTCTTCGTCCCGCCGGCTGCCCGGCTGGCCGACCCCGGTCACGGTGTCGCTGTCGCATGGCACCGACCGCAGCCTGATCACCTACCGGGAACCGCTGCCAGACGGCCGACGGGATGAGCTCGTGTCCGGGCCGGTGCCGCCCGCGGCCACCTGCTTCGTCGGCCTGGACCGGGACATGCCGTCCTGGCTGTACGAGCTGCGCGAGTCCGGCGCGATCGTGTTCGCCGACGTCGGCTGGGATGGCACCGGCGAGTGGGCGGCCGCGGTGCTGGACGGGCTGGACCTGATCGACGTGTTCCTGCCGAATTCCGTCGAGGCCATGGCCTACACGCGCACGTCCTCGCCGCGGGGCGCGCTGCAGGCCCTCAGCTCGCGGGTGCCGGTGTGCGTGGTGAAGGACGGCAGCCGCGGCGCGATCGCCTGCGACGCCGCCACCGGGGAAGTGGTCAGCGCCCCGGCGATCCCGGTTCAAGTGCTCGACCCGACCGGCGCGGGCGACGTGTTCGACGCCGGATTCATCTTCGGCACGCTGGCCGGATGGCCCCTGGCCCAGCGGCTGAAGTTCGCCAACCTCTGCGCCGGGCTGTCGGTCCGGCACCGCTCCGGCTCACTCGGCGCACCGTGCTGGGGCGAGATCGCTGAATGGGGCGAGAACCCCGACGTGCCGCCCGAGATCCTGGCCGAGTACGGCTTCGTGGTGCCCTATATCCCCGACGCGGCCGTCGACAACGTGGTGCGGGCCAGCCCGACGGTCGGTTACGGCGCCTAGCGCCTCCTCGGCCCGGCTACCGTCAGACGCCCAGGTCACTGCGTAGCCCGGCGACGTGCCCGGCCGACTGTACCCCGTAGTACGCCCGCTCGACCGTACCGTCCGGGCCGATCACGAACGTGGACCTGATCACCCCGACGACCGGCTGGCCGTACATCAGCTTCTCGCCGTACGCACCGTAGGCCTCCAGCACCTTTCGGTCCGGGTCGGACAGCAGCGTGAAGGCCAGGTTCTCCTTCTTCCGGAACTCGGCCAGCGTGGCGGGGTCGTCCGGCGAGATCCCCAGCACCGTGATGCCGGCCGCGGTCAGGTCATCCGCGCTGTCCCGGAAATCGCCGGCCTGCCGGGTGCAGCCCGGAGTCATCGCGGCGGGATAGAAGTAGACGATCGCCCGCTGGCCGCGCAGCCCGGAGAGGCTCACCTGGTTCCCGTCCGCGTCGGTCAGGGTGAACTCTGGCGCCGGATCACCCGGCTCCAGCCGCTTGCCAGTCACGTCGCGCTCCTTTCCCGCCTGCGCTAGGACTAACCGTACCGGTGCCCCGCGAGGCGGCGTGGCCTGCGGGCCCGCGGCGGGCATAGGCTGGCAGACATGCCGCGCTATGAGTACCGCTGCCGCGCCTGCGGCGACACGTTCGAGCTGACCCGCCCGATGAGCGAGTCCGCCGATTCCTGCCGCTGCCCGCAGGGGCACGACGACACGGTGAAGCTGCTGTCCACCGTCGCGGTCGGCGGCCGGGCCGCACCGTCGCCCGGGCCGGCCGGGGGCGGGACAGGTGGCTGCTGCGGCGGCCAGTGCGGCTGCGGCCGCTGACCGGCGCCCGCCGGGCGACGCCCATGACTCGCACGGGGGTCAGGCCCGCGACCAGCACTGCCGCGCCGGGCCGGCGACCATGATCAGCCAAGACCGCCTCTACGCCGGCATCCGCGAGTCCACCGCGAGGCTGTCCGGCATCGTCGCCGACGAGGCCGAGACCCGTCCGATCCCGACCTGCCCGGAATGGACGCTGCGACAGCTGACCACGCACGTAGGGCGGGCCCAGCGCTGGGCGGCCGAGATCGTCACCCGCCGGTCCCGGGAGTTCATCGCGTTCCGCGACGTGCCGGACGGCCGGCTCCCTGACGACCCTGCGGCGCGGCCGGACTGGCTGAACGCGGGCGCGTCCCGGCTCATCGATGCGGTCACAGCCGGCGGCACCGACCAGGTATGGACGTTCTCCGGGATGCGCCCGGCAGGCTTCTGGGCGCGGCGGATGGCGCACGAGACGGCCGTCCACCTCGCGGACGCGGAACTGGCCGTCGGGCGGGAGACCGGGATGGACGCCGACCTGGCCGCAGACGGCATCGATGAATGGCTCTGGCTCACCGTCACCGACCCTGGTGACCAGCCGCTTCCGCTGCGCGAGGAGGGGCAGACGCTGCACGTGCACGCCACCGACGAGGGGCTGGACGGCGCGGGCGAGTGGCTGGTCAGGCGCACCGCATCCGGGCTTGCCCTCGAGCGTGGCCACGCCCGGGCCGACGTTGCCGTGCGCGGGCCGGCCGCCCCGATGTTCCTGGCGCTGCTGCGCCGCTTGCCGCTGACCGAACCCGGCGTGCAAGTGCTGGGCGACGAGGCGCTACTCGGCTACTGGCTGGAGAACACGCAGTTCTGACGGCTGCAGCACCCTGCCTGCCGTTCCTAAGGACTGCCCAGACCCCGGCTGCCTACGAGTGGGTCCAGTTCGTCGGCGAGCTGCCAGTGGTCACCGTCTGGCCCATGATCGGACCGCTGTTGCGTATCCGCAGCCAGAGCACGGTCTTCACATCGTTGAAGTCCCACTGGGAACACGCCGGGGGGTTTGCGCATGTAATGAACCATTGCTGGCTGGCGAACCCACTGCCGCCGTTCCCCGGCGGCTCCATCGTCACGTTCGCGCCGGAACTGGAGGACCGGCTGGTCAGGGCCAGCCCCCCGATCTCGAGAAGGTCCCCCTTCGGGCAGGCGAAAAGGCTCCACGAGGTCGTGCCGTTCTGGTTCGGCTTGAGGATCGCGGCCGAGCCGGAAGAGAGCTTGCTAGGTGTCCCCAGGTAGTAACTGATGCCATGCGAGGAGGAACTGAGGAAGTGGTTCCCGACGGGCGTGCAGCTGGCCCGGTGGATGGCCGTCGTGCCGGCGCTGGCTACGCCGCCGGCCAGGCTGCCTCCTACGGTGAGCAGCCCCGCCGCGAGCACGGAAACAAGACGCCGATGCACCACGATCCCCCTCCCTGGGCGCCAGACCCGCG
>Ga0207700_10000215_pt1 | contig 34521 bp, 28 predicted proteins | sample LARL82metaG_FD_184348 | JGI IMG/M metagenome (GOLD analysis project Ga0207700, IMG submission 184348) | Corn, switchgrass and miscanthus rhizosphere microbial communities from Kellogg Biological Station, Michigan, USA - LAR L8-2 metaG... | ecosystem: Host-associated > Plants > Roots >...
TGTAAAATTCGCCATCAATTGCGGGATAGCTCCGCCCTGAGTCGCGCTAGGTTCGCTGCCGCCAGGCTCCCGCAAGGTCTTCGAGAATTAGATTGATGTCCGGACCGATCCGCCGCAGTTTCGCGCGATGGATCGACGCCAGTCGTCTGAGCACGTGCTCGCCTTTCGACGTCAGTCGCAGCTGCACTTTGCGTCGGTTCTCTGGAATGCGCTCCCGTACCATCAGCCCTTGTGCGACAAGACGATCAGCGAGGCCCACCGCGCTGTTGTGCTTGATTAGGAGCTGCTGAGCCAGGTCCGCAATGGAAACCGGTGCGCTTTCCGCGAGGCTGCGCACGGCGAGTAGCGCCTGATATTGTTGACTGGTCAGGCCCACGCGTGCGGCAACCGTCTCGCTAAAGTGAAGAAAGTTGCGCAGCGCATAGCGGAACGACGCCAGCTTCACATAGTCAGCGGTTCGCAGTGTCGGGGGATTCGGGTTTCGTTTCGGCACGTGAGGGGGGATACCGCAGTCAGTCCCTCCCTTTTACCACGAACCAAGGTCGTCTTCGCCGCCGTGGCTCTTGCTTCGTTGACATCATATCGTGCTACGATATATCGTACTACGATATGTAACAGCGTCGTCAACCCAGGAGGAAAACATGGATCGCCACAACCACGATTCAATTGTCAATTCCGCCCGCAGGGCCTTTGTCGGAGCGGGTTTCGGCGTCGCCGGCGCGCTTGCGTTTCCGGGGCTATTTGCCCGGCAAGCGTTAGCAGCGGAGCATGCGCCCATCGGCACGTGGCCAGCCGGCGTGTCGGGAGATTCGGTCTTTATCGGCATCGCCGTCCCCCGCACTGGCACGTATGCCGTGCAGGGCGAAGATGAGTTGAAAGGCTGGCAGCTCGCGGTGGAGCATATCAATGCGGGGAACCCGTTGATCCGGCAAATCTCGCCAAAGACGAAGAACGGGGTACTCGGTAAGCAATTGAAATACGGTGTTTCCGATTCAGCCGCCAAACCCAACGACGCCGTGCAGGCCGAACAGCGCTTTATCACCGAGGACAAGGCGATCCTGATGACCGGATCGACGTCGAGCGCGGTGGCGGTGGCGCTCAATAAGTTAGCGCAGCGCGAGAAGGTGCTCTATGTCACCGGCATCTCCGGCTCCAATGACACCACCGGCAAGGATTGCGTGCGGTATGGCTTCCGCCAGTGCTTCTACGGTCAAACGGCGGCTGCCGCCATCGGGCCGGTCCTCGTCAAGAATTACGGCAAGAACCGGAAGGCCGCGTACCTGACCCCGGATTACACGTATGGCCATACCGTCACCAAGTCGATGCAGGACTACCTCTCAACCGCGGGCTGGACCACGGTGACGAATCAGGTGGCGCCATTAGGCGCCCCCGACTATTCGTCGTACCTGCTCAACGTCGCAAACTCCGGCGCCGAAGTGCTAATCAACGTCAACTGGGGACACGACGCGGTGCTGTCGATCCAGCAGGCGCAGCGCTTCGGGATTCTGGACAAAATGAAACTTGTCGTGCCGTACCAGGTCCCGTTCCTGGCGCGCGAAGTCGGCGGCGGTCTGCTCACCGACGTATATGCCGCTACCGGCTTCTGGTGGACGCTGCAGGACAAATATCCGCTCGCGAAGATGTTCGTAGAGGCCTTCGAGGCGAAATATGGCTACAAGCCGGAATGGGGCGCGAATAACGCTTACATGTCGTTTGCGCTCTGGGCAGAGGCCGTGGAGAACGCCGGTACGTTCTACCCGCCCGACGTAATCAAGTCCTTCGAGGCCGGCCGCAAGGTCCAGTCGACCGTCGGAGAGGTGTACTTCCGTAAGGAGGATCACCAACTCGTCCGGCCGGTGGTCGTCGTACGCGGAAAGAAGCCAGCCGAGATGAAGAACAAGGAGGACTTCTACGACGTCGTGGAGATCCTGCCAGGACTGCCGCTGATGCAGAAGGCGGACGCATTCGGCTGCAATCTCGGCGACTACACGTAAGACCCTTGCCGTTGCTTCGGCGCCGCGGGCGGCACCTACCGCTTGCAGCGCCGCACCTGAGTGGGCGGCATGATCACCTGGCCCAATTTCGTATCGCAACTGTTCAACGGCCTGGCGCTAGGCGCGCTGCTCGCGCTCATCAGTTCCGGCCTCACCATCATCTACGGAACGCTCGGGGTGCTGAACCTCGCGCACGGCGCGATGTTCATGCTCGGCGGCTATGCCGGCTACGCCGCGTACCAGGCCACCGGATCCTACCTGGTCGCGGTGCTCGCCGGCTCGCTGTTCATGCTAGTGGTGGGCGTGGTGATGGAACGGCTCATCATCCGGCACTTCTACACCCGCCCCCTGGAGGACCAGCTCCTCGTTACGTTCGGCCTTGGCATCTGCATCGTCGAACTCGTGCGTCTCGCGTTTTCGAGCCAGTCGATGAGCGTGCCTCCTCCGCCTCTGCTCACCGGCATCACCTCGCTGGGCTTTATGCTCTATCCGACGTACCGCCTGGCCGTCGTGGGCATCGTAGCCGCGGCGCTCCTCGCGCTGTATCTCGTGCTCTATCGCACGCGCCTGGGGATAATCGTGCGTGCCGGTATCGAGGATTCCGTCATGGTCGATTCGCTGGGCATTAATGTCGACCGCGTGTTCATGACGGTGTTCGGCATCGGTGCGATGGCCGCGGGCTTTGCCGGAATCGTGAACGCGCCCGTGGTGTCGCTCACGCCGGAGGTGGGCGAGGCGATCCTAGTGCAGGCGTTCGTCGTCATCGTGATCGGCGGCGTAGGATCGTTTCCCGGCGCGGTGGTCGGGGGATTGATCGCAGGGGAGATCATCAGCCTCACGTCGATGGTCAATCCCGCCTATGCCTACGTGATGCTGTTCGCGGCAATGACGCTGGTGCTCATGCTGCGCCCCCACGGTCTGCTCGGCACGCGGGGGCGTGAATGAGCGCGAAGCGGCGGCATGACGAGCACATCCCTTACATCGTCGAGACACTCACGGCCATCGCGCTCATTGCCGCGCCCTTCGTCCTTCCTTACCTGGGTTCGGCGCCCAACACGGTCAACCGCATTCTGGTATGGGGCTTGTTCGGCATCGGGTTCGATATCCTGTTTGGTTACACCGGCCTGCTTTCGTTCGGACAGTCGGCCCTATATGGGACCGGAGGATTCGTCGCGGCATACCTGCTCACTCGGGCCGGCTTTCCGCACGTCGTTCTCGCGCTGGTCATAGGCATGGTCGTCGCCGCCGCCGTGGGCTATCTGATCGGATTGATCGCGCTGCGCCGCACTGGCATCTACTTCGCGATGATCACGGTGGCGATCGCGGAGGTGTTCTATTTTGTCGAGTTCAATCCGCTGTCGGAGTGGACTGGAGGGGAGAACGGGCTCCCAGGCGTGCCCACACCCAGCCTCGATCTAGGTGTTACGGTCATCCATTTCACCACAGGGTGGTCGCTCTATCCGTTCCTCGCCTTCTGCTATTTCTTAGGTATCGTGTGTGCGCTGCGAATCGTGCGATCTCCGGTTGGCACCGTCTTCCGGGCCATACGCGAGAATCCGCTGCGTGCTGCTGCGGTCGGTCACAACGTCCACGCCTACAAGCTTGCCGCCTTTGTCATTGCCGCCGCATATGCGGGCTTTGCCGGTGGTCTGCTCGGCGTGCTGCAGGCATTCATGCCGCCCGAAGCCTTCACGTTCGAGACGTCTGGTCAGCTCGTGATGCAGACTGCCATCGGGGGTCGCGGTACGCTGTTCGGACCGCTGATTGGCGCGGCCGTCTGGCTTTTCCTGCAGGATTTCCTGCAGGCGACGCTCAAGCTGGGTGCATCGTGGAAGCTGGTGCTGGGGTTGGTGTTCGTCCTCATGGTGTGTTTCCTGCGGCAGGGAATCATCGGTGGCGTGCGGGATCTGCGCGATCTGGTGTTGCGCAGGAAGTCGGCACCGCCCGTCCCCCCGAATGACGTGGTGGCACGGGCCGCGGGCGCTGAGACTTACGCCGCGCACAGCGTAGTGCGCGCGCCTTATGCCGATCACGCAAATGCGGACTACTGCGGCCCGATCCTGCGCGCCACCGGCCTCTCCAAGCACTACGGCGGACTGGCGGCCAATGCCGGGATCGATTTCGAGGTTCGGCGTGGCGAGCTCCGCGGCATCATCGGTCCGAACGGCGCCGGCAAGTCGACGCTGTTCAAGATGTTGACCTGCGAGGTGCCTCCCACGGCGGGCAGCATCGTGTTCGAAGGCCGCGACATCACCGGCATGAGCGTCACCGACGTGTGCCAGCTCGGGCTGACCAAGAGCTACCAGGTCAACCAGCTCTTCAATCGCCTGACGGTGCGCGAGAATGTCACCATCGCCGTGCTCGCCGCGTTACGAGGCAAGTTCAAGCTTGACCTGCTGCGCAGTCGCTCGAAGATCCCGGGGTTGCACGAGCAGATCGAGCAGGTGCTGACACTGGTCAACCTTGCCGATTACCCCGACGTCCCCGTGTCGCAGCTTGCCTACGGTGAGAAGCGGCGCCTGGAAGTCGGGCTCGCGCTCGCGTCGTCGCCGAGTTTGTTGCTGCTTGACGAGCCGCTTGCCGGAATGAGCGCGCGCGAGCGAGCGGAAACGGTCAGATTGCTAAAGTCGATCAGCCGGGATCGCACCACGATCATCATCGACCATGACATGGACTCGCTGTTCGAGATAGCGGAGTACGTCACCGTGCTGCACGAAGGTCGCGTGCTGGTCGAAGGCACTCCGGATGAGATCAAAGCCGACGCGAGGGTCCAGGAAGCCTACCTCGGCGGCGTGCGCGAAGAGATTCCCGCGTGAGCCTGCTCGAGGTCAAGGGATTGAACAGCTATTATGGGGATTCGCACATCCTGTTCGACGTCTCGCTGCGTGTCGAGCGCAATGAGGTGATAGCCCTGCTTGGCCGCAACGGCGCCGGCAAGAGCACGACATTGAAGTCCTTAATGGGCGTCGTGACGGCACGCACGGGCTCGGTGCGGTTGGAGGGCGTGGAGATCGTCGGCAGGAAGAGTCACGCCATTGCGCAAGCGGGGATTCAGCTCGTACACGAAGAGCGTCGGATCTTCGGCGGTCTCAGCGTGGAGGAGAACCTTGTCCTCGCCGGACTCACCGCTCCCGGGAAGTGGCCGCTCGACCGCATCTATCAGATGTTCCCGCGATTGAGAGAGAGACGTGCGAGCCGTGGCACCGACTTGTCTGGCGGAGAGCAGCAGATGCTGGCGATCGCCCGGGCGCTCATCCGCAATCCGAAGATCATCCTGCTCGACGAGCCATTCGAAGGATTGGCGCCGACCATTGTTCGCTACCTGATGATCACCTGCCGCGAGCTAGTGGCGACAGGACACACCATCGTGCCGGTGGAGCAGAACATCGCCGCGACGCTGGCTTTGGCGCACCGCGTTTACATGATCAATAATGGACACAACGTTTACGAAGGGACAGCGGAGGAAGTGAAGGCGCGACCCGAAATACTTCGGCGCCATCTCGGCGTGTGAGGGATCGCAATCTCAACAATGGACACAACGTTTATGAAGGGACAGCGGAGGAGATCAAGGCTCGACCGGAAATACTTCGTCGCCGTCTCGGCGTATGCGGGATCGCAATCTCTGCGGGCGCGAGGGAACGTAAACTACGGCCTTCGCTTGCTGCACGACGCTGCGAAGGATCGATACCGTCTGCATTTGCAGCAAATAGGTATTACCACATACTATATGCTGGGTCCTGCGAAGCAACGTGCGGCAACTTAGTGTGAAAACCAGGCTGCGACAGGAAGGAGGAAAGCAAATGTCTCATCCGAGAAACGGCAGCACGGTTGCCGAGGCAACGCAGGCGCCGACACGCGTTGGGCTGAAAGCATCCCCAAATCCCGCCATGCCCTAGCTGCCAGGGCACGAGATTCGAAAAGGATATTGATACATCGCGGCCGACGGCCTCGGCAAGCCGTGTCCTCGACGATAGAAGACTATGCCCTGATCGGCGATTGCCAGACGGCAGCGCTGGTGGGCCGCGATGGCTCCATCGATTGGCTGTGTTGGCCTCGCTTCGATTCTGCTGCCTGTCTGGCGGCGCTCCTGGGCACGCGTGAAAACGGACGCTGGCGGATTGCGCCGGCCGATGTTGATGCCCGTATTCGGCGTCGCTACCGTCCCGATACGCTTATTCTTGAAACCGAATTCGAGACTGGCGATGGCGCGGTCACGCTGATCGACTTCATGCCGATGCGCGACACGGCGTCCGATGTCGTCCGCATCGTCGCCGGTCGTCGCGGGCGCGTACGTATGAGGATGGAACTGATTCTGCGCTTCGATTATGGCGCCTCGGTTCCGTGGGTCACGCGCCTGTCCGACAACGGTGGTATTCGCGCCATCGCTGGTCCGGACCTGGTGGTGCTGCGCACGCCTGCACCATTGCATGGTGAGGACGCAACCACGGTGAGCGAGTTTGACGTCACGGAAGGGGAGAGTGTGCCCTTCGTGCTCACGCACGGCCCCTCACACCTGCATGTTCCCCGTGCCGTCGATCCGCATCGCGCGCTGCAGCGAACGGAAGATGAGTGGAAGATCTGGTGCGGTCAATGCAACATGTCCGGTCCGTGGGCAGAGGTTGTACGCCGGTCGTTGATCACGCTAAAGGCACTCATCTACCAACCCACCGGCGGCATCGTCGCAGCTCCGACGACCTCGCTACCGGAGTGCCCGGGGGGCGTGCGCAATTGGGATTATCGCTTCTGCTGGTTGCGCGATGCCACGCTTGCAATCCTCGCGCTCTTGAATGCCGGCTGCATGAACGAAGCACGTGCCTGGCGCGGCTGGCTCGAGCGAACCGTCGCGGGAAATCCTGAGCAGATCCAGATCATGTACGGGCTGGCAGGCGAACGTCGCCTGCCCGAACTGGAAATACCTTGGCTGTCCGGGTACGAAGGTTCGCGCCCGGTGCGTGTCGGCAATGCGGCGGCGGCGCAGTTGCAACTCGATGTGTTCGGCGAACTGATGGATGCGTTGCACCAGGCCCGCAAAGCGGGCATCGCCCCGGATGAATACGTCTGGCCGCTACAGCGCGCGCTGGTCGAGCACTTGGAGAAGATCTGGCAGTCTGCCGATCAAGGCATGTGGGAGACGCGCGGTGGTCCCCAGCACTTTACTAGTTCTAAGGTGCTGGCCTGGGTCGCGCTCGATCGCGCCGTCAAGGCCGTGGAAATATTTGGGCGGCACGGTCCGGTCGATCGATGGCGCGTCGCGCGCGACCGCATTCACGCGGACGTATGCCGTCTCGGGTACAGCGAGTCGCGTGGCTGCTTTGTGCAAAGCTACAATTCCGACGTGCTCGATGCGAGCCTGTTGCTCATCCCGCTCACCGGGTTCCTGCCCGCCGCCGATCAGCGTGTGCGCCGTACTATCGCCGCGATCCAGCGCGAATTGACCGTCGATGGTCTCGTGCGTCGCTATCCCACGAGCCGAGGGGATGACGGCCTTCCGCCGGGGGAGGGGTTCTTCCTGGCCTGCAGCTTCTGGCTCGCCGACGATCTGATTCTCCTGGGGCAATACGATGAGGCGCGGACCCTGTTCGAGCGCTTGCTCGGCCTGCGCAACGACGTCGGACTACTGGCGGAAGAATACGACCCCGTCAGCCGCCGCATGGTGGGGAATTTTCCACAGGCGTTCTCGCATATCGGGCTGGTAAATACGGCGCTGAACCTCACCCGTGCGATGGGTCCGGCTACGCAACGCGGACTGGAACAAACGCCGGCGGGCTGACGCGTAAGCGCGCTGAGCGTGGCACCGGAGAAGGATTTGAAGACAACGTCAATTGGCAGCGCCAGAAATCTCGCGCGCGAGGCGGCGATGTCTGTGCTTGTGATCGACATCGGAGGCATGCATGTGAAGATTCTCGCTACTGGACAATTCCCGCATCGGGAGTTTCCGTCCGGTCGGAAGCTCACCGCAAAGGCGATGGTCGCGGGCGTCAAGAAACTTGCGCGCGGCTGGAAGTTCGACCGTGTGTCGATCGGCTATCCGGGCCGCGTGTTGCGGAACCGGCCGGTCGCCGAGCCGAAGAACCTGGCGAAAGGCTGGGTGGCGTTCGACTATGCGAAGGCATTCGGTCGTCCGGTGCAGATGGTCAACGATGCGTCAATGCAGGCGCTCGGCAGCTACCGCGATGGCAAGATGCTGTTCCTTGGTCTGGGCACCGGCCTGGGCTCGACGCTCATCGTCGACGACATCGTGCAGCCGATGGAACTCGCCCACCTGCCTTACAAGAAGGCCACCTACGAGGACTACGTCGGCGAGCGCGGCCTCGAGAAGTACGGCAAGAAAAAGTGGCGGAAGTACGTTGCCGATGTCGTGCAAAAATTGGTGGCTGCGCTCGAACCGGAGGACGTAGTGCTAGGCGGCGGTAACGCAAGACTGCTCAAGACATTGCCGCCGGGCTGCCGGCTCGGTGACAACGCGAACGCCTTCGTCGGCGGCTTTCGTCTGTGGGCAGGTGCGCCATCGCGCATGCGTTCACGCACGCGACCGTGGCGCCTACGGTGACGTTCCGGTCTCAACCAGACCCGCGATCAGAGGCGACCGCTGCGCCGCTCGCAGCACATTCCGCCTGGGAAGCGGTCGTTCACGAAGGCTTTCTTTACGCGAACGAGATCAGCAAGCTCGGCTACAACGCCTTCGTTCTAAAATATCGAGCCGGATATGGCGAGCAGGTCGCCACAGCAGATTTGGCGGCCCGTGCTGTCCAAAAATACGAACGACGGACGGTAGAATGTCGGCATGAGTTCGGTGCCGCCTCTACTTTCATTCTTGGGCGACGACGAAGAGAGTCAGCCAATAGCGCATGGTTCACCCGGGCACCGTCGAGCAGACGCTTGATATCTCCTAGACTCACATCTTAAACCTCCTAGTCAGGCAATGCGTGGAGGTAAGCAACGGGCCACGCCGTCGTCTTCACCGCGCGCCGCTTCACGGTTGAAACGCGTACGGCGGCAAGGTAGAGAGCCGGGCATCATCGATCGCGCCGCCCACGGTGAAGTGATACAGGCTCTGCCAGTAACAGTCGTGGATTCCGAGCAGCGCATGCGTTTCGTCATCGAAGAAACAGCCGATCCCGGTGGAGCGCACGCCCGCAGCCTCGGCTTCAAGATAGAGGACCTGTCCGAGCATGCCGCATTCCCAGAAGAGATGGCGGTAGCGCCACGGTTCAGCCAGGGCAGCTGCGAACTTCGCGACCATCCCCAGCGCAAAGCAAGAGTCTGCGCCGATATCCTGGTGGCAGCAGATCGACTTGGCGGTGTCGCGCAAATCGTAAGGCAACAATAGATACAGTGGCAGATGGTCCGGTCCAGTCTTCTGCCATAACCAGTCTGCGCGCATCGATTGCCTGAGGCCGGGAAGCGCAGCCGGATCGCGAAGCAGCATATACAGACCTGGCTGCATGCCATCCACGCGGTGCAACATCAGCGCAAGATGCACGAGTGCGGTATCCGGCAACGCATTCCAGGGTGGTGTATCGCGGCGCTGCATGAGGCACTCGAGCATTGCAAAAAGAGCCGCGGCAGGAATACCCGTGGTGCCGTCGAAATCTACGGCGCTGCGGCGTTGTCTCGCAATCTCGGCAAAGCTCAGATCAAGGGCGGGAGCGGCAGGGAAAGGAAGCGTCTCGGGTGCCGTTGCGGCGGGCTCCTGCGTGCGAGATTTGTGCGTGATGCGATGAATCGAGTCGATGTCGGGCCATGGCCGATGCTCTTGGCTCAACCGGTTGGCGCGCCCGTGCCAACTCCCCTTGCTCAGAGGGTCCATCAGGAGCGCGAGATCGGGGCGCGCATCGGGATCGCCAACCCACAGCAGCGCATCCGGCGCTTCTGCCTCGACAGACTCGAAATCCGCGCTGCGGTCGATTCCCAGCAAGTTCGCCACGACCCCGTCATCGGCCGATACGACCAATCGGGTAAGCCAGCCAAGGGCCGCCGCGGCGTAGCTGATCGCGGCGATGGCATGGCCGCAATCATGCTGGCAGTAGCGCCATGCGCGCATGCCGTATTTCCACGCTTCGCGCCAATAAATTGAACTGATTCCAATCAGGATTCCCTTGCCGGAAAAAACATCTGTCCACCGCGAATCATTGACCGCTGCGCGTTGTTCGAGCAGGTGATCCCGGCTCAGGTAGTGATAGATCCCGGCGTACAGGCCGGGCAGGTGTGGGCACAGCAGATAGCTCTCTGTCGGATGTAGATTGCCGCTAGAAGGGTTGCAGCGCAGTGCCCAGCGGTTGGCGCCATAGGATTTCCATGCCGACAGCCCGAGCGAAAGCTCGAACAAGATGCCCACGTGACCGAGATCGAATTGGCATGCGGGCGGCAGGTCACCCCGGCGCAACTCGTTGTAGCGTGTTACCAAGGAATCCGCGGCCAAGGGCAATTTGAGTTGCGCCGCGCCGGGAAACTCCCGGAACGGGTTTGGCTGGTTCGCCCAGTCGAGTCCCGTTGGACCTGGAGCGTAATGGTTGACGCGATGCTTGCTGCGTTGGTGATACTCGAGCAATCCTTGGCTCAGTTCGGTCATCTTGCGCTCAAAACAAGGAGTCGAGGCAACGCACTATGCGCGTAACCCCCGCGACCATCGTAATGGGATAGACGCCTGTGGTGCGCAAATATTCAATCGGAGTTGGCGCGAGCTCGGTACCTTCTCTCCGTGGTGAGGAAGATCCCGAACAATACGAGGATCGTACTCTTCTCCCCGACGGTGTTGGACCGCGGGTTGCGGTCGATGCGTTGGCGTTATACGCGCGGGTAAAGATTGTGTTAGTGATCGCCGGACCCGCTGGCTTCGCCTCCCTCCAGGCTAGAGAAGCGCACCGGCAGGATATCCGCTATCGTCAGCTTGCCGTCTCGCTGTTTGGTCACCAGCATCAGTTGCTGTTCCTGGGATAGGCCCGCGGGAATCACCATTCTGCCCTCGGGTTTTAGCTGCTGAATCAGCTGCGGGGGAATCATGTCGGGCGCCGCGGTCACGATGACGTTGTCGAATGGCGCGCATTCGGGCCATCCAAAATGGCCATTGCCGATCTGACGCAACAATGCGAAGGTATCCATGCTCGGTGGTCTCGCCAGGTCACTTCACATGCGTTCCACGAGAGCGCGCAATCGCTCGTGCATTTCATCGACTGGCAGTCTCGCGCTGCCGCCGTGCCCGGCAAGGACCCACTCGAATCGGTACCGGGCAAGCCGAGCCAGCGAACCCTTGAGCTCGTCCCAGGAGTACCAGCACGCGTCACGAAACGCCTGCAGATCCCGGCGCTCGTGACTCCAGGCCAGCGAATCGCCGGTGAACAGGTACGTCTCGTCGAGCAGGAAGACGACGCTACCGCAGGTGTGTCCGGGAACGGGAATCGCCAGCAAGCGCTCCCGAATGCGGGTGGCATCGATACCGCGCAGCAGGTTCGTTGCATAGGGCGCGGCCGAACGATCGTCCTCGTGCACCCAGACGCGGGCCCGGAAGTGCCGCGCATAACGGCCCGCATCGGCGACATCGTCGCGGTGCGTGAGCAGGATATCGGCGATGCCGCCCAGGTCTTCGAATTGTCGGACCAGAATGTTGATGTAGCGCGGCGAATCGATGAGCAAGTTGCCTTCGTCGCGCGTCGCGAAATACGAATGCGCCCCAAACGATGAGCGAGCGTTAAAGCCGCAGCGGTAGAGCCCTGGCGCGAGCTCCTGCGGAAACAGGTCAGGCGGCTGAGCGCGATGGCTCTCTGTGCCAACCGACGCCGTCGGGCACAGAAGCAGCGCGCGCCAAGCAGCGAATTCCTCCTCTTTGTTCGCGGGTTGCCGGCCAAATACCGATTGCCCGTGGCGATGGATCACCAATCCGGGTGCGACCTCGCGCGACGCTGCGCAGTCGATGCAGTGGCTATCGATGCACCAGTCACCCGGAGCCGATTCCGGATTGCGGTCAACCAACTTTGGCATGGGGAACCCTTTCCATACCTAAAGACCGGCACTCGACCAAACACGTTCCTTCCTTCGCTGCTTTTCGGCGAGCAACAAGGCCTCGATAACCTGCCTGGCCGAACTGCCATCGCGCATCAGCTGCCGCAATGCGATCGCGGCTTCCACGGCGAGAAATACTTCGACTCGCCGGTAACCGCCGGTCTTCTGCTCTGCCCGGCTTTGAGAGGCCTTGGGTCTCATGACGCGTCCACGGGCTTGGCGCGGATGAACGCCATTGCCGCGTCCGTGCTGTTGCTGAGTCGCAGCTGTTCTCGGCGGATGCTTGGCTGTTTTCATGGAGCGTCTCCTGCCGGTTGCTAGCGCCAGTGTAGTTCGGCAAGACCGCGACATCCAGAGTGCAACACGCTATCGATCCAAACTCGGGCAGCTCGTGCGCCTGAAGTTCGCACGATTGGCGGTATGAGGATCAGCACCTTCCGACCTCAGTTTCGTGCAACTCAATGACGCGAGCCCGGCGCTACCGAGATGGGCGATCAGGTACGCGATCTCACGCTGTACGTGTTGAACGAATCGGCGCAGCAGTGGGCAGCGTGGTGCCATGCCGGCTTTTGCACGACTGTTTCGACCAACCTTTCCGCGCGCGTGCTGATGGACAAGAGCATCGCCACCGACGTTCGACGCATCCTGCAGGCCCACAGCGTGCCCGGCGGGAACGCCCAGTTAGAGATAACCGAGAGCGCGATGAACAGCGACCCAGCACGCGCCATCGAGACAATTGCCGACCTGAACACCTTGGGGCATCACAATAGCGTGTCTTACGCTCGACCAGCGTCGCAACCTGGCTGTTCCTGCTGCCGAACAACGGGTCGCCTTCAACCGGAGTTGGCGCGTAATCGTCATATACGCCGCAGTTCACAAATCGCCGTGCCACATAAAATTTGATGCGACGCACCAATTGATTTCGGCGTCGCCCCAAATGGGTGCCTCCGCAGACGCCTACTGGGTCCAATTGCAGTGCCAAATACCACGGCTAATGTCAATTAATCAAAGCGTTACGCTTGTTAATGCCATTGGTACGTAACTTGCGCTAGTAGTTGCGCGTCACGTCAATGTTGAGAGGAACACCCGGGACTCGTTCCCTTGGCCCTGTACCTAACCAAGATCCTTTGAAAGTAACCATGGACTATGTGAAGCCAACCGAAGTTGTGACGTCGATGATCGATGCCGGAACGCGCAAGGCCGCATTGCCTGTGAACGATCTGTTGATACGCGGCGCACTTTCCGGTGCCATCCTCGGTATTGCAACGAGCTTTGCCATCGTCGCCGCGGTGCAGACGAACATGCCGGTCGTGGGAGCGCTGGTGTTCCCGGTCGGTTTTGTAATGATCGTGCTGCTGGGGCTCGAGCTCGTTACCGGCAGCTTCGCGCTGCTGCCCGTGGCGCAGATAGATGGCGCCATCGGCTGGGCCGGCACGATGCGCAACTGGGCGTGGGTGTTCGTAGGGAACCTGGGCGGCAGCCTGCTGTATGCGGTGTTGCTCTGGGGCGTGCTCACTATGTTCGGCGAAACTCCCGGTGGCCCTGTTGGCGACCGGATCGTCGCGCTTACTGAGGCCAAGACGCTGGTCTACGCTGCGCATGGCCACGCCGGCTGGGCGACCGCATTCGTCAAGGGCGCCCTGTGCAACTGGATGGTATGCATGGGAGTGGTCATGGGTATGACCTCCACCTCAACGGCAGCGAAAATCCTCGCAGCATGGTTGCCGATCACGATTTTCTTCGCCCACGGCTATGAGCATGCCGTCGTCAACATGTTTCTCATTCCAGCTGGCATGCTGCTAGGCGCAAAAACGACCTCCGCCGATTGGTGGGTGTGGAATCAGATTCCGGTGACTCTGGGCAATTTGGTTGGCGGGTTTCTCTTCACCGGCGTGGCGCTCTACGCGACCTACCACGTGCGCGCGAAAAAACTGCGTGCGGCGGCGGAACCCGCACAGACAGCGTCCTGAACCGCGCGGAAGGGCGACGTGAATGCGCCGGAATTGTTGCCCGTCGACGCGGCCCTGAGCGTTGAACAGAAAGAATATCTGCAGGGGTTCACCGCCGGCCTCGCCGCCGCCAACGCTTTCCCGTTTGTCGGCCAAAATTCGCAGGGACAACTGACGGCGTCTGCGGTCGATGGCGCCGCAAATCTGGCCGCGCCTACCACGTGGTTCGGCTTTGACCTCGACGAAATCACCAACGAGGAACGATTCAAGCGGGACGAGAATCCACTCGACATCTGGGACAAGCTGCTGGCACACGCCAAAGCGAACAAGGCGCCCGAAGGCGGCGACGTTTTTCGCTTCAAATTTCATGGCTTGTTCTACGTCGCGCCGGCGCAGGACGCGTTCATGGTCCGCGTGCGGATTCCCGGCAACGTGCTTACGAGTTCCCAGATGCGCACGCTCGCCGCGATTGCGCGTGAACTCGGCGGCGGCTACGGCGATGTCACGACCCGCGGCAATATCCAGATACGAGAAATCGAGCCGAAGTCGATCATCAACCTGCTCACGCGGCTCGGAGACGTCGGCTTGTCGTCGCGGGGCGCGGGCGCCGACAACGTCCGCAACATCACTTCATCGCCCATCGCCGGCCTCGACCCCGGAGAATTGATTGATACTCGGCCGCTGGCTAAGGGTATGCAGTATTACCTCACCAACAATCGCGATCTGTTCGGGCTCCCGCGCAAATTCAACATAAGTTTCGACGGCGGCGGTCGCGTCAGCGTCGTGGCCGACACCAACGACATCGGCTTTGTCGCGACGCAAGTCGATGCCGTCGACGGCATCGCGCCGGGCGTGTACTTCCGGGTGTGGCTCGCTGGCATCACCGGGCATCTGCGCTTCGCCGACGATTGCGGTGTCCTGGTCAGCCCGGAGGAATGCGTGGCTGTTGCCGCGGCCATGCTGCGGGTGTTCGTGGAGCACGGCGACCGGACCGATCGCAAGAAAGCGCGGTTGTGCTACCTACTCGATCGGATCGGCGTCGCCAAATTCCTGGAATTTACCCAGGAAAAATTGGCGTTTCCCCTGCGCCATATACGGGCGGAACGATGCACGCCGCGCGCGCCCGTCGACAAGCACGGTCATCTGGGCACCCATGCGCAATCGCAGCCAGGCCTGCACGCCATCGGCATCGCAATCCCGGTGGGACGCATGCGTCACGAGCAAATGCTCGCGCTAGCACAACTCGCCGACGACTTCGGTGCTGGCGAACTGCGCGTGACGGTATGGCAAAACATCGTCCTTCCGAACGTTCGCACTGCTGATCTGACGCGCGCACAGGCGGCAATCCGGGCCATGGGATTCGACTACACCGCCTCTGCCATCGCCGGTTGCGTCGTCGCCTGTACAGGCAACACTGGTTGCCGTTTTTCGGCGACCGACACTAAGTCGCAGGCCATCCAGCTCACCCGCCATTTGGACGAGCATGTCAAACTGGACCGGCCGATTAACATTCATCTGACGGGCTGCCCGCATTCTTGTGCCCAACACTACATTGCCGACATCGGGTTGCTCGGTGCGCAGATTCCGCTGGGTAACACATCCATCGAGGGCTACCACGTCTTCGTGGGCGGTGGCGTCGAGCAGGAGCGCGGATTAGGGCGCGAGTTCGCAAAGAATGTACCGTTCGCCGACGTTCCTCCGCTGCTGGAGCGGCTGTTAACGGCATATCTAGCCAAGCGTAACGCCGGCGAAGCGTTCGTCGCTTTTGCGCGCCGTCATGACGTAGAGACGTTGCGCGCGTTGGCTGGAGTCATCGACGCGTGAACGATCCAGTATCGGCACCCCCCGTCATCGCGCTTCTTCCCGAAGACGCTCCGTTCACGCGCGATCAACGCGCGTGGCTCAACGGCTTCTTCGCCGGATTGCTGACGCAGGTCGCCGCCAGGACAGCCGCGGCGGTCGCCCCCAAGCTCAAGGTGCCCGTGATCTACGCATCGCAGACCGGCACCGCTGAAAGCTTGTCCAGAAAGCTGGCAAAGGAAGCGCGGGTTAAGGGCTTCGATTCGCAGCCGCAGGAGTTGGGGTCACTGACACTCGAAGTGCTCGCCCAAATGAAGCACGCGATCATCATCGCCAGTACGCACGGTGAAGGCGATCCGCCGGATTCCGCGCTGATCTTCGCCATGCAACTGGAAGCCGCGCATTCGCCAAAGCTCGCTGGGCTGAAATATGCGGTGCTGGCGCTCGGCGACCGCACGTATTCCAAGTTCTGCCACTTCGGCAAGTTGCTCGACGAACGCTTCGCGGAACTCGGCGCAACTCGGCTGCTCGACCGCATCGAGGCCGACAACTCAGTCGACGAGCCCTTCAGGGCTTTCCGCGAGCGGCTGTGGCCGGAACTGAAGAAGGCAGCGCCGGGCGTGGGTCCGGTAGTCAGTGCGTCTGAGACGACCCACGACCTCGACGACGACCCGCAAGAGCGCTGGACCCGCGAGCAGCCGTTTGCCGCAACTCTGCGCAGCAAAGAGGTACTGAGTGCGGTCGACTCGGATAAGGAGGTCAGACACATCGTTCTTTCCCTCGCCGGCTCCGAATTACACTATGAACCGGGTGACGCGCTCGGGGTCTGGCCACGCAACGCGCCGGACCTCGTCGATCGTGTTCTGGCGATTTGCACAATTGCGCGGGACACGGTGGTGGCGCTTGGCGACACTACACTGACCGCCGCGGAGGCGCTGTCCGCCCGCGTTGAGATCGCCAAGCTGAGCATATCAACAGTGATCAAGTTCGCTGCGATCGCCAAGGATGCCGAGCTGCATTCGTTGGTGCAGCCCGAACGTTCCGCAGATCTCGAACATTACCTGTATGGGCGCGACGCAATCGACCTGCTCGCGCGGGCGCCGAGCGCGATTCCCGATGCGCAGGCCCTCATCGACCTGCTTCCTCCGCTCGCTCCCCGTCTGTATTCGATCTCGTCGAGCCTTGCTGCGCATCCGGAAGAAGTCCATCTCACGGTCAGCGTGTTGCGTCATACCCGGGACGCTCGCGCTCGTGGCGGCGTCGCTTCGACCGATTTCGCCGATCGAGTCGACATTCAAGGAACGATCCCGGTCTACGTCCACCGCAATCCGCGCTTTCGATTGCCTACCGATCCGGGCGTCCCGCTGATCATGATTGGGCCGGGTACCGGGATCGCGCCGTTTCGTTCGTTTCTGTGGCAGCGCAAGGCGCAGCACTTCACTGGCCGCGCGTGGCTGTTCTTCGGTGATCGTCACGCGCATAAGGACTTTCTGTACCGCAAAGAACTCGATGCGTTCCTGGACGACGGTACATTGACTCGCCTGGACACCGCGTTTTCGCGCGACCAGGAGACAAAAATCTACGTTCAGGATCGCATGCGCGTCGCCAGTGCGGAGCTGTGGCAGTGGATACGGGACGGCGCAAGTATTTACGTGTGCGGCGACGCAACGCGTATGGCCAAGGATGTCGACGTTGCACTCCAGCAAGTATTTATCGACCAAGGGAAATTATCCGAAGCCAAGGCAAAACTCGAAGTGCGCACGCTCGGTGCGACCGGTCGGTACATGCGAGACGTCTACTAGAATTTTGTTCAGCCGAGGAGCTCCCTCATGAGTCGAGACGCAGTTACGGCAAAGATTGTTGCCGCGAAAGTCGCGAAGAAGATCAGCTGGGCCACGGTGGCAAAGAGGGTGGGGCAGAGCAAGGAATGGACGACCGCCGCCTGCCTGGGGCAGATGACCCTAACAGCCGCACAGGCCAAGGTAATGGGCAAGATTTTCAAGTTGGACAACGAGGACATCGCTTGGCTGCAGCGCGTTCCGTATAAAGGGTCGCTGCCGACGGCAATCCCCACCGACCCGCTCATCTATCGATTCTATGAACTGGTCAACGTCTACGGCACGACGCTCAAGGAGCTTATTCACGAGGAGTTCGGCGACGGCATCATGAGTGCGATCGACTTCTCCATGGATCTGACGCGTGAACCCGACCCCAAGGGAGATCGCGTGCACATCGTGATGAGCGGGAAATTCCTCCCGTACAAGACCTACTGACCACATGGCGACGGGTAACATCAATCCGAACGCAGCCTCGGACGTGGCTGGCAAGGTGTACCTCGTCGGCGTTGGTCCGGGGGACGTCGAGTTGCTGACGCTCAAGGCGGTGCGCGCGCTGGGGGAAGCCGATGTCGCGCTGGTCGACGATCTTGTCAATCGCGAGGTGCTGCGGTTTCTCCACCCAGGCGCGCGCGTCATTGGCGTTGGCAAGCGCTTCGGGTGCCGATCGACACCGCAACGGTTCATTGAAAGGCAGATGGTAGCGCTTGCACAGCGGGGATTGTGCGTCGTTCGAGTAAAGGGTGGCGATCCCTTTGTCTTCGGACGCGGCGGCGAGGAACTCGAGGCTATCCGCGCCGCGAACCTCGAGGTCGAAGTCGTCGGCGGAATAACTGCTGGTATCGGCGTGCCTGCGTCGATCGGCATTCCTGTTACGCATCGCCGCTATTCGCGCGGCGTCACGTTCGTTACAGGGCACTCGCATGCGCGCGGCGCCGTAAATTGGTCGGCACTCGTTGCCTGCGGCACGACGTTAATAATCTACATGGGCGTAAGCCGGTTGGAGGAAATCGTGGCCAATTTACTCAATGCCGGCATGGCGCCCACGATGCCAGTCGCTGTCATTCAGAATGGCACGATGTCCAACGCGACAAGCGCGATAGCGCCCTTGACGGAAATCGTAACCGCGGTCGAATTCGCGTGTGTGGCCAGTCCTGCGCTGATCGTCGTAGGCGAAGTCGTTAGATTGGCCGAGACGCGGCACGATATGCATCGTACTTTGGCGCTATTCGACGGGATACGTGCGATTGGCCAAGGGCTCAGTCACGCCAGTTCCTAACATCCGTCGCGCCACCAAGCCCAGTCGATTACCTCCCGCGCGCGCGCACTGGGCTACAAACTCTCAAACCTCCGGCGCGCCTCGTAGTCGCTGCCCGGCTCTCGCTGCCACGCACTACATCCTAGCTCGGGAAGATTCGCCGGCCATGTTTCTGGTCGGGTGCAGCGTAAGCGCCTATCCGCGCCTGTCCAATCCAATCGATAGGTGCGTCCGCGTAGCGACAGGAGAGACGGCCTCCGCGACGCGGCGGCTTGTACGAATGGCGGTGTATTTCCAAGGCTCGATTCCAGCGTTCGCATTGAGCGAGAGGTTAGGCCCGCCATCCTAATGTAGCAAGCCACGCTCGGTCATTTGTGCCGCGGCCGCCATTGGTGATAGATGATGGTAAATGCCGCTGCGAATAAGAGAGCCGCAATGACTGCGCCGACGGTGGCTGAATAGAAGATGTACCAGACGCCGAGGCTACAATTGATTTTGAATTGCTCGAAGGTTGCCAATCACAGAGTAGTCGCGGCCCTTAAGCGGGACTTCGCGATCGTGCCAGTTTCCCTCGGAGCTCTTAAAGCCGACGCTTGTCGCACCGAAGCTCTTCCAGGCGAGCCAACCAAGAAGAAATGCAGAGAACGCGAGAAACATGACGGATAAGGCGCGTTTGGCCACGACCTAACAGCCCTAACTGAAAGTAGGGAACCTAATTACCGACGGGAAAAAAGATGTCGTGGTGCGAATCACGAGCACCCAAACCGCCGCAATATGCGCAATGAATCAACGAGCGTCCCCCAAATAGTGGCCGTGCTGTCCAGAAATTGGAACGACGAGTGGGCAGTAGAATGACGGCATGGGCTTGGCGCCACCACTTCTCTCGTTTTTGCTGATGATCGCCGCTGGCTGGGTTCATCGCCATCAACTAATTGTCATCGAATTCCTTCAGGCCGAGAACCGACTGCTCAAGGACCGATTAAGCGGACGGCGACTGCGCTTCACGGATGCTGAGCGGGCTCTTTTGGCGCGCAAGGCTAAGGCTGTTGGGCGAAAGGGACTGCTCGAACTCGACAGCGTCTCCCCGGACACCCTGTTGCGGTGGCATCGACGCTTGGTTGCGCAGAGATGGAACTTCGCTGAGCGACGAAGCGCAGGCCGCCCAGGCGTCATGCGTCACATTTCAGAGTTGATTGTGCGAATGGCGCAGGACAATCGGAGCTGGGGCTACACCCGCATTCAACGAGCGTTGGCCAATCTCAATCACAAAGTCGGCCGTGGAACGATTGCCAATGCACAGTCGGGAGCCTTGCACGCGAAGCGCTACCTCATAATCGATCGAGACACAAAATACTCGCAGCAATTTCGGCGACTGGTTCAGGACAGTGGAACCAACGTGATCTACTAGCCGCCGATGTCGCCGAATCTAATGCCTATGCCGAGCACTTCGTACGCTCGATCAAAGACGAATGCCTCGATCGCATGATCTTCGTTGGGCAGGGACCGTTACGCCGTGCCGTAGCGGAGTACATGACTCACTATCACGCCGAACGCAATCATCAAGGTCTGGACAACCGATTGTTTGTTCCCATGGCCGTTAAGTCCAATGACAGCAAGGTCCATTGCCGTGCGCGTCTCGGTGGAACATTAATTTCTACTACCACGCGGCTGCGTGATGAGGCGCGTTCCGAAATGTGGACATTACGCGGGCGCGATCTCTATTCAGAAGGTCGCCGACGAGAACGCCCGCTCAACGCACCTGTTCCATCGCCGAGAACACACGTTCACAGCGTTGCCGATCGCGCGCGTCAACGACGCCCGGCTGCGCGCACCAAGCTAGCAGACGCTCGCCGGCGTTATTGGCGCCCGCGGGCGCTGCGCCCTGAAAACGATCGCGCAGCTGTTTGAGCTGCAACGCGCGTCGCTGCGCCTGAAGCTCCGGCGGGCATTCAAGACCGAGCAGCAGCTCCGCCTCGAGCAACATTTTCTGGCGCGATTCGGCACCGCTCTCGATCCGCACTACGTGCGCGACCCCGGCGACTTTATCGCGGAGCGCGCCCAGCGCCGCGTCACGCCGGCCGATCATCGCTTTTTCCCAAGCGGCAGGGAGCACTGCTAACGCGCTCCACCGTTCGTGAGCCGCCGCAGCGTCAGCGCTGTCCTCGCCCGAAAGCAGTACGCGGTCCAGCTCCTCGCACACGCGTTCCTTCGCCGCCAGATCTCGCCACACCGCCGCTGCGCGGGTACGTGCGCGGGCAGATAGCGCAGCCTCCACCGCCATCTTCGCGTTCGTAAAGCGAGCCTGCAGGCTACGCGATTCGGCATCCGATGTACGCGTCCTGTGCGTCCACTGCTCCTGCAAAGTGCGAAGCACTCCGCGCAGGTCCTGGTCCTTCGCTTCCGTCCCCAGCGCGAGTTGCTCGAGCTGCATGCAGATGTTCTCCAGCGCAGCGCGTGCTTCGCGCTTGAGCACCTCCGCCTGTTTGCGTTTAGCCTCACGCGCTTCGAATACCGCGTCGCATGCGGCGCGAAATTGCTCCCACAGCGCACGCTCGTCGCGCGGTATCAGCGTCAGTGCTTTCGCCAGCGCTTGCCATCTGCCTTGGATCACCTTGACCTGGGCTGGCGCATCGCGATCCAGCGCTTTAGCGGCCAGCCCGGTGGCCTCCTCGATCAGCGCGAGCCGGCGCGCCTTCGCCTGCTCGCGCACCGCGGACAGCGCATCGCGCAACCGTTTCAGGGCGGCGTCGAACCGCGCATCAAGCTTTCTCCACGCCTTTGACTCAACATTACCCAGGTCACCGTCGTGCCAGCGACGATCGGTTTCGCGCAGCCAGCGCTCGATGCTGCGCCAGTCGCGCGGTTCGATCAGCAGCGTCTGCGCGTGCGCTGCGGCGGCGGTGATGAATTCCTCGCGCCGCTTGCGTCCCTCCTCTTGCACTGCCGCCTGCTGCGCAAAATACCTGGCAGCCGGCGCGTAGGCCTTTTCGCAGGCCCGGTCAAAACGTTCCCACAGCGGCTTGGGCACGCCCGCGTGCTGCTGGTCGAGAGCGCTCCATTCGTGGCGCAGGTTCTTCACTTCGGCAGCAAGGGACGGCGCATCAAACGCCAGCGTGGCCGCCGTTTCGGCGCGCTCGCAAAGCTGAACTCGGGCCTGGTGCTGCCCGAACGATTCCCAGCCTTCGAGCTCCTTCAATTGCTGCGTCAGACGGCCCAATCGCTGTAGGGTGGGCTTAGGTAGAAGACCGGCGCCGGGTCTGCGCGTCCTGATCGCGTCGGCGGCCGCACGCGCAGTCTGCAGTTGACCGGCGGCGAGCGCCTGCTCCGCACTGTGCAAAAGTGTGTGTAGCTGCTGCCGCACGGCAGTGGATTCCTGTTCGGTCGCCCGAATTTGCGCGAGCCTGCGCTGCTCGATCACGCTCAGGGCAGCTTCGAAACGCCGAGTCAGCGCGGGCGACCGAATGCTTCGATCCAGCACCTGCCATCGGTCCGGCAGGGTCGCATCGTCGATGGATGTACCCGCAGCGAGCTGCTCGGCTTCGACGACCAGCACTTCGACGCCGGCAAGCGCCTGGAGCTCCCCAGTCCATCGCTCGATGCGCTGTTGCGCCTCCTTGACCCCTGACGCCGAGGTATCCGCGTACTTCTGACCTTCTGCATGCAGCGCGGCAACCTCGCTGCGCAGGACATCCAATTCGCCCGACGTGGCAGGCGGCTCCGCCCTACCGAGCCATTCGCTGAGACGGTGCTCGAAGTGCGAACGCGCCCGCTGCTCTGCGTGTTCCTGATCGAAGCGCTCCTGGAGCGCCTGGCGGGCCGCTTCGCAGCGCGCCAAGCGCTGCGGGTCGTCGTCGAGGTTCAGTCCTTGCCAGCGGCGATTAAGCTCGATCAACTGGGTAAGGATCGGGCCGGAGTCCCGCGCCAGCGTCTCCAGCTGCGCCACAATGGTATCGGCTTCGACTGCGTCGCCTTCGCGAGTCGCTATCGCATCAAGCTGTTTCCGCGCCAGCCGGGCGACGCCATTATCCTTGTCCCTCGCGCCCTCGGCGAGCCTTCGCAGGCCCTCGAGCGTGCGCACGCGCGCGGCGGCCGCCATGCGCGTCCCCGCGTGCTCGGCCGTGAGTGCGAGCTCGACAAGCAGGCCCTCCTCGCCGATTGCGTCGATCGCGCTGCGGCGACGCTCCTCATCGGCAGCGCGGCGCGCAACATCGGCACGGATGGCATCGGTACATGTCGCCTTACCAAGGAATGTCATTGCTCCAGCGCCGTCCGCACTTTCGGAGAGCAAGGTGGCCAATGGCGCGGCGAGCGCCGCACGTACGATCGCATCGGCCTCGCTTTCCCAGGCCGCGACGAGTGCCCTGAGATTGCCGCACCGGTTCGCGGCGGCGATGCGGACCTCCGGCGCGGGATCAGTCGCGACCAGCGCGGCAAGCGCGGCCGATTCGGGCGCCAGCTTGGCCACAGCGATGACGCGTTGCGCCGGATCGGCATGGCGCAATGTGGAACGAAAGAGGCGTTCGGTGATAATGGGCATGAAGCGACCACAGCGGTAACTCGGCGGGGCGTTCGACGTTGAAAAACGTCATGGTAATCAAAAACCGCTGCCTCCGCCCACGATTCGTGGGCGCCTGCAACAATGCATACGGCCGCCGGCCAGAACGCATCTGGCCTCCGGTTCGGTGCTGCAGTCTACGCACGTTTGCCGCCTCCGATAGCCCATGGCGGGTTCCGAAATGGCTCTCGCCTTCACGACCCTTTGGCTCATCCGTCGCTGCCGGTTCAACATTGCGATTGGGCGATCGGAACGGAACCCGCGGTTACGGTGCAGCGTGCCGCCTGGCAACTGTTTCGGCATCCGGTCTGAGAAGGGTTCACCACCGACGCCAGCTTGGTGAAGGGCGATGCTAACCGTCAATGGGGTGTGCCTGGCGCCGAGGCCGACTGGTCGGACCAGCGATCGATCAGCCGTCCGGTGCGGGAGTATCTGGCGGCCTTGATCAGTCCGAGTTGGAGAAGAGCATGCCGAAGAATACCTCGCTGACTGATCCGGCGCGCGCAGTGGAGTGCCGCGTGGGGACCGACGTTCTACGCCTATTCGGCGAATTATCTGATCGACATTGCCGCGGGAATTGTGGTTGACGTGGAGGCGACACCTGCCCACAAGATTGACGAAATCAACGCGACCAAGACAATGATTGAGCGGGTCGAAGATCGCCATCTCAAACCTAGAATCTTTCAAGCAAGCTATTATGATGAAGTGCTCGTCATCGAGCGACGCTGGAGTCGGGGAATCAAGGCATCGTGGAGGGGAACGTCAAGAAGAAGTTCAAGCTCGTCTTGTTGACGCTGCCGTGGGCGGTGCTGCGTTTCTTCGGCAGAATCTTACGGCGCTTCTGCGTCGCCATCGTGATCGTTGCAGCCCTCGCTGTTCTCGTCTATGTCGAACTCGAATCGATCATCGAGACGATCGATTCCCACTACTCGGCTGATATCGACCGCTATTTGGGCATCGACGGCGGCGCGATCGCGCGGCTGCACGACCGCGCCTACTTTGCCGAGCAATCGATGCTCGTTACCGAGGATCTCAAGACGGTCGCCTGCTTTTCCTCACCCGAGCATCGGATCCTGATTGACGATTTCGCGGATATCCCGCCACTGTTTGTCAGCGCGATCCTCGCGTCCGAAGATAAGAATTTTTTCCAACACGAGGGTATCGACAAGCCAGCGATCATGCGGGCGCTGGCGAAGCGCGTGCTTCAAGAGAGCCGCTCAGGCGCCTCGACGCTCACCATGCAGATAGCCAAGCACCTTCGCGGCGGCACCGGCCACGCCTCAACCGAGTGGGAGAAGATCGGTGACATCATCATGGCGCTTCGGATCGAACGCGAATTCTCGCGCGAGGAGCTGCTGCTCAAGTACGTGAACATGCCGTATTTCGGCCGTGGCCAGTATGGCATCGAAGCAGCCAGCCGAGCCTATTTCGGCAAGCCCGCGAAGGAATTGACCCTTCCTCAAGTGGCGTTCATCGTGGCGCTGATCAACAAGCCGGCGTTACCTGATCGCTCTTTCGCGGCGGACCCGCTCCTCGGCACCCGCGAGCAGATTCTCGACGCGAACTGGGCCGACGCGGCCCGCGGTACGATCCGCGTGCTTGACCTGATGCTCGACCAGGACGTGATCGATGACGTCGAGTATGCGCGGGCGGCAAACTCGGTCGGGAAATCGCTGCGCAATGATGTCCTGCCACGGGGTATCGGCTGCGGCACCTCCGACCACTTTCTGGAGCGGGTGCGAATACTCTACAAGGACCGCTTCCCGATCAACAAGGGTGGGCTCACGATCTCGATTACGCGCGACGACGCACTCCAGGAGGCGCTGGCGAGAGCGGTTGATCAGACGCTCAGTACCTATCGTGCCCGCCATGCAGACGACGCGGACAACAACCAGCTGCGCGCGGGAGCGTTCGCCGTCGAGTTCACCGGCAATGTTCTTGCCGAGGTGGGCAATGTCGATTTCAAGCAATTGAAGTACGACATCATCGCCACGGGCTGGCGGCAACCGGGGTCGACGTTCAAGATCTTCACGTACGGGAGCCTGGTGGAGCGCCTCACCAAGGAAGTGCTGGCCGCGGAGCCGCAGACCCAGAGCGTCGCAGCGATCGCGTCTAAAGTCCTCGAGCGCTGCACGGTGCTCGACGCGCCGGTGTTCGTTTCGCTGGGTCGCGGACGCGGAACCAAGAAGATCGAGAACTTCCATTCCCGTTCCGAGCCCGAGTACCGCGGCGATATCAGCTGCCGGATCGCGTTGGGCGAGTCGCGCAACACCGCGGCAATGCGCGCAGGGGCGCGGGCCGGCATCAAAAACGTGATCGATCTAACTTATCGCCTCGGCATGCCCCGGGATCCCAAACATGTGCTGCAGCCCTATCCAACCACGGCGATCGGCGCGTCCGAAGTCAATCCGCTGGCGATGGCCTCCGCGGCAGCGTTCCTGAACGGTGGATTTCGCGTGACGCCCCGCTTCGCGAACGACGTCTGCCGCGACGGCAAGTCGCTCCTCTATACCGACGACGACGGCCAAGCGAAGGACTGCGACATCAAGGGTGAAAACCACCCCGCGCAAGAGCGACTCATGCATCCTGCCGTGTCCGCGGCGATGGTTGAGCTCTTGAAGAGTCCGCTCGACATCGGCCCGACCGGCACCGCGTCCGCACTGCGGACCGGCGTGATTCCGGGAATGGACCCCTTGGGCGACGCGATCTGGAAGCTGAAGCCCGACGAGAGGAAGCAGCGGACGCTGGCGTTTCCGTTCGACCAAGCAGGCGAGATCGCCGGCAAGACTGGCACCGCGACCAATGCGGACGGGAGAACCTCCGACGTGTGGCTCTTATTGTTCCTTCCCGGCCCGCCGGAGCGTCCCGACAAAGGCATCGTGCTCGGCTTCTGGATGGGGAAGGACTCGAAAGATCATCCCCTCGGGGCCCGCGGCGCAACCGGCGGCCCCGGCTTCGCCGAGTCCGGTGCGCGCAACTGGGTGCATTCGGCGGCGACGGTGCTCGCGTTTCTGCAGAAGGAACGCGGACTGCTGCGGCCCGGATACACGTTTCAGCCGATCATGAGCGATGCAGCGCTGACGAGTTCGGAGGCGCAGAAGCCCAAGCCGTCGCCGCGGGAGGCCGGCGCGACGAGCGACGCGTCCGATCGGACATTGGACGTCAGCGCTTCGTCAAATTAACGCGCTACCCGCTTTTGCCGTTTCACGCGCCGTCGTGGAAACCGAAGATCTCAAGAAGATCGATGTGCCGACATTGATCCTACACGGCGACGACGACCAGATCGTGCCGACCGCCGACTCGGCACTGCTGTCGGCCAAGATTGCTTTAAGCCCCTCTATTACGAAGGATCCCATCATGGCCACACCGAACGGCTGCATCGACAAACTGTTTCGCGACGCTCGCACTCACAACGCGTGGCTCGACAAGCCGGTTAGCGATGAGACGTTACGCGAGTTATACAACGCGTTGAAATGGGGGCCGACCAGCGCCAATGCCTCGCCGGGCCGCTTCGTATTTATTCGCACTACGAAGAGCAAGCAGAGGCTGAGGGCGTCACTGGCGCCGGGCAACGTGGAGAAGACGATGGCCGCCCCGGTAACGGTAATCGTCGCATACGATCTGCAGTTCTACGAACAGCTGCCGAAGCTGTTTCCGCACAACCCGGGCATGCGTGATCTGTTTGTAGTCAACCCTGCGCTTGTCGAAGTCACGGCGCGGCGCAACTCGTCGCTGCAAGGTGCCTATCTCATTCTTGCAGCGCGTGCGATAGGGCTTGACTGCGGACCGATGTCCGGTTTCGACAACGCAAAGCTAGACGAGGAGTTTTTCGGCGCGGGCAAGGAATGCGAAGGCTGCGAGCAGGAGTTCTTTCCGGCGGGGCACGTGAAGTCGAACTTTCTGTGCAATCTCGGCTACGGAGATCGAGGAAAGCTCTTGCCACGTAGTCCTCGCCTCGAATTCAAAGAGGCGTGCACACTGATGTGAAGTGTGTCCTTCCAGTGGGTTTGGCCTCCAACGAGTGGCGCGAGCAACCCGGAGCGTGCGCAGATCACTATGGTCCTTCCTAAGGACAAAGCTGCGTCTATGGGTTCGGCACATCTGAGCCGTCCAGGGGTGAAGCCCAGTCGATTGGCTCCCGCGCGCGCGTACTGGGCTACAAACTCTCAAACCTCCGGCGGTGCCTCGTAGTCGCTTCCCGACTCCCGCTGCCACGCGCTACATCCTACCTCGGGAAGATTCGCCGGCCATGTTTCTGGTCGGGTGCAGCGTAGACGTCTATCAGCGCCGGTCCAATCGATAGGAGCGCCCGCATAGACCCCGGATCCCAAGGGGAATTCTCATTCGATATACTGGGCCCCTCGGGCTGCCACGGGGTCGGGGATCATAGCGAGCTTCGCGATCCATGCAGTGGGCTTCCGGCCCTCGGTGAGTCTTTTTACGCTGCCGGATGTGCTTTGCGCTTACCTCGAGCTTAGCGAAGATTCCTGTGCGAACGACGGCCCTAGCAAGTCCGTACCGGAGCCGGCGACCGTCGCCTTACTGCTCATTGGGCGCGTTGTTGCGGTTGGAGGTCTGCCACGCACGTCAAGGCGGCTGTAATCGCAATTTAGCCACAAAAGGAGGCGTATTTTATGAAGGTATCCTACGGTTGGTATTCAGCTCCAGCTCGAGCCGCATTCGTATCGCTGGCGATAGTGGTCGCGTCGCCTTTCGTCACGGCGCAATCTTTACCGTCGGTGCAGGCCCAGTTCTCAACTGACACCATCGACCTACGCTCGCCAGGCATCGTTACGGTGGCATTGAGAGCAACGACCGGCGATCTTGCTGGTTGCACGTTGACTAACCTGCACATCGGCCCAGCCACACCGCTGTTTGTGGGGAGCGACGGGCATTTTTTCAAAGCAGCGTTCAACAAGAGCGACTTGTCGCCGGTTTTGCCGGCGTTCGATTCGGTGGACGGTATCATCACGGGCACGTTGCAGTGCAATGGCGCGTCGCCGAGCACGATGATCGCGCACGCGACGGCGCGCGTCCTGAAGGCAACCACCGTCACCGCGACGGTCAAGCCCACCATGACGATCGACGGAAACTTGTTCAAGGTTTGAACGGCAACGGCCAGCTCGACCCGTACGAGGATTGGCGCCTGCCGGTAGCGCAGCGGGTTGAGGACCTTCTGTCGCGGATGACGTTGGCGGAAAAAGCCGGGCTGATGCACATCATCTCTTTCAGTCAGACTGCGAACCTCGGTACCATCCAGAACCTGAATATCCACTATCTGACCTTGCGCGGCGGTTTTGCAACCGCGGGCGCAGCTGCGTCATCGCTGAACGATTGGCAGCAGGTTGCAGAAGGCACGCGACTAGGCATTCCGCTGGTGATCAACTCCAATCCCCTCAACAATCTCGGCGGTGGCGACGCCGTGTTCGAGCCAGGTGGAGGGCCCGGTCTGTTCTCCGTCTGGCCAGGCACACTCGGCATGGCCGCGGCCAACGACCCGCAGCTCGTCAAGGATTTCGCGGAGATCGCGCGTGCCGAATGGCGTGCCACCGGCATCCGCAAAATGTACGGTTACCAAGTGGATGTCGCGACCGAGGCGCGCTGGACACGGAACGAGACCACCTTCGGCGAAGGCCCAGCCCTCAACGCTTCGATCACGCGCAGCCTCGTGCTCGGCTTCCAGGGCACGCAACTCGGTCCCGATTCGGTCGCGGAGACCATCAAACACTTTCCGGGTCACGGACCGGAGCCCTTCGGTCTTGACGCACACAACGCCGAAGGACAGTTCACTGCGTATCCCACGCCTGGCAGCTTGTTCGCGTACCACATTGTCCCGTTTCAGGCCGCCGTGGACGCCGGCACGAGCGCCATCATGTCGTACTACCCAATACCTTCTAACGCTCTCAGCAGTGTGCAGCTTCCAACCGGCTGGTGGCAGTCGCCGACACAGCAGTTCGAAGAAGTCGGCGCGGCGTTCAACAAAACCTTGATCACGACGCTTCTGCGCGGATACATGGGTTTCAAGGGCTACGTCAATACGGACTCGGGCGTGATGTGCAATCCGCCGGCGGGTGTTTGCACGGATTGGGGCGTAACTGGTTTGACCATACCGCAACGTTATGCCAAGGCGGTGAACGCTGGGGTCAGCCTCTTCTCGGAAAGCACGAATCCGCAGCCGCTGATCGACGCCGTGAACCAAGGATTGCTGGCTGAGGCAGACCTCAATCCGTCGGTGCGTTTCCTTCTTACCGAAATGTTCAATCTCGGACTGTTCGAGAACCCGTATGTCGACCCCGCCCAGGCGCAGGCCGTTGCGAGGTCTGCTGGAGCGCAGATGGTGGCGGATCAGGCGCATCGTGAGTCGATTGTTCTGATGCGCAACGACCATCATGTCTTGCCCTTCTCGAACCCAGTGAACCTTTACGTCGAAGTCGTAGAGTCGGGCACCGCGGCGGCCACCCAGACGGCGAGCCTGAAAGCTCTATTCGCCAACGATCCGCTGGTGCACATCGTCGATAACGTTGCTCAGGCGAACGCCGCACTGTTGTGGCTGTTCCCGAAGCAGGTCGAGCTCGCGGACAAGTCACGTATCGACATTGCGCTATCGACCAACACCGGCATCGATGTCGCCCACGTACAGCAGATTGAAGCGGCCGTACCCACGGTGCTTGCCGTCAATTTGGCTACCGCATGGGTGATGGACAACGTCGAGCCACAGGCCGCCGCCGTAGTGGGCACGTATGACGTCACGGCGCAGGCGTTGATCGATTTGCTACGTGGACGCTTCCAGCCGCAGGGCAAGTTGGTGATGTCGATTCCAGCAAATGAAGCGGCACTCGAGAACAGTGCCGTCGACGTGCCGGGCTACCTAGAATCGTTCAACTACTCGTATAAGAACGCTGTTGGCGATACGTACATTTTCGGCTTCGGTAAAAGTAGCTTCTGAACCGAAAGTTGCCACCAGCTGTTCTCGGCGCGCGCGAACCTGCCCACGTGCGCGCTGGGTAGCAGTAAGGTGGGTTGATTGATCCAGAGCGCTCTATGCTGCGACCATTAACGGAGAGAACATCGGGAGCCGTGCCGGTGTCAAGGTGGCGGAGGTTACCTCGGAGTGCCCCCTCGATCGCCGAGCCCCGAAGCGCCTCGTCGGATTTGAGGAAGTTTGGTTGAATCCAGGGGAGAAGCGGCTCGCGACGATCACAATTGACCCAGCGGCGACCAACCATCCGCTGTGCTATTGGGACGTCGCCGCTCAGAAATGGGTGATCGCCAGCGGCGGTTATCAACTGTACGTTGGAAATTCTGCCGCGGCTTCGATTTCGTGGCTATTGGCAGGCCGCCCGGCCAGCAGTAGCGGCTGATCGTTGCGCCCGGGAGACTATCTCCTGCAATGGGCGGCCCCGAGAGTGCCTTTGCGTCCACGATGCGCTCCGCCAGCCCACGACGAAACGGATACACTCGGTGGAATGAAGATACCGAAGAGACTCCAACCATTGCTCGAAGAGGGACTGATCGACGGCGTTGTGCGGCAACTCATGAGCGGCAAGGAGGCGATGGTGTTCGTCGTACGTTGTGGGGACGACACACGTTGCGCGAAGGTCTACAAGGAGCCTGAGAGACGCAGCTTTCGACAAGCGGTTGATTACACCGAGAACCGCAAGACGAAAAACACCCGTCAGGCCCGCGCGATGGCGAAGGGCACCCGCTTTGGACGCAAGGCTCAGGAACACGCGTGGCAGAGCGCCGAAGTCGACGCCCTGTACCGCTTGGCGGCTGCCGGCGTTCGTGTGCCAAGGCCGTACATCTTCCACGACGGCGTGCTTTTGATGGAGCTCGTCACCGACGAACACGGTGAGGCGGCGCCACGCCTCAACGATCTCCTGTTAACTCTAAACGAGGCACGCGCCTATCACCAGCGACTGATCCGGGAGGTCGTACGGATGCTCTGTGCTGGTGTCGTGCACGGTGACTTGAGCGAATTCAACATCCTGATTGACAGTGACGGGCCAGTAATCATCGACCTGCCGCAGGCAGTGGATGCGGCTGGCAACAACCATGCGCCGCATATTCTCGAGCGTGACGTGATCAATCTTCGCAATTACTTCGGTCGTTATCTCCCCGAACTGCTGGCGACTAATTACGGCAAGGAGATCTGGGCGCTGTATGAGACGGGAGCGCTGCAGCCGGATACGCCGCTCACTGGCCGCTTCGAGCGGATCGAGAAGGATGTGGATCTCGATGGCGTGATGCAGGAGATCGACGACGCACGCTTCGAGGACGCTGCCCGCAAGTTGCGACTGCAGAGCGTTGCGTAGTCCCTAGAAGTGCGGTGGGGAAGTACACGCGTCGCGCGCTTGCCGTTGTCCGCAGCCGGCCCAATAGCGGTCTTTGAGCGATCGATTCGCTAACGGCTGCTGTGACCTCATAGCGGACCTCAGCTTATCGGTAGCCCGCCACTCTGCAAACCTGGTTGCCGCGATACCCGAGAGGGCGCATCCTTAGGTTCAGACCCCAACCATATAGGAAAGGCGACATGAAAGGCGGGGGCGACGAACTCCAACGCAGAAAATTCTTGGCAACGGCAGGCCGTACAGTCGTTGCCGCGCTCGCGACCGGAGTTCCAAACCTGTTGCTGGCAAAAGGCCAAACACCATCAGGGGCGGCGCTGGATCAGCGACTCGCTGATGTGATCGAGGGCTATGATGCTCAGGGAAACCACCGCACAGGAACGCCGGCGGACAATGCATCGGCCGAATGGCTAGCCAAACGGGTCCAGGAAGCGGGCGCCGAGCCTTCGCTTGAGCCATTCACGCTCAGTCGAATCGATCCGCTATCGTGCTATCTGCGCATCACGGATCGGCGCATCGATGGCGTGCCCTTGTTCGACGCGACTTTTACTGACGCCAACGGTGCGCGTGGCACGCTCGGTCCGATCGGCTCCGATGCCGAAATCGGGTTGGCGGAAAGCAAACCATCTCGGCTCACGGAACCGGGAAGCGAAGTGCAACGCGCCCGAATCTCGGAGGTGCGGCAGGCGAAGCAAAAGGCAGTGATCTTGCTCACTAGCGGAACCAGGCCCGGACTGTTTCTGCTCAACGCTCCGGCCTTCAAGGCGCCGTTCGGCCCTCCGACGCTACAGATCTCTAGCGCAGAAGCTGAATGGCTGAAGGTGCAAGCGCAACAACGGGCCGAAGCGACCCTCGTTGCCCACGTCGAACGGACTCAGGCGCAAGCCTTCAATGTCACGGTTCATATTGCAGGTAGCGATCCTAATCTCGCGCCCCTCGTCATAACGACACCACGCAGCGGCTGGTGGCAGTGCGCGAGCGAGCGCGGCGGCGGGATCGGCTGCTGGCTGGAAATGATCCGGGTCCTAGCCGCCGGCAGGCCGGCGCGTGATTGTTTTTTCGTCGCCATGAGCGGTCACGAAATCAGTTGGCTTGGAGCGGATGCGTATATCGACCGACGCAAAGACCTGCCGAAGCGCGCTCTCGCCGTCATCCATTTTGGTGCGAATATTGGCGCACCGCGACAGCCGAATCTCATCCAAGCGTCCTCCGCCACCCTTGAACAGTGGGCCGTGACTGCGATAGAACGCGAGGGGCTGAATGTGAATAGGAAGGCTGAGCGCAGCGCCACGCCGTTCGGAGAGGCCGCCGTCTTCAAACGTGCGGGGGCGCAATATGTTGCTCTGGTGTGCGACAACGACGCTTTCCACAACCCGGCCGATCGCTGGCCAGACGCTGTGGATGTGGCGGTTCTTGCTCGCTACGCCAAAGCGTTTGCGAAGGGCGCGCTAGAGCTGGCGCAGCAGCATTGAAGCCGCGTGCAGTAGGCTCCGCATTCCCACCAAGAAATGCTAGAGCCGACGAGCAATACCATCGTCTAATGGCACCTGCCTGTCACGCCTGGTTTAATCGCGCAACCCGCTGAGCTTGACCGCTCGGGGGACGTTGTATCGAAATTGGAGTCACCAATGAACACCGTATACGTGGAACAGAAGGGCTATGAGATGCCCCCGCGGGAGGGGATCAGCATCGCGCAGTTTCTCACCGTCGCCAACATCGAGCGATCGGCTCGTTACTACGAAAAAGTCTTCGGTGCTCGCATTCTCAGCCTGGGCGACGGCAACGCGCCTGGGTACCTTCAGCTTGCGAATATCTGGATAATTCTGAACATTGGGGGCGGGCCGACGCCGGACAAGCCGACGGTAACGCTCAGTGTCCCCGACCCAAATCACATCAACAGCTTTATGAATTTCCGCGTCGCGGATATTCAGGCGTGCTACAAATTGTGGAAGAGTCGAGGAGCCGAGTTCATCACGGAGCCTATACCCAAGTACGGCGAGATTCGCTGCTACATCCGCGATCCTGACGGTTACATTATCGAGGTTGGACAAAGCACCACCCTCACGTACGGTTAAAGCCTAGCCGCACGCTCAACGTCGAGCCAGTGAAGGCAGGCGTTCCGGGACGTGCAGGCGTAGTATCCGAGTGTCGGCCTCGGCCGGCGCGCCCGTGAATACATGAGCCGGGCGGCGCTCGCCATCGCGTTGGAGCCGTCGTGAGCTTTATCCACTCAAGCGGCAGGGAAACAATGAAAGCTCGAGTCCGGCGCATCATGCTGAGCGCATCCGGTCTCTGCCTCGCGGCCATTGCGGTCGTATCCACGGCGAGCGCGCCGCTCGCGGTGTCATCGAACGACACCAAGCTCGTCAGCGTCGACGGCGTGAACGGGATCGTCGAAAACCGGGCAGCCTATAACGTCACAATCGTCGATCCCTGCGTTTCACCCTCAATAGTCCCGAAAACCGCCCGGTCGTCCTTACGGCTCAGGTTGCGCAACTCTCTGTGCAATCTTGGCCGGCATGAATCCCCCCTTCATTACACTTCGTACCGCACACAGGTCCCGGGTTCTGAGCTGCACGGAGGCATCCATGCCGTCGATTGACGACCTCGCCCGTCAGGCCAGCCTCGTCTTCACAGGAACTGTCACGGAGCTAGGCGCCTCGACCGTTCCGCTTCTCCCAGCCAGCGAGAAGCTCGTGGTGGTGCGCGTCGATCGAGGCCTGCGCGTCGATCCGGTACTCGGCGATCTTCGCGGAAAGCTGATCACGGTCCGCGCCGCCGCC
>Ga0207700_10000216_pt1 | contig 34369 bp, 32 predicted proteins | sample LARL82metaG_FD_184348 | JGI IMG/M metagenome (GOLD analysis project Ga0207700, IMG submission 184348) | Corn, switchgrass and miscanthus rhizosphere microbial communities from Kellogg Biological Station, Michigan, USA - LAR L8-2 metaG... | ecosystem: Host-associated > Plants > Roots >...
TGACGGGGCCCGGGCCGCGCCGTCCTCGCCCGGGGCGGTCCCGCCTGCTGTCCGCGGCCCGCGACGGATCGCCGGCGGCCGAGCCGCTCCAGCCGCCCGCACCGCCTGCAATCCCGCGGCAGATCAGCGACGGCAGCGCCTGCGACCCGCGGCAGATCAGCGACGGCAGCGCCTGCGACCCGCGACGGATCAGCGACGGCCGAGCCGCTCCAGCCGCCGGAAAGATCGGTCGGTGCTGCTGCCGGCCAGCCGGCGCAGCGCCCCCGGGGCGATCCTGGACAACGCGTAGGTGACCCGGGCCTCCGCGTTGACCGGCACCACCGCCCGGTTGTCCCGCACCGCGCGCAGCACCGCGGTCGCGACCTTCTCTGGCGGGAAGCCCCGCATGTGGAACGCGCGGGCCGCGCCGGCCCGGATCCTCCGCTCGGCCTCCGCGCTGGCGCCGGCGTAGTGCGCAGCCTGCCCGATGCCGGTGTTGGTGAAGCCGGGGCAGATCGCGCTCACCCCCACCCCGGACGGAGCCAGCTCGGCGCGCAGGCAGTCGCTGAGCATCCGCACGGCGGCCTTGGTCGCCGAGTAGGCAGGCAGCATGGCGGTGGGCGCGAACGCGGCCGCGGAGGCGATGTTCACCAGGTGACCGCCCTGGCCACGCTCGACCATCTGCGCGCCGAACAGCCTGCAGCCCCGCGCCACGCCCAGCAGGTTCACGTCGACGATCTGCCGCCAGTCCTCCTCGGTGTGGTCGAGGAAGGACCCGGCGATGGCGATCCCGGCGTTGTTCACCACGACGTGGGGGACGCCGAGCGCGTCGCGAACCCGCACGGCGAACTGCTCCATCTGCTCCGGGCTGGTCACATCCACCTGGTAAGAGTGCGCCACCCCGCCGTGACCGCGGATCAGCTCGCAGGTCCGTTCGGCGGAATCATGGCTGACGTCGGACGCCACGACCTCCGCGCCGTTGGCGGCGAAGGCCAGGCAGACCGCGCGCCCGATTCCCCGGCCTGCTCCGGTGACGACGACGAGATTTCCACTGAACGGCCGGCGGCCGGGGCGGGCATCGGCACGCTCGAGTTCGCGGCTGGCGGGTCCCCCCTCAACGTGCGCGGTGAACTCCGCGATCCATCCGGCGACCTGGACGGCGTGGGTCCGCTGGATCCAGTGCGGCGCGCGGGCGCGGCGCAGCCACAGCCGGGACGCGTACCCCCGGGCCGCAAGCTGGGTCTGCTCCGCGATGTACCGGTCGTCGGACGCGATGATCACCTGCACCGGGACATCCACCTTGGCCGGCTGCGGGCGGGACGTCCGGCGGAGCATGTTCGCCCGGTACAGCGACAGGCCGTTGACCCCGTCCTGGATGATCGTGTCGGCTGGGTGCCCGGGACGCGGGCTGGTCCCCTCGCCGGCGATCAGCCTGTCCCAGTGGCGGCCGAGCCCGCCCCGCCAGGCCAGCTCGGGCAGCCCGGGAAGCTGGAAGAACCCGATGTACCAGGACCGGGCGAGCTGGCGCGCGAGGTCGGCGACGCCCCGGGGGCCGTGCAGCGCGCGGCGGCGGAGCGAGGCCGCGGCCTGGTCGATCGAAGGGCCGCACATCGAGGTGAACGAAGCCACCCGGCCCGCCAGCCTGGGCGTGCTGACCGCCTCCCAGCACTGCAGCGAGCCCCAGTCGTGACCGACCAGGTGCACCGGCCGGTCCGGGCTCACCGCCCGGATGACCGCCTCGAGATCGGCGATGAGCAGCGGGAAGGCGTAGCCCGCCGTGCTGCCCGGCGCGGTCGATGCGCCGGCGCCCCGGACGTCGTAACTGACCACGTGGAAGCGATCGGCCAGCAGCCCGGCCAGCTCCTCCCAGACCGCCTGGGTGTCGGGATAGCCGTGCACCAAGACGACGGCGGGATGGGCCGGGTCGCCGCGCTGGGTAATCGCGAGCTTCACGTCCCCGGCGTCGATCCTGCTGCGGTGCACCGATTGTTGTACGGCCGGGCCGGTCGGGTCCATCGCGCCTCCTCAAGCCGGCGCGACACCGCGCTGGTCGCGCCGAGAGTCACCCTATCGGCGGGGCCCACGCCGTGTTACTCGCGGGTAGGGTTCTCAACCCCGTCAATGTGCCATAGCCCGCGTTATAACACCAGAAATCGCACATCGATCAAAGACGAGCCCGGCCGGCAACCGACACCGGGCGAGTGAACCGGACGGGCGACCGAACCGACGGGCGTGCGACGCGACTCGGCAGGCGGGCGAGGCGACCCGACCAGCGGGCGACGCGACCCGACCAGCGGGCGAGGCGACCCGGCGAGCGGGCGAGAGAAAACCAACGAGAGGCGAGGGGAAACCGACGGAAGGGCGAGGGAGGACCGAGGCCCGCGAGAAGGATGGGGAACACGGCGGGTCCGCGGGCTCCGGGGCGATAGGGCGGGCAGGAACCGGGGTACGGACTGCTGGGTGAGCCCTTCTCGCCCCCGTCCGTTCTCCCGCGGCGCGGGTAACCCGCGCGGCACCGACGACCCCGCTGAGCAGCAGCAAGGCGTGCCCCGCCCGCGACGGTTGCGCGGCGCGCTGCCTCGCCCGGTGGCGGTGGCCGAGCGGATCGAGAATGCCAGCGTCCTCGACCGTGCCACGACCGCGCTGGCCGGGGCGGTACGCGGGGCGCTGCACCGCCGCGGCGCGGCCGACCTGCTGCACGGGGTCCCGCTCGGCCAGCCCGCCCACCCGCCGCTGGTCCAGCTGCCCATCGGGTGCTGGGCCTCGGCGGCCCTGCTCGACTTGCTGCCCGGGACGTCACGGGCCTCGCGCGCGCTGATCGCGGCCGGGGTCGCGGGCGCGGTGCCGGCCGCCGCGGCCGGGCTGGCGGACTGGTCAGAACTGCATCGCGAGCAGCAGCGGGTGGGTCTCGTGCACGCCGCTTCCGGCGCGATGGCCACGGCGCTGCAGGCGGCGTCGCTGGCGGCCCGCGCGACGGGACGGGACCGCCGCGGCAAGCTGCTGTCATTCGGCGGCCTGACCGCGGCCGCGGCGGGCGGCTACCTGGGCGGGCACCTGGCCTTCCGGCTGGGTGCCGGCGCCAGCCATGCCGAGCCGGTCGCCCACCTGGCCCCGCTCGGCTGGCACGACCTGTGCCGGGCCCGCGACCTGCCCGACGGCCGCCCGGTACGGCTGCCGCTCGGTTACCTCAGCCTGCTCGTGCTCCGCCGCGGGACCGACGTGCACGCGCTGGCCGACCACTGCGCCCACCTCGGCGGCCCGCTGCACCAGGGACGTCTCGCGTCGTCCGGGCCCGACCTGTGCGTGGTCTGCCCTTGGCACGGCAGCACCTTCCGGATCGCCGACGGGGCGGTCGTACACGGCCCCGCGACCGCCCGCCAGCCGGTTTTCGACACCAGGATCACCGAATCCGGCCTGGTCCAGGTCAAGCCACGCGTCTAGCCCGGCTTCCGCGGGTCTAGCCCGGCTTCCGCTGGCGCTCCCCCGGACCGGTCAAGATCGATGGACGATTACCGACCCCCCAGCGTCGGCAATGTGCCATCGACAACCCCGAGCTTGGCCGCGCCGCCGCTGCCGCCACCGAGTTAGGCCCCGCCGCCGCTGCCGCCACTGAGTTAGGCCGTGCCACCGCTGCTGGCGCTGAGGCTGGCCGCCCTGCCGCCGACGCCGAGGTCGGCCGCGCCGCCACGGGCATCGTCAGGGCGATGACCAGGCCGACCAGCGTGTCTGCCTGCGCTCGACGAAGAGCGGCACGCCGAAGCAGCGGGACAGATTCCGGTCGGTAAATGCCTCGCCCAGCTCTCCGGCGGCGACCACTGCGCCGTTGCGCAGCAGGATCGCGTGCGTGAAACCGTCAGGTACTTCCTCGACGTGGTGCGTGACCAGCACCATCATCGGCGCGGTGGAATCGCGGGCCAGCGCGGACAGCCACCGCAGCAGGTCTTCCCGGCCGCCCAGGTCAAGGCCGGCCGCGGGCTCATCGAGCAGCAGCAGCTCGGGGTCGGGCATCAGGGACCGGGCGATCTGCACCCGCTTGCGCTCTCCCTCGGACAGGGTCCCGAACCTGCGCCGGATCAGGTGCGCGCAGCCGAGCGCGTCGAGCAGCTCGACAGCGCGGGTGACATCGGCGGACTCATAGTCCTCCTTCCAGCGGCCGAGAACCGCGTAGGAGGCGGTGAGCACGAGGTCGATCACCTTCTCCGCGGGCGGTACGCGCTCGGCCACCGCAGCGCTGGCGAGGCCGATCCTCGAGCGCAGCTCGAATACGTCCGCCTCGCCCAGGTGTGAGCCGAGCACGTCGACCGACCCCGTGGTGGGAAACAGCTGCGCGGCCGCCACCTGCAAGAGCGTGGTCTTGCCGGCGCCGTTCGGGCCGATGACGACCCAGCGCTCGTCCTCGTGCGCCGTCCAGTCGATGTCGCGGAGCAGCATCGACCTCTCCCGCCGGACGCCAACGCCGCGCAGCCGCAGCACCTCGTCCGACATCCAGTCCCCTTCCTGTCGCGGCCACCCTCCAGACCGAACCTACCTCCCGCGACCCGCCGCTCTCAGCCAGGCGGGTACGCGCCGTCCTCCGTGTCCCAGCCGTGATCGCCCGCGTGCGCGACCGCGTAGAGCGCCGCCTGCGTGCGGTCCTGCACCCCCAGCTTGGCCAGAATGGAACTAACGTGCGTCTTCACCGTCTTCTCGGCCACGTTCAGGGCGCGCGCGATCTCCCGGTTCGACCTGCCCCTGGTGATAAGGCCGAGCACCTCGCGCTCGCGGCCGGTGAGCGCGGCCAGGCCGCCCGTCGCCCCGCGATCCGCGCCGCGCCGGATGAGTGACCCGGCCGCCTCGGGCGACAGCAGGAGGTTGCCGTCGTGAACCGAACGAATGGCGCGGACCAGGGCGTCCGGGTCGACGTCCTTGTAGAGGAACCCCGCGGCGCCGGCCCGCACCGCGGCGTCGGCGGCGGCCGGGTCGGTGACGCTGGTGAGCACGAGGATTCGCACCGGGATCCGGCGGGCCGCCAGTTCCCCGATCACCTCGGGTCCCTTCATCCCGGGCATCTTGAGGTCCAGCAGCATCACGTCGGGGCGGAGCCCGGCCGCCAGCCTGGCTGCCTCCGTGCCGTCCGCCGCCTCCCCGATCACGTCGATGTCGTCCTGCACCTCCAGCAGCACCCGCAGGCCCTGACGGACAACAGGATGATCGTCGGCGATCAGCACGCTGATCCGTCGGCCGGTGGCGGGATAGCCGCCGGCCGGATCGCCATCCCGGCCGCCGGCGTCGGCCTGACCGGCGGTCATGGCCGCCCTCCCGACTCGACCGGGAGGGCCAGCGTGACCCTGGTCCCCGAGTCCGGAGCACTCTCGATCGACAGGCTGGAGCCGGCCGCGGCCGCACGCTCCCGCATCGACGCCAGCCCCAGGCCGGGCGCCGGCGCATCCGGCGAAAACCCCCGGCCGTCGTCGGTGACCTCAAGGACGACCCGCCGGCCCGCTCGGTGCAGGGATATCTCGATCTGCCTGGCGCCGGAGTGCCGCAGCGCGTTGTGCAGGGCCTCCTGGGCGATCCGGTACGCGGCGGCGTCGCGCCCGGCGCCCAGCGCCGGGATGTCCGACGCGCAGAACCGCACCTTGACCCCCTGCACCATCCCGGCCAGCGCCGCATACCTGCGCAGCGACTCGGCCAGCCCGTGCTCGCCCAGTTCCGGCGGGGCCAGCCCGCTGATCACCGCGCGCAGCTCGGCGTGCGCCTCGCCGCTGAGCGCGGCGACGCTATCCATCTCGGCCGCGGCGCGGGCCGGATCCCGGTCGGCCAGAACGGATGCGGCGCGGGCCTTGGCCCGGATGCTGAACAGCTTCTGCGACACCGCGTCGTGCAGCTCCCGGGCCAGCCTGGCCCGTTCCTCCATCACCGACAGCTCGCCGACCCGCTCGTAGAGCCGCGCGTTGATCAGCGCGATCGCCGCGTGCGCCGCGAACAGCCCGAGCAGCCGCTCGTCCCGCCCGGTGAAGCCGCCGGGGACGGTCTTGTTGGCCACGAAGATGATGCCGAGCACATCGGCGCCGTCCTTGATCGGCACGCCCAGGAAGTCGGCCAGATCGGGGTGCGCGGACGGCCACCAGCCGCCGAACCGCGGATCGGTGCGGATGTCGGCCAGCCGCTCGGGCTTGCCCTCCTTGAGCAGCACCGCGAGCATGCCGTGCTGGCGCGGCAGCGGGCCGATCGCCCTCTGCTGCCGGGCCGTGAGCCCGTCCACCACGAACTCGGCGAACGAGCCGTGCGCGTCCGGCACGCCCAGAGCGGCGTAGCGGGCGCCGGACAGCGAGCGCGCGGACCGGACGATCACCTGGAGCACGTCCCGCACCGAGAGCTCTTTGTTGACCGCGAGCACCGCCTGGCTCACCTGGTAGAGGACCTGGTCCTCATCGGGCGCGGGGTGGGGTCCGGCCGCGGGCAGCGCGCTCACTTGACCGACGCTACCCGCGAGCGGCAGGCGCGGCATCAGTCACGGGTCTTAGGACCATTGGCGGCCGACCGCAGCGACCGTGGCCCGATGTGCCGCGGCACCGCCGCGCCTAGCGTCGGGGCATGACGACGAACCACCGCATCGCGATCATCACCGGCGCCTCCCGCGGCCTCGGTCTCGCCCTGGCCGGAGGCCTCGCGGCCGACGGCTACCGCCTCGTCGTGGACGGCAGGGCCGGCGCCGCGCTGCGTGCCGCCGTGGCCGGGCTGCCCGACCCGGCCGCGGTCACCGCCGTACCCGGCGACATCGCAGATCCGGCGCACCGCGCCGAACTGGCCCGGATCGCTGCCCAGCTCGGCGGGACCGACCTGGTGGTCAACAATGCAGGAACGCTGGGCGCCAGCCCGCTGCCCGCGCTGGCCGACTACCCGCTGGACGAGCTGCGCGCTTCGTTCGAGGTGAACGTGCTCGCCCCGATCGCGCTCACCCAGCTGCTGCTGCCCTCGCTGCGCGAGCGGGGCGGCGCGGTGCTGAACATCACCTCGGACGCGGCGGCGGAGGCGTACGCGGGCTGGGGCGGCTACGGCGCGGCCAAGGCGGCCCTGGAGCAGGCCTCGAACGTGCTGGCCGCCGAGGAGAACACGCTCCGCGTCTGGTGGGTGGATCCGGGCGACATGCGTACCCGGATGCACCAGGACGCCTTCCCCGGCGAGGACATCTCCGACCGGCCGCTGCCCGCCGCGGTAATCCCGGCGCTGCGCCGGCTGATCACCGAGCGGCCGCCGAGCGGCCGTTACCGCGCCGCCGAACTGCAGCCGGCCACCCCGGCCGCGGCGTCCGCCGGCCAGGCCTGACGGGAGACGATCATGCTGACGGAATTCGCCCTGCCCCCCGAACTGGAAGCGCGCGCGCCCGCGGAGGCGCGCGGGGTGCCGCGCGACGGGATCCGGATGCTGGTCAGCCGGCGCTCGTCCGGCGAGATCACCCACCACGCGTTCGGCGACCTGCCGGGCCTGCTGCTGCCCGGCGACCTGCTCGTGGTCAACACCTCGGCGACCGTCCCGGCGGCCATCCGCATCGCCGGCGGCCTGGCCGTCCACTTCAGCTCTCCGCGCCCTAACGGTGACTGGCTGATCGAACTGCGCGAGCGCCAGGGCGGCGCCACCGTGCCCTACCACGGCGGCATCCCCGGTCAGCCGCTGGACCTGCCCGGCGGCGCGGTGCTGACCCTGGGCGAGCGCGTCACCGGGCGGCTGTGGCGGGCCCGGCTGTCCACGGCGGTGCTGCCCTACCTGTTCAAGCATGGCTCGCCGATCAGGTACTCCTACGTCGAGCATGACTGGCCGCTGGAGTCCTACCAGACCGTGTTCGGCACCCGGCCGGGCAGCGCCGAGATGCCGAGCGCGAGCCGCCCGTTCACCCCGGATCTGGTCACCCGCCTGGTCGCCCGAGGAATCACGATCGCGCCGCTCACCCTGCACACCGGGGTGTCCTCGCTCGAAGGCGGCGAGGACCCCTACCCCGAGCCATATGACGTGCCGCCCGCCACGGCGCGGCAGGTGAACCTGACCCGCTCCAGCGGGGGACGGGTGATCGCGGTGGGCACCACCGTGGTGCGCGCCCTAGAGACGGTGGCGGGGCCGGACGGCACGGTGACCGCGTCGGCGGGCTGGACCTCGCGTATGGTCACCCCGCAAGCCGGCCCACGGGTGACCGACGGGCTGTTCACCGGGCTGCACGAGCCGCGGTCCACGCACCTGCTAATGCTGGGCGCGTTCGCCGGAGACGGCCTGCTGCGCCGGTGCTACGCCGCGGCCACCGAACGCGGCTACCTGTGGCACGAGTTCGGCGACGTTCACCTGCTGCTGCCCTAGCCCGTGGCGGGACGCGTGCCTGCTGCCGTCGGCTAAACATGCGCTCGTCTCGGTACGTGAGACGGGGTCGGTGTTTACCGTCAGCTCGAAGCATTGGCACTGTCAGAGCGCTACCAACGCTCCGCGTTAACGCGCGGCCTTCCACCCCAGCCCGCACCCACACCCGCCCGCGTCCTCGGGCCGGGTAGCGTGGCCTGCGCGATGAGCACTCCGCAGACCACGCTGCTCGTCACGCTCACCGGGCGGGACCGGCCGGGCGTGACTGCCCGGCTGTTCTCCGTGCTGGCCCGGCACGAGCTCGACGTGATCGATGCCGAGCAGGTGGTGATCCGCGGCCGGCTGGTGCTCGGCGTCCTGCTCGGCTGCCCCGGCCTGCCGGATCTGACCTCGATCCACCAGGCGGTCTCGAGCGTGGCCGCGGATCTCGGTCTCGAGGCCGAGATCACCGCGGGTACGGCCGGGACGGCAGATGAGCCACGGCGCCGGGGACAGCTGCACGTGACCGTCCTCGGCCGGCCGCTGACCCCGGCCGCGATCGCGGCGATCGCCGGCCAGATCGCCGCCGGCGGGGCGAACATCGACCGTATCGGCAGGCTCGCCCACCGCCCGGTGACCTGCATCGAGCTCGACGTGTCCGGCGCGGATCCGGCCACGCTGCGCGCCGCGCTCACCCGCGAGGCCATCCAGCAGCGGGTGGACGTGGCCGTTCAGCCGGGCGGCCTGCACCGGCGCGCGATGCGGCTGGTGGTCATGGACGTGGATTCCACGCTGGTGCAGGACGAGGTGATCGACCTGCTGGCCGCGCGCGCCGGGTGCGCCGAGCAGGTGGCCAAGCTGACCGCGGCGGCGATGGGCGGCCAGCTCGACTTCGCCACGGCCCTGCGCGAGCGGGTTGCCCTGCTCGCCGGGCTCGACCAGCGAGTGCTGGACGAGGTACGGGCCGAGCTGCGGCTCGCACCGGGCGCCCGGACGCTGATCCGGACACTGCGGCGGCTGGGCTACCGGTGCGGGATCGTCAGCGGCGGTTTCGTCCAGGTCATCGAGCCGCTCGCGGCCGAGCTCGGCATCGACTACGTCGCGGCCAACACGCTGGAGATCAGGAGCGGGGCCCTGACCGGCCGGCTGGCGGGCCCGGTCGTCGACCGGGCCGGGAAGGCGGACGCACTGCGCCGTTTCGCCGGGCAGGCCGGCGTGCCGGTCAGCCAGGCCGTCGCGGTCGGCGACGGCGCGAACGACCTGGACATGATCGCCGCGGCCGGCCTGGGGGTCGCCTTCAACGCCAAGCAGGTGGTCAAGGACGCTGCCGACGCCGCGGTGAGCGTTCCCTACCTGGACTCGATCTTGTACCTCCTCGGCATCTCGCGCGAGGACGTGGAGGCGGCGGACGCGGCGTCAGGATCCGGCTGAGCGAGGCGTCCAGAACGCGCGAGCCGAGCCGGCGCCCGGGACCAGCCGGACCCAGCTGCCGAGGTCGGCAACCGCGATGGCGGTGGTGGGGAAGCCCAGGTCGCCCTGGCCCGTGAGACTCGACGCGACCTGCTGCATCGCCGGGTTGTGCCCGATGATCAGCAGCGTCCGCACGTCGTCGGGCGTCTCGCCGATGACGTCGAGCGCGTCGTCCTCGTCGGCCAGGTACAGCCTCGAGTCGTACTGCACCTCGATGTCGTGCCCAGTGCCCAGCCCGGCGGCGAGCCGGTCCCAGGTTTGCCGGGTGCGCAGGGATGGCGAGCACAGCACCAGGCCGGGGATCAGCCGCTGGCCAAGCAGCCATTGGCCGGCGGCCTTCGCGTCCCGCCGCCCGCGGCTGGTCAGCGGGCGGTCGGGATCGGCGAAGCCGGGCTTGTGCGTCGCCTTCGCGTGCCGCACCACGATCAGCCGCTTCATCGCGGAACCCCCTCGCTGCCCGCCATCGCCGCGTCGCCGGGCCCGCGCCCAGCCGAGCCGGTCGGACGCACCCGGGCGGGCCGGACGGCGCGGGCCGTCGGCTAGGGCTTGTCGGTACGGGCCGGACTACCGGTGGCGGCCCGCTCGCCGGCATCATCTCCGGCAGTGCCCATCCTGGTGGGGTCTGAGCCGGTGATGCCCGGCGTAGCGGCTCCGCCCGGCCCGGCAACGCCCGCCGTCGTCTCCTCGGGCTCGACGGCAGCTGGGCCACCGTCCTGCGGGGCGCCCTCGATCACGCCGGCCGAACGGCGCTTGGAGATCACGATGGCCGCGACCACGATGATCACCGCGCCCAGGGCGACGCCGACGCGGAGCCCGTCGTTGCGGGCATAGGTCACGACGCTCGGCGCGATCAGCAGCGAGACCAGGTTCATCACCTTGATCAGCGGGTTGATGGCCGGGCCCGCGGTGTCCTTGAACGGGTCGCCGACGGTGTCCCCGATGACCGTGGCGTCATGCGCCTCGGAGCCCTTGCCGCCGTAGTGGCCGTCCTCGACGTATTTCTTCGCGTTGTCCCAGGCGCCGCCGGAGTTGGCCAGGAACACCGCCATCAGGACCCCGGCCGCGATCGCCCCGGCCAGGTACGAACCGAGCGGCGCGTAGCCGAAGGTGAAGCCGATCGCGATCGGGGTGAGGATCGCCAGCAGGCCCGGCGTGACGAGCTCACGCAGCGAGTCCTTGGTGCAGATGTCCACCACCCGGCCGTACTCGGGCTTCTCGGTGAAGTTCATGATCCCCGGGTGGGCGCGGAACTGCTCGCGCACCTCGAACACGACCCGCTGGGCGGCCCGCCCCACGGCCATGATCAGCAGGCTGGCGAACAGGAACACCACCGAGGCGCCGATGATGACCCCGACCAGCACGTTCGGGCGGTCCACGGACAGGTTGAACCCGGCCGCGCCCTTACCGAGCGCGTTCTCCACCGTGGTGCGGAACGAGCCGAACAGCGCTGTGGCCGCGAGCACGGCGGTGGCGATCGCGATGCCCTTGGTGATCGCCTTGGTGGTGTTGCCGATCGCGTCCAGCTGAGTCAGCGCCTGGGCGGGCTCACCCTCGAATTCCCCGGACATCTCGGCGATGCCCTGCGCGTTGTCGGTCACCGGGCCGAACGAGTCCATGGACACGATCACGCCTACCGTGGTCAGCAGCCCGGTCCCGGCCAGCGCCACGGCGAACAGCGCGATCGTGGCGTTCCCGGTGCCGAGCAGGAAGGCGAAGAACACGGCCCCGGCAATCAGCAGCGCGGAGTAGACCGCCGACTCCATGCCGAGCGCGATGCCCGAGAGGATGACCGTGGCCGCCCCGGTCCGGGAGCTCTCCGCGATCTCGCGCACCGGCCTGCGGTTGGTCTCGGTGAAGTACCCGGTCAGCAGCTGGATGGCGCTGGCCAGGACGATGCCGATGAACACGGCGCCGATCGCCAGCCACTGCGGGCTGCCGCCGTGCCTGAGGATGGTGTGATCGGTGACCCCGGTCAGCTGGCTGAAGTGGGAGGGCAGGTAGGTGAAGGCGGCTATCACCACCCCGATGACGGAAACCACCGCGGATACGAAGAACCCGCGGTTGATCGCGGTCATCCCGCTGCGGTCACCCTGGCGCGGCGCGACCACGAAGATGCCGATGACGGCGGTGATCACGCCGATCATCGGGACGATCAACGGGAAGACCAGGCCGTAGTTCCCGAACGCCACCTCGCCCAGGATCAGCGAGGCGACCAGCATGACCGCGTAGGACTCGAACAGGTCGGCCGCCATGCCCGCGCAGTCACCCACGTTGTCGCCCACGTTGTCGGCGATCGTGGCCGCGTTCCGCGGGTCGTCCTCGGGGATGTGCTTCTCGACCTTGCCGACCAGGTCGGCGCCGACGTCCGCCGCCTTGGTGTAGATGCCGCCGCCGACACGCATGAACATCGCGAGCAGCGCGGCGCCGAACCCGAAGCCCTCGAGCACCTGTGGCGCGTTGCCCTTGTAGAGCAGCACCACGAGCGCCGCGCCGAACAGGCCCAGACCGACGGTGAACATCCCGGCCACCCCGCCGGTCCGGAACGCGATCCGCATCGCCTTCCGCTCGCCGCTTTCCTTGGCCGCGGCGGCCACCCGCACGTTCCCTCGGACGGTCAGCGACATCCCCGTGAAGCCGGTCAGAGCCGAGAACAGGGCACCGACCAGGAAGAACACGCTACGTCCCCAGCGCACGCCCGTCGTGTCGGCCGGCAGCAGCAGGAGCACGAAGAAGATCAGGACCACGAACACGCCCAGCGTCCTGAACTGACGTTGCAGGTAGGCTGCGGCGCCCTCCTGAACGGCTCGCGAGATTTCCTGCATCTTCTGGCTGCCCTGGCTGGCGGCCAGAACCTCCCGTACCAGCAAGCCAGCCACCGCGAGAGCCAGCAGCGCGACCACCGCGACGACGACCACCCAGGTGAGGTTGGCGCCGTGCAGGGCAACCCCCGCGGACGAAGCGAGGTTGTGCCTAACCATCCGTCCTCCTTGACATGGGCACAGGGAATCCCGCGCACAGGCCGGGCCGGCCGGGGGAATCACCGCGCACCCGAGCGGGCACTCGCCAGGCAGACGCCTGCGGTGCCACGGGGCAGTGGCGGGAGTCTACGCAGACACGAACCCGCATGGTAAAGCCGGGATACTTCCTAACCGTATCGCGATCATTTCGTTACATTAGCCAGACCCCATCGTAATGAGCTTCGTGTGCGGAGACGGGCTGCGCTACCGCTCGCGGACTGATGACGGCCAGCTCATGCAGACGCTGATACCGGCGGCCGTCCGGGAGATCCGTACGTCGTCAGCGAGTTCCGCGATCACGGCCAGCCCGGAGCCGTCCTGCAGGCCGCCCTGGGCGTCAAACAGCGGCTGACTGGTCCCGCCCCCGGGGCTCCCCGCGGCGGCGACGTCGCCGGCCACGCCCGCGGCATCCCCGGCCTGCCCCGCTTGCGCCAGACCGTCCAGGGCCGCGGCGTCGCCGGGAGCCGCATCGGTCACCACGACCTCGAAACGCCCCCCGGAGTCGGTCAGCGCGATCTTGACCGGCTCGGCCGGGCAGTACTGCCGGTGCGCCTCTACCGCGCGGGAGCAGGCCTCCCCGACCGCCAGCCGGACCTCGTCAAGCAGTGAATCGGCCACCCCGCTCCGTCTCGCGACGGCCACAGCCACCAGGCGCGCCGTGCGAACGTGCGCAGGCAGCGGGGTGAAGGCAACTTCCACCAGCGCCATCGGTGAGAGCCGGATACTCGCGCTATTTCTCAGACTTCCTGGCCTTGATGGCTTCCTCGACCGTGTCGTGGATGCCGAAGACCTTGGTCAGACCGGTGATGCGGAAGATCTTGAGGATCCGCTCCTGCCTGCAAACCAGATCCAGCGATCCGTCGTGGGCGCGAACCCGTTTGAGCCCGCCGACCAGCACGCCCAGGCCAGTGGAGTCGAGGAACTCCACCTTCTCCATGTTCACCACGAGCTGGTAGTCGCCCTTGTTGACCAGGTCGATCAGAAGCTCACGAAGTCGGGGAGCGGTGTAGACGTCGATCTCGCCCTCGACATCGACGACCCTGATCCCGTCCTTCTCGTGGTCATCCAGCTTCAGATCCACAAATCCTCCACGCCATGCAGCCTTCTACGATCAGCCAGGCGAGGGGTGACCCCAGCGCCCGGGGAGTGAGCCTAACCCCCGTCGGGCATTCAACCACGCTCCGATGTCATGCTTACACGAATCCGTGCTACCGGGCACCCTTTGCCCGGCATGGCAGACTGAATTTCGATGTCCCTCGCTCCCTCCGTTACCGCCGAAGACCCCGCGGGCCGGCTGCAGGCCGCCCCGGCGGTGGTCCCGGCGCCCGCGCTCGGGAACGGTGATCCCCCGACCGCGCGAATCCTGCACGAGGGCACCCGCGACGGGCAGGTCACGCACATCGAGCAGATCCCGGGCCGGGCCGGCCAGGCGGCGGCGTGGCCGGACTGGGTCCCGGCCGAGCTCAGGCAGGCATTCGAGGGCGTCGGGATCGGCGCGCCCTGGGAGCATCAGGCGGCCGTGGCCGATCACGCCCGGGCCGGGCGGAACGTGATCGTGTCCACCCCGGCGGCTTCCGGCAAATCGCTCGGCTACCTGATGCCCGCGCTTACCGCCGTGCTGGAAGGCGGAACCGCGCTCTACCTCACCCCGACCAAGGCGCTGGCCGCCGACCAGCTGCGCGCGATCCGGTCGCTGCGGATGCACGGGGTACGCGCGGCGGTGCTGGACGGCGACACGCCGGCGGCCGGGCGCAGCTGGGCCAGGGCCAACGCTTCCTACCTGGTCACCACCCCCGACACCCTGCACCTGGCGCTGCTGCCCGGGCACGTCCGCTGGGCCCGGTTCCTGTCCAGGCTGCGGTACGTCGTCGTGGACGAGTGCCACGGATACCGGGGGGTGTTCGGCTCGCACGTGGCGCAGGTGCTGCGCAGGCTGCGCCGGATCGCCGCCTACTACGCCGAGGGCCGGGCCGACCGGGAGCGTGCCCGTCGAGGCCGCCGGAATGGACCGCTGGCCGCCGGGCCGGTCTTCATCCTGGCCTCGGCCACGGTCAGCGAGCCGGCCCGCTGCGCCAGCCTGCTCACGGGGCTCGACGCGGAAGAGGTCGACTCGGACGCCTCGTCGCGCGGACCGGTCACGTTCGCGCTCTGGCAGCCTCCGCTCACCGCACTACGCGGCGCCGCGGGCTCGCGACTGAGGCGGACGGCCACCGCGGAGGCCTCGCGGCTGCTCTGCGATCTGGTGACCGAGAACAGGACCACGGTGGCGTTCGTGCGCTCCAGGCGCGCGGCCGAGGCGGTGGCGATGGGCGCGCGGCGGGTGCTGGCCGAGACCGGCGCGCCCGGCCTGGCCGCACGGGTCGCGGCGTACCGGTCGGGCTATCTGCCCGAGGACCGGCGCCAGCTGGAGGAAGAGCTGCGGGCGGGCCGCCTGGCGGGCGTGGCCGCCACCACCGCACTTGAGCTCGGGGTCAACATCCGCGGCCTCGACGCGGTCCTCATCGCCGGCTGGCCCGGGACCCGTGCGTCGCTGTGGCAGCAGGCCGGGCGGGCGGGCCGGACCGGCCGCGACGCGCTCGCGGTCCTCATCGCCCGGGCCGACCCGCTGGACACCTACCTGGTCCATCACCCGGAGGCGGTGTTCGGCCGTCCGGTGGAGACCACGGTGCTCGACCCCGACAACCCCTATGTGCTCGCCCCGCACCTGTGCGCGGCGGCCGCCGAGCTGCCGCTCACCGAGGCCGATCTCGAATTGTTCGGGGGCAGGGCGGCGCAGCTCACCGACGAGCTCACCGGTCAGGGGCTGCTCCGCCACCGCGGCGCGGGCTGGTACCTGTCGGCACAGGGCCGGGCGCTGATCCGCACCAGCCTGCGCGGCTCCGGCGGACCTCCGGTGCAGATCGTGGAGGCCACGACCGGCCGGCTCATCGGCACCGTGGACGAGCCGTCGGCTCATGTGCTGGCGCACACCGGTGCCGTCTACCAGCACCAGGCGCAGACCTTCCTGGTGCGCAGGCTCGACCTGGCCGATGAGGTCGCGCTGGTCGACGCGGCCGAGCCCGGCTACTTAACTTCGGCGCGGGAACTGACCGAGATCCAAGTGACAGGCGAGCTGCTGCGGTCTGCTTGGGGTGAGGCGAGCATCCACTTCGGCGACGTGCAGGTGACCCGGCAGGTGACCTCGTTCATCCAGCGGCGCCTCGATACCGGGCTCGTGGCCAGCGAACAGCCGCTTGACCTACCGCCTCGCACCCTGCTGACCAGGGCCGTATGGTGGATGATCTCCCCCCGGCAGCGGGCCGAACTTGCCGCGCAGGGCGTGGACCTGGCCGGGGCCGCGCACGCCGCCGAGCACGCCTCGATCGCGTTGCTCCCGCTGGTCGCCAGCTGCGACCGCTGGGACATCGGGGGCGTTTCCTTCGAGCTGAACCCCGGCACTGGCCGGCTGACGGTCTTCGTCTACGACGGGCACCACGGCGGCGCGGGATTTGCCGAGCGCGGCTTCCACGCGGCTCGGGAGTGGCTGCAGGCCACCGCGCGGGCCATCGAGTCCTGCGGCTGCGAGGCCGGCTGTCCCTCCTGCATCCAGTCGCCCAAATGCGGCAACGGCAACGAGCCGCTGTCCAAGGCCGGAGCGCTGCGACTGCTTTCCACCCTGCTCGCCGACGCCGACCCCCCGCCCAGTCCTCCCATCCCCGCACCACGCAAGCCACGCCGCCAGAACCCACGCCGGAAGAAGCCACGCGGGGCTTCCGGATGGAATCTCCCCCCAAACTCAGCCCCCGGCCTCCAGTGGGTCTCCCCCTTGGGATAGCACCCAGACGCCGCCGCTAGGTTCCCGCCGGCGCACTCAGGTCGGCTGAAGTTCGGCCAGATCAGCCAGGCAGGGGTCGGGTTCCGCGGAGGTCGAGTTCCGCGGAGGTCGAGGTTTCGCGGGGGTGAGGTTTCGCGGGGTGAGGGTTCCCGCCGGCGCAGCCAGGCGGACCAGTCGGGGTTTCGCCGGCGCAGTCGGCCCCGGGGGTTCCAGGGGGTCGTCCCCCTGGGATAAATGCGAGGCGACGCCCCCGGTGCGCAAGCACAGGGGGCGCCCAAGCCTCGGGGGCGGCGCCCGCCGGGGGGGAGAGCGGGCGCCGCCATTTACGGTCCGGCTCCGGGGGGGGTAGAGCCGGTGCCGCTACCCGTCCCAGCCTACGTGCGCAGCGCCTGCGTTACCAGTCAGTCACGCCGTGACATCAAACGGCTGGGGGCTTTACACCATTATGCTGCCTGAATGTGGAGGCTTCCGTCGACCGTATAAGCCAGCCTGTGGCGGCCTTTTTCGACCTGGACAAGACGATCATCTCGAAGTCCAGCACCCTGGCCTTCGGTCGTCCCTTCTACCAGTACGGACTGATCACCCGGGGTGCTGCCCTGCGCTGCATGGCCGGGCACCTGGCGTACCGGACACTCGGGGCCAGCCATGGGCAGATGGAACGGATCAGGGACTGGGCGACCGGCCTGTGTTACGGCTGGCCGGTCGACCAGGTCAGGGAGATCGTCGCGCGCCATCTCGACGAGGTCATCGTGCCCTACATCTACGCCGAGGCGCGGGCCTTGATCGCCGCACACCGGGCCGCCGGGCGCGACGTGATCATCGTGAGCACCTCCGGGCACGAGGTGGTGGATCCGATCGCCCGCCTTCTCGGCGCAGACGCCGTTATCGCCACCCGGATGCGGGTGGAGAGCGGGTGTTACTCCGGGCAGCTGGAGTTCTACGCCTACGGCGAGGCCAAGGCGGCCCGAGTCCGCGAGCTGGCCGCCGAGCGCGGCTACCGGCTGGAGGACTGCCACGCCTATAGCGACTCGGCGACCGACCTGCCGCTGCTGCAGGCCGTCGGCCACCCGCACGCGGTGAATCCGGACGGGGCCCTGCGCCGGGTCGCGCGACAGCGGGGCTGGCCGGTACTGAAGTTCGCGGGCGCCTCGAATCGCCCACTGCGGGGCAGGCGGCAGCGCGAACCCGCCAGCATTACAAATCGATCACGCTGAGGTCTTTCCAAGCTCGCCAATTCGACGTACAAAGGAACCACGGACCCAGGACGTCCGGGCACGGCAGCCGGGCACCCACGCGCGACCAGCCGCGGGAGGCGTGTCGAGGTAGGCCAGGTCACAGAAGGTGCGCGCGCACGGGCGCGCCGGGTGATCCCCTGCCCCGACGGAGAAGGTGCACGCTTGGTAACCCGGCATGACGTGGTAAGCGGCGGCGCCCCGCCCAGGGGCGCCGTTCGCTGTGTGCGAAGCTTCCGCGAGCCATTCCCGTGTCAACGTCGCCCGATCCTGGATTACCGCAACGCCTTTGTGATACGGGTGGTGTCATCGTTCACCTCGTAACAGGGGTGAGGGCGAGGCAGTCAGATTCGCCGCGTCCGGAGCTGTCCGCGCGGCCGCTGGTATCCGAGGCCTGACCACGAGGGGCACATGATGGGAGACCGCGATGGTCGATACGGAATCCGCGCGAGCGGCGGGCGCCGCGGCTGACCCGTCCCTGGGCGACCTCGTGTCCCAGGCGGCCGCAGACCTCTCCATCTTGGTCAGGTCGGAGATCGACCTGGCCAAGATCGAGCTGAGGAAGGACGTGCGGCGCTTCGCGACGATCGGCGTGATGGGCGTAGGGTGCTTCTTCGCCTTCAACCTGGTCATCGTCCTGCTCAGCTTCGGGCTCGTGTACGGCCTGATCAGGCTGGGCATCTGGCCCTGGGCCTCGTTCCTCATCGTGGCGGGCGTGGACATGGTGGCAATCGGTATCGCCGCGGGCATCGCCTGGATCAACTTCCGCAGGGTGAGCGGCCTGAAGCTGACGCGCAAGACGGTCCAGGAAGATCTGGCCATCATGAACCGTGAGGATCAGGCGACCGGCGCGCCGGCGGTCGAGGCACGATAGGTCCATGGATGCGCCCGGCGAGCTGGCCACCCACATCGAGGGCCCGTGGTCGCACCGGTCGGTAAGCGCGAACGGCATCCGCTTTCACGTCGCGGAGGCCGGCGAGGGCCCGCTGGTGCTGCTGCTGCACGGATTCCCCGAGTTCTGGTGGACCTGGCGGAATCAACTGCCTTCACTGGCCGGCGCCGGCTTCCGGGCGGTCGCCGCCGACCTGCGCGGGTACGGCGGCAGCGACAAGCCGCCGCGCGGTTACGACCTGGTCACTGCGGCCTCGGATGCGGGCGGCCTGATCAGGGCCCTGGGCGAGGCGAATGCCATCGTGGTCGGGCACGACTGGGGCGGGCTGGTCGCGTGGACCCTCGGCGCGTACCACCCCAAGATGGTCCGACGGCTGGCCATCGTCTCGGTGCCGCATCCGCTGCGCCTGCGCTCGGCGGTACTGACCGACCCGCTCGGCCAGGGTAAGCGGAGCGGCTACGCCGTGGGTTTCCAGCTACCCAGGCTTCCCGAACGGCGGCTGCTGGAAGGCCAGGCGCGCAGGGTCGGGCGCATGCTCCAGGACTGGTCCGGGCCTGGCTGGCCGGACGCGGAGACCGAACGCAGGTACCGGCAGGCCATGCTGGTGCCGTCGGTGGCGCACTCCGCGCTGGAGTACCACCGGTGGTTCGTGCGGTCCAGGCTGCGCCCGGACGGGCTGCGGTACGCCCGTCACATGCGGGCGCCGATCCAGGCACCCACCTTGCAACTGCACGGCCCCCTGGACTCCTGCGTCCTGCCGCGGAGCGCCCGCGGCTCCAGCCGGCACGTCGAGGCTCCGTATCGCTGGCACCTCATCGAGGGAGTCGGCCACTTCCCGCACGAGGAGCGGCCCGAACGGTTCGACGCCGAACTATGCGGCTGGCTGGCCGACCCCGAACCGGAGCGATGACGCCGCAGGACAGGGACCGGGATCAGGCGGGCAGGCCGCGCAACGCGCGTCCCCGTGACGCGTTCGGCCGCCCGCTGGCGCACGGCGCCACCGGCGAGGCCCAGATGCCCGACGATCTGTCGCTGGCACCCGGCGAGGCCATCGCGCTGGCCCAGCAGCTACTCGACTCCGGGCGCCCGTTCCAGGCCCACGAGGTGCTCGAAGCGACGTGGAAATCGGCCCCGGCCGCCGAGCGCGACCTGTGGCAGGGCCTGGCCCAGATCGCCGTGGGCCTGACTCACGCCCAGCGCGGCAACCCGCGCGGCGCCGCGGCCTTGCTCCGCCGCGGCGCCGGACGGGTGGGCGGCTACCTGCCCGGCGCAGACGACGCCGGCGGCCAGTACGGAATCGACGTGGCCGGGATCACCCGGGCGGCCGGGGAACTGGCCGACCGGATTGAGCGGGACGGGCTGGACAGCGTGACACCAGGCGACCTGCGGCTGCGGCTGCGGGCCGCCGGATAGGTCGCTGCCCGATAGGTCAGGCGCATCCCTGCGTCGATGTCGCCGTGGTGGCGGTCTTGCCCGCGCGCACGTCCGGGGCGACCTGTGCCGCGGTCAGTGCGTAACCGACGTCCTTGACCCCGACGGCGGCGGCGAATACCACCCCGTACACGTTCCCGCTCTTCGGGTCGATCAGCGGGCCGCCGGAGTTGCCCGGCTGGATCAGCGCCCGGACCGCATAAATCTCGCGGGTTACTTCCTGGGTCTGGTAGATGTCCGGCGCGCTGGCATTCTGCACCCCGCCGATCCGGGCCGGTGTCAGGGTCAGCGAACGATCGAGCGGATACCCGGCGACCACCGCGTTGGTTCCCGTCCCGGCCTGGGGGGCGAACTTCAGCGGCTTCGCGTGCAGGCCGGGGACAGCGAGAATCGCGATGTCGCCCTTGGGGTCATAGAGCACCACCTTGGCCGGGAACTGGCGGCCGCTCGGGGTGAACACGGCCGGCCCTCGGTCGACGCCGGCGACCACGTGCGCATTGGTCAGGACACGCCCCGGTGAGACGACAAACCCGGACCCCTCGATCTGGCGCGAGCAGGTGGAGGCGGTGCCCATGACCTTGACCACGCTGCCCTGGTCGCGGCGGATCGCCGGGTACCGCAGGTACTTGCCCTGCGGTGCCCCCACGGTCAGCGGCGCTTCCGCGCCGATGCCGCCGAACACCTGCGGGTAGGGGCCGCTGGCGAGCAGCCGGCGGAAGTCGGAGAACATGGTCCGCGCCGCCGACGGCATGACGCTGTCCACCGTGCGCAGCACCGCCGAGTTGCGCACCTCGCCGGTGATCGACGGGAATCCCGCGTTGACCACGGCCGAGCCGATCAGCCAGGCGATGAGCAGGACCGAAACCACGCTCACGACGGCTCCGCCGGCCGCGTCCAGGTAGGTCACCGGGCGCCAGGTGAGTCGCGACCGCAACGCCGCGCCGACCGCCGAGGCCAAGAGCTGGCCGACCATGGCCGCGATGAAGACACCCACCACCGCGATCAGTGCCTGCCGGGACTGCTCGCTGGCCAGCGCCCGGGCCAGGGCGGGCGCGAACAGCGTGCCGATCACCGCGCCGATGAGGAATCCGGCGAAGCTAAGCACGCCGATGATGAAGCCCTGGCGGTAACCGGAGACAGCGAACGCGGCCACGAGCACGAGCAAGATCAGGTCAAGCAGGTCACCCGGCACGTCGTCAACGGTATATCGCTAGGCACCATGCGCGGAGCGCCCGACGGGGTCATCCGGCACCGCGGCCGCCAATGCCTCGGCCGGGAGGTCCTCGATTCGGCCGGCATCCCACGGCCGCTCCCAGCCGCCGAGGGTCAGCAGCATGTCGATGAGGGCGGCGGTGAACCCCCAGACCAGCATGCCGCCGACCCGGAAGGCCGGACCGGTGGTCCCGGACGGATGCCGCACCGTGAGCCGGTTCGCGGTGTCGGCAAGGTCACGGATGCGGACCCGGACCGCCGCGGCCACCTCGGCGGGGTCGGCCGGCCCGACCGCGACCGGCCGGCGCCACCAGCCGAGGACCGGAACGACCCGGAATCCGCTGTGGGAGATGAACAACTCGGGCGCCGTCCCGATAACGTCTACCCCGGACGGGTCCAGGCCGACCTCCTCCGCCGCTTCCCGCAGGGCGGCCTCGACCGGGCCGGCGTCCCGTGGCTCGATCGCGCCGCCGGGAAACGCGGGCTGCCCGCCGTGCCTGCGCAGCCCGGGTCTGCGCTGGATGAGTAGCAGGTCCGGGTCGGAGCCATCGGTGCCGGGTGCCGCGGACCCGAAGAGCACCAGGATCGCGGACGGCCTGCCCGTTCCGGCGGGCGGCCGCAGCAGCGGCGGCACCGCGGTCCTGGCGATCGCCGCGGCCAGCTCGGGCAGCCACAGCGGCGCCGGTGCCTCATCCTGGGTCACGAGAACGGCCCGGTCTTGACCAGCTTGGCTGCCACCTTCGGATCCACCGGGCCCAGGCCGAAGGAGGGGCAGAGCCGCGCCAGCGCGCAGGCCCCGCAGGCCGGGCGGCGAGCGAGGCATACCCGGCGGCCGTGCCAGATCAGCCGGTGCGACAGGACCGTCCACTCCGAGCGGGGGAACAGCGAGCCAACATCGGCCTCGACCCGGTCCGGCTCCGTCGCGGTGGTCCAGCCGAACCTGCGGGCCAGCCGGCCGAAGTGCGTGTCCACGGTGATGCCAGGAATGCCGAAGGCGTTCCCGAGCACGACGTTCGCGGTCTTCCTGCCGACGCCCGGCAGCGTGACAAGGTCCTTCATCCGGCGGGGCACCTGCCCGCCGAACCGGTCCGCCAGCGCGGCCGACAGGCCGATCACCGCCTTGGTCTTGGCCCGGTAGAACCCGGTCGGCTTCAGGATCGCCTCCACGGTCTCCGGGTTCGCCGCGGCCAGATCCTCGGCGGTGGGGTACCTGGCGAACAGCGCGGGCGTCGTCAGGTTCACCTGGACATCGGTGGTCTGCGCGGACAGCACCGTCGCCACCAGTAGCTGGAACGGGTCCTTGAACTTCAGCTCGGTGTGTGCGTCCGGGTACAGCTCGGCCAGGATGCGGTTCATCTGCCGCGCCCGCCGCACCAGCCCCAGCCGGGTCTCGGGCTTCCGCTTGCGAACCCGGGCCGGCGGAGTCACGTCGGTCACCATGCGGCCAGCCTAGAGGGCGCCGCCGCCTGGCGGCCGACAGCACCATAAGCGCGCCGGCGCCCCGGCGGAGGCCGCCGCCAGGCCGGCGGCGGCCTGGACGTCACGCGCCGGGTCCGGCCGCGGACTTCCGGAGCCGGACACAGGTCACCGCCCGGGTCCTCGCCCTCGCCGAGGGCCCGGGCGGTGACGGACGGCGTTGTGCAGGTCAGCCGGTGTTCCTGGAAAGGGTCAGCGACTGGGTGTTGACGTAGGACTGGGCGGTTACCGGCTTGAGCGCGGTGCCCCTACCGGTGTTGTGCGTGTTCACGTACTGCAGGGCGAGCGGGGAACCGGTGTCGAAACCGCTGGTGACGGTGCCGGAGATCGTCTCCACGCCATTGGCGTCGGTCACGCTGAGGGTCCCGTTGGAGGGGTTGAACCCGCTGCCGGCTGGCCAGTTGATGGTGAAGGTTCCGGAGAGGTTCTCCGCGTTGACGCTGGCGGTGCCCGACAGGATGGCGGTAAAGGTGCCCGTGCCGGGGAGCGCTCCGTTGAAGAGGTCACTGCAGCCGCTGGTGGTGCCGGTGAGGACCGCGTGCTCGGCCTTGAGCTTGCTGGTCCGCAGCCCGGGCGAGTAGCTGATCTTGCCCGCGACACTGGTGCAGCTGTCGGTGACCACGTAGCCGTTGACGCCGACGTGGGCGACGCTGGCGTGGGCGACACCGCCGCCGATACCGAGCAGCCCGGCCAGGCCGGCCCCCGCGGCCACGGTGGTGACCAGCGCGGGGCGAAGGCGCCGGGCGGCGAAGTGGCGGATGACGTTCATCGGATATTCCTTTCAGATGGACTTTGCTTGTGGGTGGCTGATGCCTGCCTGGCAGCCTGCCCGGCCCGCTCGTCTGGGGCATCCGTGCCCGGCACGGATCCGCCACCGATCCGCCACCCATCCACCACCCACGGCCGTGGCTCCAATGCCGGCCTGCCTCACCCGGGCCGGTCATCGAGGCCTTCGGCGCTGTCCTCGGGGCGACGTACGATGAACAGCCGTGACCGTATCGGCAGTGATATTCGACTGGGGCGGCACGCTCACGCCCTGGCACACCATCGACCACGACGAGCTCTGGCGCGTTATCTGCGCCCCCCACTACGACCACGATCAGGTGACCGATACGGTCGCCATGCTCCGTTCGGCGGAAAATCATCTCTGGGGGATCGCGGCGCGCGAGCAGCGGAGCGCGACCCTCGATGAGCTCTTCACCCGGGCCGGGGTGAATCCGTCGGAAGAATTCGTCGCGGGGTATTTCCGGGCCTGGGAGCAGCACACGTTGACCGACCCGGAGGCGGTCGAGGTACTGCTGGAACTGCGCCACCGCGGGATCAAGATCGGCGTGCTGTCGAACACGATGTGGCCCCGCGCCCATCACGAACGGATCTTCACCCGCGACGGGCTGATCGACCTGATCGACGGCGCGGTGTACAGCAGCGAGATCCCGTGGACGAAACCGCACCCGGAGGCGTTCCGGGCCGCGATGGCGGCGGTCGGCGTGACCCGCCCGCAGGATTGTGTCTATGTGGGCGACCGGCCCTTCGACGATGTGTACGGTGCGCACCAGGCGGGGCTGCGGACCGTGCTCGTCCCGAACAGCGACGTGCCGGCGTTTGCCGGGGCGGAGCCGGACGCGACCATCAGACGGCTCAGCGAACTCGTCGCGGTGATCGACCGATGGTGAGTCGGCCGCGCGTCGCGGCCGGCCGCCGCTGAGCGGGCCGGAGCCCGCCGGGCCCGCTCAACGGGTGGAGTCGGTGTCGGAGCGCGCGGCGGTGCCGTGCACCGCGCACAGTTCTGGCCGGAACGAACGCCCGGCGAGGGCCGCGGCGAGCGACCCGGCGGTCGGCTCGCGCGGGTTGACGTGCCGGCCGAGGGTCACCACCGCCACCCGCCTGGCGCCGGCCAGCTTGAGCGCGATCGCGGCCGACTGGGCGCTGGAACCTGAGGTCCACGTGTCGTCGAGGAGCAGGACGCTCGCGCCGGCCAGCCGCGCCGGCGCCCGGAACCGGCCGGGATCCAGATCCCGGGCCTGCACCGGCTCGCGGGCGCAGACGGCCAGATCGGCCCAGGGCAGGGCCAGGTATGGCTTTACCAGGGCTCGCAGCGGATGGGTGCCAGCCCGGCCGCGGCCGCTGGGCACCACGGCGACGTGGGTGGGCACGGCCATCGGGGCGCGTGTCCAGACGCAGCGCCCGTGATCGTGCAAGAAGACGAGCAACATCGCGCGCAGCGCCCGGCCGGCCGCGTCCCGGTCCGGGGCATCGGACTTGTACAGCCACAACGCCCGCGCGTAGCCGGTCCCGGCGATCGAGTAGGAGACCGGAACCACGATGTCAGCGAGCATTCCGGCCGCGTAGTAACAGTGCAGCGCGCACTGGTAGCAGCGCCGGAAGCCGGACCGGGCCGGGCCCCGGCACACCGCGCAGCAGCCGGGCCCGGCGGGCAGCGGCCCCCGCAGCCAGGGCGCCTGCCGCCCGGCCACCGACCGGAGGCGATCCCACATCAGGGCGCGACGGGCCTGGCGGGTCCCGCCGGGCCCGCGGATCGGGGCTTCATGCGGCCCGATGTTAGGCCGCGGCTCGGACGCTGCGGCGAGTCCTGCCCGACGAATCAAGGTCGATGTACGGTTACCGACCCTCCAGTGTCGGCGATGTGCCATTGACACCTCGTCCGGCGGACGGTGCGGGCGGCGGGCGGCGCCGGGCGGCGGCCGGAGAGTGCCGGGGCGGCCGGTGAGTACCGGGGCAGCGGCCGGTGCCGGGCGGCCGGAGAGTGCCGGGGCGGCGGGCGGTCAGGCTCCGGCGACCAGCAGGACGATCTTGCCGTGGACGTGCCCGGCCTGGCTGCGCTCGTGTGCCTTCGCCGCCTCGGCCAGCGGGAACTCGGAGTCGATGACCGGGGTGAGCTTTCCTTCCTCGGCCAGTCGGGCGGCCTCGGGCAGCGCGTGGAAAGCCTGCGTCCGGCTGGTGACCCGGGCCCCGTGCTCGGCCGCGGAGAAGTTCGCGATCGTGACCACCTGGCCAGGATCGCCCGCGATCTCGATCAGCTCCTGGAGCGATCCCCGGCCGGAGGTGTCGAACACCGCGTCGACGCCGGCCGGCGCCAGCGCGGCCACCCGCGCGGGCAGCCCCGGCCCGTAGGGGGTCGGCAGCACGCCGAGGGAGCGCAGAAAGTCCTGGTTCGATTCGCTGGCGGTGCCGATGACGGTCACGCCGTCCGCGCGGGCGATCTGCGCGGCCGTGCTGCCCACCGCGCCTGCCGCGCCCTCGATCAGGAGTGTCTGGCCGGCGGCCGGGCGGATGATCTCCAGGGCCCGCACCGCGGCCTCCGCGGCCACCGCCAGCCCGCCTGCTTGCGGCCAGCTCAGCGCGGCCGGCCTGGCGGTGAAATGATCAAGGACGGCGAGCTCGGCATACGTGCGGGCGCCGAGGCCGAACACCTCGTCCCCCGGGCCGAGGCCCTGGACGCCCTCGCCCACCTCATCGACGACTCCGGCCGCCTCCAGGCCGGGGATCGCCGGGAACTCGGTCGTGAACATATCCCGGAAGAACCCGGTCCGGACCTTCCAGTCGAACGGGTTGACCCCGGCCGCGCGAACCGCGATGCGCACCTGGCCCGGTCCGGCGTGCGGATCGGCCATCGTGGTCAACTCGAGGACCGAAGCATCGCCGAACTTCGCGAACGTCACCGCCAGCATGACCCCAGGATCCCAGGCCTGGCCGGCCGCGGGCGAGCAGGGCCTGGACAGCCAGGTGAGGTTCGAGGTCGCGTCGGCGCAGACGTTCAACGGCGGCCCGTACGACCTGGTCACCAGCTTCGACTGCGTGCACGACATGGGCGACCCGCTCGGCGCGGCGCGGCACATCCGGCAGATGCTGGCGCCGGACGGCACCTGGATGGTGGTCGAGCCCGCGGCGGGCGACACCGTGGCCGACAACCTCAACCCGGTCGGCCGGGTCTACTACTCCTTCTCGACCTTCTTGTGCGTCCCGAGCGCGCTGTCCCAGGACGGCGGCTACTCCCTCGGCGCCCAGGCCGGCGAGCAGTCCGTCGCCCGGCTCGCCAACGACGCCGGGTTCAACCGCTTCCGCCGGGCCGCCGAAACCCCCTTCAACATCGTCTATGAAGTCCGCCCGTAGGCCGTCGGGGGCCGGGCCGGACCGCTCAGGCCGCGCGGCAGCCGTTAGGGATGCGAATTTCCGAACGGCTCCGCACGGCCTCACGCACGATCGGCCAGCCCCCCGAACGGGGATCGCCTGGTGCCGGGTCGTGACCGGCCGGCCGGCGGCCGCTGCCGCGGCGCGGACATCGGCCCGCAGTGATCGGCGCCGTAATGGGATGATCGGGCTGTGCCCAGGGGCGGTGGCGGTAACCGCGGCGGCGGTTCGCGGCGGCAGGAGCCGGCCGCGGGTGTGCCGCTGGGCCGGTATCAGTCCAAACGCGACTTCACCCGCACGCCCGAGCCGGCCGGGACGACCCCGCCCGACCCTGCGCACGGCCCGCGCAGGTTTGTCGTGCAGCGTCACCGGGCCCGACGGCGGCACTATGACCTGCGATTCGAGATCGACGGCGTGCTGGTGAGCTGGGCGGTGCCCAACGGCCCGACCCTGGACCCGGCGGTCAGACGGCTGGCCGTGCACGTCGAAGACCACCCGATCGAGTACCTCGACTTCGAGGGGGTGATCCCGCGGGGGGAGTACGGCGGAGGCGACGTGATCGTGTGGGATACCGGCACCTGGCAGCCGCACGGCACCGACGACCCCGCCGCCGCGGTGGCGGCCGGTGAGTTGCACGCGGATGTCTACGGCAGCAAGCTGCGCGGCCGCCTGGTGCTGGTCCGCCGGGGACGGGGTGACGAGGACTCAGACCAGTGGCTGCTGCTGCACAAGGACGACGAGTACGCGGTCCGCGGCTGGGATCCGGAGGACCACCCGAAGTCGGTGCTCAGCGAGCGGACCAACGAGGAGGTCCGGGCCGACCCGGAACGGATGTGGCGCTCGGACCTGCCTCCCGCCGAGGCGTCGATCGTGCTGCGCCCGCCGGTCATCCCCGGTCCCGACGACGAGGAACTGGCGGCGCTGGAAGACCTGGGCGGCACGGGCTGGTGGGAGGTGTTCGGCCGCCGGCTACGGCTGACCAACCTGGACAAGGAGCTGTTCGGGGGCCGGGACGACGAGCCGCCGGTGACCAAGCGCGAGCTGATCGGCTATGCCGCCCGGATCGCCCCGGTGGTGCTGCCGTACCTGGCGGGCCGCCCGCTGAACATGCACCGTTTCCCCGGTGGCGCCGCCGAGCCCGGCTTCTGGCAGAAGCAGCTGCCCGAGCACGCGCCGGATTGGATCCCGCGCTGGGACGACCCGGACGCCGAGCGCGGGAAGACCACCACCTACCTGGTGGCCGATGAGCCCGCCGCGCTGATCTGGGCGGTGAACTTCGGCGCGATGGAGTGGCACCCCTGGACCTCGCTCGCCGCGGACCGGGACAGCCCGACGTACGCACTGATCGATATCGACCCCGGCGAGGCCACTCCGTGGGACGACGTGCTCGTGCTGGCGCGGCTGCACCGCACCGCGCTGGAGCACGTCGGCGTGCGGGCCGCGGCCAAGCTCACAGGGCGGCGCGGCATCCACATCTGGATCCCGGTGGCCGACGGGCTCAGCTTCCACGACACCCGCGCCTGGACCTCGCAGTTGTCCAAGGCGGTCGGCGCGGTCGTGCCCGAGCTGGTCAGCTGGAAATGGGACCGTGGCGACCGCGCAGGCCGGGCCCGGCTCGACTACACCCAGAACGTTCACCACAAGACCCTCGTTGCCCCCTACAGCCCGCGCGCCGCGGCCGGCGCTCCGGTCTCCGCGCCGATCGGGTGGGACGAACTCGATGACCCGTCACTGCGGCCCGATGGCTTCACCATCCGCGGCGAGCTCGCGCGCGTGGCCGAGCGCGGCGACCTGTTCCGCACCGTCCTGGACCGGAACCAGCAGCTACCGGCGATCCACTAGTGGTTAGAGCGTGTCTGGGTACCCAGGCACGCTTTTAGCTCGCGACGGGCCTGAACGCGGGGACGTCACCAACGTTGACGGCGAACTGATTGCGGTCGGCCGGGTAGACGCTGATCGTGAGCCGCACCGGCCTGGCCTCCTGGTCGAAGGTGGTGCGCAAGACCGAGAAGACGCCCACGCGGCCGTCGGCGGGAAGCTTGAAGAACGCCGTTTCAACCTCGTCGGGCGCACGCACCTTGATCTGGTCCCGGTAGCCAACCTGCTTGATGCCGAATTCCCCGGCCAAGTAAGCGACCGCACCCTCTTCGATCTCGGAAGCTTCGAGCAGCCGGCTGGCACCGCGGAGGGCGAGGCTCATCGGGTAGATGGACGTCTGCATGGACCAGGGAGTGTCGTCGATGAAGCACCTCTCGTGACGGCTGATCACCGAAGCGCCCCTGTCGACGCCCAGAGCCTCGGCGACCTGGCCGGTTGCTTCCTGGATCTCCACCTGGGGAGAGCTGACCCGCGGCTCCCGGCGCTCCGCCTTGACCGCCGCTTCGTAGACGGCGGTCTCGTTGCTGCCCGGATCGCCGGTGAGCGTGGTGACGAAGGGCGTAATCCGCTCGGTGACGAAGGTTCCCTGGCCCGGGCGGGTCTCGACCAGGCCCCGGGTGATCAGCCATTTGATCGCGTCGCGGACGGTGTTCCGGGACGCGTTGTACTGCTGCTGAAGATCATTTTCGGTGGGGAGCTGCGATCCGGGGGGAACTTCGTCAGTCTTGATCTTCTGACGCAGATCGTCGGCGATCTGCCGGTACATCGCCTCAGCCATGTGCCCTCCCAGAGATACCAACCAGCCTGACGAGAAGGCTGAATAGCCTCAAGCGGATCATTCTGCTGGCTCCGGTCATCCAGATAAGTGGGATGGATCCGGTTTGACCGATTCGCCGCCGGGTATCGCTCAGATATGTACCACTGGTAGGGATGACTCGGACGGCTGGGTCCATGCGGGCGATTCTAGCAGTTCAACCGCTTGGGCGCATTAGAACCAGCCGACCAGTTCCCGCCACCCGCCTGACCCGGATCACCCATACCGGGCCCAGGCACCCAGCCGGAGCCTGCGAGCCACCACTCCGCAGGCTGGGGAGCGAGGGGGACCTCCCATGGTAGGGATCATCGCCATCACAGCCGCCGGAATCTTCATCATCGGGGTCGTAGTCGGGATCGTCCTGGTCGCCAGCTACGGCATCCGCCGGGAGGAAAAGCAGGGACTCTTCTTCGCGGATGAGCCCTCGGACGGGGTGAACTGGGCCGCCAGGCGGCTGAACGGCCTGCACATCGTCCGGCAGCCCGCGCCGGTCCGCCGCGAGGCTGACCTGCGGACGCGAATCTGACTTTCGGTCAGCGTCGGGGATGAGCGGCGCCGCGCTGGAGCGGATCACGGAAGAGCGCTGGCGCACCGGGCGGCACCATGGTGGAGCGGATCACGGAAGAGGGCTGGCGCGCGGGGCGGCGGTTCGGCGGCATCGGCGCGCCTCGGCCGCCGCAGGACCCCGCGCTGCGCTGGGCGGTTATTCGAGCGGGCCGGGGTAGGCCTGTTCGGCGCGGTCGGCGAACTTGCTGGTCTGCCGGCGGACCAGCAGGATCGCGACCACGATCGCGATTACAGCGGCGCCGATGAAGACGAGGTTGATGATGCCCGACGCGCGCTTCAGGGCGTTGCCGGCGAGGTACGCCGCGAAGGTCCAGATGGCGGCCCACACGATCCCGCCCGCGGCGTTGGCGGGCAGGAACCGCCGCCAGCGCATCTTGCTGGTGCCGGCGAGGAACGCCGCGTAGGTGCGCAGCACGGATACGAACCGGCCGAAGAACACGACCTTGACGCCGTGCAGGTCGAACAGGTAACGGGCGGTCTTCAGCTTTCGCTCGTCCAGTCGTACCTTGGGGCCGTAGCGGCGGGCCAGCCGGTAGCCGCCCTTGTCGCCGATCCAGTAGCCGATGTTGTCCCCGATGATCGCGGCGGCCGCCGCGACCAGGAAGATCAGCCACGGGTTCAGCCGGTGCGTGTGCCCCGCGTAGATCGCCGCGGTGATCAGCGCGGTCTCGCCCGGCAGCGGTATACCCAGGCTCTCCGCCCCGACCAGGACGAACACGGCCAGATAGCCGTAAGAACCGATGAGACTGCCGATGCTCACTACGGGCCGCCATGCTCGCGTGCCTGGTAGACCTGCTCGGCGAACCGCTCGAGCGCCTCTGCGCACTCCTTGAGCCGTCGTTCGGCCAGCGGCGCGCTCGGGGCGGCGAACAGATCCCGAACCTTGATCGCACGGTACCAGCGCCGTAGCCGGTCGAGGCTCTGCTCCTCCTCGTTCAGCTCGGCCAGTGTCAGCTTGCCCTTGGCCACCTCACCGCCTAGTTCGGTCTCGTACTTGCCGCAATCGGCCACGAACTCGGTCCACTCTGCTTCTCGCTGCCCGGTGAACTGTGCCTCTAGCTGCGCATCCTCGGCGTCTTGATCGCCTACCGATAGCACCACGGGATGTCCCCCTGCAGCCTGGATCGCGACGGTCAGCTGGGCGAATCCGGTGTCGAAGCCCTCGCCCTGCGGCACAGCCCAGGTGCCCTGCTGCAACGGCACCGCGCCCAGCCGGCGCAGTTCCCGCCAGATCGCCACCCGGTGCCGAGACGGCTCGGCCGCCAGCCGGTAAATGATCACCCGCCAGGGCACCGGCGCCACCTCACACGCGGCGAGCTCGCCTGCGGCACGGCCGGGGTCCGTTATGCCGCCGGCCGCAGCGGGGCCCGGCTCACGCGGGCTGCCCGGGCAGTCCGCGTGAGCCGGGGCTTCGGGCCGCGCTGGCGAGCCCCGCCGACAGCGCGGTCACTTCCTGACGCAGGTCCTGGGTCAGGCTGGCCGCCGCGGACCGCAATCTCTGACAGCATCATGCACTTCCCCTCACCGGCGGGGCAGCAGGCCGCTACCGGGTGGCTTGTAACCCGTGCTACATGTAGAACGGTAACCTATGTTAGAGGGTTCCGGGTCCGCGATTTGGTCTCCGGGTCTCGCTAAGCCCGTCGCTGGCGGGCAGCTGATCTCGGCCCCGGCCGGGCCGGTTACTTGATCAGCTCCAGGTAGACGATGCTGCCCACGCCGACGACCAGGCAATAGATGGCGAACGGGTTGAGGGTGCGAGTACGGAAATAGCGGAGCAGAAACCTGACCGACAAGTAGGCGCCTACCCCGGACAGGATGCTGCCCACCAGGACCTGGCCGTGGATGCCGTTACCGAGCGGACCCATCAGATCCGGGATCTTCAGCGCCCCGGCGGCCAGGATCACCGGCGTGGCCAGTAGGAACGCGAACCTCGCGGCGTCCTCGCGGGACAGGCCGCGGAACATGCCCGCCACCATCGTCACCCCGTCCCGGCTGATCCCCGCGAGCAGGGCGAGGATCTGCACCGACCCGATCAGGGTGGCCTGGCCGGGGCCGATCTCTGTCAGTCGCCGGTCCGATGCCACCCCGTCGGCCACTTCCTGGCTCCGGACGGCTGCGTGCCCCGAGGCGTGCCGGGCGGGCCCGCCCCGCCCGGTGGCGGCGAGCGCGAGTTCGCGCTCGGCGGCCACGCGCCGGTCGGCCCGCCGCGACGACCGCCGGAACCGCTCCCCGGCGAACAGGATCAGCCCGTTCACGCACAAGAACACCGCGGCGTAGACCGGCTTGCCGAAGATCGTCCGGAACGCATGCTCGAAGGCCAGGCCGACCAGGCCGACCGGGATGGTGGCCAGGATGATCATCCAGGCCATCTTCTCGTCCACCGACAGCCCCTGCCAGCGACTGGTCCCGGGCGCCGGCCGGATCAGCGGCCCGAACGAGGTGAAGAATCCCGTGATGATCCGGATCCAGTCCCGCCAGAAGTAGACCAGCAGCGCGATCGCAGTAGCCACGTGCAGGCCGACGATGTACGCCAGGTACGGCGATTCGGGCGCGGCCACGTTCAGGTCCTTCGCCCAGCTGCCGCCGATCAGGGCCGGCAGCAGCACGTTGTGCCCGAGGCTGGACACCGGGAAGAGTTCGGTGACGCCCTGGATCAGGCCGACCACGGCCGCCTCCAGGTAAGTCAGGTGAGTCATGCCTGGCCTTTCACGTGCGGGGAGATCTCATCCGGGCACCGGGTCCCAGCCATGCCAGCGGAACAGGGCGCGGGCAGTCAGCCGGCGCGAGCCAGCCACATCACCCTGCCCGCCTTGACTTTGATTCTACAAGACTGTAGAAGCTGAATCGCGGGTCCCGGTGACAATCAGAAAGAAATCCGGCCGGGCGCAGCCGAACTGCGGCTACCGGCGCGGTGATCCGCTCCCTGGCCGCGCGGCCCGGATGCTCAGGCCGGATTCCCGCTCACGACGACACCACGATCATGACGGTGTGCCCGATCCTAATCTTGTCGCCCTTCTTCAGGCGCTGAGGGGCGTGGATGCGCCGGCCGTTGAGCCATGTGCCGTTGGTTGAGCCGAGGTCTTCGACGTACCACAGGCCGTGGGCGATCTGGAACCGGGCATGCCGGCTGGAGGCAAACTCGTCGCTGATCGCGAGGGTCCCCTGGCGGCCGGTGGTGAAATTGGCGTGGAAGGTATGGCGCTGCTCTCCGGCCTGGATGAGCAGTGACCGGTTGGGGGGCGCTGCCTCGACGATCGTGCTGCCGGTTTGCGCGGCCACGGCGGACACGACCGCTCTCCAAGCCTGCTGCTCCTCCTCGGTCACCTCTTCCCACGGCGGCAGAGGCCGAGGCTGGGCCTCCCGGTGGGTCTCGTAGGCGGTCCGGGCGAGGTGTTCGAAGCCGGAGCTGCTCACCTCATCGATGATGCCAGAGGGAACGGAGTGCTAGCTGACCGTCGGCTGCACACACAGAGAGAGAGGCTGCACACACAGAGAGAGAGCTGTCTAGGGGTTCGGCGAGGCCCGGGGCCGGGTCGGTGCGCCCGGACCGGCGCAGACCTGGTGCGCTGATCGCCCGGTCCTTACTATTGCCGGAGGGCAGGCACGGTGCTACTTTCCGGCACCTCAGGGGATCGGCACTGCCCTAACGGTGAGAAGGGGGCATGCGATGAGCTTCTCGGTGCAGGGCGACTATTTTGAAGTGTGCAGCTGCGATGTCAGCTGCAACTGCGTCTGGCTCGGTCCCGCTACCCGGGACGACTGCGACGTGCTGCTCGCTTGGCACGTCACCAGCGGCAACAAGGACGGGGTGGACCTGTCCGGTCTCAACGCCGTGATGGCCGTGCACTCGCCCAAGCGGATGACCGACGGCGGCTGGAAGGTAGCGCTGTACCTGGATGACCGGGCCTCGGCCGAGCAATCCGAAGCTCTGGGTGCGGTCTTCTCCGGTGCCGCGGGCGGTCATCTCGCCAACCTGGGTCCGCTGATCGGCGAGGTGGCGGGGGTGGAGCCGGCGACGATCAGGTTCGAGAAGTCCAACGGCTCGCTGCACGCGGAGGTAACGGGTGCGCTTTCGATGAGTAGCGAGCAGGTCGTCGGGATGGACGGCCAGGAACCAGCCGTGATCGCGAACGC
>Ga0207700_10000218_pt1 | contig 34263 bp, 31 predicted proteins | sample LARL82metaG_FD_184348 | JGI IMG/M metagenome (GOLD analysis project Ga0207700, IMG submission 184348) | Corn, switchgrass and miscanthus rhizosphere microbial communities from Kellogg Biological Station, Michigan, USA - LAR L8-2 metaG... | ecosystem: Host-associated > Plants > Roots >...
AGATTTTCCCGATGGGCCCGTATTACCAGGCGTTCCCGGAGGGCGGCTCGATCAAGCTCTACGCCGACGACGCCAAGCGCAACTACGAGGAGGTGGCCCGGTGGTCCCGGCGGGATGCCGAAGCCATGCCGCGGTGGGATGCCTGGCTGGAGGGCCTGGCTGAGGTGCTCGGCCCGCTGCTGCTCACCGTCCCGCCGCGGCTCGGCTCCCGCAATCCCCGTGACCTGGCCGAAACGCTCCGGCTGGCCTGGCGGCACCGCGGCCTGAGCGTACGCACGATCGCCGACGTCACCCGCCTGATGACGATGAGCATCGGCGACCTGCTGGACGATTGGTTCGAGTCACCGCAGGTCAAGGGGGCGCTGGCGGTCAACGGGGTGATCGGGACCTGGGCCGGCCCCTACGAGCCGGGCACCGCCTACGTGATGGCGCACCACTCCATCGGCGACGTCGGCGACGGTCACCTGGGCAACTGGGGCTTCCAGGAGGGCGGCATGGGCGCGGTGGCCGGCGCGATTGCCCTCGCCGCCCGGGAAGCCGGGGCGCAGATCCGCACCGGCGCCCGGGTGCAGCGGATGCTGCTGCGCGGCGGGCGGGTCGCCGGGGTGGTGCTCGACTCCGGCGAGGAGATCACCGCGCGCGTCGTCGTGACGTCGCTGCACCCGCGCACCGCGTTCCTCGACCAGGTGGGCGCGGACAACCTGCCGCCGGATTTCGTCACCGACATCGAACACTGGAAGACCCGCAGCGGCGTGGTGAAGATCAACCTGGCCCTGGCCGAGTTGCCCGACTTCACCGCCGACCCCGGCACGAGGCTGCAGGAGCACCACACCGGCTCGGTCGAGATGGCGCCCACCATGGAGTACATCGAGCGGGCGTTCATCGAGGCTCGCGAGGGCCGCCCGGCCAGCCGCCCGTTCAGTGACGGTGTGATCCCGACCTCGTTCGACAAGACGCTGTGCCCGGACGGCTACCACATCATGTCGCTGTTCACCCAGTGGGTGCCGTCCGACTGGAATGAGCAGCCGCACCGGGAGGAGCTGCAGGCCTACGCCGACCGCATGATCGACTGCTACAACGAGGTCGCGCCCAACTTCAAGAGCTCGATCCTGCACACCGACATCGTCGGGCCCTACGACATGGAGCACGACTACGGGCTGATCGGCGGCAACATCTTCCACGGCGAGCTGTCCCTGGAGCAGCTGTTCCACATGCGTCCCGCGCCCGGGTTCGCCGACTACCGCACGCCGGTGCCCGGCCTGTACTACGCGAGTTCGGCCACGCACGCGGGCGGCGGCGTATGCGGCATCCCGGGTATGCAGGCGGCGAAGGCCGCGATCGCGGACCAGAAGGCGGCGCGCCGGGGCAACACGGTACGCAGGCTCGCCCGCAGGTCCTGACCGCCGCCGGTTCGTGACAACCCCAGCCGCAGGCGACGGCGGATTTCCCCGAACGGCTCCGCTCCTACCCGCTCCCGGCAGGCCGGCCACGTACGGGGGGGCTGCCGCGCGTACTAAGCCAGAGGCGACCGCCTTGACGGCAATGCTGGAGGCGCGCAGCGTTGCCCTGGTCGGCGCCAGCAGGCGGCCGGGCAGCCTAGGCGAGCGGATGGTCGCGGAGATGTCGGCCAGCCCGTCCCGGCCCCGGGTGTACCCGGTGAACCCGCGCTACGACAAGATCGGCGGGCTGCGCTGTCATCCGGACCTGGCTGACCTCCCTGAGCCGGTCGACCTGGTGCTGCTCGGCGTGCCCGACTCCGCGCTGGAACCCCAGCTCGAGGCCGCGGCCGCGCGGGGCGACCGGTCGGCGGTGATCTTCGGCAGTGCCTACGACGTGCCCGGCCGGCCGCCGGGGCTGCGGGCCAGGCTGGCCGGCATCGCCCGGTCGGGCGGGATGGCACTGTGCGGCGCCGGATGCATGGGCTTCGTCAACGTGGCCCGCGGTCTGCGGGCTGTCGGCTACGTCGAGCCCGACCCGGTCCCGGCCGGCCCGGTCGCGCTCGTGACGCACTCCGGTTCGGTGTTCTCCACCATGCTGCGCAGCGGGCGCGGGATCGGGTTCTCGGTCGCGGTGTCCTCCGGCCAGGAACTGGTCAGCACGGCGGCGGACTACGTGCGCTACGCGCTGGAGCTTCCCGAGACCAAGGTACTGGCTCTGGTGCTGGAGGCCATCCGGGACGCCGGGGCGCTGCGCGCCGTGCTCGCCGAAGCCGGCGCCGCCGACCTTCCGGTGGTACTGCTGGCCGCGGGTGGCTCGGATCAAGGCCGGGAGCTGGTGACGGCTCATTCCGGCGCACTGGCCTCCGGCGACGGGGCGTGGGAGGCGCTGGCGGACGCGTACGGGGTGCACCGGGTCGGCGACCTGGCCGAGCTGGCCGACACCCTGGAGCTGTTCGCAATCGGCCGCCGCGCCCGCGGCGCCGGGGCCGGCTCTGGCATCGCCACCATCCATGATTCGGGGCTGGAACGCGCGCACGTAGCCGACCTGGCCGGCCAGCTCGGGGTGCCGTTCGCGGACATCGCCCCGCGCACCCGTGACCGGCTGGCCGGCGTGCTGGACCCCGGCCTGGAGCCGGCCAACCCGCTCGATATCTGGGGGACCGGCCGCGACGCCGAACGGCAGTTCGCCGAGTCGCTGACCGTGATGTCCGCCGACCCGGCGGTGGCGGCGGTCGCGCTCGCGGTTGACCTGGTACCCGAATTCGACGGCGACCAGTCCTACCCGCAGGCGCTGCTGGCGGCCGCGGCCCGCACCAGCAAGCCGCTGGCGGTACTGGCCGGGGTGCCCGCATCCATCGACCCCGTTGCGGCGGCGCGGCTGCGCGAGGCCGGGGTGCCGGTTCTCGAGGGCGCGCGTACCGGCCTGCTCGCCTTGCGCCACCTGCTCGATCACCAGGCCCGGGCGCGCACCAGGTCCGCGGGGGCCGGCCAGCCCGGGCCGTCCCCCGCCGCGGCCGGCCCGGGCGGCGCGCAGCGCCCGGCGCATGACGCTGGCCGGCGCAGCCGCTGGACGGATGTCCTCGCCCGCGGAGAGCTCGGCGGAGCCGCGCTGCCGGCCCTGCTCCGTGACTACGGCATACCGACGGTGCAGGTCCGGGCGGCCGCCAGCGTCGAGGGGGCGCTGGCGGCCGCCCGGCAGATCGGATACCCGGTCGTGCTGAAGACCGACGAGCCCGGCATGGCGCACAAGTCCGACGTCGGCGGCGTGCTGCTGGGGCTGGACGGCCCGGATGCCCTCGCCGTCGGCTACCGCGATATGTCTTCCCGGCTCGGTCCCCGGGTGCTCGTGTGCGAGACCGCGGCGCCGGGAACCGAGATGCTGCTCGGCGTCGTCCGTGACCCCGCGCTCGGGCCGCTCATCGTGGTCGGCGCCGGGGGAGTGCTGACCGAGCTGCTCGCCGACCGAGTGGTGACGCTGCCGCCGGTGGACCACTGCGGCGCGCTGCGGATGCTGCGCCGACTACGGGTGTCGGCGCTGCTGGACGGGGCGCGCGGGCAGCCCCCGGCCGACCTGGACGGCGTCGCCGCGGCGATCACGGGCCTGTCCGCCCTCGCCTGCGAGCTCGGCGACGCCGTGGACGCGCTGGACATCAACCCCCTGATCTGCGGGGCCGCCGGGGCGGTAGCCGTAGACGCTCTCGTCGTCACGCACGCATTCAGGTAGTGCTCGACTTTCATACAGTTAGCACAGAGAAATCTTCCAGCGTGTCTTGAGCTTTATCTGGAATCCGGCTCAGGTCCGAGACCGAGACTCAGGTGACAGCACGGGGAGACGCGTGCCCGGCCGCAGCCACGCAGCGGCCGCCGCGTGAGCCGCGGCACGGATCGCCGGCCGCAGGTGCATCCGCCGTGGAGCAGCGCCGGGGGCTCCCGGCGGGTAACGAGATCGGGGCACCCAGGCCATGACGCCGCACCAGAGTGGAACAAGCGACGCCCGTACCCAGCCCGGCAGGGTGAGACAACAGCATTGCGCCCGGCAGCTGGCGCTCCCCGCGGCCGCAGAGGCCGTGGGCATGGCCCGGCAGGCGACCCGCGACGCGCTCGCCGCGTGGCGGATGACGCACCTGGAGGAGACCGCGGTCCTGCTCGTCTCCGAGCTCGTGACCAACGTGGTGCGGCACGCTGAAGCCTTCCCCGCCTTCCTGATGCTGCGGCTGGAAACCGCCCACGCCTGGCTGAGGATCGAGGTGCACGACGCGGACCCGAGCTGGCCTCGGCAGCGCACTCCGGCCAGTCTGGACGAGTCCGGATTCGGCATCATGCTCGTGCACGCGCTGGCCGACCGCTGGGGAGTCAGCGAGGTCCCGCCGGGCAAAGCGGTATGGGCGGAGCTGAAGGACCGGACCGATTGCGAGGCCAGGGTCGGAAACGGCTGGTAGCGGTCCGCTCCGGCCGCACGGCGAGGCTAGGGTCGCGGCCGCCGGGTAGCGGCCGGTTCTGCAAGCACCGGTTCCCGCGCGCGGCAGGAAGCGGGGATCACCGTTCCCTCAGGTCGCCGATGTTGAGCGATCCGGCCGGGGCGCCGGAGCGGTCCGGCGGGGCGAACCTCTGCTCGGTCTCGCGCACGTAGGTCCCCGGGTCCTTGTCCACGACCGGGACCCCGGCGAAGTTCTTGGCCTCGAAGCCCGCGAAGGCGACGCCCAGGTCATGCCGGAGCTGGAGCCCGGCCAGGCGGCGGAAGTCGGTGAGCCCCTCGCGTTCCTCCTCGGCCATGTGATCACTGTTGGCCAGGTTCGCGCCGGCGACCGCGTCGTACCACCCGTCGCTGCCCACCGGGTGACCCGCCACGGCGGTGACCGCGTCCCTGATGTCGTTGTGATCGCCGATCGCGTCGAGCGTCTCACCCTCCACACTGCCCTCCCGGCGGCCCCCGATGCCCGCCTGGAGCAGCGCGGGATAGAAGATCGCCTCTTCCGCCGCGGCGTGCAGCTCAAGGAAGGTGGCCAGCCGGTCCCAGACCGCGCTCAGCGTCGCGGTATCGGCGCGGTCGATCTGCTCGAGCATCGCGAAGAGCCTGCGCTGCTCGTGATGGTCATCGAGGATCAGCTGGGTAATGTCCACGGTGCCCTCCTGACGTCATCCCGTCATCGCCGCGCCGACGGTTCGTCGCACCCGCCGCACGCGGCGGAGTCGGCCGATTCCGCCGGCCTCGCCTGCAGGGCGGGTGCGGCCGGATCGCGGTTCACCTCGCCGGTGACCGACCGGACGAAGCCCGGCTTCCGCAGCGCGGTAACCGCCATGATCAGCACCAGCAGCAAAGCCGCCCCCGCGGTGGTCGGGCCAACCCCGATCCGGTCGATGACCGGTCCCTGGACGAGCGAGCCTACCGGGTAGGCGACGCCCAGGGCCACCAGGTAGAAGCTGAGGATCCGGCCCCGGTACGCCTCGGGCGCCCGGAGCTGGACCACCGTGGACAGCCCGGACAGTACGCAGATGTAGATCAGCCCGACCACGAACAGCGTGACCGCACCCTGCCACGGCGCCTGCGCGGCGCTGTAGACGGCCAGCGCCGGCGGGAGCAGGGCCAGGCTCCAGCCGAGCACGCGACCTCGGCCCAGGTAGGAGGCGAGCGGAGCCAGGCACAGCGCACCCGCGACCGCCCCGACGCCCTGGGCTGTCGTAAGCAGGGCTGTCGTCTGTGCGACCGCCCGGGACCCGCCGGAGGTCAGGTGGCGGGCCATCACCGGGACGAGGGCGATGAAGGGCGAGGCGAGAAAGGCCACCACCGCGATCGTGACGATCGCGGCCCAGCACGACGGCTCGCGGCGAGCCGCGGAAAAGCCCGACCGCAGCGCGGCGACCAGGCCCGTGGAACGGCCGCCCGGCGGCGCCAGGCGCACGAACGCGAGGGCAGCGACGATGGCGAGGAACGAGACGGCGTTGGCCGTGAACGCGGCCGCGTAGCCGAACGCGGCCACCGTGGCGCCGGCCAGGGCCGGTCCCACGATGCGGCCCAGGTTGAACTGCGCCGAGTTCAGCGAGACCGCGGCGAGGAACTCCGATTTCGGCACGAGATCAGGCAGGATCGCCTGCTGGAACGGCATGATCAGGGCGGAGGCGGAGCCCTGCAGCGTGACCAGCGCAACCAGCGCGGCCGGGTTGTCGTGCCCCGCGGCCACGAGCACGGCTATGACCGCGGCGGTGGCCGCCGCGACGAGGTTACCGAGCGCGAGTACCAGCCGGCGCGGCAGGCGGTCGGCGAGCGCGCCCCCGACCGGCGCCAGCAGGCCGATGGGCAAGAACGCGCCCGCGGCGACCAGCACCGCCCAGATTGCGTTGCCAGTGTCGGAGATGACCAGGGCGCCGACCGCGACGGTCTGCATCCAGGACCCGACGATGGAGATCAGCCCGGCCCACCACAGCAGCGCGAAGCCACGGTGGCGGAATGGCTGCAGCGAGGCAAGGCCGCGGGCTCGGCTCACCACGGCTGACGCGTCACCACGGTTGACACCGTACCAAGCAGCCGCTGGTCATCGTCGCGTCCCCGGTCCCGCCTCCCGCCCGGCGGGACCGGCGATTACCCAACGGGAGGACTCCCGCGCCGCGGGCTGTCCGGCTGTTAGCTCCGGCGCGCGTCGATCTGGCGCTGCGCCTCGGCCAGCACGCGTCCGACGTCGCGGCCGAAGCGCACGTCGCACGGGTGGGCGGTCTGGCCGGACCGGGCGTTGCCGGCGAGCTCGGTGAGGGCGACCTGCAGCGCCGCCACCGGCCGGGGCGGCTCGGGCGGTGCGGCGGTCCGCCCGTGTTCCCCCCACAGCCAGAGGTCGAAGCAGGCCGCCGCCTCCGAGGCGTTCAACGTCGCGGTCACCGTGCTGGTCGCCCCGCTCTCGTGGTGCAGGACCAGGTAGCTGACGTCGTCGCGGCCGGCGTCGGCGGTCACCGAGACCACCGGCCCCAGGCTGGCCCACAGCAGCGAGACCGCGTGCGGGGCCACGTCCCACAGGCCGCCCATCTCGCGCCGCCACGGGGTGTTGAACGGGTTGCCGGCCTGCCAGGCAGTGCCAAGCCAGACCGCGTTACCGCCCGCCCAGCGGTCGGTGCTCGCGACGTCGGCCAGCCAGGCCCTGACGTCGGCCTGGAATCGCGCGGTGAAGAAGACCACCGAGGCGACGCCGCCGTCCTGCACCGCACGGACCAGCTCGTCGGCGTCCGCCTCGGAAATCGCGATGGGCTTTTCCAGCAGCAGGTGCTTGCCCGCGCGGGCGGCTCGGGCCGCGATCGCGCTCTGCACGTCGGGCGGCACCGAGAACGCGACCGCGTCGACCTCGGCGAGGAAGGCGTCGAGGTCGGGGTAGGCGGTGGCGGAGTGCTCGGCGGCCAGCGCGGCGGCGGCGGCGGGATTGCGGCCCCAGACCGCGGTGAAGTCGATGCCTTGGGTCGAGGCGAGAGCGGGGGCGTGCGTGATCCGGGCCCAGTGCCCGGTGCCGACCAGGCCGAACCTCAGCGGGCGGGCAAGTGCTGTCATCCTTCGCCTCCTACGGGCGCGGTCCGCGGCCGCTGCGGCCGCGATTGAGAGGCAATTCAGACCTGCGTCATAGGTATCACTCCACTGGGTGCCGCATCGTGGTTATCGGCGTCACGGCCGGCGCCCTGCCCATGGTGTCCTGCCGGCCAGCCTAGCCAGAAGGAAAGGAATCACCGATGCCCAGCGATCCAGGCGACCCGCGGGTCCCGCCGTCGGTACTCAGGCGGCGCGGCCGCAGCCGGCTGTCGGCGGTAACTGCTGGCGTCGGCGTGGCCGGCGTGCTCGCGACCGGGGCGATCGCCGCGACCCTGCCCGGCTCGACCCACGGCTCCGCCGGGTCGGGAGCCGGCGGCGCGGGTTCGGCCGCCAAGTCCGGCTCGGGATCTTCGAGTACCGGGTCCGGGTCAGGCAGCGAGAGCTCTGGCGGCAGCAGTTCGGGCTCCTCGTCTGCGATCTTGCCCAGCGCGGGTTCGGGCGGGGCGCACGCGACCTCCGGGGCGTCTTGATGACCGCTACCCGGGTCGCGGCGGCCAGCTGGCCCGCGATCGGCACTACCGTGCGCCTGGTGGTCACCGATCCGGCCCGGCTGATGCCGGGCCGGGAGCTGCTGGCCAGCTACCTCGCGGCGCTCGACCTGGCCTGCAGCCGCTTCCGCGCCGACTCCGAGCTAGCCCGGGCCGAAAGCCGGGCCGGAACCCCGGTGCCGGTGAGCGAGGTGCTCGCCGACGCGGTCGCCGTAGCGCTGGACGCGGCCGCGGCCACCGACGGCGACCTTGATCCGACCGTGGCCACGCGGCTGGCGGCGCTGGGCTACGACCGCGATTTCGAGCTCGTCGCCCGGGATGGCCCGCCGGTACGGCTCACGGTGCGGATCCGGCCCAGCTGGCAGGACATCCGGCTGGACCGTGGCTCACGTCGGCTAACCGTCCCCCCGGGCGTTCGCCTCGACCTGGGCGCGACCGCCAAGGCCCGTGCCGCCGACCGGGCCGCGGCCCGGCTGGCCACCCGCCTCGGCTGCGGCGTGCTGGTCGGCCTGGGCGGGGACATCGCGGTCGGTGGCGCGCCCCCGGAGGGGGGCTGGCAGGTGCGGGTCCAGGACATCACCGGGAACCCCGATGATCCTCCGGCCGGGCCATCCCAGCTGATCGCGATGACCAGCGGCGGCGTGAGCTCGTCCGGCATCGCCGCGCGGTGCTGGCGGCGCGGCGACCTGATGCTGCATCACATCCTGGATCCCAGGACCGGCCTGCCGGCCCCGCCGGTATGGCGCACCGTGTCGGCGGTGGCCGACACGGCCGTGGCGGCCAATATCGCGAGCACCGCCGCCATCATCCGCGGCGTCGGCGCTCCGGGCTGGCTGGACAGCCGGGGCATCCCCGCCCGCCTGGTCGCCGTGGACGGCAGCGTGCGCACCGTCGCCGCCTGGCCCCCGCCGCAGGCGGCGGCGTGAACGGGATCACCCAGTCCACGGCGCTGTGGTACGCGAGCCGGGCCACCGGCGTGGTGTGCCTCGTGCTGCTGACCGTCGTCGTGCTGCTGGGCATCCTGGTCAACCGGCAGGGCCGGCTGCCGGGCCTGCCGAGGTTCGCCGTCACCGGACTGCACCGCAGCATCTCGCTGCTCGCCGTGGCTTTCCTGACCATCCACGTGATCACCGCGGTGGCGGACAAGTTCGTGACCATCCAGCTCATCGCCGCGGTGGTCCCGTTCACGTCGAGCTACCTGCCGCTGGCGATCGGGCTCGGCGCCGTGGCGGTGGACCTGATCGCCGCGCTGATCATCACTAGCCTGCTCCGGGCCCACCTGGGTCGGCGGCTGTGGCGGGGGGTGCACTGGCTGGCGTACGCGGCCTACCCGGTAGCGGTGCTGCACGCCGTGACGAGCGCGAGGGACCTGCGCTCGGGCGCCCTGCTCGCGCTCACCACCGGGTGCGTGCTCAGCGTGTGCGCGGCCGCGGGCTACCGGCTCGCCACCTCCGGATCGCGCGGCCGTCCGGCCTTCCCGGCCGGGGCGGCGGATGGCGGCGGGTACCGGACGCTGGTCAGGGCGCAGGCCGATGACTGACGCCGCCACCACGACTTGGCCGCCGGACGCCGCCGTCACGGGGCCGGACCTGCCGCGGCTGCTGCCGCCTGCCCCGCTGGACCTGGCCAGGCACATCGGGGTCCACGGCCCGCTGCGCTACGCCGGCACTCCGCGCGGGCTGATCAAGGAGATCCGGGCGGCCGGGCTGACCGGGCGCGGCGGCGCCGGCTTTCCCGCCGCGGTCAAGATGACCGCGGTCGCGGATGGCCGGGGCAGGGCCGTCGTGGTCGGCAACGGCGCCGAGGGCGAGCCCGCCAGCCACAAGGACCGGCACCTGCTCTGGCTGGCGCCGCACCTCGTGCTCGACGGGCTGCAGCTCGCCGCCGAGGCGGTTGGTGCCCGCCGCGCCTGCCTGTACGTGCACCGGCACGACCAGCTGCTGCGCCTCCTGGGTCATGCGCTCGCGGAGCGGTCGGCGGCCGGCTGCGACCGGATCAGGGTCGAGATCGTGCCCGCGCCGCCGCGGTTCCTGGCCGGCGAGGAATCCGCGCTGGCCAGCCGGGTCGGCGGCGGGCCCGCCGTGCCCACGTTCAAGCGGCCCCGGGTGTTCGAACGCGGCGTCGGCGGCGCGCCCACGCTGGTGCAGAACGTTGAGACGCTGGCCCACGTCGCGCTCATCGCGCGGTTCGGGGCGGCCTGGTTCCGCGAGGTCGGCACAGTGGCCGAGCCGGGCAGCATGCTGGTCACCGCGCACCGCGCCGACGGCGTCAGCCTGGTCAGCGAGGTACCGGTCGGCGCGCCGCTGGCCGAGGTGCTCGGGCTGGGGCGCCGGCCCGCCCAGGCGGTGCTGACCGGCGGCTATCACGGAGCGTGGATCCCGGTCGCCCAGGCCGCGACGCTGCCGCTGGCGAACGCCGCACTGCGCCGGGCGGGGGCTTCGCTGGGCGCGGGCGTGCTCGCGGCGCTGCCGCCGGACCGGTGCGGGCTGGCCGAGACCGCGCGGGTGCTGCGCTACCTGGCCGCCGAGTCGGCCGGCCAATGCGGGCCGTGCCTCAACGGCCTGCCCCGCATGGCCGGCGCGTTCACCGAGCTGTCCCGGCCGGGGGCCGACCCGCGCTGCCTGGCGGATCTGGAGCGGTGGTCCGGGCTGGTCGCCGGGCGCGGCGCATGCCACCACCCGGACGGGACCGTGCGCCTGATGCGCAGTGCGCTCGCGGTGTTTTCCGGTGAGGTCGGGCAGCACCTGGCCGGATGGTGCACGGCCGGAGCTCCGGCCGGCGATCGCGGATCCGCGGGCGGGGCGGGCCCGGCCGCGGCGCCGTTCCTGCCGCTCCCGGCGGCCGGTCCCGGGTCCTCGCGGCCGACCCGGTCACGGCCAGGGCGGGGGTGAACCATGGCCAACCGGTTGCGCGTCAACCCCATCGCCTGCGCTGGTCACGGCCTGTGCGCCGAGCTGCTGCCCGAGCGGGTCACGCTGGACGAATGGCATTACCCGGTCGTCTCCGGCGAGCCGGTGCCGCCGGAGCTTGAGTCCCTCGCCCGCCGCGCCGTCACCGACTGCCCGGCGCTCGCCCTGCTGCTCGAACGGATTCGCTGACAGCGGGGCACAGGCTCAGAGCTCGTCTCAGAACAGCACGTAGACCTTGCGGATCGTCTCCTGGATCCGCCAGTCGCCGATCCAGCCCCGCGGGAAGACCGCCGTGTCTCCCGGCCCTACCTCCAGGGAATCGCCGCCGTCGGGGATCACGGTCATCCGGCCGGACAGGATGTGCACGAACTCGTTGCTCTCCAGCTTCCAGCGCGAGGGCCCGGGCGTGCACTCCCAGACGCCGGCTTCCTGGTCGCCGTCCGCCCACAGGGTGAGCCCGGAGGCCTGCATCGGCTCCCCGGTGGCCTCGGGAAGCGGGCCCCAATCCTCCAGGACCGCGTCGCGCGCGGCAGCCAGGAAGGGTGTGGCCGGAGTTGCGGTGGTCATGACGATCGGGATCCTCTCCTGGACCCGGCGGTTGCCCGCCGGCGGCGGTGCTTTGCTGCCGGCCGCGGCTCGCGGCCGGGGACGGCAGTACCTTACGGGGACGACAGGGTTTGCGGGAACGGGAGCGCGATGGGATCGGCGGCCAGCTTGCTGCGCCCGGCCTCGTCGAAGCGGTCCAGGCCCAGCGCCGAGACGTCCACCACGCCGGTGGACCCGGTGAGCGCGACGTCGGCCGCTGCCCGCGACACAGCCGGCCCCCACATCATGCCCGCCCCGCCCGCGCTGGCCACCGTCACGCCGCGCAGCGGCCCGGCCGGGGTCAGCGCCGGGCCGATGATCGGCAGGTGGTCGGGGGTGAAATCGATGGTGGCAGCCCAGATCCGGCGCAGCCCGAGGCTGGCGGTGACGGGCACCAGCCGGGCCAGCCGTTCCCGCATCAGCGCCAGGTAGCTCATGTCCACACGGCGGTCCTCGCCCGGCGGCTCGTCCGGGTTGCTCATCCCGAACAGCAGGCCGCCCTCTTCGGGCCGCCAGTACAGTCCGGCCGCCAGGTCGAAGACCATCGGTACCCGGGCCGGCTGCAGGTCCGGGTGCTGCTCGGTCACCGCGACCTGGTGCCTGGCGCCGCCCGCCGGCACCTGGATCCCGGCTAGCGCGCCGACCTCGGCGAGCTTGGGGCCGCCGGTGAGCACGACCAGCCCGGTGCCGATCCGGCCGCTGCTGGTGGTGACCCCGCGTACGCCCTCGGCATCAAGCTCCAGCCCGCCGAAGGCGGTGCGCTCGAGCACCTCCACGCCGCTGCGGACCAGGGCCACCGTGTAAGCGGCCACGTTGCGGGTCGGCGTGATGAACCCGTCATCGGCGCAGAAGGTCCCGCCCAGGGTCTGTCCCGGGGCCAGCGTCGGGTTGACCGCGTCCACCTCGGCGCTGTCCAGCCAGCGCACCGCGATGCCGAGCGAGACCTGCATGGCCATCCGCTGCCGGGCGGCGTCCACATCGGCTTCGGTGAAGCAGGGCAGCAAGTAGCCCTGGGTGACGAATCCCGAGTCGGTCCCGATTTCCGCATCCTGTCGCAGGTAGAACTCGCGCGACCAGCGGCCGAGGCACACCGCCTCGGGGGTGCCGCCCTGCATCCGGACTACGCCCGCCGCCCGGCTGCTCGCGCCCTGGCCGAGCGAGCCCTTCTCCAGCAGGACGACGCGGTCCAAGCCGGCCTGGCGCAGGAAGTACGCGCACCAGGCGCCTACCGTGCCGCCGCCGACGACGACGGCGTCGGCCGCGGCCGGATGACGGGCGGAGTGCATTGGCACGAGGCCGATGCTGTCATAAACTGAACAGTCAGTCAATAAACCAGCGCGGGAGTCGGCAAGGCCCGGCGCGGAAGGGCGTGCGGACGCGATGTACGGCCTGTCAGACGATGACCTGGCGATCCAGGAGCGTGCTCGCGGCTTCGCCGATGAGCTGATCCCGTTTGAGGAAGAGGCCGAGGCGGCCGGCGGCGAACTGCCCGCCACGGTGACCGCCAAGCACGCCGCGCGGGCGCGCGATCTCGGGCTGCACTCGACCAACATGCCGGCCGAGCTGGGCGGCGGTGGCTGCACCACCCTGCAGCAGGTGCTGGTGCAGGAGCAGTGCGGCCGGGTCACCAACGCGCTGGCCTGGGTAGCCGCGACCCCGCCGTCGTGGCTGCCGGAGGTGGCCACTCCCGACCAGGTGGAGCGGTACGTCCGCCCGGCGATCCGCGGCGAGCGGGAAGAGTGCTACGCGATCACCGAGGAGGGCGCAGGCTCGGACGTCGACGCGATCGAGGCGACCGCCCGCCGCGACGGCGGCGGGTACCTGCTCAACGGGACCAAATGGCACGTCACCTCGTTCAACACCGCCGACTACGCCTTCTTCCAGGCCAAGCTGGCGGGCGGGCCGCACCAGGGCGAGCACGCGATGTTCTTCGTGGACCTGCCCAGCCCGGGGGTACGGGTGCTGCGCACGCCGGCCTACTCGCACACGATCAGCCACCACCACCCGATCGTCGCGTTCACCGATGTCCGGGTGCCCGCGGCCAACCTGATCGGGGCCGAGGGCGACGGGATGACCTTCGCCTACGAGTGGTTCAGGTTCGAGCGGCTGATGGTGGCCGCCCGCTGCCTGGGCGCGGCGGAGCGGCTGGTCACCGAGATGACCGCGTTCGCCGCCGAGCGGCGGGCGGGCGGCCGGGCGATCAGCGAGTACGGCCTGGTCGCGGGGATGCTCGCGGACAGCCTGACCGAGCTTTTCGCGGCCCGCTCGCTAGCGTACGAGACGGCCCGGGGCGTCGATCGCGGCACCGACGTCAAGGTGGCGCACGCGCAGTGCTCGATGGCCAAGCTGTACTGCTCGGAGATGGCCGGCCGGGTCGCCGACCGGGCGGTGCAGGTCTTCGGCGGCCGCGGCTACATGCGGGAGAACGTGGCCGAGCGGTTCTATCGCGAGCTGCGGGTGGAACGGATCTGGGAAGGCACCAGCGAAGTCCAGCGCGCGATCATCGCCCGCCAGATGACCAAGCGCGGTCCCGGCTCGCTGGCCTGATCAGACGGCCGGGGTGGCCGATGCGGTGGGTACCGCCCCTCGGCCCGGGTTCCAGACCGGCTGGCCCCGGTAGCCGCGGGCGACCATGGTGACGAACTGGTAGACCGCGTCCTCGTCCGGCGACAGCGGCCCGGGCCGGGCGTGCGGCGAGGACAGGCCGCGCTGCACCGACTCGCAGGCGTGCCAGTCCTGCCGGTTGGTGATGTCCCAAAACTCGACCGCGTAGCCGGGGTCGAAACCGGGCCGCTGCAGCGATTCCGGCGCGAAGGCCCAGCTGCACTCGATCCGCGTCCGGTCGACGGCCAGCGGTACCAGCCGGTGCACCATCACGTAGTCGGGGTGCAGGCTCACCAGCACGTTGGGGAAGATGTGGACGTAGATGACGGTCCGCAGCCCGGTCTCGTCCAGTCCTCGCAGCGGCACGCCGTGACTCTGCCCGTCCAGCGACATCGTCGCCATCCCGTCGCGCAGGTCCATCCAGCCACCGATCCAGGTTCCCTCGGCGGCGTAGTTCTCCCCGCTCTTGGGCGGGCTCACCCTGCACAGCTCGGGGTGGATGGTGGGGCAGTGATAGCACTCGTGGTAGTTCTCGGCCAGGATCTTCCAGTTAGCGCGGGCGTCGTACTGGTGCTGCCCGGCCACCTGAAGCCGGCCCATCTCGTACGGCGCGACGTGTTCGGCCAGCGTGCCCAGCGAGTCCGTGAGCGGGGCGGCCGTGCCCGACGCGTCCGCGAACACCAGGCCGTGCCACTCGGTCACCGGCAACTCGACGAGCCCCCACTCGCCGGCCACGAAGCCCGGCTGGTTCAGGAAGCCGGCGGCCGCGAGTATCCCGCCGCTCAGCGAATAGGTCCACGAGTGGTAGGGGCAGATGATGGCCTTGCGCTGCGCGGACGCCCCGCAGGGCAGCAGCTCGTGGCCGCGGTGGCGGCAGGTGTTGGCGAACGCCCGCAGCACGCCGTCCTCGCCGCGGATCAGCAGGACGCTGCCGTTGCCCGCCGCCTCGGCCCGCTGATCACCCGGCTCGGGCAGCTGCTCGCTGCGCCCGACGCACATCCAGCCGCCGCCGAAGAAATGACGCTGCTCCCACTCGAACACCGCCGGATCCTGGTAGGCGGTGCGCGGTAGCATCCGGCTCTGGCCGAACGGCCGCACCGACTCGGCCAGCCCCGCCGGGTCGAGCGGAGCAGGATCGACGGAAACGGGCGTCCGTGACGCTTGACTGATCATACAGTCAAGGCTAAAGCCGCACGGCCTGCCGTGTCCAGCCCCGCCCGCCGCGGGCGGACAGGCGCCCGGGTTAGGGGCGCGATTCGGGCAGGTCGCCGGGGCGCAGGCGGAAGACCTGCAGCCGCAGGCTGTGGTACTTCTCGGTTTCGCCGACCCAATCCATGCCGATCCGGCGCACCATCGCCAGCGCGCGCGTGTTAGCCGGGCGGACCAGCGCGATGACCTGCTCTATGCCCTGCTTGAAGGCCCACTGGGCCAGGGCCAGCCCGGTTTCGGTCGCGTAGCCCCGCCCCCAGGCATCCGGGTGCAGCTGCCAGCCGATCTCGTACTCGTCGTCCGGCGGCAGCGGCAGCAGGGTTGCCCCGCCGATCAGCCGGCGTTCCTCGCGCAACTCGACCGCCCAGCGGCCCGCCGGGGGGATCATGCGCGCGTCCTCGGCCACCCACTGCTGCAGGACCAGGCGCATGGCCGCCGGATCGCGCACCTGGTCCATCGTCGGGGTCAGCCAGCGCGCGACGCGGGAGTCGCCGTACGCCCCCAGAGCCAGTTCGTCATCATCGAGGTGCCAGGGCCTCAGGACAAGGCGGTCGGTGCTCAGCTGTTCGGCCACGAGCAAACGATAACCGGCTGAGCGCGGGACCCCCACAGACATATCCACGATCCGTGGTGATCCGGCCGGATCAGGCTCGGGTCTGGCCGTCAGGACCAAGGTGAGCGACCGCAACCCGCTTGGGCACGACCATCTGCCACGCGTCGGTGACGAGCTCACGCATCTCGGCCACGTCGATCGCGGCCATCCGCACATGCACCCAGTGAAAGCGCTGGTCGCTCGGCCGGGGCAGGGCGAACTTCTCCGGCTCGGCCGCGACCAGGGCGGCTCGTTCCTCCCGTGGGAAGCCCACGCCCATGGTCGTCTCGTCTGGGGAAACGGACGCGTAGACGATCTTCCCGACCCGGAACTTCACGTGGTCATAGATCAGGTGTTCCGACGTGCGGGGCAGAGACATCGCCCAGGCCCGCACGTCGCCCACGGTCACCATCGGCCTCAGCACCTCCCGCCTCATGCCCATGCTGGCAGCAGGCACTGTCATTCCTGCGGGTCGCGGTCCGGGTGCCGCTCACTCCCGCGCGTCGATGCGCCGGAAGACGACCAGGGAGTGCCCGGCCACCGGGAGGGTCAGGCCGCTGTCGAACGACTCTCCTTCGCGGTCGCCGATCGAGGTGTCGAAGACCGCCTCCCAGCGCTTGCCCCACTGGCCTGGCAGCGACCAGTCGACGGGCCCGGTGTGCGCGTTGAACAAGAGCAGGAAGGAGTCGTCGGTCACCTGCTGGCCGCGGCGGTCCCGGTCGGTGATGGCCTCCCCGTTGAGGAACACGCCGACCGAGTTGACCAGCCTGCTGTCCCAGTCCTCGTCGCCCATCTCGGTGCCGTCCGGCTTGCACCAGCCCAGGTCGACGGTCCCGCGGATGGGCCGGCCCTGGAACCACCGGCGGCGGCGCAGCACCGGATGGTCCCGGCGCAGCGCGATCAGTTGCCGGGCGAAATCGAGCAGGCGCTCATCGACGTGATCCCAGTCGTGCCAGGAGATCTCGTTGTCCTGGCAGTAGGCGTTGTTGTTCCCGCGCTGGGTCCGCCCCGCCTCGTCCCCGGCCAGCAGCATCGTGACGCCCTGGGACAAGAAAAGGGTGGCCAGGAAGTTGCGCTGCTGGCGGGCCCGCAGCGCCAGCACCTCGGGGTCATCGGTCTCGCCCTCGACCCCGCAGTTCCAGGACCGGTTGTCGTCGGTCCCGTCCTGGTTGTCTTCGCCGTTGGCCTCGTTGTGCTTGGAGTTGTAGGAGACCAGGTCGCGCAGCGTGAAGCCGTCGTGCGCGGTGACGAAGTTGACGCTGGCCGTCGGGTACCGGCTGCCGCCCTGGTAGAGGTCGGAGCTGCCGGTGAGCCGGGAGGCGAACTCGCCCAGGGTGGCGGGCTCGCCGCGCCAGAAATCCCGGACCGTATCGCGGTACTTGCCGTTCCACTCCGACCACAGGGCGGGGAAGTTGCCCACCTGGTAGCCGCCCTCGCCGATGTCCCACGGCTCGGCGATGAGCTTGACCTGGGAGATCACCGGGTCCTGCTGGATCAGCTCGAAGAACGAGGACAGCCGGTCCACATCGTGGAACTGGCGGGCCAGGCTGGCGGCCAGGTCGAAGCGGAACCCGTCCACGTGCATCTCGAGCACCCAGTAACGCAGCGAGTCCATGATCAGCTGGAGGGTGTGCGGGTGACCGACGTACAGGCTGTTCCCGGTGCCGGTGGTGTCGTAGTAGAACTGCGGCTCTCCGGGCACCAGCCGGTAGTAGGCGGCGTTGTCGATCCCCTTCATCGACAGCATCGGGCCCAGCTGGTTGCCCTCGGCGGTGTGGTTGTAGACCACGTCGAGTATCACCTCGATGCCTGCCGCGTGCAGAGCCCGGACCATGGCCTTGAACTCGGCCACTTGCTCGCCGCGCTGGCTGCTGGAGGAGTATTCGTTGTGCGGGGCGAGGAAGCCGATCGAGTTGTACCCCCAGTAGTTGCGCAGTCCCCGCTCGATCAGGTGGGCATCGTGCACGAACTGGTGCACCGGCATCAGCTCGACCGCGGTGATGCCCAGGTCGCCGAGGTACTCGATGATCGCCGGGTGGGCCAGCCCGGCGTAGCTGCCGCGCTGCGCCTCCGGGACGCCGGGATGCCGGGCGGTGAATCCCTTGACGTGCGTCTCGTAGATGACCGACTCGTTGAGCTGGATGTCCGGCGGCCGGTCGTTGCCCCAGTCGAAGTACGGGTTGTGCACGACCGACCTGGGCACGAACGGGGCGCTGTCGTCGTCGTTGCGCGAGTTCTCGTCGCCGAAGTTGTACGGGAAGCACGCCTGGTCCCACTGGACCTGGCCCTCGATGGCCTTGGCGTACGGGTCGAGCAGCAGCTTGGCCGGGTTGCACCGCTGCCCCGCCTCGGGCGCCCACGGCCCGTGCACCCGGTAGCCGTACCGCTGTCCGGGCGCCACCGAGGGCAGGTAGCCGTGCCAGCAGGAGGCATCGACCTCGTCCAGTACGATCCGCCGCTCGGCGCCGTCGTCATCGAACAGGCACAGCTCGACCTTTTCGGCCACCTCGGAGAACAGCGAGAAGTTCGTGCCGCCGCCGTCGTAGGTGGCGCCCAGCGGGTAAGGCTTGCCCGGCCAGATCTCGATGGCTTCGGTCATCTGTGGACAGTCCTCTCTTCATTGGCCCCGAACGGCTCCGCCGCGATCCCCTCTGTCACCCGCGGGCACCGGCATCGGTCACGACACGTCCGCTTCGGTCACGATGGCGACCGTGTCGGGGGGGAGGGCGATGCCCTGCCGCGAGCGCACGACCCGCGGATCGGAGGCCGCCAGCAGCGCCGTCGCCGGGCTGGCCGGGAAGGTCCAGCCTCCGCTGCCGAGGTTGGCGGCGACCGCGGCCGGCCCGCGCCGGACGATCAGCCCCCCGTACTGAAGATCGTATGCGGTCTCGACGCGGCCGAGCCGCGGATCGGTCAATTCGGGCCGGCGGCGGCGCAGGCTGATCAGCTCGCGATGCCAGGCCAGCAGGCCGGCGTGACGGTCCCGCTCCGGCTCGGCCCAGTCCAGCCTGGAGCGCTCGAACGTGGCCGGATCCTGGGGATCGGGCACGTCGGCGGGATCCCAGCCGAAGTCGGCGAACTCCTCTCGCCGCCCCTCGCTGACCTTCCGGCCCAGCCCGGGATCGGGGTGGCTGGTGAAGTACTGGAACGGCGTGCCCGTGCCCCACTCCTCGCCCTGGAACAGCATCGGCACGAACGGCGAGGTGAGCAGCAGGGCCGCGGCCACTTTCAGCCGGCCTTCGTTCATCAGGGCGCTGCTGCGCTCGCCCGCGGCGCGGTTGCCGACCTGGTCGTGATTCTGGGTGAAGACCACGAACTGATTGCCCGCCAGCCCGGCCGGCGAGCGGCCGTGCACCCGCTGGCGGTGCGGGGAGTAAATGCCGTCGTACACCCACGCCTGGCGCAGCGCCTTGGCTAGCAGCGGCAGCGGCCCGAAGTCCTCGTAGTAGCCGTCCTTCTCGCCGGTCAGCGTGGCGTGCAGGGCGTGATGCCAATCGTCGGCCCAGGCGCCGTCGAGGCCGTAGCCGCCGGCCTCGCGGCCGCGGACCAGCCGGGGGTCGTTCAGGTCGCTCTCGGCGACGACGAACAGCGGGCGGCGGGCCTGGGCGGCCAGCGCGCCCACCTCGGCGGCCAGCTCCTCGCAGATGTGGGTAGCGGAGTTGTCGGCGATCGCGTGCACGGCGTCCAGGCGCAGCCCGTCGCCGTGATAGTCGCGCAGCCAGGCCAGGGCGTTGTCGATGACGAACCGCCGGACCTCGTCGCTGCCCGGGCCGTCGAAGTTGACCGCGTCGCCCCAGATGGTCTGGTGCCGGGGCGAGAAGTACGGCCCGAACTCCGGCAGGTAGTTCCCGATCGGGCCGAGGTGGTTGTAGACCACGTCCAGCACCACGCCGAGCCCGCGGGCGTGCGCCGCGTCCACCAGCCGCTTGAGGCCGTCCGGGCCGCCGTAGGCGTGATGCGGGGCGAACAGGTCGACCCCGTCGTAGCCCCAGCCCCGGTCCCCGGGGAATTCGGCCACCGGCATCAGCTCGATGAGGTCGACGCCGAGCGCGGCCAAGTGGTCCAGGTGCGCGATCGCGCCGTCGAAGGTTCCCTCGGCCGAGAACGTGCCCACGTGGCATTCGTAGAGGACCGATCCCGCCAGCGGCACCCCGCGCCAGCCGCTGTCGCGCCAGCCGAAGCCCGCGTGGTCGACCACCCGGGACGGCCCGTGCACGCCGTACGGCTGGAAGGCCGAGCGCGGGTCGGGGCGCGGCGGGCCGCCGTCGAGGCTGAACGCGTAGTCGGTGCCGGGGCCCGCCTGGTCTGCCGCGCACTCCCACCAGCCGCCGTCGGCGCGCGCCATCGGGATCCGCTGCTCGCCGAGGGCCAGCTCGACGCGGCCGCGGTGCGGGGCCCAGACCCGGAACTCGTGCATCAGTTGCCCCTGCCCAGGACCGCGACGGGAAACCGCCGCAGGAGTGTGGCCGCGCTCACCTGGCCGCCGCGCACCGGCTCCCCGTCCAGGACGCTGATCCAGTCGCCGCCGGGAAGCGTGATCGTCGTATCGTCCCAGGTCCGGCCGCTCAGCCGCGCGACCAGCCTGGGCACCACCACGGCCAGGCCTGGCGTTCGCCCGGGGCTGCCGGTGCGGGAGAAGGCCACGACGTGCTCGGCCCGCGCCCCCGAGACCGGCAGGGCCTGGTAGCCGGCGCCGGGGGCGTAGGCCTCCGGGCAGCGGTGCCGGTGGCCGAGCAGGCGGTGGATGAGCCAGAGCTTCGGCCCGCCCTCGTCACCCCGGGCTAGCGCCGCTTCCGGTCCGGCCCCGGCCAGCGCGTCGAGCAGCCGGCCGCGGGCGGCGTAATCGACCGGGCGGCGGTTGTCCGGGTCGACCAGGGACAGGTCCCACACCTCGGTGCCCTGGTATAGGTCCGGGATGCCCGGGCAGGTCAGCAGCAGGGTCACCTGGGCCAGCGAGCTGACCCGTCCCAGCTCGACGAGCCGGTGCCCGGCCAGGAAGCTCTCCAGGTCGGCGACGAACTCCCGGTCGGCCAGCACGGCGGCGACGAAGGCGATCACGGCCTCGTCGTAGCCGGGAGCGGGATCGGTCCAGGAGGTGTGGACTTTGGCCTCCCGGACCGCCTTGGCCATGAACGCCGCCGCCCGTGCGGCGTCGATGGGCCAGGCCCCGACCAGCGTCTGGTACAGCAGGTACTCGGCGTTACGGTCCGGCCAGCCGTCCCGCTTGTGCCTCTCGTTGCGCCGCGCCCAGCGCCCGACCGCCTGCTCCCACGCCTCCGGCAGCTCAGCCAGCAGGCTGAGCCGGGCCCGTACGTCGCCGCTGCGCTTGGTGTCGTGGGTGGCGAGGGTCAGCATCGAGTCCGGCCAGTGCTGCGCCGCGTCGGACATGGCCCGATGGAAGTCCTGCACCGGGCGGCCGAAGCGGCCGGGATCGCCGCCCACCTCGCACAGGGAGGCCAGCGCCAGGTAGCGGTAGAACGCGGTGTCCTCGGCGCCCTTGGCCATGACCGGCGCGCTCACCTGCGCGAAGTGCAGCATGAAGTCGGCCTCCGGCCCCCCGGGATGCGCCCCGGTGAGCAGCTCGCCGATGAATCCGGCCAGCTCGGCGTCGAGGCCGGGCCGGCGCCGCAGCGCCGCGGCCACGGCGGCGGCCACGTGGCCGGCGCCGGCCTGGGACACGGGCCGCCCCGGGTGCCCGTAACTGCGATAGACCGGGAAGGCGGCGATCAGCTCGTGCAGCGCGTCGCGCAGCTGGCGGCGGGTGAAGTCGCGCTCGCGGCGGTGGCCGTCGCAGACCTGCGCCAGCAGGCTGGTCAGGCGCTCGACCTCGGCGGCCAGGCTGTCGCGCATGACCTGGAGCTTGGCCGCGTGAACAACGTCGGCGTAGTCCGCGCTCTCAGCCGTGAAGCGGGCGTAGCAGCCCCGCATGGCGGCCTCCCCGGCGGAGTCGGTGAAGAGCTGGTTGACCGCGTTCAGGAAGTCGTAGCCCGAGGTCCCGGCGACCGGCCACGACGAGGGCAGCGTCTCGCCGGGCTCGAGAATCTTTTCCACCACCACATACGCGCCGCCGGTGGCATCGCGGAGCCGCTCCAGGTAGCCGGCCGGGTCGGCGAGCCCGTCCACGTGGTCGACCCGGAGCCCGTCGACCACGGCGTCGCGGACCAGGCCGAGGATGACCCGGTGCGTGTCCGCGAAGACCAGCGGGTCTTCCGCGCGGAGCCCGGCTAGCGCAGCGATGTCGAAGAACCGCCGGTAGTTGAGTTCGGCCGCCGCGGTGCGCCAGTAGGCCAGCCGGTAGTTCTGCCGGCGCAGCAGGGCATCGAGGGCGTCGGGATCCCGGTTCAGCGACTCGATCAGGGACGGCGGGATCTCGCCCTGGTCGTCGCGGTCCAGCTCGTCCAGGGTGCGGTGCGACAGCGGTGCCTCATGGTCGTGGTAGCGGACCCGCAGCGATCCGTCCCGCCGCTCGACGGCCAGCTCGCCGGCCTCCAGCACCCGCCCGTAGTGATCACCGAGCACCGGCACGAGCACCAGGCCCGCCAGCTCGGGCTGCGGCGGATCCCAGTCGATGTCGAAGTAGTCCGCGTACCGGCTCTGCAGCCCGTGCTCCAGGACGTCCCACCACCAGGCGTTCGCCCGGGTGCCGACCGCCATGTGGTTCGGCACGATGTCGAGTACCTGGCCCAGCCCGGCCTCGTCCAGCCGTCCGGCCAGCCGAGCGTGCCCGGCGGCCCCGCCGAGCTCGGAGTTGATCCGGTTGTGATCGACCACGTCGTAGCCGTGCGTGCTGCCCGCCGCGGCCTGCAGGTAGGGCGAGCAGTACAGGTGGCTGACGCCGAGGCGGGCCAGGTAGCCGGCGATCGCGGCCGCGTCGTCGAACCCGAAGCCGGCGTGCAGCTGGACCCGGTAGGTGGCGACCCGCGGGCGGGGCCCAGGGGGCCGCGCCCCAGGCGTGATGTGTCGCACGCCTCGCACCTTACGTGCCTGCGCCTCGCGGGACGATCACGCAGCACCGAAAGCGCCTCACCCCGGGTCACGCCGCCCGGCATCACCCATCACACGAAGGTGGTCGATGGCGCATTGCCGACCCGGGAGGGGCGGCAATGGCACATCGACCACCCTGGCCCGGCGTCCGGTCGGCGGTCAGGAGGCGGCGGGGCGGTCCTTCTTGGGGAGCTTGCTGACCACGGCCTCGTAGGAGGCGTCGATGGCCTCGAACAGCTCGTCGTCCGGTATCGCGCCGCCGATCCGCAGGCTGTTCCACCCGGACCGGCCGATGTAGGCCATCACCGAGGCGTCCTGCGGGTAGCGGGCCAGCCATTCGTCCGCCACCTCGCGGGTGGCCCCGCACTTGAGCCCGACGGCGGTCACCGGCTCCGCGCCCAGGAACGCGAAGATCTTGCCACCGACCTTCACGACCACGTCGCTCTCCCAGGGCTCGTCCTGCCACGCGCCGGGCTTGGCCAGGCAGTGATCGAGCAGATCTTCGGGGGTCATGCCTCTCCTCGCGACGATTGGATGCGATCGCATGCGCTTCCATGATGGCCGGAGCGGAGTCGTTCGGGAGGACCGGGAGGTTGCGCGGGAACCAATGGTTGCTCTACGGTAACGGTTGCTGATGAGTAACCAATCTGCCGAACAGGTATTCGACGCCCTGGGCGAGCCGGTGCGTCGCCGGATCCTGGAACTGCTCCGGGACGGGCCGACCCCGGTGGGGAAGCTGGCCGAGCAGCTGCCGGTGGGCCGCCCCGCGGTGAGCAAGCATCTGCGGGTGCTCAGCCACGCCGGGCTGATCACCCGCCGGAGCGTGGGCACCAGGAATCTGTATGCGCTCGCGCCGGGCGGACTGGCCGCAGCGCAGCAGTGGCTGGTGCAAACCTGGGACACCGTCCTTGCCGCGTACGCCAGGCAGGTCAGCCAGGGGGAGAGGAGACCGGAATGAAGCCGCTGCCGCCGCTGCGCCGCGAGGTGCTCGTCGAGTCCGGCCCGGAATGGGCGTTTGAGGTGTTCACCGCGCAAATCGGTGACTGGTGGCCGCTGGCCGGGCACAGCGTGCACGGTGCAGGCGGCAGCGTCGCGTTCGAAGACGGTGAGCTGGTCGAGCGGTCGGCCGGCGGCGAGGTCAGCGTGTGGGGGACCGTGACCCGCTGGGATCCGCCGAGCGCCGTCGCGTTCACCTGGCATCCCGGCCGCGCGGTGGGCCGGGAAACCCAGGTGACGGTGAGCTTCGCCGCGGCAGGGGAGCAGACGCTGGTCACGCTGGAGCACGGCGGGTGGGAGATTCTCGATGATCCGGCCGCCGCGCGGACCGAATACGACCATGGCTGGCCTGCCGTGCTGCGCCCCTACCGCGACCAAGTCAGCGCCCCGGGCGAGTCGACCTGGGTCGCACTGCTGCACCGGCCCGGACCGGACGCGGTGGCCGCCGCGGATGGGCTGTTCCGGCATCCGCGGTTCCGCCAGCACGCCGCGTTCCTCGACCGCATGCACGAACTCGGCTACCTGGTGGCGGCCGGCCCGCTCGCCGATGAGAGCGGCGCCGGGATGACGATCCTGCGCCTGCCGGGGCGGGGGCGCCTGGGCGAGGCGACGCGGCTGGCCACGGAGGAGGACCAGAGCGTGGCCAGCGGCTTCTTCACCGTGCAGGTGCGGCCCTGGCAGGTCATGCTGCAGGCCTGAGCAGTCAGGTCACGCTCCGGCCGGAGCGGGAATGTCGGCGGGGGCGGCTACCGTGGCCAGGGTGGTACGGCCAGTGCGGGAGGACGCCCGCGGGATCGTTGCGCCGGAGGCCGGGCTGGCGCACTTCCGGCTGGACCGGTACCCGCCGTCCCCGGCGGTGGCCCGGTTCGTGGACCGCTACTGGGTGGCCAGCTGGGATCTGCGCGGCCGCCCGCCCTACACCCAGCAGGTGCTCGCCCATCCGGTGGTCAACGTCGTATTCACGGGCGGAACGGCGCTCGTCCACGGGGTGAAGTCAAAGATCGACTCCCGCACGCTGCGCGAGGCGGGCTGGGCGCTCGGCGTCATGTTCCGGCCGGCCGGCTTCCGCCCGTTCCTCGGCCGTACGGCCTCAGCGATCACCGACCGCGTCATCCCGCTGGCCGAGCTGTTCGGGCCGCCGGCGGCCGAGCTCAGCCGCCACCTGCTGGACATGACCCCGCACCAGGATCTGGCGGGCCTGGCCGACCGCTTCCTGGCCGCGATCGTGCCGCCCGGCACGCAGCCGTCCGAGACGACCACCGCCATTGCCGAACGGGCCGCGGCCGAGCCATCGCTCGTCCGGGTGGACGCGCTCGCGGCGGGGGCGGGGCTGAGCGCCCGGCAGTTGCAGCGCCGGTTTGCCGACCACGTGGGGATCAGCGCGAAGGCGCTGATCCGCCGCTACCGGCTGTATGAGGCCGCCGAGCAGGCCAGGCTGCGGCGTGACGTGGACTGGGCGGAGCTGGCCGTGCAGCTCAGCTACAGCGACCAGGCCCATCTGAGCCGGGACTTCTCCGCGCTGCTCGGGATGCCGCCGCGGCAGTACGCGCTCGCCTGCCGGGGGTTATGCGCTCGCCTGCCGGGGGTTATGCGCTCGCCTGCCGGGCGGCGGCGTCCAGCGCGTCGCGCAGCCGCCCGCCGTGCTCCTCGAGCAGCGCGCTGGCCGCGCCCGGGGGCAGCCGGTAGGCCGCCACGATGCTGGCCACCTTGGGCCGCCACCCGCTGGCCACCAGCGCCCGGCGGGCCTCGCGTGACGACGCGCCGCTGATCGTGGTCACGATCCGCACCGCCCGCTCGCGCAGCTTGGTGTTGGTCGGGCGCACATCCACCATCAGGCTGCCGAAGGTTTTGCCCAGCCGGACCATGGCCGCCGTGGAAATGATGTTGAGCACGATCTTCTGCACGGTGCCGGCGTTCAGCCGAGTCGAGCCCGCGATGACCTCCGGCCCGGTCCGGATCTCGATCGGGAACTGGGCCAGCGCGCCGATCGGGGTGTTCTCGTTGCAGGCCAGGCAGGCGGTGAGCGCCCCGACTTCGTTGGCTCGCCGCAGCGCGCCCAGGACATAGGGCGTCCGCCCGCTGGCCGAGATGCCGAGTACCGCGTCCCGCTCGCCCACTCCGAGCCGGTCCAGCGCGTCGGCGCCTGCGGACGGGTCATCCTCTACGTTCTCCTGGGCTGAACCGAACGCTTCCTGGCCGCCGGCCATGATGCCGGCGATCATGCCGTCCGGGACGCTGAACGTGGGCGCCGCCTCGGCCGCGTCCAGCAGCCCGATCCGGCCGGCCGTGCCCGCGCCGACGTAGATCAGGCGTCCCCCGGCCGCCAGCCGCTTGACCACCGCCTCCACCACCGGCGCGATCAGGTCGGTGGCCTCGGTTACCGCTTCGCCCGCGCGGCGGGCCTGGGCGGCCATGAGCGTCACCAGCTCGGGGACGGGCAGCCGGTCGAGGTCGCTGAACTCAGAATCAGCCTGCTCGGTCGCCAGCCGGGCGAGTTGAGCGGCATCACGCGCGGTCGTCAACTCGAGCCTCCACTGCGAGGTAGCACCCGGTCCCCATGACACTACGGAACGTTTACGATACGAGGATCGTGACTTTCATACCCAGGGTAAACGTCCGTGCCGGGAAATGACGGGGTACCTGATGGCGCAGGTTACGGCGCGGCTGGCCCGGGTGCAAGCGTTTGTTGAGGTGATCGCTGTAGGCTGATCGCCGGAGTAACACGGAGCGGCCATCGACCGATGGGCCGGGGGGAGTCGGCGCCACGCCGGCAAAACCTCTTGCCTGGCTTCCCGCAGCGCCCGGATCCGGGAACGTCGCTGGCCGATCCGGCGAGAAGACTGTCGTGACATCCGGCCACCCGCTGTGGCGGACGGGCCAGGCCGCCGCGGCAGCCTACGGTGAATGGAGGTTGGGTGGCGATGGCCGCTCGGCGAGCCGCCACTGCGCGGCGTCCTTCGGCTTCGGCTGGGCGTCACGGCAGTCCGGCGAAGGAACCTGAGGCCCCGGTCGACGTGGTGGTGCGGATTCGCGCCCTGATGCCCAGCTTGGCCCCGGCCGAGCAGCGCGTCGCCCGGCTGGCAGTGAGCGACCCGGGCCGCGCGGCACGGTGGACCATCTCTGAGTACGCCGAGCGCGCGCAGACCTCGGGAACCACGATCATCAGGTTCTGTCGCGCGATAGGGCTGGACGGCTACCCCGCGCTGCGGATCGCCCTGGCCGCCACGGCCGGGCACGGCGCCGCGGGCACATGGCGTTCGGTATCCGGCGACATCGCCCCGGAGGACGACATCTCCACCGTGGTGCAGAAGGTCGGACACGCGGACGCGCGCGCCGTCGAGGAGACGATCGGCCAGATCGACCTCGACCTGCTCGGCAAGGTCGTGGACGCCGTGATCAGCGCCAGGCGCATCGACGTCTACGGTGTCGGCGCCAGCGGGCTCGTCGCCCTCGACCTGCAGCAGAAGCTGCACCGGCTGGGGAAGATCGTCTACGCCTGGACCGACACGCACATGGCGCTCACCTCGGCGGCCATGCTCGGCAACGAGGACGTCGTCATCGGCATCTCGTACACCGGCACGACCCTGGACACGATCGACCCGGTCAAGGTGGCCAAGGCCAACGGCGCGCTGGCCGTGGCGCTCACCAACCACCCCCGCTCGGCCCTGGCCGGGATCTCCGACCTCGTGCTGACCACGGCGGCCCGCGAGACCACGTTCCGGTCCGGCGCGATGACCAGCAGGATCGCCCAGTTCACCGTCGTCGACTGCCTCTTCGCTCTGGTCGCGCAGCGCAACTTCGAGGAAACCGTCGACGCGCTGGAGCGCACCTACGCGGCGATCGGCCGGCGGCGGACGTCCAGCCGGTAACCCCGCCAGCCGGCGACCCCGGCCACCGCCGCCAGCCGCCAGCCGGCGGCCGCCGGTGTCGGCGCCGCGATCAGCGGCGCGGCGGCGCGCAACGACCGTGCACCGACTCACGTAGTGCCCGCATGACCCGGCGGTCACGGCCGAAGTGAACCTCGTTGCTGAGCAGCACCGCCCAGCCGCCGCTGACCGGATCGCAGGCCAAGCTGGTGCCGGTGAAGCCGGTGTGGCTGACGCTGCGCGGCGGCCAGCAACAGCCCAGCGGATCGGCCGGGTCGCCGCGCAGCACCCAGCCGAGTCCGCGCACGCCGCCCAGGCCCCTGGTCTGCGGCCGGCACGCCTCCCGCCGCCAGGACCGGGACAGGAACTGCCCGCCGAGCCAGGCCGCGTCCAGGTAGCGAACTAGGTCATCGACGGGCGCGAACAGGCCCGCGTGCCCGGCCACGCCGCCGAAGAAGCGGGCGTTCTCGTCGTGCACGATGCCGGCCAGTGCGGTGCCGTCCGGCTGCAGCTCGGTCGCCGCGACCGCCGGGGGCGGTCCGACGGCGGGCCGGAAGCAGGTCCGCGTCATCCCGAGCGGCCCGGTGACAAGCTCCGCCACGCTCACGTCGAGCGCGGTGCCGGTAATAGCCGACACGATCCGGCCCAGCAGCATGAATCCGACGTCCGAGTACACCACCTGGGTCCCGGGCGGGTGCTCGAGGGGCGCGCCGAGCAGTGCCCGCCCGGCCTCGTCTGGGCCGTCGTAACGGCGCCAGAACTTGATCTCGGCTGGCAGGCCTGCGGTATGGGTGAGCAGCTGGCGCACGGTGATCGCGTCGCGTCCCTCGCCACCGAACGCCGCCAGGAACCTGGTCACCCGGTCCTCCAGCGTCAGCGCGCCGAGCTCGGCCAGGCGGAGTACGGTCGGCAGCGTCGCCACCACCTTCGTGAGGGACGCCAGGTCGAACAGCGTGTCGCGGGCCATGGCCCGGCGCGGGCCGCCTCGGGCCTGAGCCGCGCCGACCACCACCACCTCCGTCGCCCGACCCGGCGCGCCGGAGGCGAAGACACCCCCCGGGATCGTGCCGGAGCGGACCGCCTCGCCGAGCACGTCCGCCACGGACTCGCGCCCCGTCCCGTCTTCGGGCCTGGTCCCGCCCGGGGCCCGGGTCCCGCGCGGAGGCCTGGTCCCGCCCGGGCGCCCAGTCACCGTGCCGCCCGGTGCCGGGGGCGGCTGCCCGCCCGGGTCAGTCACCCGTCAGTCCGGCGGCGAGCAGCGCCGCCCCCACCTCGGGCGGGGCCAGCGGCGGCACCGCGCCGGTGGCGTGCTGGAAGGCCGCCCAGAGCGCGGGCATCGCGAACACCCCGCCGACCCCGGCCACGGGCAGCTCACCGAGCCGCCGCCGCAGCGCGGCGGCCAGTCCGGCCAGAGCCGTCGCCGCCGCGACGAGGATGGAGCCCGCCACGGGGTCCTCGGGAGGTCCGGCGGCGCACCGGCCCACGACGGGCGCGGCCCCGGTCAGCACGGTCCGGTCGCCGGGGGAGCGCTGCACCCGCAGCACCAGCTCGTCCAGCGAGACGCCCGCCGTCTCGGTGAGCGCGTCACCCAGCCGGGTGGGCGGGCCCGCGCCTTCCGCCGCCGCCAGTGCCGCCCGCAGCGCCATCCGCCCGATCCAGTAACCGCTGCCTTCGTCGCCGACCAGGTGGCCATGGCCGCCGACGCGCTGCAGGGCGCTGGGCGAGCCGCCGACCGCCACCGAACCGGTGCCGGCGATCACGGCGATCCCCGGGCGGCCCAGGAACGCCCCCAGCCAGGCGGTCGTCGCATCGGGAGCGACCCAGGTGCGGACGCCGCAGGCCTCGCTGACAGCGGCGGCGAAGGCGGCCGCGGCACCGGGCTCGCGGGCCAGCCCGGGAACGCCGATACCCATCGCGGCCGGGCGGGCGGCGCGGGCCAGCGCCGCCATCCGCGGGACGCCGTCGTCCTGCAGCAGGAAGTTGAACGGGCCGGCGGAATACCGCTCCGTCGTCACCCCGTCGATCACCAGCGCCGCGCGTGTCCCTGTGCCGCCGGCATCGACGCCGAGAACGGGCCCGACCCCGGCCAGCATCGCGGCGACCCGCGAGACCGGGTCCTGTGGGGTGTCGCCCCCGGCCGCGGTCGGCGGCGGACCCGGCTGCATGCTGGACGGCCTCCCGTCAACGCGACGATTCAGAGCCTGCCCGGAAACCGTGCCTGCTGCGTCGCCCGCTTCCGGACCAGCTCTTAGCTATTACCCACGCTACTGACGCCTCGCGTTCTGGCTGCGGCCTTCCACGCTCACGCTCAGGTATGCAGGCGCAGGCCCTTCGTCGCTTTGTCCACGCTGTTGCGCGGCCCGTACACGGCGATCCCGGCCAGCCGCAGACCCGCCGCGGGGACCGCGCTGACCGCCGCCCGGTTGTCGTCGTCGTTCCCGGTCGCGAACAGATCCTCGGTGTAGATGGCCGTCGGCAGACCGCGGGCCAGCGCTCGCTCGCGGACCGCGGCGAGGATGTCAGCGTCGCCCGCATAGACCAGCACGGGCTGGCGGAACATCGGCAGGTAGCGGTTACCCGAGCCGTCCTCATACGGCTTTCCGGCCAGGCCGTCCAGCCCGGCGGCCACGCCGCTGGCCAGGAATGCGGTCACGTTCAGCTTCTGCCACGCGGCCAGGTCGGCGCGCACTGCGATGGCAATCTTGGTGTCGAAACGCATGCCGCCAGCATCGCCCCGGCGGCCCGGCGCCGTCTTGAACGCTGGTGCGCACGGTCGGCGCCGCCGGGGCCCGCGCCGGCCGGTCAGCATACTGAATGCATGGCGCTCGATCCGGCCCGACCCGGAGGGCCCCGGCGCGGGCTGCCCGCCCGGCGGGGCGGGGCCCGCCAGGACTGGTCCCGGTACTGGCGGTCCGGCAACCAGCCGATCGAGGCCATGCACGCCCACTTCAGCGGGCACGTCTACCACCGGCACAGTCACGACGGCTACTCGTTCGGCGTCACCGAAGAGGGGGCGCAGGCGTTCGGCTGCCGGAACGCGCAGCACGTGAGCGCGGCCGGGATGATCATGACGTTCAATCCCGATGACCCGCACGACGGGCACGCCGTCACCGAGAACGGGTTCACCTACCGGATGATTCACGTCGGACCAGACCTGCTGGCCGCGGTGATGAGCGATGTCGCGGGACACCCGGCGGGGCTCCCGCTGTTCCCGGTCCCGGTGGCCGACGACCGGCTGCTCGCCGCCAGGCTGCGACGGCTGCACGGCGCGGTCAGCGGTCAGGCCGGCCCACTTGAGGTGTACGAGCGGATCGCCGGGGTCGTCTGCGCGCTCGACCGGCACGCCGCCGCGCGGGCGCCGCGCCGGGTCCGGTTCGACGGGCCGGGTGCCGCGGCCGGCAGCTGGCCGACCGGGACGGGGCGATCCGGGCCGGCCGGCCGGGTGCGCGAGCTGCTGCACGCCAGGTACGCCGACCAGGTCACCGCCGACGACCTGGCCGCGGCCGCCGGGTGCAGCAGGTTCGCCGCCTACCGCGCCTTCCGGTCCGCCTTCGGCCTTTCGCCCAGCGACTACCAGCGGCAGCTGCGGCTGCGCGCGGCACGCTCGCTGCTGGCCGCGGGCACCCCGGCAGCCGATGCGGCGGCCGCAGCGGGGTTCGCCGACCAGGCGCACCTGACCCGGTGGTTCCGCCGCTGCTACGGCATCACCCCGGGGGAGTACCGCTCGGCGGGCCCGGAGCCGACGGGCTCGGCGTTCAGGCGGGGCACGGTGATGGCGAACCGGGTCTGGCCGGGACGGCTGGTCAGCGTCACGCTGCCCCCGTGAGCCGCGACCACGGCGTCGACGATGGCGAGGCCGAGGCCGGTCCCACCGGAGGCACGGGATCGCGCGCTGTTACCGCGGACGAACCGGTCGAACAGGTCGGGCTGCAGCGCGGCCGGTATGCCGGGACCGTCGTCGGTCACCGACAGTTTCACGTGCTGCGGGTCGGGGGCGGCGAGCTGGACGGTCACCGTGGTCCCGCGCGGCGTGTGCGCCCGGGCGTTGCTCAGCAGGTTGGCGATCACCTGATGGAGCCGGTGCTCGTCCCCGCGCACCAGGACCGGCTCGTCCGGGAGCTCCAGCACCCAGCGGTGCGCCGGGCCTGCCACGCGCGCGTCGCTGGTCGCGTCGATGGCCAGCCGGGTGAGGTCGACCGGCTCACTAGCCAGCGGGCGGCCCGCGTCCAGCCTGGCCAGGAGCAGGAGCTCGTCGACCAGGACGCTCATCCGGGCGGCCTCCGATTCCACCCGCGCCAGCGCGTGCGCCACGTCGTCGGGGACGGGCCCGGGATGCCGCCGGGCAAGCTCGGCGTAACCGCGGATGGCCGCCAGGGGTGTGCGCAGTTCGTGACTGGCGTCGGCCGCGAACCTGCGCAGCCGCGCCTCGCTGGCGGCCCGCCGGGACAGGGCCGACTCGACATGACCGAGCATGCGGTTGAACGCGGTGGCGACCTGGCCGACCTCGGTTCTCGGGTTCGTATCGGGCACCCGCTCGGACAGCCTCGCCTGTCCGTCGGCCAGCGGCAGCTCGGCCACCCGGGAGGCGGTGGCGGCGACCCGCCGCAGCGGGCGGAGCGAGATGCGCACCAGGCCGGTGCCGAGCACGCCGGCCAGCACCAGGACCCCGGCGAACACGATCAGCTCGGTGATCTCGACGTTGTGCAGGGTGGCCTGCATGCTGGCCATCGGGACGCCGGTCACCAGCACCTGGTCGCTGGGGCCGGGGATCGCGGTCAGCCGGTAGTCACCGCCCAGCGAGGGCAGGTCCACGGTGTAGGGCTGCCCGCTGGCCGGCAGGCCAGCCAGCGCGGCCCGTTCCGCCGAGGTGAGGTCGCACTCCCCGTTAACCAGGTAGTGGCTGGTGAGGATGCCATTTTGCACGCTGACGTCGAGGGTGTTCGCGGCCTGCCCAGGGAAGGTCCCGCAGCCCGGGGTGTCCAGGCCGCCTCCGCCTGGGCCGCCTCCGCCCGGGATGCCGCCCGGGGCGTCACCGTCGTCGTGGTGCTGGCACGCGGCGGCGTAGATCCGGGCCGAGGCCTGAAGCTGGTCGTCGAGCTGGATGAGCAGGAACCGGTTGACCGCGAAGTAGGTGGCGCCGCCTACCACCGCGCAGGCCATCGCGAGCAGGATCAGCAGTCCGGCGATGAGCCGGCCGCGCAGCGTGCGCCGCACCGCCCAGCGCCACGGCGCCGCGGCCAGGCGGCGGGCCGGCCCGAGGCCTGCCCGGCCGGGCGCCCGGGCAGGGAGTGCGGGCGGGCCGCCCAGCGGGCGGGGCGGCATGGCGGCCCCGTGGGGGAGGCCGGCGGCACTGCTCATCAGGTCCCCTGCTTCAGCACGTACCCGACCCCGCGCACCGTGTGGATCAGCGGAGCACGGCCGGCGTCCACCTTCTTGCGCAGGTAACTGATGTACAGCTCGACGACGTGTGCCTGCCCGCCGAAGTCGTAGTTCCACACCCGGTCCAGGATCTGCGCCTTGGACAGGACCCGGCGGGGATTGCGCATCAGGAACCTGAGCAGCTCGAACTCGGTCGCGGTGAGCTCGATCAGGTCACCGCCGCGGCGCACCTCCCAGGCATCCTCGTCCATCGTCAGGTCGGCCACGGCCAGCTCGTTCTCGCTGTGCCTGCGGGTCAGGTCGGCGCGCCGCAGCAGGCCGCGCAGCCGGGCCAGCACCTCCTCGATGCTGAACGGCTTGGTCACGTAGTCGTCCCCGCCCGCGGTGATCCCCGCGACCCGGTCTTCGACAGCATCGCGCGCGGTCAGGAACAGGACGCACACCTGAGGCTGCTCCTGGCGCAGCCTGCGCAGCACCTCGAGGCCGTCGAGGTCGGGCAGCATCACGTCCAGGACCACGGCGTCCGGCCGGAAATCGCGCGCGGCGCGGATGGCGCCCTGGCCGTCGGCGGCCGTCTGCACCTGCCAGCCCTCGAATCGCAGCACGCTGGACAGGAGCTCGGCCAGGCTGGGCTCGTCGTCGACCACGAGCACCCGTACGGCGGCGTCACCGGGCGGCGGGCCTGCCGGGGCGATGACGCTGGCTGAGTCCGTGCTGGTCATGATCGCTGAATCCTGCTCTTCCTGGCGCGCTGGCTGCCTGTTCCGGGACCTGCGTCCCACGGTGCCCGGCCAAGTCCAGCGGTTCCTCTGTGTTTCCTCTCAACCCGCTCAGGATTCGGACCGCGGTTGAGACGAGCCTGAGAGGCGCGCGGCAGCCGCCCGCGAGGTTCGCCGGTGACGCTGGCGGGACTGGCGGTCGAGCGGCGACACGCCGGAGACACGCAAAGGAGGGCATTCATGTCCGGTGAAAGATCAGTCGGGGCGCTCCGCCGGCTGGCGGTCGGCGGCGCGGTGGCGGTGGCCGGGCTGGCCGCCGGGGCGGGGGTCGCGCTCGCGGCCACCTCGGGCGGCTCGTCCGGCTCGGCGGGCGCGACTGCGAACTCATCCAATCCGACGTCGACAGCGACATCGTCCGGCAGCGCGCCGGCG
>Ga0207700_10000221_pt1 | contig 34121 bp, 30 predicted proteins | sample LARL82metaG_FD_184348 | JGI IMG/M metagenome (GOLD analysis project Ga0207700, IMG submission 184348) | Corn, switchgrass and miscanthus rhizosphere microbial communities from Kellogg Biological Station, Michigan, USA - LAR L8-2 metaG... | ecosystem: Host-associated > Plants > Roots >...
ACTTCTCGGCGTCCTTCCGGCGCCGCTGCGCGGCTCGCGGGTCAACCGCAAGTACTGCGCGGGCCACTGCCGCGCCCAATTGCCCCGTGGTCAGCCCCGGTGCGCGGGGCAGTACCGCGGCCTCCACCGCGTCCGCGTGCCGCGCGTCCAGCGTGCTCACGCCCTCGATTATGATCTTGGCTCGGGTCAGGTCGATCCGGCCTGCCTCCAGCGCGGCGAAGGTAGCCGGGCGGTCGGCCAGGCCTAGGGCCAGGCCCAGCTCCGCATCGGCGGCCCGACTGGTCAGCGTCAGGGCCAGCGCCACCTCGTCGGCGACGAACTCGCTTATCCGCGCCGGCAGCTGGCCGGGCGGGGCGGGCGGCGCGTTGCCGGCCGGGCGGCGGCGTGCCAGCTCGGTGATCGTGGCCAGCTCGCGGGCCTGCGCCCAGGCGGCCAGCCGCCGCCAGCCGCGCAGCACCCCGATCAGCGAGTCGTCGTCCACGTCCGCGAGCCGTCGGTGCGCGTCGTCGGCGAACCCGGCCAGGCTCACCCCAGGAGCCAGCCCGTCCAGCGCCCCGCCGTCGGAGAACCCGGCGCCGTGACCGGAACCGTCGCGGGGCAGGAACCCGGCCGGCCCGAACTCGGGCACCGCAGCCGGGCCCTCGGCGATCAGCTGCTCCAGCTCGTGGGTCATCAGCTCGGCCAGTTCGTCCGGGCGGTCGTAATCCGGGGCCGCCCAGCCGTCGAGGTCATCCTCGGCAGGCGGGATATCGGCCTCGGTCAGCGAGGCCACTGCGGCCTCCAGGATCTCCTCCTGCGACCACGGATGCGGGGCATCCGGCACCGGTTCACCTCCCTCCGCCCGTGACTGAACAACAAAGAGTGCGTTATGTTCTTCGAACACATTATCGCATCCCTCCGACATTTCCCGCCGCGACACTCCGGTGCGTCGCGGGCAGCACGGACGGCGCGGACGGCGGGCGACGTCACGGGTGACCCCGGTGCACATGGAGCAGGTATTCGACGGCGCCGCGGCGGCCAGTGAGCGGGCTTCGGATCGATCGCCGCGCGTGCCAGCCGGCCTGCTCGAAGGCGGCCGCGGCCAGCGCGACGGCCTTGGCCTGCAGTTCGGGCTCGCCCGGCGGGTGAGCGAGCCCCAGTTCGTACATGGGCTTGACCAGCGCGATGAGCTCGGCGTTGGCCGTGATCGCGACGGCCTCGAGCTGAGGCGCGGCCCGGGCCAAAGACAGGTAGGACAGGTCGATGGTGATGATCTCGATCACATCCGGGACGAGGGCGGCGCTGAGCACGCCGAGGTTGGTGCGCTCCAGGTTCACCACGCGGTCATCGAGGCGGAGCGAGCCGAGCAGCTGCCCGTACCCGGCGTCGACCGCGTAGACCCGGCGAGCCCCGGCGGCCAGCAGGGCATGGGTGAAGCCGCCCGTCGAGGCCCCGATGTCAAGGGCCACGCGCCCGGCGACCGGGACGGCGAACGCGTCCAGGCCGGCGGCGAGCTTGCGGGCCCCGCGCGGCGGCGCCGGTGGCGGGGCCACCGTAACCGTGGCGGCAACGGAGATCCGGGAGCGGGAATTGGTGATGATGACCCCGTCGACCCGCACCAGCCGGTCGCTGATCGCGCGAGCCGGGTCGCCGAGGTGGGGGTAGAGCTGGCGGACGCGCTGCGTGAGCGCGACAAAACGGGGGTTGTGCGGCATGGCGGTGTTCCTCCTGGTCGCTGGCGGCGGTGATGACAGCCAGCGCCATGGAGGAGCACGAGCCCGCAAGCCCGCGGGCGGCGGTTCCGCCAGCCCAGCCTGGGCCTGCGAGGCGCCCGCGCACGGGTTAACTAGTGCTACGTGAACGTTGTCATGCGGTCAGAATCCCCGCCCCCGCTGCCGCCGTCAAACGGGTTACCGCGACCAGTCCCTGGCCCCGGCCGGCGGCTCGTTATCCTCAGTCGGTGACGGATTTCTCTGGCGTTTCCGGCCTGCGGGATGAGGTACTCCTGGTGCGGGACGGCTACGGCATCCCGCACCTGCGCGCCGAGTCCACCGCCGACGCCTGGTTCGCGATGGGCCTGGCCTGCGCGCAGGACAGGCTGTTCCAGATGGAGTACGACCGGCGCCGGGCGACCGGCAGGTGGGCCGAGGTCGCCGGGCCGGCCGCTGTGCCCGGCGATGTGCTGGCCCGGCGGCTGAACATCACCGAAGCCGCGCACGCCGACGTGGCCGTCATGTCCGAGCCGGTGCGCGCGATGTTCGAGGCGTACGCGCGCGGCGTCAACGAGGTCATCAGCACAGGCCCTGCGCCCGGCGAGCTGGCCGCCACCGCGATTGAGCCCTGGCAGACGTGGCATTCGGTGGCCGCGTACAAGGTGAGGCACATCCTCATGGGGCACTGGCAGTACAAGCTGGCCGAGGCCACCGTGCTGGCCCGCGCGGGCGCCGAAGCCTTCAGCCGGCTGGACCCGCGGCCCCCGGCGGGCGCGCCGCTCAGCGTGCCACCCGGCGGACGTCTGGCCGCGGTGATAGCCGAAGCCAGCGACGACGTCGCCCGTGCCGCGCCGCACCTGGGGTTCCTGGCCGAGGCCGAGCCGGGCTCGAACGCCTGGGCGGTCAGCGGCCGCCGCACGGCGCACGGCGGCGCGGTGCTGTGCAACGACTCGCACCGGGCACTCGACGCCCCCAACGTTTACTGGCAGTGCCACCTGTCCTGCCCCGACTTCGACGTGATCGGCGCGGCCTTCCCCGGCGTTCCCGGCTTCCCGCACTTTGGCCACAACGGGCACGTGGCCTGGGCGATCACCCACGGCAGCGCCGACACCCAGGACCTGTACCTCGAGCAGTTCGACCTCACCCGTCCCGGCTGGTACCGCACCGAGAACGGATGGCAGCAAGCCGGCCGGCGAACAGAAACGATCATGGTGCGCGGCGGCGAGCCGGTCACCGCTGAGGTCTGGACGACCCGGCACGGCCAGGTCGTACACGGGGATCCCCGGGCCGGGATGGCGATCGCGCTGAAGTACACGGCCACCAGCAAGCCTGGCCACGGCTTCGAGCCGCTGCTGCCGATGCTCGCCGCGCGCAACGTAGCCGAGCTCATCGATGCCCAGCGTGAGTGGGTGGACCCGGTGAACAACCTGGTGGCCGCGGACACCGCCGGCCAGATCGCCTACCAGGCCCGCGGCGAGCTGCCGGTCCGGTCCTCCCCCGCGCACCGCCGGCTGCCGGTCCCCGGCTGGGATGGCGGGTGCGAGTGGACCGGGACGGTGCCGTTCGACCAGATGCCCCGGCTCCTCGACCCGGAGGCCGGGTACGCGATGACCGCCAACAACGTGATCACCGACGGCGACGAGCCGTACATCAGCTACACGTTCAGCCAGCCGTTCCGGGCCGAGAGGCTACGGCAGGAGCTCGCGGGCACCGAGCGACCCACCACCGAGTGGCTCGCCGCCCTGCAGTCGGACACGGTTTCCTGGGCCGCTCAGGCATGGTGTCGCCTGCTGGGCGGGCTCGGCCCGCTGGCCGAGGATTCGGCCGAACGGGCGCGGCTGACGCTGGCCGGCTGGGACGGCGAACTGCGGGGGGATTCCGGCCCGGCGCTGCTCTACGGCTGCTTCCAGCGGGCCCTGGCCGCCGCCCTCTACCGCCCGCTGGTCGGCGACGCCACCTGGCGCTGGCTGGTGCGCGGAGACGCCGCTGCCGCCAGCCTCGTCCGCCGGTGGCTGGCCAACGACACCTGGGAACTGCTCGGCGGCCCGGTCGGGGGCGACAGCGACCCGGCCCGGGGCGAGCGGGTGCGCAGCGTCCTGCCGGCCGCGCTCGCCTCGGCCTGGAAGCAGGCCAGCGAAGCGGGCGACCCCGGACAGTGGCGGTGGGACGAGAACCACCAGGCCCGGGCGGTACACCCGCTCGCGGGCCAGCCGGTGCCGCCCGCGGTGGGCATGGGCGGCGACGGCGACACCATCCAGGCCTCGGGCTACGGCTGGCGCGAAGGGACGCCGTTCGGCGTGACCGTGCTCTCGGTCTACCGGCAGGTCGTGGACCTGGCCGCGCCCCAGACTGCCAGCTTCGTCATCCCTGGCGGAGCCTCGGGGGATCCGGACAGCCCGCACTTCGCCGATCAACTGGCCGAGTGGGTCCGGCACCGGCGGGTGCCCATGCAGTGGCGGTGGCCGGACGTCGAGGCGGCGGCCGAGGCCAGGACGGTTCTGCGGGCGCAGGCCGGCGATACATAGGAGGACATGTGCAGCTGAGAGCGATAGCGCGGCAGGCACCCGGACGCCTGGTGGCGGGCGGGTTCATTGTCAACGCCGGGCTCGGCAAGTGGGACGCCGACGAGGAAAGGGCGGCCCGGCTGCACGGCATGGCCGTGGGCACGTACCCGTTCCTGGCCCGGATGAGCCCGAAGGACTTCAGCCGGCTGCTGGCGATCAGCGAGATCGCACTCGGGTCGGCCCTGCTGCTACCGGTCATTCCCGCCGGGCTCGCGGGCGCCGGGCTGACCGCGTTCTCAGCCGGCCTGCTCGGCCTCTACGCTCGCACTCCGGGGATGCGCAAGGAGCGCAGCCCGTTTCCCACCGAGCGGGGCATCACCCTGGCCAAGGACGTGTGGATGCTGGGCATCGGCCTCGGCCTGGTCATCGACGCCGCGACGCCGGCGGCAACACCCCGCGCGAGGAGTAGAAACAGTCACATCTTCCCAGTCTTGATCGCCTCGGCGATCCAGGGAATGACCTCGTCGAGCGTCTCGTCCAGCGAGGTGGTCGCCTCGAAGCCGAGGATCCGCTTCGCCTTCTCGGTAGCCGGAACCCGGCGCTGCACGTCGTACTCAAACGGCTCGTCATAAGCCAGCCGCAGCGGCACGCCGGGCCCTTTGATCTTGTGCCAGATCCGCTCCGCGAGCTCGCGGACCGTGGTGCTCTCCGCGGTGGACAGGTTGAAGTCCTCGCCTACCGCGTCCGGATGCTCCATGGCCAGCACGATGCCCCGGGCCAGGTCGCCGCCGTAGGTGTAGTGCCGCACCTGCTCGCCGGAGCCCAGTATGTGCAGCGGCTCCTGCCCCTTGAGCACCTTCAGCACCAGGTCGGGGACCACGTGGCTCATGGCGAGCTTGATGTTGCCGGACAGGATCTCCTCGTCGCCGAGGGCACGGCTCTCCCCGGTGCCGACGCAGTTGAACGGGCGGACGATCGTGTAGGGCAGGCCGTACTGGTCACTCGCGGCCCGGGCGAAATACTCGACGGCCAGCTTCTGGAATCCGTATGAAGACAGCGGCGGCGGTATCTCCCGCTCCTGGCCCTCATGCGACGGCCACGTGTCGGCGCTCTCGAACACCATCGAGGACGACATGTAGGTGACCTTGCGCAGCCGGCCCTGGCGGTGGGCCTTGATCGCGGCATCGCAGGACGCCGCCATGATGCGCTCGTTGGTGGCGAGCAGGTCGTAGGGGTAGGTGTGGAAGTAGGAGATGCCGCCGATCATGGCCGCGCCCGCGATGAAATGATCGCAGTCGGCCAGCAGCTCGGACATCAGCTCGGTGTCCCTGGCCTCGCCCTCGACCAGCCGGTAGGCCGGGTGGTCGTCGTAGGACTTCCTGACCTTCCCGTACTTGGAGAAGTTGTCCAGCCCGGTTACGGCGTAACCGCGTGCCAGCAGTTCTTCGACGACATACCCGGCGATGAAACCGGCTGAGCCGCTGACCAGAACCCTCTCCATGACGGTAACTCACCCTTCCCGATAGCGGCCCGGTCAGCCCGGGCGCGGATCTGCTCGGCGGTCAGCCGCGGACCGAACGCGAAGCGGTACCAGTGCAGGTAACTGGGTATCCACTTGACCACCTTGAAGTTGGACATTCCGGCCTGGCGGTCCAGCCAGATGGTCGGGATTTCCGCTACCGGCCTGTGCAGGCGCTTGGCCTTGGCGGTGAGCTCGATGCCGATCTCGAAGCCGTCCCGCGAGTCGATGCCGACCTCGCGAACGAAGGCCGTCGAGTACGCCTTGAACGAGTTCGTCGGGTCCCGCGTACCGATGTGGGCGAACAGCCGCAGCGAGCGACCCGCGGTCTTCGACAGCAGCCCCTTGACGGAGGGGCCGCCCACCTGCTGGCCGCCGGCCATGTACCGGGAGGCCGCGGCCACCGCCACGCCGCGCTCGACCAGCCGGGCGAGGTCATCGATCTGGCGCGCGTCGTCGCAGCCGTCGGCCATCGTGACCACGGCGACCGGGGCCGCCGCCGCGTCGATGCCGTAGCGGATGGCGTTCGCGGGTCCCCGGCCGTAGGTGTTGACCAGGCACCGGAGCCTCGGCTCCTTCTGTGCGTACTCGTTGACCACCGGGATCGTGGTGTCATCCTCGGTGTCCACCACGACCAGCACCTCGCAGGAGAGCTTGACCGACTCGAACAGCCGGTCCAGCACCTCGACGATCTGCTCGCCCTCGTTGTAGGCGGGCATGACGACCGACACTCGCGGCTCGCCGACGGTCAAATCCGCACGCCCCTCCCGAGTACGTTCCAGATGTCAGCCACCGGCTTGTCGGTCGCCAGGTCCCGGTACTCGGGGTGGGGGGCGGCGACGACGAGCAGGTCGGCCGCGGCGATCACCTCGTCGAGCGGCAGCAGATCCGGATCCGTGGTGACGTAGGGATCGGTGCACAGCACCCGGTCCGCCTTGAACGCCAGGATCCTCTTGAGCTTGTAGGACAGGCTCGACCTGGTGTCGTCGCTGCCGCCCTTGAACGCCATGCCCAGCACGCCGACGGTCATCGAGGCCAGGTCGTACCGCTGCTCCAGCCGGTCGGTCAGGTAGAGCGGGAGGCCTTCGTTGATCGTCATCGCGGTGTGGCCGAGCGTGAAGTTGTTGTTGTTGTAGGCGGCCAGCTGCATGGTGTCCTTGAACAGGCACGGGCCCGCGGCGAAGCCGGCCCCCGGCATGTCGGCCGCCCTCGGGTAGTCGGCGGACAGCCCCTGGCGGATCCGCTCGAAGTCCAGCCCGCGGTCGTTCGCCATCATGTACAGCTGGTTCGCGGTCGCGAACTTGATGTAGCGCCACACGTTGGTGAACAGCTTGGCGAGCTCGGCCTCCTCGGGAGACATGGGGACCAGGTGGTCGGTGAGCAAGGTGAACAGCTTGCTGGCCCGCTCCAGGCCGTCCGGCGTCCGGCAGGACACGATCTGCGGCAGCTCGAACAGCTCCGTCATCGCCTTGCCCTCGGCGATCCGCTCCGGGCAGAACGCCACGTCCATCTGCACGCCCAGGCCCGCGACCATCTTCTCCACGAGCGCGGTCACGCCCGGGTACACGGTGCTGCGCAGGATCAGGATCTGGCCGTCGCGCAGGTACTCGGCACATCCGGAGAGCGCGTCCGGTATCGCGGCCTGGTCCGGATTCAGGTGCTCGTCCACCGGCGTTCCGATCACCACGATCACGTGCTCGGCGGTAGCCACGATGGCCGGATCCGCCGACGCCACGAGGCGGCCGTCGGCGACCACCCGCTCCAGGATCGCGGGTGCGCCGGGCTCGGTGAACGGCATCCGGCCGGCGTTGACGGTCGCAACCGCCGCGGCGCTCACGTCGTAGATGGCTACCTGGGCCCCGCGGTCCGCGAAGGCAACGGCGAGCGGCAGGCCGACGTGCCCGCAACCGCCGATGACCACCACGTCTTTGCCAAACGAACCGCCAGTGGACGGATCAGTCACTGCAGGCACCTCCACGCCTGTGCGGGAGCGGTCATACGCAGACCGATGAGCATACCGGGTATCGGTCGGTGGGATGGGTGCGGCCCGTGCGTCCGGCCTGGGTCAGGAAGTCGAAGCACCCGGGCTGTACGACCCGAGAATGTCAACGACGAAGACGAGCGTGTCGGTTCCCTTGATCCCGGCCTGCGAGCTGCCCTGCTTGCCGTACCCGTCGGCCGGCGGGATCGAGAGCATGACCCGGCTGCCCACCTTCTTCCCGATCAGGGCGTTCCAGCCCGGGATGACCTGCGGCGGCGTGGCACCGATGACGAACCCGAACGGCGCACCGTGCGACCACGAGGCGTCGAAGACCTTTCCGGTGCGCCAGTTGACGCCGGTGTACTGCACGATGAGGTACTGGCCCTTGGTGACCGTCGGTCCCGACCCCTGGATCAGCGTCTTGCTGACCAGCTTCGTGGGTGGCTTGCTGCTCGGCACCTTGACCGTGGGCGGGCTGCCGGACGAGACCTTCGGGAGCCCCTGACCGCCGGCGGAGACGGTCTTCCCGGTGACGGCCGCGTTCGAGGGGTAGGCCTTGATCAGGTCGATCACGAAGACCAGGGTGTCGGTGGGCTTGACCCCGCCCTGCGGGTTCCCCTGGCTGCCGTAGCCGTACTTCGGCGGGATGACGGCGACCACCCGGCTGCCGATCGTCTGGTTCTTCAGCGCGGACTGCAGACCGGGCAGCAGCCGGCCCGCGAACAGCGCCGGCACGCTGGTGTAGGTGCTGCCCGCCAGCTTGTGCGTGGTCCCGCTCCAGATGTAGACGGAGTAATTGCCCACCAGCGCGTCCGTGCTGGTGAGCGCGGGTCCGCGACCGTGGATCACGGTCTGCACGTCCAGCCGGCCGTCGGCCTTCTGATCGGGGATCTTGACCTGCGGCGACTTGTCGAAGGTACCGGTGACGGTGACCTTCGCGCTGGTCGCCGGCGGTGACGACGAAGCGGAGCTACCGCACGCTGCCAGGGCCAGCCCGGCCAGCGGCAGCGAAGCGATCAGGACAATGATGCGGCGCATGACAACCCCGTCGTCGGTTACAGGAGCGCGGCCAGCCTACCCGCGTTCCCTGACCTTCGTGACCCGCCCCCCGAAAGGGGCCGGGCCCGGTCCGGACGACGGGCCCTACATCCCCGCGATCAGCTTCTCCACCCGCTCATCCGCGGACCGGAACGGGTCCTTGCACAGCACCGTGCGCTGCGTCTGGTCGTTCAGCTTCAGGTGCACCCAGTCCACCGTGAAGTCCCGGCGACGTTCCTGGGCACGCTTGATGAACTCGCCGCGCAGCCGGGCCCGGGTCGTCTGCGGCGGCACGGACTTCGCCTGGAAGATGTCGATGTCGCGCACCGCGCGCTGCACCGCCCCGCGCCGCTGCAGCAGGTAGTACAGCCCGCGGCCGCGGTGCACGTCGTGGTAGGCCAGGTCGAGCTGGGCCACCCGGGGGGACGACAGCGGCAAGTCATGCTTGCCCCGGTAGCGCTCGATCAGCTGGTACTTGGTGACCCAGTCGATCTCGCGCGCCACCAGCCCCAGGTCCCCGGAATCGACCGCGTCCAGGGTCCGGCGCCACAGGCTGAGGACGCGGCTGGTGACCGCGTCGCTGCCCCGCTTGTCCGCGAAATCGGACGCCTTGGCCAGGTACTCGCGCTGGATATCGAGCGCGCACACCTCGCGCCCGTTGGCCAGCCGCACCCGGCGGCGCCCGGTCATGTCGTGGCTGACTTCCCTGATCGCCCTGATCGGGTTCTCCAGGCTCAGATCCTTCATGACGATGCCGGACTCGATCATGCGCAGCACCAGGTCGGTGGCGCCGACCTTCAGCAGCATGGTGGTCTCGCTCATGTTCGAGTCGCCCACGATGACGTGCAGCCGGCGGAAGCGCTCGGCGTCGGCGTGCGGCTCGTCCCTGGTGTTGATGATGGGCCGCGACCTGGTGGTCGCCGAAGACACGCCCTCCCAGATGTGCTCGGCCCGCTGGCTCACGCAGTACACCGCGCCGCGCGGCGTCTGCAGCACCTTGCCGGCCCCGCAGATGATCTGCCTGGTGACCAGGAACGGGATCAGGATGTCGGCCAGCCTGCCGAACTCACCGTGCCGTCCGACCAGGTAGTTCTCGTGACACCCGTAGGAGTTCCCGGCCGAGTCGGTGTTGTTCTTGAACAGGTAGATGTCGCCGGCGATGCCCTCCTCGCGCAGCCGCCGGTCGGCGTCGAGCAGCAGCCCCTCCAGGATCCGCTCCCCCGCCTTGTCGTGCGCGACCAGATCCAGCACGTCGTCGCATTCGGGCGTCGCGTACTCCGGGTGGCTGCCCACATCCAGGTAGAGCCGCGCGCCGTTGCGCAGGAAGACGTTGCTGCTCCGGCCCCAGGACACCACCCGGCGGAACAGGTACCTGGCCACTTCGTCCGGCGACAGCCGACGCTGCCCGTGGAACGTACAGGTGACCCCGTACTCGTTCTCGAGGCCGAATATGCGTCTGTCCACTCCGTCAAGATACGGCCTGCGCAGCCCTACCATTCCACCGCGATGTACTTCTTTTCGCTGAATTCGAGCAGGCCGTCGTGACCGCCCTCGCGCCCGATCCCGGATTGCTTGACTCCGCCGAACGGCGCGGCCGGGTCGGACACGATGCCGCGGTTGATCCCGACCATGCCGGCCTCAAGCGCGTCTGCGACCCGCAGCGAGCGGCGCAGGTCGCCGCTGTACAGGTAGGAGACCAGGCCGAACTCGGTGTTGTTGGCCAGGGCGATCACCTCGTCCTCGGAGCTGAACCGCACCACCGGCGCGACCGGTCCGAAGATCTCCTGGTCCAGGATGCCGGCGTCGGGCGAGACGTCGCCCAGCACCGTGGGCAGGTAGTAGTAGCCGCGCCGGTCCGGTGCGCTGCCGCCCAGCAGCACCTTCCCGCCGCCGGCCGTGGCCTCGTCCACCAGCCCGGCCACCTTGGAGCGGGTGTCGGAGTTCACCAGCGGCCCGACGTCGGTGCCCTCGTCCAGGCCCGGGCCCACGGTCATCTTCGCCATCCGGGCCGAGAAGGCGGAGGTGAACTCGTCGGCCAGCGCGTCATGCACGTAGAACCGGTTGGCCGCGGTGCACGCCTCTCCCCCGTTGCGCATCTTGGCGATCATCGCGCCGTCCACCGCCGCCTCGATGTCGGCGTCCTCGAACACGATGAACGGCGCGTTGCCGCCCAGCTCCATCGAACAGTTCGTGATCGTCTTCGCCGCCGTGGCCAGCAGGATCCGGCCCACCTCGGTGGAGCCGGTGAAGGAGAGTTTCCTGACCCGCCGGTCGGCGAGCATGGCCGCCACCGTGGGCCCGGACTTCGAGGTCGTCAGCACGTTGACCACGCCGTCCGGCACGCCGGCCTCCTGCAAGATGCCCGCTATCGCCAGCGCGGTGAGCGGGGTCTCGCTGGCCGGCTTCATGATCACCGTGCAGCCGGCCGCGAGCGCCGGGCCGATCTTGCGGGTGGCCATGGCCGCGGGGAAGTTCCAGGGCGTGACCAGCACGCTGACCCCGACCGGCTGCAGCTGGACCAGGATCCGGTTGGCCCCGGAGGGGGCGATCGACAGCGAGCCCTCCATCCGGACCGCCTCCTCGGCGTACCAGCGGAAGAACTCGGCCGAGTACAGCGCCTCGGCGCGCGCGTCCCGCAGCGCCTTGCCGTTCTCCAGCACCATCAGCCTGGCCAGCGCGTCGGCGCGCTCGGTCATCAGCTCGAAGGCCCGGCGCAGGCACTCGGCCCGCTGCCGGGGCGCGGTCGCGGCCCAGCCCGGCAGCGCCCGGTAGGCGGCCGCCACCGCGTCCAGCGCGTCCTCGGTCGTGCCGTCGGCCACCTCGGTCAGCACGTCCTCGGTGGCCGGGTCGACCACCGGCAGGTGTTTCCCGTCGCGCCCGCCGGTCCATTCGCCGCCGATCAGCAGCCCGGTCGGGGCGTCCATGCCGGCCAGGGTGGAAACGATGGAAGTCACGTGCTCTCCATCCACTCGCGAACGGTTGCGGTGATCCGCGCCACCGACGGCAGGACGTGGTCCTCCAGGCTGTCCGCCGCGGGCAGCGGGATGTGCGGCGTGGTGATCCGGACCGGCGGCCCGGTGAGCGAACCGAAGCACTCCTGGGCGGCGATCGAGACGATCTCCGCCCCCCAGCCGCACAGCCGGGGGTTCTCCTCGACGGTGAACAGCCGGCCCGTCTTCGCCACCTCGGCGAGGATGGTCCGGGTGTCGAGCGGTACCAGGCTGCGCACGTCGACCACGCTACAGCGGATGCCGTGCTGCTCAGCCAGCTGCCCGGCGGCCGCGACGGCCCGCGGGACCATCGCGGCCAGCGCGACGATCGTGGCGTCGGTGCCCTCCCTGACCACCGCCGCCTGACCCAGCCGGCCCACGATCTCGCCCTCGGCGACCTCGCCCTTGGTTCCGTACAGTGACTTGGCCTCGAAGAAGATCACCGGGTCCGGATCCCGCACCGCGGCCGCGAGCAGCCCGACCACGTCCTGCGGGTTGGCGGGAGCCACGACCTTGAGCCCGGGCACGGCCATGGCCCAGTTCTCCACCGACTGCGAGTGCTGTGCGCCGAAGCGCACGCCGGCCCCGTTCGCGCAGCGGATGACCAGGGGGAACGAGACCTGCCCGTCGGACATGTACCGGCTCTTCGCGATCTCGTTGGCGATGAGGTCCCAGCAGACGGCGAAGAAGTCGCTGAACATGATCTCTGCGATCGGCCGCAGCCCGGTCATGGCCGCGCCCATGGCCGCGCCGAGGATCGCCTGCTCGCTGATCGGCGTGTCCCGGACCCGGGTCGGGCCGAACTCTTCGGCCAGCCCCACGGTGGCCTTGAACACGCCGCCCGCCGAGGCGACGTCCTCGCCGAGGAACACGACGGACGGGTCGGCCCGCATCTCCTGGGCGATTCCCCTGGCGACCGCTTCGCGGTAAGTGATGGCGGTCACGATGCACCGTTCGTCTGTGCTGGCCCGGGGGGGCGACCCCCCGGATCCCCCCGCTCGATAATCGCCAGCACCGTGGCCACCGGCACCGTTTCCCCCTCGCCGACGCGGACCTCGGCCAGCGTCCCGCTGGCCGGCGCCGGAATGTCGGTATCCACCTTGTCCGTGCCGATCTCCAGTAGCGGCTCACCCTCGGTGACCTGGTCTCCGGCTGACCGGTGCCAGGTGTTGACCGTGCCTTCCAGCACCGTCTCGCCCATCTGCGGCATGACCACCTCGATTGCCATTGCTCTAGTTCCTCCAGCTGCTGCCGCCGTCGCTCCACACGTTGGTCTCGGCCAGCCCGGGCCGCGGCACCCGGCCGGCCTTGGCCTCCTCGGTGGCCAGGTCCACGGCCGCCCGGGTCCGCTCGTCGATGGCGTCGAGGTCCTGCTCGGCGATCCCGCGCTCGAGCAGCACCTTGCGGTAGCCGGGCACCGGATCGCGGGCCAGCCACTGCGCGACCTCGTCATCGGGGCGGTACTTGCCGGGGTCGGCCCGGGAGTGACCGCCGTGCCGGTAGGTGAGCGCCTCGATCAGCGCGGGGCCGGCGCCCTCGCGCGCCGCCGTGATCGCATTCAGCGCGCAGTGGTAGACCGCCTCGACGTCGTTGCCGTCCACCACCACGGGCTCCAGGCCATAGGCGGGCGCGCGGTCGGCGGCCGGGTGCGGCACGGCCGTCACCGACCCGATCGGCGTGTACTCCATGTACTGGTTGTTCTCGCAGATGAACACCACCGGCAGCCCCCACACCGCGGCCAGGTTGAGCGCCTCGTGGAAGGCGCCGATGTTGGTCGCGCCGTCGCCGAGGAAGCACACGGTCACTTGACCGCTGCCGCGGTACTGGGCCGACCACGCGGCGCCGTTGGCGATGACCAGCTGAGCGCCGACGATCGCGTACGCGCCTAGCACGCCGCGGGAGACGTCGAGCAGGTGCATCGACCCGCCCTTGCCGTGCATCAGGCCGTTCTCCCGGCCCAGCAGCTCGGCCAGCACCGGGGTCATCGGAGTCCCGCGAGCCAGCACGTGCGCGTGCCCGCGGTAGGTGACGAACGTGTAGTCGCCTTCGGTCATCGCGGCCGACACCCCGGCGGCGACGGCCTCCTGGCCGATGCCCAGGTGCGACGTCCCCTTGACCAGGTTCTGCAGGAACAGGTCGTACGCGCGCTTCTCGAACAGCCGGATCTCGATCATCTTCCGGTACAGGTCGAGGGCGGTCTCGTCCGCCAGCCTCGCCGGCCGCACTGTCGTCATGAGCTGCCTCCGTGGCGTGGTCAGTACTGGTGGGTGACATAGAGCTCCTGGGCCGGGAACCTGGTAATGACACCGGCCCCGTCCGCGGTGACCACGACCTCCTCTTCGATCCTGGCCGCGGAGATGCCGTCGCTGGCCGGGCAGTAGGTCTCCAGCGCGAAGACCATGCCCTGCTCGATCTCCATCGGGGCCTCGAGCGAGGTGAGCCTGCTGATGATGGGGCGCTCGTGCAGCGCCAGGCCCAGGCCGTGCCCGAACTGCAGCCCGAAGGCGGTCTTCTCGTCGGCCAGCCCGATATCCTGCGCGGTCGGCCAGAGCCTGGCCACCTGGTCGGTGGACACCCCTGGCTTGATCGCGTCGATCGCGGCGTCGATCCACTCCCGCGCCCTGACGTAGGCGTCCCGCTGCGCCGCCGTGGCCCGGCCGACGGCGAACGTGCGGTAGTAGCAGGTCCGGTACCCGTTGTAGGAGTGCATGATGTCGAAGAACGCCTGCTCGCCGGGGCGGATCATCCGGTCGGAGAAGTTGTGCGGATGCGGGTTGCACCGCTCGCCGGACACCGCGTTGATGGACTCCACGTCGTCGGAGCCCATGTCGTAGAGCCGCTTGTTGGCCAGCGCCACGATCTCGTTCTCCCGCACGCCCGGCCGCAACGCCTCGGCGATGTCGGTGTAGACGCCGTCCACCATGGCGGCAGCGGTAGACAGCAGGGCGATCTCGTCGTCGGATTTGATCTGCCGTGCGTCCAGCATGACCTGCTGCCCGTCGCGCAGGTCGATGCCCTGCCGCTGCAACTCGAACACGGTGGGCAGCTCGGCGAAGTCCACGCCGACGGGCATCCCGGCCACCCCGGCATCCTCGAGCCTGCCGCGGATCTCGCGGACCGCCCGCTCGGTCAGGTTCGCCCCCGGCGGGGCGGCGCCGCGCATCGTGGAATACGCCGCGATGCAGTGCTCGGGCTGCAGCCAGGGGCAGTACATCCGGTGGTGCACCGCCGCGGAGCCGAAGTCCCACAGGAACAGCTCGCCGGTGCGGGTGAACAGCGCGTACCGGCAGAGCTTGTCCCTGGTCCACTCGCCGATGGCCACCCCGGTCAGGTAGCGGATGTTGTTATTGTCGAACACCAGCAGGGCGCCGAGGTCGGTGGCCTCGAGCGCCGCCGCCGCACGGCGCAGCCGGTGCTCGCGCAGCCGGGCGAAGTCCACCCGCTCTTCGAAGTCGACGTTCATCCGGCCCGGCGAGGGAGCGAACCGGGCGCCGGTGCTCGGGTCGGGGACGGCCATCGGGACTCCTCGGTAACCCTGGACGGAACCGCATGTACAGCCCGATTCAACGTATGTACAGTGACACTGTCAAGACCTGCCCGACCCGAACGACCTGGGGGCCGAGGATGACGCAGGCGGCTGTGGTCGACGGGCTAGGACCCAGGCTGCGCCTGGTGCGGGAGGAACGCGGCCTGTCCGCCCGCGAGCTGGCCCGCCGGGTAGGCTGCTCGGCCAGCCTGATCTCGCAGATCGAGCGCGGGCTCAGCGCGCCGTCGGTCGGGGTGCTGTACGCGCTGGCGACCGAGCTGTCGGCCTCTCTCGACTACCTGTTCGGGGTCGAACCCGGCCCTGACACCCCGTCGGGTGCATCGGCGGGCGCCCTGCCTGACGGTCACGGGATCGTCCAGCACGCCGCCTCGCGCGCGGTGATCGACCTGGCCAGCGGGGTGCGCTGGGAGCGGCTCACATCACAGCGAGACGACAGGGCCGACTTTCTCGAGGTGATCTACCTGCCGGACGGGCACTCCACGGACGAGCGCCGGGCGCTGCGCCACGACGGCTACGAGTACGGGCTGATCTTGTCCGGCACGCTGCAGGCGAACGTGGGCTTCGATCGGCTCAAGCTCGAACCCGGCGACTCGATCGCGTTCGACTCCTCGATCCCGCACGAGTACTGGAACCGGACCCGGCACGACGTCCACGCGGTCTGGGTGGTCGTTCACACCGAGCCGGGCCGGGCCTGAAGCTCAGCTGGCCGGACCCAGGCTCAGCTGGCCGGGCCGACTTCGGGCTGGTCGCCGTCGGAAGACCCCGATCTCGCCTCGGCGAGCAGCGCTTCCAGGCGGGCACCGGTGAGGCGCCGGAACCTGCGGTGCTCGCCGGTCCGGTTGAGCACGGCCACCTCGAGCTGGGAGGCGGTGAGCTGGGTGGCATCGCCGCTCTCCTGCCCGGAGAGCGCCGCCAGCGCCACGCCGAGCGCCCCGGCCAGCGTCAGCCCTTCGGAGTACCGCTCCTTGAGCGCGGCGGCGACCTGGTCCGCCTGCCCGCCCATGGCCACGTAACCGTGTTCGTCGGCCACGGAGCCGTCGAAGGTGATCCGGTAGATCTGGTCGCGCTCGGGGGCATCGCCCACTTCGGCCACGACGATCTCGACCTCGTACGGCTTATTGCTCTCGGTGAAGATCGTGCCGAGCGTCTGCGCGTACGCGTTGGCCAGGCCGAGGGCCGTGACGTCGTTCCTGTCGTACAGGTAGCCGTTGAAGTCGGCGTACCGGACGCCGGCCTTGCGCAGGTTCTCGAACTCGTTGTACATGCCGACCGCGGCGAACGCGATCCGGTCGTAGATCTCGCTGATCTTGTGCAGGGCGCGGGACGGGTTCGGCGCGACGAACAGGATGCCGTCGGCGAACTGGATGACGATCGTGTTGCGGCCCCGGGCGATGTTCTTGCGCGCGTAATCCGCCTTGTCCTTCATCGCCTGTTCGGGCGACACGTAGAACGGCATGCTCACCGCTTCAGTCCTTTGCTCGTGTGGCGGAGACCCTGGGCGCGGGCAGCGCGGCTAGCTGGCGCGTTCGGGCCGCAGCGGCGCGGTCGGCCCGTCCGGTGCCTGCAGCCGCTCCTGCACCACGGCCTGGACGATCTGCGCGGCGTCGGCGTCGGGCACCCGGCGGAACCCGTCGGCGGTCACGGTGGCCACGACCGGGTATATGCCCCTGGTCACGTCGGGCCCTCCGGTGGCCGAGTCGTCGTCGGCCGCGTCGTAGAGAGCCTGCATGCAGACCACGACCGCGTCCTGCACCGGCAGGCCCTCGCGGTAGAGCTTCTTCAGCGAGCCCCGGGCGAAGACCGAGCCGGAGCCGATCGAGTAGAACCGGTGCTCCTCGAACCGTCCGCCGTCCGGGGTGTAGCTGAAGATCCGGCCGGCCCCGGAGTCCTCGTCGTAGCCCGCGAACAACGGCACCACCACGAGGCCCTGCATGGCGGCCCCGAGGTTGCCCCTGACCATGGTGGCCAGCCGGTTGGCCTTGCCCTCCAGGGACAGCGCACGGCCCTCCAGCTTCTCGTAGTGCTCCAGCTCGACCTGGAACAGCCGGACGAGCTCGATGCCGACGCCGGCCACCCCGGCGATCCCGACGCTGGAGAACTCGTCGCTGCGGAACACCTTCTCGATGTCGCGCTGCGCGATCATGCTCCCGGCCGTGGCCCTGCGGTCGCCCGCCATCACGACGCCGCCATCGCACGCGGCGGCCACGATCGTCGTGCCGTGCGGCAGGTCGGCCAGCGGGCCGCTGGCGGGCAGGCCAGACGTCCCGTGGCCCGGCAGCATGCTGGGCGCGTAGCCGGAGAGGAAATCGGCGAACGACGACGTTCCGGCGCTCATGAACGCCGCAGGAAACCGCCCGCCGACCGTGAAATCAGAACCCACTGGGGATCCTTCCCGTCCTTACTATCGGGTACCAGATCAGACCCTACTGCGTGGCAGCGCGCCCTCACTGCCCGCCCTTCTGCACGTAGGACCTGACGAACTCCTCGGCGTTCTCTTCGAGCACCTCGTCGATCTCGTCCAGGATCGCGTCCACGTCGTCGGACAGGGCCTCCTGCCGTTCCTTGACATCCTCGGCGGCCTGCGGCTCGGTCTCCTCGGTCTCCTCGCCGCGCCGCGTGGTCTGCCGCTGTCCTGACGTGTCCTTTGTCGCCATTCCGGTAACCTCCGTTTCCCGGGGGACCCCCCGGGGTGGCAGGGATCGTCCCAGTCCCTGCGTTCTCAACGCTATCCTCGCCCGAGGACGTCCCGCTCAATCCTCCGGGCCGGAAGTGAACCCGGGCCTAGTCGTGCCCGGTCAGCGCCGAGACCAGGTCGGCCGCGCTGTCGCAGCTGTCCAGCAGCCCGCCCACGTGGGCGCGAGTGCCGCGTAGCGGCTCCAGCGTCGGCACCCGCTGCAGTGACTCGCGGCCCGGGATGTCGAAGATCACCGAGTCCCAGGAGGCGGCGGCGACCGCGTCCGCGTATTTCTGCAGGCAGCGGCCTCGGAAGTAGGCCCGGGTGTCCTCCGGGGGATTCTCCACCGCGCTGGCCACGGCGGCCTCGTCGGTCAGCCGCATCATCCGGCCGCGGGCGGCCAGCCGGTTGTACAGGCCCCGGTCCGGGCGGATGTCGGAATACTGCAGGTCGACAAGCTGCAGCCGGGGATGGCCCCAGCCGATCCCGTCCCGCGTCCGGTAGCCCTCGAGCAGTTCTAGCTTGGCCACCCAGTCCAGCTCGCGGGACAGCGTCATCGGGTCCTCGGCGAGCCGGTTGAGCACCGATTCCCACCGGTCGAGCACGTCGACGGTCATCTCGTCCGCGCTGTCGCCGAACCGGTCCTCCACGTACTTCCTGGCGCGCTCCAGGTACTCCATCTGCAGCTGGACCGCGGTCATCCGGCGGCCGTCCCGCAGCGCGACCAGGTGCCTGCACTCGCGGTCGTGGGAGATCGCCCGCAGTTCGGCGATGGGCGCCTCCACCGCGAGGTCCCCGTCGAGGAACTTGTCCTCGATCATCGCCAGCACGAGCGCGGTGCTGCCCAGCTTGAGGTAGCTGGAGATCTCGCTCATGTTCGCGTCACCGATGATCACGTGCAGCCGCCGGTACTTCTCCGGATCAGCGTGCGGCTCGTCCCGGGTGTTGATGATCGGCCGCTTGAGCGTGGTTTCCAGCCCGACCTCGACCTCGAAGAAGTCGGCGCGCTGGCTGATCTGGAAGCCCTCGCCCCGGCCGTCCGCGCCCAGGCCCACCCGGCCGGCGCCGCAGACGACCTGCCGGGACACGAAGAACGGGGTCAGGTGGCGGACGATGTCGGCGAACGGCGTGGCCCGGCGCATCAGGTAGTTCTCGTGGCAGCCGTAGGACGCGCCCTTGTTGTCGGTGTTGTTCTTGTACAGCTGGATGGCTGAACCGCCGGGCATCGTGACCGCGCGGGCCGCGGCCTCGGCCATCACCCGTTCCCCGGCCTTGTCCCAGATGACGGCGGCCAGCGGGTTGGTGCACTCGGGCGCGGAATACTCCGGGTGGGCGTGGTCGACGTACAGCCTGGCCCCGTTGGTCAAGATGACGTTGGCCAGGCCGAGGTCCTCGTCGGTCAGCTGGGAGGAGTCCGCCGCCTCCCGGGTCAGGTCGAACCCGCGGGCGTCACGTAGCGGGTTCTCCTCCTCGAAGTCCCACCGGGCCCGCCGCGCCCGGGCCGCGCTGGCGGCCTGGTAGGCGTTGACTACCTGGGACGAGGTGACCATCGCGTTGGCGCCCGGCTGGCCGGGCACGGCGATGCCGTACTCGGTTTCCACGCCCATGACCCGCCGCACGCTCATGGGACAGAGCCTAGCTGCGGCACGCTACAGGTACTGCCCGGTGTTGGCGACGGTGTCGATCGAGCGTCCCGCCTCGGTACCGCTCTTGCCCGACACCAGCGTCCTGATGTAGACGATCCGCTCGCCCTTCTTACCGGAGATGCGCGCCCAGTCGTCGGGGTTGGTGGTGTTGGGCAGGTCCTCGTTCTCCTTGAACTCATCGACACAGGACGCCAGCAGGTGCGCGACACGAAGCCCCTTCTGCCCGGTTTCCAGGAATTCCTTGATCGCCATTTTCTTGGCCCGGTCCACGATGTTCTCGATCATCGCGCCGGAGTTGAAGTCCTTGAAGTACAGGACTTCCTTGTCGCCGTTGGCGTAGGTCACCTCGAGGAACCGGTTCTCCTCGGTCTCGCTGTACATCCGCTCCACGACGCGCTGGATCATCGCGTCCACCGCGGAGGGCCGCGAGCCGCCGTTCTCGGCCAGGTCGTCGGGGTGCAGCGGCAGGGCGGACACCACGTACTTGGAGAAGATGTCCTTGGCGGCTTCGGCGTCCGGCCGCTCGATCTTGATCTTCACGTCCAGCCGGCCCGGCCGCAAAATGGCCGGGTCGATCATGTCCTCCCGGTTCGACGCGCCGATCACGATCACGTTCTGCAGGCCCTCGACCCCATCGATCTCGCTCAGCAGCTGGGGAACGATGGTGTTCTCCACGTCGCTGGACACCCCGGAGCCCCGGGTGCGGAAGATCGAGTCCATCTCGTCGAAGAACACGATCACCGGCATGCCCTCGCTGGCCTTCTCCCTGGCCCGCTGGAACACCAGCCTGATGTGCCGCTCGGTCTCGCCCACGTACTTGTTCAGCAGCTCCGGCCCCTTGATGTTCAGGAAGAAGCTCCTGCTCTCCTGGGCCTGGCCCACCGCGACCTCCAGCGAGTCGCCGCCCGCGGCAGCGGGCTCCCCGGCGGAGCCGCTGTCGGCCTCGGCATTGGCCGCCGCGGCCGCCGCCCTCGCCGTGACCTGCTTGGCCAGGGAATTCGCTACGGCCTTGGCGATCAGGGTCTTACCGCAGCCCGGCGGCCCGTACAGCAGCACACCCTTGGGCGGCCGCAGCTGGTGCTCGCGGAACAGGTCAGCGTGCAGGTACGGCAGCTCGATCGCGTCGCGGATCTGCTCGATCTGGGGGCCGAGGCCGCCGATGTCGGAGTAGGTGAGGTCGGGCACTTCCTCGAGGATCAGCTCCTCGACCTCGGCCTTGGGGATGCGCTCGTAGACGTAGCCCGAGCGCGGCTCCAGCAGCAGCGAGTCGCCGCCGCGCAGCGTGGCCTTGCGCAGCGGCTCGGCCAGGCGCACCACGCGCTCCTCGTCGGCGTGCGCGATGACCAGGGCCCGGTCGCCGTCTTCGAGGATCTCCTTGAGCATGACGACCTCGCCGGCCGTCTCGTAGCCCTGCGCGATCACGACGTTGAGCGCCTCGTTGAGCACGACCTCCTGACCAGGCTTCAGCTCCTCGAGGTCGACGGCCGGGCTGACGTTGACCCGCATCTTGCGGCCGCCGGTGAACACGTCCGCTGCGCCGTCCTCGCAGGCGCTGAGGAACACGCCGAACGCGGACGGCGGCTGGGCCAGCCGGTCGACCTCCTCCTTGAGCGCCACGATCTGGTCGCGCGCTTCCCGGAGCGTGCTGGCCAGTCGCTCGTTCTGGCCGGTCACGGTCGCTATGCTCGCCTCGGCCTCGCGCAGCCGCTCCTCGAGCAGCCGGACATGGCGCGGCGAATCAGACAGTCGGCGGCGCAGCGCGGCGACCTCCTCCTCCAGGAAGGAGATCTGCGTCGTGAGGCCATTGACCTCATCGTCATGCCGCGCGCCGCGCGGGCTATCCTCGCGAGCGGCCACGCCCTTCACCCCCTTCCGAGAGTCACTCACCTAGACCCTACCTATCCGGGGGGCAGACGTAACCTGGCGCGGCCCCCGTGTTGGCATTCTCTCGTCACGATACGGAAACCTCTGGTCACAATACGGAAACGCCCGACCCGGATCGGTGAGCAAGAGTGCTCCCGGAGCACGGTCACCCGGCGTCCGCACCGTGCGCGCCCTTGGCCGGCCGGCGCCGTCTGGGCGGCGGCGTCACACCGTCGGCGAGCCTGCGCGCGGTGACGAGGAAGCCGGTGTGCCCGACCATCCGGTGCTCGGGCCGGACCGCGAGCCCGTCCACGTGCCAGCCCCGCAGCAGCGACTCCCAGGCCGCGGGCTCGTCGAAGCTGCCCTGCCCGCGCAGCGCTTCCGCGATGCGGGACAGCTGCGTGGTGGTCGCGACGTAACAGCAGACCAGGCCGCCGGGGACGAGCAGCCGCTCGGCGGCGGCGGCAAACTCCCATGGGGCGAGCATGTCGAGCACGACCCGGTCGAACCTCTCCCCGGCCGGTTCGGCCTGGGCCGGGACGGCATCCGCCAGGTCGCCCACGGTGAGCCGCCAGGCCGGGTGCGGCCCGCCGAAGAACTTCTCGACGTTCCTGCGGGCCACCTCGGCGAAGTCGGGCCTGCGCTCGTAGGACACGACCAGCCCGTCGTCGCCGACCGCGCGTAGCAGCCAGCAGGACAGCGCGCCCGAGCCCGCGCCCGCCTCGATGACCCGGGCCCCGGGGAAGATGTCGCCGAACGCGATGATGTGCGCCGCGTCCTTCGGGTAGACCACGGCCGCGCCCCGCCCCATGCCCAGGGTGAAATCGGCGAGCAGCGGCCGCAGCGCCACATAGGGGGTGCCGCCGGAGGAATGCACCACGCTGCCGTCCGGCTGGCCGATCAGCTCGTCGTAGGCCAGCGCGCCGCGGTGGGTATGGAACGATTCCCCGGTGGCCAGGGTGACCAGGTGCTTGCGGCCCTTCGGGTCGGTGAGCTGGACCTGGTCCCCGGCGCGGAGCGGGCCGCGGCACTGATTGTTGCGGCACTCACGGTTCACGCCCGCCAGGGTAGCGGCGCAGCCGTGGCCCCGCCCGCCGTGGTCAGCCGCGGGCGAACGCGTGATCCAGATCCTGGGCCGCGAGCACGCCGAATACCTTGCCGGACGGCTCCACGAGGAGGTACTCCGAGGCCGGCGACTTGCGTACCGCCTCGAGCAGGGCCATCCCGGACAGGTCGGCGGGCAGCACCAAGCTCTCATCCAGGGTCCGGGCCAGCGAGCCCGCCTCAATCCAGGGCCTGCGCTGCGGCGGGGTGGCCATCACCGCGGACTCGTTCACGATCGCGATCGGCTTGTCCTCGTGGTCGACCACGACGAGCGCCCGGGCCTGGGCCTCGTCCGCGCGCCTGATCGCCTCGGCCAGCGGCAGGCTGGCCGGGATCGGGATCGCCGGCCGGGCGAGCAGCCGGGCCTGCAGTCCAGGCAGCTTCTCGCGGACCTTGGTGACCTTGATCGCCTGCCCGGCGCCCAGCCACATGAAGGCGGCAATGACCGCCAGCCACGCGGCGTCGAAGATCTGGTTGGTGTTGCTGTCCCGGGCGAACAGCGCGAACGGCACGATCAGCAGGGCGGCGGCGATCACGCGTCCGGTCCAGGCGGCGCCGATCGTAGCGGTGCCGGGCCGCCGGGTGACCTTCCAGATTCCGGCGCGCAGCATCCGGCCGCCGTCCAGCGGCAGCCCCGGCAGCAGGTTGAACAGCCCGACTAGCAGGTTGGCCCACATCAGCTGGGTGACCAGCACGTGCCCCGTGCCGTGCGGGACCAGCGTGCTCAGCCCGTACCCGACGGCGGCCAGGACGAGAGAGATCGCGGGTCCGGCGGCGGCGACCAGGAACTCCCTGGCCGGGGTGGGGGCCTCCTTCTCGATCTCGGAGAACCCGCCGAGCGGGTACAGCAGCACCCGGCGGACGGGCAGGTCGAATGCCCGCGCCACGACGCAGTGGCTCAGCTCATGGACGAGCACGGAGGCGTAGAGCAGCACGACGAAGACCGCCGCGACCACGTAGCGCATGTTGCCGTGCACGGCCTGCTGGAGGCTGTTCGAGTACAGCAAGACGAACACGCCGGCGATCAGGAACCAGTACGGCGAGATATAGACCGGAATCCCGAACGGGCGCGCGATGACGAGCCCCGGCTGCGGGTCGCGCTGCTGCGGAGCGGGCCGTTCGGGCGTCATACCTGCCACACTTACGATGCTATGTGACATCGGGTCCGCTCGGGGGGCGGCGCGACCGCCGCGCCCCCGGGGTCAGGCGGGCAGCTAGGCCAGCCGGCCGGGCGGGCCGTCCCGGCGACGGCCGCGCCGGCCCAAATACCCGCGGTTGTCGGTGGCCTACCCTACGCTCCTCTCGTGAGCGACTCGCGGACCGCGCCGGATGACCCGTCACGCCTGGACGTGATGCCGTCGCCGGACCAGGGCGAGCCGGGGGGGCCCGCGCCGGACCAGGACCGGCCGAGGGGGCCGGCGATCTCCCCATCGAGAGCCGGCGACTTCATGACCTGCCCGCTGCTTTACCGGTTCCGGGTCATCGACCGGCTGCCCGAGCCGCCGAGCCCCGCCGCCGCCCGCGGCACGCTGGTGCACGCGGTGCTCGAGCGGCTGTTCGACCGGCCTGCCGCCGAGCGGACCCCGCAGCTCGCCCGCTCGCTGGCCGGCCCAGAGTGGGACCGGCTGGTTGCGGAGTCGCCCGAGCTCGCCACCCTGTTTGCCGGCGAACCCGGGCGCGAGGCGTGGACCGCGGAAGTCACCGAGATGCTCGACCGCTACTTCACCATGGAGGATCCCCGGCGGATCGAGCCCGCCGAGCGAGAGCTGTACGTGGAGACCACGCTGGAGTCGGGCCTGCGGCTGCGCGGCTACGTGGACCGGCTCGACGTGGCGAGCGGCGGCGCGGTCCGGATCGTCGACTACAAGACCGGCACCGCTCCGCGCGAGGAGTTCGAGGCCCGCGCGCTGTTCCAGATGAAGTTCTACGCCCTCGTGCTGTGGCGGACCCGCGCCGCGGTGCCGCGGCTGCTGCAGCTCATGTACCTCGGCAACGGCGAGATTCTCAGGTACCAGCCGGACGAGGCGGACCTGCGCGCGACCGAGCGCAAGATCCTGGCGCTGTGGCGGGCCATCGAGCGCGCCCGGGAGGCGGGTGACTGGCGGCCCCGGCCGAGCCGGGTCTGCGATTGGTGCGCGCACAAGCTCATCTGCCCGGCGTTCGGTGGTACCCCGCCGCCGCTTCCGGAGGCCAGGCCCGCCGAGGCCGATCCGGCCCTGCCTGCGGCTACGGCCGCCGATGATGCCGGTTCGCCCCGGCCCGCTGAGGCCGATCCGGCCCTGTCCGCCGCTGATGATGCCGGTCCGCCGCAGCCTCGCGCGGCCGATCCAGCCCCGTCCGGCGCTGATGATGCCGGTCCGCCGCGGCTTCGCGCGGCCGAGCCCGGTCCAGGCTTGCCTGCCGTTGGCGAGAGCCCGACTCCGCCTGCCGGCGCCGACGAGAGCCCGACTCCGCCTGCCGGCGCCGACGAAGGGCGGACCCCGCCTGCCAGCGCCGACGAAGGGCCGACCCCGCCTGCCGCCGCCGACGAAGGGCCGGCCCTGCCCGTTGCCGCCGACGCCCGGCCGGGGTGATCCCGGACCAGGCCAGCGCGGGCCTGCCTGCCGTCGGGGCGGGCCGGGGCAGGCGGCGCCGCGGGGCCGCAACTGCGGCCTCGGCCGCGGTCGCAGTTGCGGTAATCAAGATATTACTTGATTCTGGATACGTGACTGTACTTCACTACACCCATGACCGCCGTGGCTGGGCAGTGGCGGAAGTGTGCAACCATGAAACGTAGGGACGCGGACAAGGGGCGGCCTCATGTCGACTTATAACCAAATCGCCTGGTTCCCGCTGTGCGCGGGGCTGACCGGCTTCGGCCTGGTCTTGAGCTGGTTCGTCTTCCGCCGGCGCGGCCTGCGGGCCGGCCTGCGCGGCGTCGCCTGGTCGCTGCTGCCGCTGGCCGCCTACCTGACCGGCGCGATCGAGATGATCTGGAAGATGGGCGTCGCCATCGGCGACTTCGCCTCCTCGTTCGTCTTCTCCCCGGAGAAGTGGGCCGGTATCGCGGTCACCGGGCTCGCGATCGTGATCTTCGTGGTCTCCGGCATGCTGCGCAGCCGTGCAGACAAGCCGGCCAAGGAGGTCAAGGGCCGGGACGGCCAGGCCGGCGCGCCCGCGGGCAAGAAAGGCCAGGCCATCGCGGCTCGTTCCTCCCGGGCGCCCGCGGCCACCGACGACGACGACTTTAGCGAGATCGAGCAGATACTGCGCAACCGCGGCATCAGCTGAGATCGGCTGTCCCGCCCGCGAGCTCGCGCAGCGTGCCCAGGTTCACCTCGGTCAGCGAGTCCACGATGACCCGGCCGGGCGCCGACGGCACCGGCGCGACGTTCGGCACCGCGATCACCCGGCAGCCGGCCGCCTCGGCTGCGACCACTCCGTTGGGTGAGTCCTCGAGCACCACCGAGCTGGCCGGATCGACCCCGAGCAGCTTGGTGGCCAGCAGGTACGGTTCCGGGTCGGGCTTGATCCTGGTCACGTCCTCCGCGCACACGGTCACCGGGAACTCCAGCCCCGTCCCGCGGAGCACCGCGTCCATGATCACCCGCTCGGACGAGGTCACTAGCGCATACGGCGCCCCGGCCGCTCTCACTTCGGCGAGCAGATCGAAAGCCCCGGGCCGCAGCGTCACCGACGACCGGTTCAGCCGCGAGACCATCCCGTCCAGCATCCACCGGGCCAGCCGCTCGCGGGAGACCGGCCTGGTGGCCTTGCCCAGCAGGTAGTCGAGGGTCGTCTGCAGCGACCCGCCGACCAGCTCGGCCTGGTCGGCCTGGCTCCAGTCACCGCCCAGGCGGGCCATGACCTCGCTCTCGATCTCGAACCAGAGCGGCTCGGTGTCGACGAGCAGGCCGTCCATGTCGAACAGCACAGCCTGGAGCGCCATCAGACGCTGAAGTACTTCGCCTCGGGGTGGTGCACGACCAGGGCATCGGTGGCCTGCTCGGGGGTGAGCTGGTACCCCTCGGACATCTCCACCCCGATCCGCCCCGGCGCCAGCAGCCGCATCACCTTGGCCCGTTCCTCCAGGTCGGGGCAGGCGGCATAGCCGAAGGAGAAGCGCGCGCCGCGGTACCCGAGCCGGAAGAAGTCGTCCAGGTCGTCCGGGTCGTCGCCGCCGAAGCCGAGCTCGGCCCTGATCCGCGTGTGCCAGAACTCGGCCAGCGCCTCGGTGAGCTGCACGGACAGCCCGTGCAGCTCGGCGTACTCGCGATAGGCGTTCTTCGCGAACAGCTCGGCGGTCGCCTGGCTGATCTTCGATCCGACGGTGACGAGCTGGAACGCCACCACGTCCGTCTGGCCGGACTCCCGCGGCCGGAAGAAGTCCGCCAGGCACAGGTGCCGATCCCGTCGCTGCCGGGGGAAGGCGAACCGCTCGCGCTCGGCCCCGGACTCATCCAGGACCACGAGATCGTTGCCCTCGCTCACGCACGGGAAGTAGCCATACGCCACGGCCGCCTCGACCAGGCCCTCGGTCCGCAGCCGTTCCAGCCACATCCGCAGCCGCGGCCGGCCATCGGTCTCGACCAGCTCCTCGTAGGTCGGCCCGCCGCCCCGGGAGGCCTTGAGCCCCCACTGGCCCATGAACGTGGCACGCTCGTCGACGTAGGCCGCGTAGTCGGCCAGCGCGATCCCCTTGACGATCCGGTCCCCCCAGAACGGCGGGGCCGGGACGGGATTGTCGGTGGCCACGTCCGAGCGCGACGGCATGTCCTCCGGCGCGGTCACGGCCAGCCGCGTCCCCGAGGCGCTGCCCGGCACCCGTCGCGGCCGCAGCGCTGGCAGCGCCGCCCCTGACTCGCCGCGCTTCACCGCCATGCACGCGTCCATCAGCCGCAGCCCCTCGAACGCGTCGCGGGCGTAGCGCACCTCGCCGTCGAACAGCGCGGCCAGATCCTGTTCCACGTAGGAGCGGGTCAGCGCCGCCCCGCCCAGCAGCACCGGCCACCGGCCGGCCTGCCCGCGCGAGTTAAGCTCGGTCAGGTTGTCCCGCATCACCACGGTGGACTTCACGAGCAGCCCGGACATGCCGATCACGTCCGCGTCGTGCTCCTCCGCCGCGGTCACGATGGCCGAGATCGGCTGCTTGATCCCGATGTTCACCACGTCGTAGCCGTTGTTCGACAAGATGATGTCGACCAGGTTCTTGCCGATGTCGTGCACGTCGCCGCGCACCGTAGCCAGTACGATCGTCCCCTTGCCGGCCTCGCCCGACCGCTCCATGTACGGCTCGAGATAACCGACCGACGCCTTCATCACCTCGGCGGACTGCAGCACGAACGGCAGCTGCATCTGGCCGGAGGCGAACCTCTCGCCGACCGTCTTCATGCCGTCCAGCAGCACGTCGTTGACGATCTCCAGGGCGGGCCTGCGGGCCAGCGCCTCGTCCAGGTCCGCCTCCAGGCCGGCCCGCTCGCCGTCGATGATCCGGCGCTTCAGCCGCTCCCAGAGCGGCAGGCCGGCCAGTTCGGCCGCCCGGGTCGCCTTGACCGCGGCCGCGTCCACCCCCTCGAACAGCTCGAGCAGCCGAGTCAGCGGGTCGTACCCCTCGTGCCGCCGGTCGTAGACGAGGTCCAGGGCGGCCTGCAGTTGCTCGTCAGGTATCCGGGCTATGGGCATGATCCGCGACGCGTGCACGATCGCCGAGTCCAGGCCGGCTCGCACGCACTCGTCCAGGAAGACCGAGTTCAGCACGGCCCTGGCCGCCGGGTTGAGGCCGAAGGAGACGTTGGAGACACCCAGCGTGGTCTGCACGTCCGGGTACCGCCTCTTGACCTCGCGGATCGCCTCGATCGTCTCGATCGCGTCCCGGCGGGTCTCCTCCTGCCCGGTCGCGATCGGGAAGGTCAGGCAGTCCACGATGATGTCGCAGACCCGCAAGCCCCAGTTGGCGGTCAGGTCATCGATCAGCCGGGCGGCCACGGCGACCTTCCAGTCCGCCGTGCGGGCCTGCCCCTGCTCGTCGATGGTGAGCGCGATCACGGCGGCGCCGTGCTCCTTGACCAGCGGCATCACCCGCGCGATGCGCGAGTCGGACCCGTCGCCGTCCTCGTAGTTGACGGAGTTGACCACCGCCCGGCCGCCGAGCAGCTCCAGTCCGGCCGTGATCACCTCGGGCTCAGTGGAGTCGAGCACGAGCGGCAGCGTGGCCGCGGTGGCCAGCCGCCCGGCGAGCTCCTTCATGTCCGCCACGCCGTCCCGGCCCACGTAGTCCACGCACAGGTCGAGCAGGTGCGCGCCGTCCCTGGTCTGCTGGCGCGCGATCTCCACGCAGTCGTCCAGCCTTCCCGCGGCCATCGCCTCGCGGAACGCCTTCGACCCGTTGGCGTTCGTTCGTTCGCCGATGGCCAGGAACGCCGTGTCCTGGCGGAACGGGACGTGCTGGTAGAGCGAGGCGACGCCGGGCTCGGGCCGGGTCCGCCGGCTGGCCACCGCCCGGCCGCGGACGCGGTCCACCACGGCCGCCAGGTGCTCGGGAGTGGTACCGCAGCAGCCGCCGACCAGGGCCAGCCCGAACTCGCCGGTGAAGCTGTCGTGCGCGTCGGCCAGCTGCCCGGGGGTCAGCGGGTAACGGGCGCCGTCGGCGGTCAGCTCGGGCAGCCCGGCGTTCGGCATGCAGGACAGCGGGATCCGCGCGTGCCGCGACAGGTAGCGCAGGTGCTCGCTCATCTCGCCCGGCCCGGTGGCGCAGTTCAGCCCGATGGCGTCCACGCCGAGCGGCTCCAGGGCGGTGAGCGCGGCGCCAATCTCGCTGCCGAGCAGCATCGCGCCGGTGGTCTCGATCGTCACCTGCACGATCAGCGGCACGCTGGCGCCGGCCGCGGCGATGGCGCGCTTGGCCCCCACCACGGCCGCCTTGGCCTGCAGCAGGTCCTGGCTGGTCTCCACGATGAGGGCGTCTGCACCGCCGCGGAGCAGGCCCGCGGCGTTGCGTTGGTAGGTGTCGCGCAGCTCGGCGAACGCAACGTGGCCCAGCGTGGGCAGCTTCGTCCCCGGGCCGATCGAGCCGAGTACCCAGCGCGGCCGGGCGGCGGACGTCCAGTCGTCGGCGGCCTGCCGGGCGATGCGGGCCGCCGACTCCGACAGCTCGTCGATCTGGGCAGTGAGCCCGTATTCCCCGAGATTGCCGAGGTTCGCGCCGAACGAGTTGGTGGTGACGCAGTCCACGCCGGCCTCGAGGTACCGGTCGTGAACCGACCCGACGATGTCCGGCCTGGTCTGGTTCAGTATCTCGTTGCAGCCTTCGTGGCCGAGGAAATCATCGACCGACGCGCCGCTGGCCTGCAGCATGGTGCCCATGGCCCCGTCGGCGACCACGACTCGCTCGGCCATGACCTGCAACAGCGGGGTCACAGTGTTGCTCATCTTCCCCCCATTCTAGTGGCCAGCCGACCGGCGCCTCCTGGAATAAAGCGGACACCCCCCCGGGCTGGTCACCCAGTGATCCTAGTTGACCACGTAACCTGGAGTCGTCCCGGTTACGGGGTGCGCCGGTTGGCCCGGGAGGAGGTGGTGGGTGATCGAGCTCAACGGCGTGGGAAAGCTCACCGCACCGGTACTGGTGGCCGCGTTCGAGGGATGGAACGACGCAGGTGAGGCGGCCAGCGGGGTGATCAGCCACCTGGGCGAGGAGTGGCACGCCAAGCCCGTGGCCGCCATGGACCCCGAAGACTTCTACGACTTCCAGGTCACCCGTCCCGTGGTGGAGATGTCGAAGGGGCACACCGAGCGCCTGGTCTGGCCGACCACGCGGTTCTCCGTGGCCAGCCCCCCGGGGGCTGACCGCGACATCGTGCTGGTCTACGGCATCGAGCCCAACATGCGCTGGCGGGCGTTCAGCGACGAGCTCGTGACCTCGTTCGGCGAGCTGAAGGTCGAGCTGGTCGTGCTGCTCGGGGCCCTGCTCGCCGACGCGCCGCACACCCGGCCGGTGCCGGTCTCCGCGGCCGCGTCCGACCCCCGGCTGGCCGAGGAGCTGAATGCCTCCCCGGTCGACTACAAGGGCCCGACCGGGATCGTCGGCGTGCTGGCGCACGCGTGCCATGACGCGGGCATCCCGGCGGTCTCGCTGTGGGCGTCGGTGCCGCACTACGTGGCCCAGCCGCCCAGTCCCAAGGCCACCCTCGCGCTGCTGCGCGGCGTTGAGGACGTGCTCGACATGGCGTTGCCGCTCGCCGACCTCGGCGAGAAGGCGCGGGCGTGGGAGAGCGGCGTGGACGAGCTCGCCCAGCAGGACACCGAGGTGGCGGACTACGTCCGCACGCTGGAGGAGTCGCAGGACGCGACGGACCTGCCCGAGGCCAGCGGGGACGCGATCGCCCGCGAGTTCGAGCGGTATCTGCGGCGCCGGGGCAACCCCGGCACCGGCCGCTGAACCCCGGGCGAGCCGAACCCGGTTACAGGGGAGGCCAGGGCACGGCCGGCCAGCCGTCCGGCGGGTAGGGATGCACCCGGTGCTCGAGCAGGATCTTGACCCGGTCCCTGGTGACGTCGATCTCATCCCGGGTCAGCAGCCCGGAGAGCTCGGTGCCGAGCTCGGCTCCGAGGGCGGTGTCGAGCTTGCGCAGGGCCTGCACGGCCCGGTCGGGCAGGCGCCGGCCGCGCCACTGCCACAGCACGGTCCGCAGCTTGTACTCCTCGGCGAAGCAGACGCCGTGGTCGCAGCCGTACAGGTGACCGCTGCGGTCGGGCAGCAAGTGACCGATCTTGCGGTCGGCGTTGTTCACCGCCGCGTCGAACACGGCCATCTGGCGCAGCGCGACGTGATCGGCCCGACGGGACAGCGCGATGATGTCCACATCCGGGTCGGAGTCGATCCACAGCTGGCACATGCCGGGCCCGAACGGCCCGTCTCGCATCACCGTGGGCGGCACCACGTCCCAGCCCGCCGCGCGGGAAACCGCGTACGCCGCCACCTCGCGGCCCGCCAGTGACCCGGCCGGGAAGTCCCACAACGGCCGCTCCCCCGCCACCGGCTTGTACACGCACGTGGCCTCGGTGCCGTCATAGCGTGCCATGCAGTACAGGGTGGCGTTGGAGGCCGCCACCAGCCTGCCCTCCACCTCGAGCGTGCCCTCGGTGAGCAGCTCGATCGCGCGCTCCTCGGACAGGCCTGTGGCGGGCTGGCGTGGCACCGGCGGTGCCTGACGTGCGCGCTTCCTGCTCTGCGAGCGCCTGCGCCCGCTGCCTGTCCGCGACTCGTTCGCCTCGGCGGACGGCTCAGTCATGGCCCGCCCGGTACCCGTTTTGCCTCGGGCACACGTGACCTGCGGCGTCCAGCGGCAGCCCGCACAGCGGGCATGGCGGCCGGCCCTGCGCGACGATCCGCAGCGCACGCTGGGCGAAGGCCCGGGCAGCCTGGGGCGTGAGCCGCACTCGCAGCACGCCGGGCCCGTCTGCCGGAATCTCGTCGGCCAGCGGCTCCATCGGCGACTCGGACTCCTCCTGCGCCTCGATCACCACCCGGTCCGACTCGCCGTCCCAGGCCAGCGCGATGGCGCCGACCCGGAACTCCTCCATGAGCGGGAGGTCGAGCGGGCCGTCGTCGGCGGGTGTCCCGGCGCCGCCGGACGCCGGTCCGCCGGTTCGCCTGAGCACCTCGTCCAGCAGTTCATCCAGCCGCTCGGCCAGCTGCGTCACCTGGAACTTCTCCAGCGAGACGCTGGTGATCCGGCTGCCGTCGGTCGCCTGCAGGTAGAAGGTGCGCTCGCCGGGCTGGCCGACCGCTCCGGCCACGAACCTCTGCGGCGGGTCATACATGTAGAACGGCATGATCCCTATCCTTGCGCGCCGGTGGTAAGGACACGATCGGCCGCCTCGCGTTCGCCCGAGGGTGTCCCGCCCGAGCCCGCGCCGCCGCCGACCATGCCATCGCTTTCCGCCCGCCGGCCCTCCGAGCCCGCCTGGCGGCGGATGAGCCCCGCCACGTCGCCGCCGGTGTCATTCATTCGCAGCAGGAACGGCCGCAGCGGCGTGTACCTGATCACCGTGAGCGAGCACGGGTCGGCCTGGATCCGCTGGCACTGATCCAGGTGCAGGCCGAGCGCATCGGCCACGATCGCCTTGATCACGTCACCGTGTGAGCAGACCAGATAGCAGGCGGCGCGGCCGAGCCGGGCATTCCAGTCCCGGACCGCGCTGACCGCCCGGTGCTGCATGTCGAGCATGGACTCGCCGTCCGGCCCGGGGAACCGCGCGCCGCTCGGATGCTGCTGCACCACGCGCCACAGTGGCTCCTTGGCCAGCCTCTTCAGCGGCTTGCCGGTCCAGTCGCCGTACTTGCACTCGCCGACACGCTCGTCATAGTGCAGCGGCACCTCCGGCCGGCCGGCCGCGATCGCGCCCGCGGTCTGGGCGCAGCGCTCCAGCGGGCTCGTGACGATCGCGTCCAGCGGCACCGGGGCCAGCCTGGCCCCCAGCGCCTGCGCCTGGGCGGCGCCGCGGTCATCCAGCGCGATCCCGGGCGTCCAGCCGGACAGCACCGACCCGGTGACCGCCGTCAGGCCGTGCCGGACCAGGAGGACCAATGTCACGACCCTGACTCTACGGGGTACGGTCCGGTGCGGATGACCAGACAGGGGCCTACGGGCCGCGGCCGCGGCGGTCAGCCCACGGGCAGCCCGAGCGCTCGGTCGCGGAGCTCGAACGTGACCGCGCCGAAGCTGACCCGGTCACCGCAGCGCACCGGCACGGCGTCGCGCACCCGCCACCCGTTGAGCCTGGTGCCGTTGGTGGACCCAAGATCGGTCAGCAGCCAGCCGTCCGCGCCGCGGGCCAGCCCCGCATGCCACCGGGACACCGAGATGTCCGCGATGACCAGATCGCAGTCCGGGTCCCGGCCGATCGTGAACCTGGCCTGATCACCGGCCGGGAACAGCAGTCTCGGCGGATCGGCGGCCCGCCGCGCTGGGGCGACTACGGCCCACAGCGCCGAGGCCGCAGCCGCCAGCCGCGGGCGCAATCGGTTCCAGTCCGCCCCGCGGTGCCACCGTGGTCCCCCGAGATCGCTGAACAGGTCGGCCAGCTCGCCGCGGTCCCGGGCCCCGAGGGCGGTTTCCATCCGGCTGACGAAGGTGTTCTGCGACAGCTGGCCCGCCGCGAACCGCTCCCGCAGCGCCGCCACGGCCTCCTCGCGCTCGGCGTCCGAGGCACGGAGCGGAGGCTGGGGCGGCTCGGATCCGCTGACGGTCCCGGCCATGACCACATTGTCCCCCGGCGCGCGCCGCAACGCTACACGCCGGCCTGGCGGGCGGCCGCGCGTAGGCTGACCGCCATGTCCATCGCGGATGCGGAGCAGGCGGCGGACCGGTCAGCCGACGTGTTCGGCGAGTTCTGCGCGGCGGGCCTGTGGCCCGGCCTCGGCCGCAGCCTGGCCGCCCAGCTGCCCGCAGCGGGGATCACCGGGCCGGAGCAGGTCAGCCCGGCCCGGCTGCAGAAGCTGGACGGGGTGGGGCCGAAACGGGCCCAGCGCCTCGCGGCCGCCTTTGAAGACGCGCTGCCCAGCTACGACACGGCCGAGGTGC